>SMUX01370006.1_pt1 | contig 11438 bp, 3 predicted proteins | sample 2456431 | NCBI WGS metagenome assembly SMUX01 (sample SAMN11095930, study PRJNA526329) | marine sediment metagenome | biome: Marine sediment; feature: Surficial sediment; material: Deep marine sediment; isolation source: Hadal surficial sediment | place: Pacific Ocean | collected 2014-11 | depth 0-1... | reverse complement strand
CTCCTTCATTATATCTAATAACAATTCATCTGTAACATCCGCTTGATCTAAAAGTTCTCTTAGTTTACTTACATCAAGTGTTACGGTATCACTTGTACTTGCGGTATCTCCCAATAGTTGTATTACCAGTAATGATAGTGTTACTTGATCGTTTACTGTTGCCTGATCAAGAATCTCCTTCATTATATCTAATAACAATTCATCTGTAACATCCGCTTGATCTAAAAGTTCTCTTAGTTTACTTACATCAAGTGTTACGGTATCTCCTGCACTTGCAAGATCACTTAACACTTTATCAATTTCTAACTGAGTAAGATCAGTAGCAGTTGCAGTATCTCCTTGCTCACCTGTCATAGTTAGATCCTGAGATGAATCAATTGCTGTTACTACATCTAAAATATTAACATCAAAGTCTGTAATTACCTGTAATAAGAACTCAACAACTTGCAATCCAACGTCATAACTGTCAGTTCCATCACCTCTAACTAATTCCACTTCTGATGTTGAGTTTAGTGTAATAGTTGCTGACATTCTATCAAGTGCTCCTCCTGCTGTTGAATCAGACATACCATTTCCAAATCCCATTTGTGGAGCAACCGTACCAATAGCCCATGATCTTGATAGATTTCCTACAGGTGTTGGTATAGTTACTAATGATTTTGCTGTACCTGTTGCCTGTGAACCGTTAAAGTGCTGAACTGATACAAATCCATCATTGAACTCAACTAATTCCCAAGAATAATCAACAGTATTTGTTGCTGATCCAGTAATTCTTTCGATGATAATATCGTCTGCTCCATTAATTGTTGCCTTAACACCTACATCTGTTGGATCTTGTGTGAAAAGACCATTTGTATTATATGAAACGAAAAGCATTGAATTTGTTTTGTTAAATGCTGTTGGTGTGATCGTATCTACTGTTTCACCAGATCCTAGAGTACCAGTACCCCTTTGAACACTGTCACCATTAAAATTAAGATCTACAATACTTGTATGATAAATTGTATCACCTGTATTTGGTGTGTCCCCAAGTTCAAGACCATAAAATGTTCCATTAATGATTCGTATCTTTGTGTATTCCTCTACTCCAATTGTTGTGTCGGCATTATCTGCATGTGATCCTGACGGTACAATAAATGCACTAGAAGAATTGATCGCTATTGGAATGGACTCTTCAAATTCACCTTCTGGTTGCAATGCTCCCAATGTGAATTCCAAGTGTTGAACAAATGCATCACTACTTGCTGTAAATTCATAAATTGTTCCATGAAATCCAACTGCAATATTTGTTGCAGGGGTATTATCATTACCATATATTGTTAGTGTACTTAGATCAGTAAAGTTCCATGCACGATAAGTATCACCATGTTCATTTTGTCCATCATGATTAAAAGTTAGAAATGCTACTGCCTTGTCAAGTGAAGTAAGACTAGGAGAAATTGTTACATTAAAAGTGCCTACCCCTGCTGGATAAGTACCATTTATTTCAATAATCTGCTTGAGTGTATTACTTCCTGTTGCTGGTTGTATTGCTGAAATTGATGCTAATGCTCCTGCAATTACAATTATAAAAAAAAAGGTTGTTTTCTTCAAGTTGGTGCTCCAAAGTTTGTCCTAACATCATTGATGATATTATTAATAAATTCAGTTAGGTTTCCCCTTGTTAGATATTGATCCTGATAAAAATCAGCACTCTGAGTTAGGTTTCCATCTACTCCATAAGTTCCGTTATTCATTCGAAGTATAATCTCGAATAATGCCTTTCCATTGTTTTCAATATCATTAATCAATCCTTCAAGTGGAGAATTTTCTGGTTCAAACCATTCAATTAATTGATGAAGGACTTGTACCTGTTGTTCCGTAAATGATGCCTCTGGATCGTTTATCACTCCATCATTACAACAAGCAGGAATTGGATCTCCTGTGGTAGAATTGGTTTCTATTTCTTCACCAACTGTTTCCATAGCAACCACTGAGAAACTTCCTTGAAACTCAACTACTTGAAAACCTACATCCCATGATCCTACAGACAAACCTCTCTCAAATCTTGCAGTAGTAGCATCATCAAGAGTCATTTTTCCTGTAACTTCACCAAAAGTATCAGATGTCGTTCCATCTCCTTTTCCACCCGAATATCCATTTTGAATGTTAACCGTACCTATTACGAATCCAGTTGTAACATTGTCTACTGCTCTTGGAATTGTTGATGTAGAGTTTGATACTCCTGTTGTTTGACTATGAATTCCATGCTGAACGAATAATGATCTTAATGGGAATGAAATTAACTCCCAACTTATTTCAATATTTGTATCTGCATTACTCACTCTTTCAAAAATAATATTTGGTGGAGATGAGTTATCAAGGTGTGCAAGAACTCCAAGATGATCAGGTTCATTATCGAATTCGTTGTTTGTTGACTTTATCGTAGCGAACAATAATGTTTGATTTCGTATTACATCAATAGGTGGACTTACGCTTAATGTTAAATCAAGTGAAGATTCACCACGTTGAACTGCGATTGAATTTTGATTCCAATCGATCAGATTTACAACTGATACTACCTCTTGAAAGTCAATTGGATTATCAATTTCATATCCCCACTGTGTACCATCGATTATTCTTACCTTTGGAACTTCTTCTGCTCCGAATGTAAAGTCGTTTCCTGCTGAACCTCCTGCATTTCCAGACCATCCCTGAAAAAATATGTTAGATCCAGTTGCATTTAGTGGACTAGAGTGCATGAGAAACTCACCTTCAAAAAATCTAGCATCAGTTTCACTATCAGCAGTATATTGAACTTGATCTCTTTGAACTAATATTGGTGATGATGAATCAAATTCCACTATCGTTGCCGAGAATGGCATGGCTTCATTTGTTAATGTTGGATCATTTGATCCTGTAATCCTAAATGTTGTCGTGTTTAAGATTTCATATCTCTTGATTCTTTCTGAAACATCTACTGTTGCACCATCATAATCATTGGATGTTGACATGAATACCATTGCTTTTGAAATATCAAGTAATGGTGGAGAGATTGGAAAGAACTGATTAACGCTTGATGATCCCAAATATTCATCTTCTATCTTTACAACTTGCCTTAGAGTGTTGTTCCCCTGTGGGTTTTCTATAACATCTTTTTCTAAAAATTCTACTAACTGCCAACCAAACACAGAAGTTTCAGTTGAATCATCTCTTTGAACCCCTACTACTGTGTTACTTCGTACACTGAAAATTGCTTGTCCACGATCAATTGCACCATTATTTTCATCATCGTTATTTCTACCCATGCTTGATCCAAATGGACTAGATACATGACTCATTGCAAAAACTTTATCAAAGTCCTTGATTTCTGGAACTGTTACATCTACTAATGTACCAGATACAGTTGTATCAAAATGAGTTACTTTTGCAAAATCAGAAGGAAATTCAATTAAAGTCCATGAAATTTGTAATGCTCCACTAGCATCATTTCTGTTAAATGTTATATCTCCACCAGAAGTTAATGATGCCTGTAACAATAATCGTCTATTGTTTAAAGATGAACCACCATTACTTGTGTAAGTTACAAGTAGCATTGTTGTATCTGGATCAATTGTTGTGAAATCTACTCCACCTGTTAGTGTTGCTGATGTACCTCCTAAACTATGCAATCCAGTTTGTGTACTAATGTCGCTTTGATTCATGTCAACAATTGAAACTGCTAGTCCTTGTGGTGTATTTGGTGCAGTATCAATATTTACTTCCCATGTTGTAGGAGCAGTAATTCTTAATCTGTTGAAGTCATTATTTCCTATCGCAGTAAATGATCCGTTGATTGCCATTCCACGATTTATAATAAAACTATTTGTCGTGTTTACAGATCCCATTGAAAACGATTGTGATCCTGCAACTGCTGAAAGCGATTCTTGAAGATGTTGAACGTTAATTTCTGAATCTGAATCGTATTCTATTATTACAATTATAATATCAATTGCGTTATTTCCTGATGCAGTATCTTCACCAATTATTCTAACTGTGTTTTTATCTAGGATTTTTACAATCTTGAAGGTATCACTTGCATCATTTTCCGAAACGTGTGACACAGTGTAAAATAGAAATGAACGATCCAAATTTTCCAATGGTGGATCTATGGGTATATCGTATGAGGCTACATTGGCAGGATAGTTATCAGCAATTTTAATAATTTGCCTGATTTTGTTTTCAGCAAAAACAGGTTCAAACTGAAATGCAGGAGGAATTGCTAATAGAAGTATTATAAAAAATACTGAAACAATATGTTTTTTATTAATCATTGTTCGGGTTCTCCACCTTGATTAAAGTTAGGAGTATCACCTACCCCACCAGATCCAGTTTCATTTCTGATTCTATCTTCAATTTTATCAAAAATTTCTGCAAAAGTTGTAGAATTTCCTATTCCATCAACGTATGCCTGTCCTACCTTTGTTAGATTTGCATCAGGTGTAAGAAAACCTTGAGGGATCTTTAGTTTTCCTGCAATTTCATAAGCCTTTTGCTGGTCTATTGTTGTAAAATTAATTATTCTTTGAATGTTTTCAGATAAAATATTGTAATGCTCTGCTAAACTAAAAACTCTTTCAAATTCGGTCTTTGTAAAGTTGTTTAAGAAATTTCCTTCAAGACTTTTTCCATGAGTTGCAAATGCTGTATCTGCGTTTTGTGGGAAATAAACTGTGAAATTTGTTCTTTGATTTACTTCTATTCTGTTAATATTTTGAGCACCAATGTAAACCCAATCACCACCCCCACCTTCTGTAACGTTAACATTGTCAAGTGTTACTGTAAGTAACTCAGTTCCATTAATTTCTATTCTGACATTATTTACCTGTGGGAATGTTGTAAAATTTGCTTTTAATTCATCAATATATACTAAAGTAAGATTGTAATTGCTTGGGTTGGGAATTGGTTCGAAACTTCTATTTTCATTAGCAAACGTTGGTTGAATAACACATACGTCTAATGAAAATATACATGTTAATTTTTCAACAGCAACATTACTTGCAAATTTAAAGAAGTTTCCATTATCAAGTGCCTCTTGCACTTGTGAAATGTTTCTTGCCTCGACATAAGGCATAGAGATTTCGACAATAATAATTGTGGTTAGTAATGGTAATAATAAAAGAAAAAATAATGTTTTTGCTTTATCGCTTACACTTTTTTTTTATGGAAAAAGTTTAGGTTCATCGTTGCTCTATGAACTCCCCTAAGTTATGGTTATTGTGTAGTTGACGTTCAAAGTGTCTCCACTCGAAATTGTAACTGATCCGAATGTTGAACGTGCTAACATTTGATTTGCACTAATTGCATTAAAGATTCCTGCTTCGGTTATTGCTCCAGCACATGTACCTCCGTCAAAACTGCTGATTATGCTTACAGAAGTTTCTCCAGAAATTGCTGAGTTTACATCAGGTGCTACATCTTGAATTCTTGCACATGCAGAAGTTTCTATTGAAACATCAGTTGCTGTTGGCGCAGTTACCCCTGTTCCGATCTCAATGAAATCGAAATTAGTTGTTCCAACTCCTCCAACTCCAAATGTTGCCTCTGCCATTTCATCTAGACCAACATCTACAACTAGATTATGTTTTTCTACTTTGTACTTTAATTCACCAGTTTGTGTATCAAAGACTTGTAGAATCACATGACCAGTTATTGTAGATCGATCATCGAAACTTGGCACAGATACAGGAGTTGTTTGAACTGATGCAAGAACAGAAATGCTCAGTAAAGCAACTATCGCTGGAAGTGCGAAAAGTGCGATTTTATTGTTCTTCATTGAAATGTGTGACTAATTCAAGGTATTAATCTTCAATTAAGCAATAAAATTTAGGATTTTGTCAACTAAGATGAGTCAAATTTCTTCTTGAATTTCTTCTTTCTGGACTTGCCTGAACCCCTTCCACCCTTTCTACCTCTTGCTTTCTGGATTCTCTGTCTAATGAAGTTTCCAGCAATAGCACTAACAATTAAGACGATTCCTAAGAGGATAATCTGTAGTTGAGGTAGGTCAAATGGAATTGGTCTGAGATCTACCATTACATCTGTAGATGCTGTATAGTCAACTCCCTGTGATTCAAACATAAATTCTACAGGTAGACTTAGTAATTCAAGATCCACACAGTTTTGAGTAATTCCTAGACCTTCATCACAAACCATTGCTGGAAGTGTAATAATGTATGGTATTTCTCCCCTTGAGATTGCAAACTCTCCAGATCCTTCAATAGATTGTTCTATTTCGAATGGTGGTAGTGAGAATCTGAAAATATCTGAATTTTCTCCTACGTCAATGCTAGTAACTGTTAATGCTGATTCTCCTTCCCATTCTACAGTAATTGTGCCTTCGATTACATCTCCTGCCATTGCAAACGGATGAGTTCTTGAAAGAACAGACAATCCAGTAAGCCTATCTTCTAATTCCTGTTGAACTATAATCGGGCTTGGTGGTGGAGCACCTCCACTACCTGATGATCCTCCGCCTCCACCAGATGGTGCAGTTCCTAAGAATAGATCAAAGTTTATTGTTACATCAGTGACAGTTACATTGTTGTTTACTACATAAGGTACTGACTCTATCTGGTTTTCTCCTGAGTTGTAAATTGTATCTGTTTGTATTGATGATACTAGGAACTGGTCTGCGTTTGTCTTAAACCTCACAGAGATAAAGTCTGCAATCATAGTTGAGGTATCAGTACCGTTTTCTCCAACCCACCTAACAGACCATGAAATCTTGTCACTACTATCACAAACTGGAATTGCAGGGAATGAAACTATGTCTTTTAGATCAGTATAGTTTACTTTAATTCTAATGTCAGTTCCTGCTAGATTTATTGGACAGTCCACATCAAACACTAATGCGTTAATTGTAAACTCTGCTGTATCATTTCCTGCTGGTGCTATTACATTGAATGTCTTGTTTAGTATGAAGTTGTCATCATCGATGAAAGTAAAGTTGAAACTTGTTGGAGATAGATTGTCAAATATTGCATCTGAATTAACATTTAATGGAATAACACTACTGAATGTAGAGTTTTCTCCTCTAACATCCCCACCATTCTTGAATCCTGATCCATCCTGTTCTCTTACGTGAACTATAAGATGTGATCCAAATACCACATCTACAACATTTGAAACATCGCCAAGTCCTAGAATAGAAATTCCTCTGATTCTATACCCAAACGTATCTCCTTTGGTGATATTTGAATCGACAAATGTTGTCGAGTTAGAACCAGAATCTGCAATGATCGTAACAAATGAACCGAAGTTAATTCTTCTGTCAATCTGGTATCCAGTGATCGGTTCTGCTGAAACAGCATCAGTCCAGTTTGCTGTTATTACATCTCCAACTTGTTCTGCTGTCAATGTTACTCCTGCTGGTACTCCTGCTGTTACAATTACTGCAATATTACTGAAATCCCCTTGTCCCTGCAAATTGATCCCTGCTACTCTGTAATGGTATTCCGTAGATGGTAATGTTGTCGTGTCGATGAATTTTTCATTGCTACAACAAGATGGATTTAGTGTAATCCATGCACCAAATGAACCAACTCTTCTTTGAACAATGTAAGAGTTTGGATCACCTTCTAATGGTTCGTTCCACTCTAATTTTACGTTGTTACTTCCTACCTCTCTTGTTGCAATTAATAATAGAGGTTCAGTAGGTGGTTGTGGTGATGCTACTCCAATTGTTGCATTTACATCGTCAGTAACAGTAGATAAATCACTGAATACTTTTGTTGTTTCATGATGGAATTCATCTGGTATTGTCACAGTATCATTGAATACTTTTGTTGTTTCATGATGGAATTCATCGTTTATAATTGAGTTGTCATCTAATGCCTTTGTAATGTTAAATGATTGATCATCAACTACAATTACTACATCAGTTACATCTTGATCAAATATTTGTGCTGTTGGTGGAGGAGGAGTTCCAGTTGCTGTCATATTGAGTAAATTATCAATATCTTCATCTGTTAATTGGTATCCCTGCCAAATTGCAAAGTCATCAACATTAAATGCGTTTTCTGTTAATGAACCACCTTGTCTTGAACCAATGGACATGTGCCTATCCTGATCTCCACCGTCACCAACAAATGCGTTGGTCAAATCGGCAGTATCACAATTTGATGATCCGTCAACACAGACCTTTACAAAGTCTGTGAAGTTTCCTTTATCCATTAGAACTGTAATCATGTGCCACTGACCATCATCAGGTGGTGCAGAAATTATTGGTACATTCTGTGGTATTTTGTTTTGACTGTTTTCATTCATTCTTAATTCGATGTTACCACTTTTTGTAATCAAACTGAATCTATTGTCTTGTAAAGTTTGATTCAATGTATCAAGAATTGGATATTCTGGTGATCCAACGATGTCACCGTTAATCCAGAAGTTGATACTTGTAACATTAAATCCTTCATTTCCAGTTGTAAAGAAATTCCATTGATCTCTGTTTGCAAAGTCACCAATTCTTATTTCTCCCCTATTTCCACCAGATGATTCACCGTCTTGTAATACTGCCTGTTCGATTATTCCAGTTGAATTAATTATAAATGACCTATTAGTTGAGTTAGTATCTGGTTCATGATATGTAGCATCAGCAGTTGCGCCAAACGTACCTTTGTTATCTGCAATATCTCCGCTTATGTCATTTGTATCAAATGTATGACAAACAATTCTGAATGATTCACCTATGTCAGAATCACAAACACTTTCTACTGTCGGTGCTGTTGCATTAATTAATACAGTTGAACAAGTCTGTCCTACTCCTGAGTTAAACAGAGTTGAAAAGTCTGATGCTGTTGGTGCGTATCCTTGCCATATACAAAGATCATCATAATTCATCTCTATCTCTACTGCTGTTTTTGAATCCCATAATAGTGAACCAGCATTTTGACTTAATGTTAATCCATCAGCATGAAGATCTTCATCTATTCCATCTGAAAAGTCATAGGTTGTTGAATTTGCAAATGTACCATTATGATAAAGTTTGACATTTCCTGATCCTGCTGTCTTGTCAACTGAAATTGAAACTAACTGCCAATTATCAGGAGTCATAGTAACACCAGAAACTAGATCTTCAACAACTAATCCACCACTGTTTGCAAAATCAACATTTATTTGATCATCAGAGTTTATTGTGATTCTTATTCCATCTTCCTCAGTAGTCATTGAACTAACTAACGGTGCGAATGTACCTATTCCTATTTGACTTCCAATATCAGAACTTTTAATCCAGAAACTTATTCCCCAAAGATCTGTTGCACCACTATCTGTCATAAAGTCAAAGTCTGTAATTGTTCTCATATTTGATATAAGCAATTCAAAGAAGTCAAAAGCAGGAGTTGCTATGTTAAATGCCTCTCCTAGAATTCCTGTAACATTTGTTACTCTTGGATCTCCTAGACCTTCTGTTAGAGGTATTGCTGATGCATTGAATTGTAGTGTTCCTGCATTTGCGTATGGTTTGAACCCTGCCAAGAAATCTACAGCACCAACATCTAACCGTTCTGAATTATCGAAAGTATGATAAACAATTAGATTATCTGGTGCTATTCCACCTGATAATGAATAGTTGTTAACTGGTGGATCTACTTGTGCTCTAACTTCTAATTGTAGGTTTGCTATTGGACAATCTGACCAGAAACTTAATCCATCACGTTGAATACCTATACACTCTCCACTAAAATTATCTGAAAATTCAAGAGAGAAATCATTAACTCCATCGCCAGTGATATTAACTCCGAACCAAAGATCATCGTTGGCATCATCTAAGAAAACTGGTGAGTTTTCAAATGCAAAGTTCCAAATTCCTCTTGCATCATCTACAGTAATATCAATAATATTATCTGATACTCCTTTAATCACAAACGTATTATCTGGATCTCCACTACTTACATTTGCTAATAGAATTCCTTGTGCAGTTCCAGATGTTAAAAGTGATGTGTCTCCATGTAATACACTCAATCCTGTAACTGTGAAATTATTAAATTGTCCCTCAGATGTCATTCCAATTAACATTTGGTCAAATCCAAAATCTACTGTTGGATCATCTTCATTCTGTCCACCATCATGATAACTGTATATTGGAACTGAGGGGATTTCTGTAGGTTGAGTTGTTATAACATTTGTTGTAACTAAATTATCTCCAATTACTGGTTTACCACTACCACCATTGAATAACTCATCAATTTGTGCATTTGTTAGTTGGTGTCCGTTCCATATTGCCAAGTCATCAATGCTGAAAAAGTTTTCAACAATATTTCCAAATGGATCGTGTCTGCTACCTAGTGTTAGTGTACTGTTTGGAAGTAGTGATGTTACATCAAGAGAACTACCACCACCACCAGTAGCAAGATCAAGACAGTTTATTGAACCATCAACACAAAACTGTCCGTAAACAGTAAAAGGAACACCTGTTAAATTGCCCTTATCAATAACGAAAGTAACCATGTGCCACTGACCATCATCTGCTGGAATATCTAGAACACTATCTTGAACACTATTTCCTCCATTATTGTAAATCGCCATAAACAATACTCCATTTGCTGTAAATATTGAAAATCCATCGCTGAATCCTAGTCCAACATCTGGATCAAGTGTATCAAGTATTGGATAGTCTGCACCACCAACTACATCACCATTAATCCAAAAGTTGATGCTTGTTATGTTAGAACCTACGTTTGCTTGATGAAGGAAATTCCATTGTGCTCTGTCTGCTAATATTCCCATTCTTACTTCTGCACTACTTACACCGTCAGTAGCACCATCTTGGAATATTGACTCGCTGATTAGTCCAGTTGTATTAGTTACAATCGCAGTTGGAGTAAGACTTGTGCTAGGAACAAAGTATTGTGCATCTGCATCAGAACCTAATGTACCCAAGTTTAATGTAGATAATCCATTGTTGAATTTGTCCTGAGTATCAAATCTATGATAAAGTACCAAGTTTGAAAGTGCTATGTTTGCTCCTTCTTGACCTCCACCATCAGTTGGTGTTACTATATCTGTTATTGTTACATTGAATGTCTGTCCTGCTGGTGCTGTTACGTTGAATAGGTTATCAATATCTTGATTTGTTAACTGATAACCGTTCCAAATTGCTAGATCATCTATGTTCCATGTGTTTTCAACTCCTATTGTTGCTCCAAAGAAATTATTACTTCCATGTCTCAGTGGATTTGATCCAGTGGAACTTGCTGATGCTGACCACTGATTGAACATTACCCATGAAGTTCCATCACAATTAGATGAACCATCAACACATACTTTTCCTGCTATTGTTGTGTTTCCTTTATCCAATAGGACTGTAACCATGTGCCAGTCACCGTCATCAGGAATTGTTTTGGTTGATGATACAAAGTTTACAATTCTTCCACCAGATGCATCATCTGGATCAATGTGTAAGGCTATGTTTCCTCCTT
>SMUX01259857.1_pt1 | contig 11438 bp, 12 predicted proteins | sample 2456431 | NCBI WGS metagenome assembly SMUX01 (sample SAMN11095930, study PRJNA526329) | marine sediment metagenome | biome: Marine sediment; feature: Surficial sediment; material: Deep marine sediment; isolation source: Hadal surficial sediment | place: Pacific Ocean | collected 2014-11 | depth... | reverse complement strand
GAACACAACCTGGATATTACTGCCGACCTCATCTCAGTGCGCCCCGCGGCCCACTATGCCATGGGCGGCGTCGCCACCGCCCTCGACGGACGCACCACGCTCGACGGCCTCTTCGCCGCGGGCGAAGCCGCTTGCACCGGCGTCCACGGCGCCAACCGCCTGGCCAGCAATTCCCTGCTGGAAGGTTTGGTGTTCGGCGCCCACGCCGGCCACGCCATGGCCGCTTCAGTTCCCCGCCGCACGACCAAGCCGGCCCGCCGGGCACGCGCCGCCGCCGCCGCGCCAGTAAACCGCCGCAAGAGCGCGACCAGCAAGGTTCCCCCCGAGGTGGCTACTTGCATCGATCAGATCCGCCGAATCATGTGGGAGAAGGTGGGCATCATCCGTTCCGGGCCCGCTCTGAGCGAAGCCCTGGACGAGCTGGCTCACTGGGAGCGCCCCCTGCCCGACTTCCCTTCCCGACCCCATTACGAAGCCGCCAACCTTCGCCTGGTGGGCGAACTGATTGCCCGCAGCGCTCTGGCCCGGGAAGAAAGCCGCGGCGCGCACTACCGCTCCGACTTTCCCTACCGCTTGGAGAAAGAGGAATGCCAGCACTCCTGCATCTCTCACGGCCAGCCGGTCGGCTTCCGCTAGCAGCGCTCCTCCCTTAACTCGCCACTGGAAGGAAACTCCGAAGGAAACTTTCCGCGCTCGCCGGAAAGAACTTTAGTGAGATTTCTGCCCCGGCCAGCGCCGTCCCAGGCGCTCCACCGTTTTCAGCACCACCTCACCCACAATCTCCATGCTCCGCGCGCTCACTTTGTCCACCGTGTCGTCCGGGGTGTGCCAATAGCGATTGCCGGGGCCGTAGTCCAGATCAATCAGGTCAACCGCCGGCACTCCCGCCTGTACAAACGGGATGTGGTCATCCTCGATCACCGTCGTCTGGTCGAGGAAATGGGTTCCGTGCCCGCTCGCGCGCGCAATCTGCCAAACCAAATCCACCAGCCACGCAGTCGAGTTGCGCTCCCGCCGCAGGTTCAGGTTCTTATCGCCGATCATGTCCACCACGATCAGCGCTTTGATCCAGTCTAGGATGCCGTCTGCTTTCCACGCTGAGACCTGGTGACGGCTGCCATAGAAACCATCGGTCGGACTGAAGCGCTTGAACGCTTCCTCGCCGTCGAAAAACACTACCCACACGGTGAGAGGATTCTTTCGCCGGCCCAGCACGCGCGCCAACTCCAACAACAGTGCCGTGCTGGAGCCGCCGTCGTTGGCGCCGATAAAGTTCTCCTGCGCCAGAGTGTCGTAGTGTCCGGCCAACACCACCATCTCCCGCGACGGCCCCGGGAATTTAGCGATGATGTTCTTCATCCGCACCTTCCCGCGCGGGGTCTGGGCCACGAAATCCACTTCTTCAATCTCGTCAGCGGAGGCGTGCCGCAACTGCCGGATGATGTAACGCTGGGCGCGGCCGTGGTTGGGCGAACCCGGCACTCGACCGCCAAAGCGGACCAGCTCCCGCACGTGCTCCAGCGCTCGCTGCCCGCTGACCGCGTCTTTCGGTTCAGCCGCGCTGACGCTTCCGGCCAAGAGGAGCAACGCAAGCAAGAAAATCATGGAACGATTGCGGCTCATCCGTCCGCATCCTTCTTCTTTCGCCGCCGCCGCGCGAACTGCACCACCGCCGACACCCCAATGCCCACAACGTACAGCACCACCATCGGCACCGCGAACACCGCCATGGTAAAGGCGTCGGTGGTGGGCGTAATCAGCGCCGCCACCACCGCAATGCCCACGATGGCATGGCGCAGGTAGTGGAGCAGGAACGCCGGCGTCAACAACCCGATCCAAGACAGAATAAAAATCAGCACCGGCAGCTCGGCGATCACACCCATCCAGAGAATCATGGTCAGCCACAGGCTGAAGTACTCGTTGATGCTGATAAAGGCGTCGAAGAATTCTGCCCCGAACGAGAGCAAGAACGCCAGCGTGATCGGCAGCACCACCCGATGGGCGAAATACGCCCCCAGCATGAACAAAGCCGAGGACGAGAAAACGAAGGGCAGGGCGAAGCGCTTCTCGTTCCGATACAAGCCGGGCGCGATAAACATCCATAACTGCCAAAAGATGACGGGGGCCGACAAAAAGATGCCCGTATAAAGTCCCACCTTGAGCGCAATTCGGATGGGCACCATCGGCCCGGTAAAAATCAGCCGCTGCTCCAGTCCCACCACTTGGAAAGCGTCCAAGATTGGGATGGAGAGGAAGGTGTAGATTTCCCGCCAGAACACGAACCCAACGATGCAGCAAACTGCCACGCCGATGAGGCAGTTGATCAAGCGCCGGCGCAGTTCCAACAAATGATCGAAGAAACCCATGGTGGCGGAGGAGTCGGATCCAGCTTCCAGCAGGGCGGGGTCTTCTTGGGTGGGCATCGATCAGGCGTCGCCGGGGGGCTTAGCGGCTGGGCGGGAAGGTCGCGTCAACCGCGGCTCTTTCCCGGTGTTGACGTCCTCTTCGTAGGTGCGAATCTCTTCTTCCACCGTGGCTCGCAGGTCGTTGGAGGCGCGGCGAAACTCAGACAAGCCTCGGCCCAACAGCCGGCCCAGCTCCGGCAATTTGCGCGGCCCAAAGAGCAGCAGAGCCAGCAGCAGAATAAAAAAAACTTCGGTCATGCCCAGCGGGCCCATTCCGTTTTCCTCCTGCCGCAGTGTAGGGGCCGCTGACGCAACAAGTCAAGCAAGCCCCAAAAACCCTATGTTATACTATCCATCGGGCGGCTGGGAGCATCTAAGTAAGTCAAGCTGGGGGGCATGCGAGGCACAATGCAAGGGAGCAAACGTGGATTCTGGGCTGCGCTGGCAGTCATCCTTCTTTCAGCTATCCTGGGCGGCATCTACGGGCCGCGGGTTGAAGCGACGACCTCCCGTGGGAACGACGTCGAAGACGCCGTACGAAACTTCACCAAGATTTTTGCCATTGTCGAGCAGAACTATGCCGATCCAGTGGACCCCGACCGTGCCATCTACCGCGGCGCCATCCCCGGCATGTTGCGCACGCTCGATCCCCATTCCAACTTCCTGGACACCCGCGCCTTCACTCTGCTGCGGGAGGATCAGCGCGGGCACTACTACGGTGTGGGGATGCAAGTGGGACCGCGTGACGGCCGCACCATTGTCCATGCCCCCTTCCCCGGCTCCCCGGCCTACAAAGTCGGCCTGCGGCCCGGCGACGTCATCATCCGCGTGGACGAGACTCCCACCGACGGCCTCACCACCTCCGAAGTGGCCGACCTGCTCAAAGGCCCGAAGGGAACGGTTGTGCGCGTCTGGGTTTCCCGTGAAGGATTTGACGAGCCGCTGCGGTTCGTCATCACCCGCGATGAAATCCCCCGCCTGAGTGTTGACTTCTACTTCCACCTCCAGCCCCGGGTAGGCTACGTCCGCGTAGCCCACTTCAACGAGAATACCCATGAAGAAATGGCGGAAACGTTGGAGAAGCTGGGCGTGGACACCCTGGAAGGGCTGGTCCTAGACCTGCGCGGCAATCCCGGCGGCCTGCTGAACGAAAGCGTAGCGGTGGCGGATATGTTTCTGGAAAAAAATCAACTGATCGTCACCCACCGGGGCCGTACCCAGCGGGAACGGCGCTACCACGCCACCCGCGGCAACGGCGGCCGCAATTTCTCCCTGGTGATTCTCATTGACCGCTACACGGCCAGCGCGGCGGAAATTGTCTCCGGCGCCATCCAGGACCACGACCGCGGCCTGATTGTGGGCGAGACCAGTTTCGGCAAGGGCTTGGTGCAGACTGTCTATCCCCTCAGCCAGGGCACCGGCATGGCCCTTACCACTTCCCGCTACTACACGCCCAGCGGCCGGTTGATTCAGCGCGACTTCACCGCGGTCTCGCTCTATAACTACTATTACGGCAACGACCGCGAAAACAATTCTCACGATGTCTTTGCCACCGATAGCGGCCGGACCGTGTACGGAGGCGGGGGTATTACACCCGACGTCGAATTCTCCCAGCCCCGCTACAATCCCTTCCAGGAAGCGTTGATACGGAAACTTATCATCTACCCGTTCGAAGTCGGCATCGGCGACTTCGCCAAGCGCTACCTGGCCCAGTATCCGGAAGTGTCCCGCGACTTTGAAGTGGATGACGCCGTGCTAAACGAGTTCCGGCTCTACCTGAGCGAGCGCAACCTCCAATTTGCTGAAACCGATATTCAAGACAACCTCGACTGGCTCAAATTGCACATCAAGAAAGAGGTTTTCACCTCCGCCTTTGGCCTTGATGACGGTCGCAAGGTGGCCATCCAGGCCGACCCCCAGGTGCAGCGCGCCCTCGAACTGCTGCCGCTGGCGAAGCAATTGACCGAAGACGCCGAGCGCACCATCGCCGAACGGCGCGGAAAGCGCTAGCGCTCGGCACGCGCTCCGAGACCCGCCCCGTCAATAACGCAGTAAAGCTTGTTGGTTGATTGGGAAGTTCCAGATTCTCTAGCTCATTCGGAGTGAACCCAGCCGGCTATTTCCCGTAGAGCGCCAGAAGCGCAATCGTCACCCCGATCATCCAGCTGAGTACCACCAGTCCCGACAAGCCCAACACGGCCTTGGCGTTGTGCCACGGCAGCGCAGACGCTCGCCCCCGGCGGTGAAGCTCTGCCCTGCTTCCTACCGTTTTCATCACTTCCGCCCCCCGAAAGAAGCCGCAGGTGGCGGGGGCTTCCTCTTCCCCTGAGAGAGTCTGGCTCGCCGCCACCCTGAGCTTCGGTTTGATTTTCAGAAGTTGGTTTGAATGTCGTTATTGGCGGCAATATCCCGCAGGGTGGAAATCAGCTCGGTATCATTGTTGCTGAGCATTGCCACCCGTGTGGTTCCGCGGCGGTGGATGGTGATCAGGAGGCTGCGGTCGGGTGCGATGGCCTCGCGAGGTATACGCACCAGATCGCCCGTGTCGAGCATGATATAGCTGCCCGGTTCGCTAATCTTGTTGAACTCCAGAACCTTCAGGACACCTGGAGTTTCCTTCAACTGAGATTTTATCTCTGTCATGGTAGTCCTCCCGACTTGGAAATGAGAATGGAGGACTTCTATGGCACCGAGTTAAGGATTGCATTAGTGGCAGATTAAAAATTCAGCCAAGCGCCAGCCAAGAGACTGGACGCAAAATTCCCCTCGCCCGGCTACTTGTTACAAAAGGAAAGATGGCTGGTGGACGGCGTCCCGACCCGTCGGGACAACCGCCCGACCGGTGCTCCCCATGGAGCGAATCAAGCTAGTGCGGTGAAAACAGAATGGTTGGTGGACGGGAGGGGATTCGAACCCCCGACCTCCGCAGTGCGAGTGCGGCGCTCTCCCAACTGAGCTACCCGCCCACTGCACCCATTCTAAGAAGCCGCGCAGACTTTCGCAAGACTCCCCTTCACCTCCCAGCCTTTCGACGCGACGCTTGCATCAGTGTCTCGTTGGCTTGATGGCTTGGCGGCTCTTCCAACTTTTGTTTTTCCGTTCCCGGCGAATCACTTCAACTCTGGCAGAAAACCCTTCGCGATAGATAAGCTGCCAGAAACCGCAGTTGCGACGAGAAAGCTACGCCTTAGTCTTTTGATACCACGTCAAAAGCGCGCGCGAGGACGTCCAGGTATTTCATGGCGGTGCCGGTGTTGAAGAGGATCATTGTGTCTTCGCCCTTCACGACGCCGCGTTCGAGCAGCTTGGGCAGCGCCGCAATCACCGCGCCGCCTTCCGGGCAGGCAAAGATTCCCTCCAACCGCGCCAGGGTTCGGACTCCCGCAAGGATTTCGTCGTCGGTGGCGGCGACGGCGGCACCGCCGCTGCGGTAGATGGCGTCCAGCACCAGGAAATCCCCCAGCGCTTTGGGCACGCGCAGCCCGGCGGCGATGGTAGCGGCGTCCTTCCACGGTTCCGATTCCGGCTTGCGCTGCTCAAACGCGCGCACAATGGGAGCGCAGCCGCTGGCCTGCACGGAAATCATTTTTGGCCGCTCCGACCCGATCCAACCCAGCGTTTCCATCTCCTCAAAGGCTTTCCACATTCCGATCAGGCCCACGCCGCCGCCGGTAGGATAGAAGATGGCGTCGGGCAACCGGCCGCCGAGCTGCTCGTAGAACTCATAGCCCAGCGTCTTCTTGCCCTCGATCCGGTAGGGCTCCTTGAGGGTGGAAACGTCAAACCAGCCCTCCTTTTCCTTGCGCTCCGCCAGCAGCCGCCCGCAGTCACCGATCAGGCCGTCCACTAGGATCAGGTTGGCGCCATGCGCGCGCACCTCAAGCTGGTTGGCCTGCGGCGCATCCTTCGGCATCAGAACGTAGGCTTCCAGCCCGGCACGGCTGGCATAGGCAGCCAGTGCGCCCCCGGCGTTGCCTGCGGTCGGAACCGCCAGCTTGCGTGCGCCCAGCGCCCGCGCTTGTGAGACTGCGGCCGCCATCCCGCGCGCCTTGAAGGTCCCGGTGGGATTGAAGGATTCGTCCTTCAGATAAAGGTGAGGACAACCGTGCCTCTCCCCCAGGCGCTTCAAGAGCAGCAGCGGGGTGCCGCCCTCGCCCAACGTCACCGCCGCATCGGTTGATCCCGGCAGTACTTCCTGGTAGCGCCACAGGTCCCGGCGCCGTCCCCGCAAGCTCTCGCGGGTGAACGTGCGCGCGGCCCCGGCCAAGTCGTAGCAGGCCAGCAGGGGCGCCCCGCAACTACACAGGTTTTGCAGCTCGTCGGCGGAATGGACAGCCGAGCAGCGCGAACATTTCAGGTGGGTGAGAAATGATTTTGACATCGGAAAAGAAGCGCAGTCTATCAAACCACTGGCGGCGCCACAACCCGTCCGGCTGCATGCTAGAATGAGCCCGCACGATGAACGCGCCCATCCGCCTGCTGGCCATCGATATTGACGGCACCCTGCTCGATAGCCGTTGGCAACTCCCGGCCGCCAACCGCGACGCGATTGTGGCCGCGCACGGCCGCGGGGTTGAGATCATGCTGGTCACCGGGCGGCGCTTTACTTTTGCCCAACCGATTGCCGCTCAGTTGCCGGTTGACTTGACTGTCATTGCCAGCAACGGCGCGCTGATAAAATCCAAGCAGGGAGAAAACTTGGCGCGGCAACTGCTCCCCCGCCGGCAAGCCCGCGCCGTCCTGGCTGCCGCTGGCGCTGAGCGGGAAAAAGCTTTGCTGCTCTTCGACCGGGACGGACACGGGCAGATCGTCGCCGAGCGCTTCGACCCTTCGCACGCCTCGGTGCAGGGTTATCTCGACCGCAACCGGAAGTACCTGCAGCGGGTGGACCGCCTGGAAGAAGCCTTGACCGACAGCGACCCCATTCAGGTGCTCTTCGCCGGCGCGGTCGCTCCGATGCGCGCGCTGGCGGAGCATCTCCGCCGTGACCCCTGCGCCGCGCACACCAGCCTGGCCGTGACTGAATATCTCGAACGAGACTTAACTCTGCTGGACGTGCTGGACGCCGGTTGCAACAAAGGAGCAGCCCTGGCCCGCTGGGCCGCCGGGCGCGGCCTTGACCGCGCGCAAGTGATGGCCGTCGGCGACAACTGGAACGACAAAGAAATGCTGGAGTTTGCCGGCCTGCCGGTGGTGATGGCCAACAGCAGCGAAGAACTGAAGCAAGAAGGATGGGCGGTCACACGCAGCAACGATGAGAGCGGCGTGGCAGCCGCGATCGAGAAATTTCTGCTGACCGACTAGCGGCGCTGCCGGGGCGGTCTGCCGGATGGCGGATTCTGTGTGCCCGACTGTCCCGAAGCAGTACCCGGCGGCGAGGCGGTGCCGGCCGAGGCGTTGCGCAGCGCATCTTGAACCGGATCGAAGATAAACTCCCACTCGTTGTAGTGCTGGTAGTCGTTGTACACGCGGATGGACCGCGCGGTGCTGGTGCTCGCCACGCCGATGATGGGATAGGGATTGGGGCCAGACCCCGAAGCGCTGGCGGAGGAAGGCGACTGCTGCGCTTGCTCCTGGGTCGTACCGCTGGTTCCCTGCCCGCTGCCCGCAAGCGCTTGCGGGTTCGGGCCGACTCGCCCGGTCACTGAACCAATCATCTCCCCGCTGGGCCCGACGCGAATGACCCGCCACTCGCCCTTGGATGACATAGGGTCCGGCCAAGCGCGCCGCAGAAAACTAAGCTGGCTGGTGTAGAGCAATTCATCCAGGCTCAGCGGCAGGCGCCCAAACTTTCGATTGAACAAGCCGATGGCGCGTCGATATTGCTCGCCACGAAAGATCAGTTCTACTTCCCGTTCCCGCCGGCCCTGGGTCAGCACGCTAGGAACGGCGGCGGTGAGCGCAATCGCCACCAGCGCCAACAGCAGCACCACAACAATCACTGCGTAGCCGGCCTGTCGGTCGCGTCTGCTCGTGTTCATCATTGCGGGAGCTCCAGCCACAAAACCCAGCGGTGGTGGCTCACCAAGTCTTCCAGCTCCATGCTGTCGCCGGAGATTCGCACCACCCGGTAGCGCCCTTCAATCACGTCGCCCTGCCGGGCAACGTAGATTTCATCGCCGTCGGTCAAGAAGACGCGGCGAGCCCCGCCTTGCTGGTTTTCCGCCATGCCGTAGAATCGCAACGGCGGAGGAGGAGGCGGCGGCGGAGACTGTGGGCGTGGAGCCTGCGGCGTGGAGGCCACTGCCGGTTTCACAGCCCTCACCGGCCGGCTGACCCGCCCGTACTCGAAAATGTTTCTTCCCGCCGGGGGAGTTTTCCTTTGCGACGCTGCCTGCAAGCGTTCCACTTGCAATCGAGCATCGGGGATGTCCAAGGGAGCGCGCGCAACCGAGCGGCGCGCTTGGCCCACGCCGCTGGCCGCCACCGGGGCGCTGGACTGCGTCGGCCACCAACGCCACGCGGTGAGGCCCAATACAACCACCAAGACCACCAATACGCCGACTTTGTGTTTCTCTCTCATGTTTGGCTTCGCCGGAAATAGGTTGCGATCCGCATCTGCACCTGCACCCGACCGCCCCGGGCCGCCCCCACCGAGAGTTGGCTGATCAGATACAAATGCGGCGCGCGCTCCAGCGCGTCCAAATAGCGCAACAAGTTGGAATAGCGCCCCTGCACGTCGGCCACTACTTCCACCCGCAGCAGGCCGGGTTGCTCCTTCACCTCTTCCGTATCCAGCGTGACGCGCGACAGCACCACGCCAGCGGTTCGCGCCGCCCGGTTCAACTCTGCGTTCACTCGGGAGAAACCGGTGCTCTCCTCCAGGAAGCGCTCCGCCACAAAGCGGTCCAACTGGGGCCCCAGTTGCGGCGCCTGCACCTGAACCTGCTCCAGCCGCTGCACTTCGGCTGCCAGCTCTGCGACTTCCTCTTCCAGCAACGCCACCTGGGCCGGATCAGCGTCGGCCACCGCCGCCGGGTTGCGCACCCAGCCGAAGTACACCACCGCATCCAGCAGCAAGAGCGCGGCCAGCACCCCATACACCCAGAGACGCCGCTGGTACCAATAACTCAATGCTTACTCCTCCACATAATAGATGGCACTCACGTCCGCCACCACGGCATCGGCCCGTGCGGTGCTCTGGGCCTGCGCGTGCAGAGTTACACGCCGGAACTTCTCGCCCCGCTCCAACGACTCCAAGCACTGATTCACCGCTGCGGGGGAGCGTCCCCCCAAGCGCAATTCAACCTCCACCGTGCCGTCCGCTTGCAGCGTGGGCGAAACCGACAGCACGCGGGCCTGCGCTGGCAGATGCTGTTGCAGCTCAAAAAAGAATCCTGTCCAGGAAAAACTTTTCTGCCGGATGACGTGGTTCAGAAAGCCCACCCGCTGGAGCAAGGCCTGCGTGGCTGGATCGAGCAGCGCGCTTTCCAATTCTTCTTGCCGGGCAGCGAGCTGGTTCTGCTGCCGGCTCAGTTCGCTCAGGCGAGCCCGGGTGGTGGTGCGCTGCCGCCAGGTGAGCACGCCGTCGGTGGCCACCCATGCAGTCGCGACTACAGACACCAGCAAGAGGAAACCCGCCAACAACCAGAATGGCCGCTGGTTGGCGCAGGGGCGGGTGGCGAGGTTGATGGCGGTTTTCATGCTGACTGCACCCAGCCGAGACTCGGCAACAGGGTGTGGTCCGGCTGCGACCCCGACAAAGACGAAAGCGGCAAATCGAGCCCGGCTAGGCTGACTTCCTGCGCGGCGCACCCCGCTTCCTTGAGCAGCCGCTGTGCCAGGACCGTCCCGTCCTCTCCCAGACCGAACAGCAGCGCCTTCTGCACCGGCTGGCCCCACTGCTCCTGGAAATAGACCACGGTCGGGTAGGTCTTCTCAAACAGGCGCTCCTGGCTCCACGCGCCCGAAATGGGCACGGTGCGAAACAATTGCAGCGCAGTGCCCTGGACAATCGCCAGCCCCAACGAATGAAGGTCGCGTTTGACCAGCAAGCGAGGCTCAGTATCTTCGTGGCCCAGCCAACCCAAGCACGCCATGGTGGCCAGTGTCACCCAACCGGCCTCCAACCCCACGGCCTCCACTTGCTCTTCGTATTGACGGACGAGGTTGCGGAGACAGACGGCTACAACAACTTCCTGCCCGCCGGCGCGCCCCGGGCGGCCCTGGTAAGACAACACGGCCTGGTCCAGGTCAAAGGAGATATCCTTTCCGAGGCGCCAGCGCAACAGGGGTTCGGCCTCCTGGGGACGCTGCGGCAGCTGGTCGAGCTGAAGCAACACCACGCGCGCCATCAGGTCGGGAACAATCAAGACGCAGCGGCGCTGAGCGTTGCCCACCTCGCCCAGCACCTCTTCCAGGGCCGCCCGCACAACGTCCGGCTGGACAATGTTATGGGTGAGCGGCCCGGGCAGCACGGCGCCGGCCGGCAAGGGCCGGGTGGCCCAGGCTTCGATGCGCCCGCGGCGCTGTCGAACGGCGGCCACATAGTCGGCGGCCACTTCGCACACCAGCGGCAGCTCGGGCGGAGCGTGCAACCAGTGCCGGAAGCGAGCGAACAATTCCGTAGCAGAGTTCATAGCGCCGTCACACCGTCTCAATGAAGCTGACTTTGTTCAATTCGCGCAGGGTGGTGACGCCAGCGCGGACTTTCTCCAAGCCCGACTGGCGCAAAAACATCATTCCCTCTTTCTGGGCGGCATGCTTGATCTCAGCGGTGGGTTTCTTGTCCACGATCATCTCGCGGATGTGGTCGCTCAAGTCGAGCAGCTCGCAGATGGCGGTCCGGCCGCGGAAGCCGGTGCCGTGGCACTCGATGCAGCCCGTGCCCTCGTAGAACGAAACGCCCTTCCACTGCGCGTAGGGCAGGCCGGACTCCTCCAGTTCCTCGCGGGTGTAGCGCACGGCATGCTTGCAGCTCTCGCAGATCAGGCGCACCAAGCGCTGGGCCAGGATACAATTCAGCGAAGAAACAAAGTTGTAGGGCTCCACCCCCATGTTCAGGAAGCGCCCGATGACATCTACCACATTGTT
>SMUX01089582.1_pt1 | contig 11438 bp, 10 predicted proteins | sample 2456431 | NCBI WGS metagenome assembly SMUX01 (sample SAMN11095930, study PRJNA526329) | marine sediment metagenome | biome: Marine sediment; feature: Surficial sediment; material: Deep marine sediment; isolation source: Hadal surficial sediment | place: Pacific Ocean | collected 2014-11 | depth... | reverse complement strand
AGACTTCAATGCATCAAACGTAAATAGTGGTGTATACTTTTATAGAATAGATGCAACCGGTGTTGATGGCACTAACTTCTCTTCAATAAAGCAGATGATCTTAATGAAATAAGAGAAATTTGTCTTTAGCAATTAAAGCTGGTATAGAAATAATCCGGTTTTTTTAATGGGTTTTTATATACGTTGTAAAATCGATTTTCAATTCATAATTTTAATATCGTATAAACAAATTATTATTTTAAATGAAAACAATTATTATTACTCTATCTTTATTTATTTTGTTATTAGCTGGATGTTCAGATAAAAAAACTGCTGGTGAATTATTAACCGAAGGCAATAAATATACAAGCGAAGAAAATTCATCCGAAGCGGTTGTATCTTATGAAACACTTATAAAAGAATATCCGAATGATAAATTGGCTCCTGAAGCGATCGTCAGATTGGCAGCTATTTATCAAAATAAGCTAGTAAAAAATATTTCGGAAACAGAGTCTCTTAATAAATCCATTGGACTTTTCAAAAGTATTTATGAAAAGTACCCAAAGAGCGAGCAAGCAGCTACAGGCATTTTTATGGCTGGATTTGTTGAGGCAAATGAACTACATGATTATGATGCTGCAACAATAACTTATAATTCATTCATAAAACTTTTTCCAAACCACGAACTAATAACTTCAGCAAAAGAAGAGCTCGATAATATGGGATTGACACCAGAAGAGATACTTCAAAAAAATATAGCAAGGCAGTAATAGTGTCTCAAGTAAATCTTGAGTACAAAAGTATGTTAGACCCATCAATTATTCCGAAAATAAATTCGCTTGAACTGAGAGCGAAATTAGTTGTAGAAGGTTTTATGGTTGGGTTGCATAAAAGCCCTTACCATGGATTCAGTGTAGAATTCATACAACATCGTCCATATATGCAAGGGGATAGTCTTAAAAATGTTGATTGGAAAGTATATGGTAAAACCGAAAAATTTTTCATTAAACAATATGAAGAAGAAACAAATTTAAGAAGTTACATTCTGCTGGATAAAAGCAGATCAATGTTATTTTCTTCTGGTAATAATGTTTCGAAACTTGATTATGCTGTTACTTTAGTTGCTGCCCTCAGTTATTTAATGATGAAACAGCAGGATGCAGTGGGACTTACATTATACTCTGATAAAATAGATCTGTACTTACCACCAAAGGCAACCAGAGCTTACTTACAGGAAATTTTAAAAAATCTTGCTAATATCAAAGCCTCTGAAAAAACAAATACTGCCGAATGCCTTGGCACAGTTGCTGAGAAGATTAATCGAAAGGGATTAGTTATAATTATTTCAGATTTTCTTGATGATGTTGATTCAATAGTACAATCACTAAAACATTTCAGATATAAGAAAAATGATGTAATAGTTTTTCAAATATTAGACCCGATTGAAAGAAGTTTTGCTTTTGGAAAAGAAGCAATTTTCAAGGATATGGAAACGGAAGAAGAGTTAACTACGCAGCCATATCAAATTCTTAAGGCATATAAGCAGGCTATGGATGAGTTTATTGGTAAGATTAAAAAGGAATGTCTTAATTCTAATATCGATTATTATTTGGTAGATACATCAACACCTTTTGATAAAGTCTTACTTAGTTATATTCAAAAAAGATCAAAACTTTATTGAGTGTTAATTCATCTCTAAAATTTCTGAAAGAAAACCGTTAGCTTGCTTCTCAGCTTCTTCAGCGGATTTTGCTTCCGTAATTATTCTTATTATTGGTTCCGTGTTTGATTTTCTTAAATGTACCCAATTATTATCAAAATCTATTCTTAACCCGTCATCCTTATTAATTTTTCCCGATGAATATTTACTTATCATTTTATTAATTACAGTATCCGGATCAAGATTTCCTATGTCTACCTTCTTTTTGCAAATAGAATATTGTGGAAGATTATCCTTTAACTGAGTTATTGATCTTCCGAACTCAACAAGATGTTGAAGAGTAATTCCAATTCCTGCTAAGGCATCTCTTCCGTAATGCAATGCCGGATATATCACGCCGCCGCTTCCTTCACCACCAACTACAGCTTGTACTGCTTTCATTTTTTTTACAACATTTGCTTCACCTACAGATGAACGAAATACCTTACATCCATATTCTTTGGCAACATCATCAACTGCGCGTGTTGTTGATAAGTTTACGACTACATTCCCTTTTTCTTTTGATAAAATAAATTTGACTACCTGAGTAATTGTGTTTTCTTCTCCGAATGCTTCACCCTTATCTGTTATTAACACTAATCTATCAACATCAGGATCAACAACAATTCCCAGATCTACTTGTGATTCTTTTACTGCCTTCATTGTATTTATAAGATTTTCCGGTATTGGTTCAGGAAGGCGCGGGAAAATTCCTGTTTTTTCGCAATCCAATTCAATTACTTCACAGCCAAATTCTTTTAGCAATTGGGGAATAACGTAAGCACCGGCACCATTAACACAATCGGCAAGAACTTTAAACTTTCTATTACGAATTGCCTGAAGATCAATATATTTCATACTCAACACTGCGTTCATATGATTTTGAATTCCTTCAGTATACAATGAACTCGAGCCGACATTTTTCCAAAGGCAATAATTATTTTCAGATTCATCTATGTTGCTTAACATAATTTTATTTTCATCCGGTGTCATAAATTGTCCTGATGAATTCAATAGTTTTAAAGCGTTCCATTCATTAGAATTATGACTTGCGGAAATAGCGACGCCTCCTTCTGCATTTAACTGTATTACGGTATACTGAACTGTAGGTGTTGGACAAATTCCGATATTGATTACATCCAAACCTTTTGCTAAAAGTGTTCCTGTTACCAATTGATCAACCATTTCACCGGTAATTCTTGCATCTCTTCCAATAACAATTTTTCCATCTCCAATAAAATCGGCATAAGCGCTTGTATATTTTATAATTGTATTTGGGTCAAGACCATCACCAACAATTCCTCTTATTCCAGAAATACTTACCATCAATGTGCTCATTCTTCCTCCGGTGTAATAAATAATCTATTAGATAAATGAACCGAAATATATAACAAAATTATTTATCTTACTCTTTAATCATTTTTTCAAAATAAATTTTTAATCTAGATGCAAAGAGTAATACAAAAAATTGATAGTTTATTGGTTGAATATTTTGGGGTTCCGAAGAGCAATAGAAAAAAGCCTGATTCCGTTGACATGCTAGTTGGTACGATCCTATCTCAAAATACTAATGATAAAAACTCGTACCGGGCTTATAAAAATCTAAAAGAAAAATATAAAACGTGGGAAGCAGTAGCTGAACATCCACCTTCAAAAATTGCACGAATAATAAAAGTTGCAGGTTTGGCTAAGCAAAAATCAAAAGCAATAAAATCTGTATTAATGGGCTTGAAGGAAAGAAATAAAAAGATAAGTCTAAACTATTTAAATAAACTTGGTGATGAAGAAGTCATTGCCGAACTTATTAAATTTAATGGAGTTGGGGTGAAAACAGCGAGTTGTGTTCTTCTATTTTCAATGAACAGAAATATTTGCCCGGTCGATACTCACGTACATCGAACGCTTAACAGAATTGGATTAGTGAATACGAATTCACCGGAAAAAACTTTTTATAAAATTATTGGAAATATTCCTAATGGCGCTGCCCATTCTTTCCATACAAATTTAATCAGATTGGGAAGAGAAATTTGCAAACCATCAAAACCAAAATGTACTATCTGTCCTCTAATTAAAAAATGCAATTACGACTTTAAAAATTTTGATTTACACACTGTACACAAAAAAAATGATTTTATGCTATTAGACAATATTAGTTGAAAATCATAACTTATTATTATAAAATAACTTATACATTTTAGTAATTTATTTTTTTACTAAAACTAATATAATCACTCAAATTAGATTTCGGTTATTTGCTATTTTTAATTATTTTATATGCATACATTTTATCTTAATCTTTATATCAAAATCTTTTATTAATAATTTCTAGGGAGCATTTAAATGTCTGATAAATTAGGAATTCTTGGTTATGATTATGTTGAATTTTATGTTGGCTCTGCCAAAATGTGGGCTCACTGGCATGAAAAAGCATTGGGAATGAAAGTAATTGGGTATCTTGGTGCCGAAACGGGTGTGAAGGATAAATCCTCGTATTATTTAGAAAAAAATAATTTTAGAGTGGTCATTACTACAGCACTAAACCCGGTATATTATGAGATAACATCTTTTGTAACTAAGCACGGGGATGGTGTTAAGAGATGGGCCCTGAAAGTTAAAGACGTAAAAACAGCATTCGAAAATTCAGTAAAAAACGGCGCTATACCTGAAAGAAGTCCACGAGTTTATGAAGATGATAAAGGTTCAATTGAAGAAGCTGCTATTAAACTTTATGATGATGCAGAAATTGTATTCATTAACAGAGATAAATATAACGGAATATTTAAACCGGGATTCGGTAATCCGGTTCAGCATCTGGAAATTACAGCCGAAGAGACGGGATTGGCAGCGATAGACCATATTGTAGGAAATGTAAGAATTAACGAAATGAATTTATGGGCAAACTATTTGAACAAAAGTTTAAACTTTGAAACTTTTATTGATTTTGGACCAGGTGATATCTCCACCAAATATTCCGCATTACTTTCAAAGGTTGTTCGTTCTAAAGAAGGTGCCTCAGTTAAAAATCCAATTAACGAACCCTTTGAAGGAATAAAAAAATCTCAGATAGAAGAGTTTATTAATGTGTATAATGGGTCAGGTATTCAGCATATTGCTGTTTCTACTCCGGACATAATTAAAACTATAGCAGCTTTGAGAGCGAACGGGGTTGAGTTTTTATCTGTGCCGGAATCTTATTATGATGCGTTAAAAGAAAGAGGACTTGAAGTTACAGAAGATATTGACCAATTAAAGAAATATGGAATATTATGCGATACTGAAGGTGACGGTTATTTATTACAGTTGTTTACAAAACCGATTGGCGATAGACCTAGTTTTTTCTATGAATTTATTCAGAGAAGAAAAGGAGCTCAGGGATTCGGTCAGGGAAATTTCCAGACATTATTTGAATCGATAGAAAAAGATCAGGAATTGAGAGGATCACTTGATAAGGAAAAATAAATTAAACATCATACATTCATACAAACATGCATCCATGCAACCATACAAATGGGGAGAGTTCATCAGAGCATATATGCATGTGTGCATGAAAAGATCTAAAAAATTGATTAACAAAAATTTTGTTGGAGGAAAAGATGCCTTTTTATGTGAAGGTTGGTAAGGTTCCGCCGAAGAGGCATACAACATTTTTTAAAGAGGACGGAAAATCACTCTATCGCGAAGAGTTGTTTAGTACGAAAGGATTCTCCGGAATATATTCAAATAAGTATCACATATACACACCAACACAAGTAAAAAAAATTGGGGAGATTTCGCAAAACCATTCATCCGAATGGCCGGATGCACCGCTTCAATATTATCACTTCTTTACAGAAAAAAAGAAAACAGGAGGTGACATTCTTTCTTCACGCAACGAATTCTTAAAGAATGATAATTGTGTTATCTCAACAGCTAATGTTACTGAAGATGCCGAATATTTTTTTAGGAATAGTTATGCACACGAATTAATTTTTGTTCACCACGGTGAAGGCGAATTTTTATCAGAATATGGTCGCATGCCATTTGAGCCATGGGATTATATTATAGTGCCCAAGGGTACAACATATCAGTTGAAATTTAAAAATTATGATAATAATAAATTGTTTATTATTGAATCCTCAACACCTTTTGATATACCCCGTCATTTTAGAAATGAATATGGACAGTTAACAGAGGATGCGCCTTATTATGAGAGAGATTTTCATGTCCCGCAGTTTATGGAACCTATTGATAAGCAAGGTGATTTCGAGTTGATAATAAAATTGAAAAGCAAGTATTTTAAATATCTTCTGCCAAATTATCCCTTTGATGTAGTTGGCTGGGATGGATTCTTATATCCTTACACATTTAATTTAAAAGAATATGCTCCTAAAGTTGGGAAGATACACCTCCCGCCACCGGTGCATTTAATGTTTACGGCACAAAACTTTGTGGTTTGTAATTTTGTTCCGCGCCTGTTTGATTTTCATCCCGATTCAATTCCGTCACCTTATTTTCATTCTAATGTTGATAGTGATGAAGTCCTCTATTATGTTCATGGAGATTTTATGTCTCGTAAAGGCATCGAGGAAGGTTCTATTACATTGCATCCAATGGGAATACCGCACGGACCGCAGCCCGGTAAAACAGAAGCATCGATTGGGATAAAGGAAACAGATGAATATGCTATTATGATTGATACTTTCCAACCGCTTCAAGTCACTAATAATGTAAAAGATACTATGGTTGAAAACTATAGCCAATCTTGGTTGGAAGAATAGAGCCAACATTTCTACTTATAAGTAATTTGGAATTAAGGAGAATAGTATGAAATTAGTTTCATATACATTAAAGAAAAAAGATCGGATAGGAATTTATAACAGTAATAATATTTATGATCTTGAGGAATGTGCACAAGGTCTCGGTATTGAATTGCCATCGAGGATGAGACGATTTCTGCGGGGGGGTGATAAAATGTTGGAACAAGCAAAGCAAGTCAATAGAGCAATCCTTGAAGGCAAAATAACTTCAAATGTGGAAGATTCGAAATTGAAATTGCTTGCTCCAATTCCCAACCCAACATCTTGCAGAGATGCTTATGCATTCCGGCAGCATGTTGCTACAGCAAGGAGAAATCGTGGTGTTCCTATGATTGATGAGTTTGACCAGTTCCCCGTATTCTATTTAACAAATCACAACGCCATTATAGGACCTGGTGATGTAAAACTTGAGTCAGATCATTTTCTTAAACTCGATTTTGAACTTGAAGCAGCAATTGTAATTGGGAAAAGAGGAAAAAACATTTCTGCAAAGGAAGCTGATTCATACATTGCAGGATATATGGTAATGAATGATATATCTGCAAGAGTTTTACAAATGGAAGAAATGAAATTGAATCTTGGACCTGTCAAAGGAAAAGATTTTGCTACAGCAATTGGACCCTGGCTGGTAACACCGGATGAGCTTGAACCTTATAAGATTGAAACTGAATTTGGAAATAAATATGATTTGCGAATGACTGCGAAGCATAACGATAAATTAATATCGGATGGAAATATGAAAGATATGGATTGGACATTTGCAGAAATAATTGAACGTGCCTCTTACGGTGTTGAACTTGTTCCAGGTGATGTAATTGGATCAGGTACGGTTGGAACAGGTTGTTACCTCGAACTGAATGGGACCTGGGCACTGGAAGCAAAAGAAAAGGGCGAAAATTTTACACCTGTCTGGATTAAAGAAGGTGATTCAATGGAATTGGAGATTGCCGGGCTGGGTGTATTAACAAACAAATTTCTTAAAAGAAAAACAGCTCGCTCGATTCTTGCAAAAAAAAAATAGTTAATGCTTCACTACGAAATTAAAGATTTAGCCGTACCGGAATTACATAAACTGCTTTTAGGGGGAATTGCACCCCGACCAATAGCATTAGTTTCAACATTATCAAAAGATGGAGAAAGTAATTTATCACCATTTTCGTTTTTTAATGCTTTTGGTGTTAATCCACCTATGATTGCGTTTTCACCGGCAAGGCGAGGAAGAGATGCGAGCTTAAAAGATACTTACAAAAATCTCGTCTCAACTAAAGAGTGTGTTGTGCAAGCTGTTACCTATTCAATGGTTGAGCAAATTAGTCTCGCATCTACTGAATATCCTTCAGGCATTGACGAATTTGTAAAGAGCGGTTTAACTCCAATTGAATCCGATATAGTAAAACCAAAAAGAGTAAAAGAATCTCCATTTCAAATGGAATGCAAATTAGTTGATATGAAAAGTTATGGTGAAAGTGGGGGATCAGCTAATATGGCAATTTGTGAAATTCTGAAATTGCATGTTGCAGAAGATATTTTTACTGATGGAATTATTGATCCTCAAAAAATTGATTTAATTGCAAGGATGTCTGGCAATTATTATTGCCGCGCAAATGGAAAAGCAATATTTGAAGTCGAAAAACCTTTAGTGAATATTGGGATTGGATACGATCAGCTTCCAGATTTTATAAAATTATCGAAAGTTTATTCTGCAAATAATCTTGCTAAATTTGGAAATGCAACTTCAATTCCTGACGATGAAATAATTAAAGATTTTATTACGGAAATAGTCAATATTGATACTGAAGGATTTGAAATTAGTGAAGAAGCTTTTTACAGATATGAGAGACTATCCAATTATAAATACATGATGAAGGCTTCGATTCAATTTATAAAAGAAAACCATCCCAAATCTAAATACTTTATAGAAATCACTGCAAAATGTGCAGTGGAAAATAATGACATGGATTTTGCCTGGAAAGCAGCAATGTGTACAGAAAAAATTGATAATCATTCATGGTAATTAAATATCAATAGTTAATAATGAAAAACGTGTCCGAAAATACTTTACTGTGGCAGCCTGATAAAAAAAGTATTGACGATGCTAATATCACGAAGTTTATTAAGTTTATAAATAAAGAATACACAACATCATTTTCTAATTATTCCGATTTATATAATTGGTCTGTTACGGATATAGAAAAATTTTGGGAGGCTACCTGGAAATATTCAAATATAATTCACTCCGTAGGGTATGATTCTGTTCTTGATGAAAGAAAAATGCCGGGGGCTAAATGGTTCGAGGGTGCAAAGTTAAACTTTGCTGAGAATTTGCTCCGACATCGTGATGAAACTATTGCTATTATTAGTTATAGGGAAGATAATCCAACAATTAAATTAAATTATAAAGAACTTTATTCTTTGGTTGCAGCGTGTGCCGCCGGATTGAAAAAACTGGGGGTTACGAAAGGGGATAGGATTGCTGGATTTGTTACCAATATACCCGAAACACTTATTGCTATGTTAGCAACCACGAGTCTGGGAGCGATTTGGTCTTCGTGCTCCCCTGATTTTGGATTACAGGGTGTATTAGATAGATTTAATCAGATTAAACCAAGTATATTATTTGCGATTGAAAGTTATCAGTATAATGGAAAATTAATAGATTGTAATGAGAAAATTGAACAAATAGCTGATAAAATTCCTGCTATTGAGAGGGTAATCAAAATACCACATTTTGATGATTTTTCTATCCAGAATAGAAATGAACTTACTGATGATAAGATTATATATTTTAATGATTTACTTAATAATAATGAAAGCGAAATATCATTCAAACAATTACCGTTTGATCATCCGGTTTATATTATGTATTCAAGTGGTACAACCGGATTACCAAAATGTATGGCTCATGGTGCTGGTGGGATATTATTGCAGCATTATAAGGAGCACGTTTTTCATACGGATCTAACAAAAGGTGATGTAATATCATATTTTACAACTTGTGGATGGATGATGTGGAACTGGTTGGTTAGTTCTTTGCAAGTGGGAGCATCTGTTTTTATGTTTGATGGGAGTCCGGCTTATCCTGATCTGGAAATTTTATGGAAGCAAATTGAAGAAGAAAATATTACAATCTTCGGAACAAGTCCAAAGTTTCTTTCCACCTGCCAGAATGCTAAAATTATCCCAAAGGACAAATTCAATCTTACATCATTAAAAGTAATACTTTCAACCGGGTCACCATTATCCAATCAAAATTTTCATTGGGTCTATAAAAATATAAAGAAAGATGTTCAATTATCATCTATTTCAGGTGGCACTGATATTGTATCTTGTTTTATGTTGGGAAATCCAGTTCTACCGGTTTATAGTGAAGAGATTCAATGCAGAGGTTTGGGTATGAAGGTCGAAGCATATGATACAATTGGAAAACCTGTAAGCAATAAAAAAGGAGAGTTGGTTTGCACCGAACCATTTCCTGCGATGCCGGTATGTTTTTGGAATGATAAAAATAATGAGAAATACTTAAATGCATATTTCCGGCAATTTGAAGGAGTATGGACACATGGAGATTATATTAAAATTACCGGATCCGGTGGTGTTATTGTTTATGGTAGATCAGATGCAACATTAAATCCTGGTGGTGTTAGAATTGGTACTGCGGAGATTTATCGTATTATTGAATCGATTGAAGAAATAAAAGACAGTGTGGTTGTTGGACAAAAATGGAATAACGATATTAAGGTTATATTATTTATTGTTGTAAAAGATGATGTTGAATGGACAAATGAATTAATAAATAAAATCAAAAAAAATATAAAAACTAAAGCAAGCCCCCGTCATGTTCCTTCTGATATATACCAGGTTAAGGATATTCCGCATACAATTAGCGGCAAGAAAGTGGAGATTGCCGTTACTAAAATCATTAATGGAGAACTAGTAGAAAACAGGGATGCTTTAGCTAACCCCGATTCCCTGGATCAATTTTTAAAATTTCGTACATAGTAGATTTAAACATTTAATAGGAATAATATTTATGGAAAATTTTTTAATTACAAAAAAGGAAGAGGTTGTAATTGAAGAAGTAAATCTTGTTAAAGCAACAAGAGAGCAGGCTGAAGAGTTTAAAATAATTTTATTAAATCATATTGAAGAGGGAAATACTAAACTGGTTATTGATCTCCATCAGTGTGATTTTGTTGATTCAACATTTCTCTCCACTTTACTTATCGCTTTAAAAGCAGTGATGGCAAAGGGCGGCATTTTAAAAATTGCAGCTCTTAAGAATGACGTTGCTGAGGTGATGGAAGCGACAGGGATGTATAAAGTATTTGAAATTTATTCAAGTATTTCGGAGGCAGTAGAAAGTTTTAAGAAATTATCTTAATCCTTAAATTTAACTATTATTGGATATTGTACAATAATTCAATTATTTCTAATAGTTATGGAAAGATTGTATTACAAATTTATAGAAACTCTAATCACTCAATTTCTCCAACTTACTTCTAAACGTACTCCTTGGTAAGCCGAGTATTTCAGCCGCTGATGAAACGTTGTTGTTTGCTTTTTTCATCGTCCATTCAAATATCTCCTTTCAATTTAAATTCTTTTCACACTTTTCAAGTTGGTTTTTATTATGTCTTGCATTTTTGAAACATTAGAAAATATATAATTTCTTATATTTGCAGCATTGGTAAAATAATTAAGGAACTGATAAATGGCAGTTTTATTTAAAAAGATAAAAAATCTGGAAGCACAGATTGATAACTACCTGGACATGGTTGTTAAAGGTGGTTTCTTATTCAAACAGGGAATCAAATACTTTTTAGAGGAACAGACAGAAGAGTTCGAATCGCGATTAGTAAACATTGATGCAACCGAAAGTGATGCTGATAATCTGAGAAGAAAAATAGAAAGTAGGCTTTATACGGAAACACTTATTCCTGAATCGCGCGGCGATGTTCTGGGTT
>SMUX01029629.1_pt1 | contig 11443 bp, 11 predicted proteins | sample 2456431 | NCBI WGS metagenome assembly SMUX01 (sample SAMN11095930, study PRJNA526329) | marine sediment metagenome | biome: Marine sediment; feature: Surficial sediment; material: Deep marine sediment; isolation source: Hadal surficial sediment | place: Pacific Ocean | collected 2014-11 | depth... | reverse complement strand
TGAATCAGCAACTCACCTTTAGTATAGTTGTAAACCGAAGATCAAAATGTCGGTAACTGCTGTCATATCGTGGTTAACACCGTAGATGACTCGAATATTTTTTCGGATCGGGGCCAAAATCCCGGTAACTGGTGTCCTAAGCCGCTCAACACCAGAAATGCCTCGATTGTTTTTTCGGATCGGGGCTAACAATGACAGCGGATTGCGAATTCTCTCTCCTGGCCGACGAGGAGCTCTCCCCTTGCACGGTGGTCGGCCACGTGGGTTGCGACTATCCCGAGTCCCTGCCGGTAGATTTTTTTAACGGCTTCTTCCCAGTCTCTACTTCCGTCGGCAGACCACTGAAAGGGCAGCTCCACCATCTTCCAAGGCTCCCCAAACTGAGTGGCGCTGAGGAGGGCAGCCCGCAAAATCTCGCGCTGCAGGTTAGGGTCATTGGGCTTTCCCGCAGGGCAACCGATTGGAAAATCGAGGAAGATGGTGCGGGGAGGCTTGAATGCCATGCTCACTTCCCAAAGGCAGCTCATGCTCAAGGTAGGTAGTCCTCGGGCCTCTAGTGCTCTGGCGATCAGTCCCACGGACCGGTGGCACGCCGGTCAGAAGGGAAAGAGAAAGGCCAGATCCACCCCTTGAGAATCAAACTCGTCCTTTATGGCGGGGACGGTATTCTGAAGCAGCTCTGTATATTTCGTGATAGAGCCCACCATGGAGATCGCCCGGGGGGCCAAGCGGCCAATCGTTCCCTCAGCCTCCAGCTCCACGAGCCTGTCCCTGGGATAGGCCACATTGATATCCTGTTGAGCCCAGATTCGAACCGGTGTCTGGTGGGCAATGGTCAAATCCGAAAGCGGTATCCGGCGATCGATGAGGCGATAGGAGAGATCGTTGGTTTCGGCTAAAAGGGGATCCGTTCGGAGCTGGACCCCGGCACTGGTAAAGATGCCAATCGTAGACTCTGCGATGGGCCGGCGAAGTGGAGTAAGTTGGGGTGGATCAAAGTTGGGCTGGCGGGGATACGGCTTGGGGGCCATCAGATCAGTCATGAAATCCACGTAGCTAAATGGCATGATTTATCCCTTCTCCCCACCTTAACTTTGACCAATGTCCTACAAAGGTTTTTTGTTTGGCTCCTAGGACCAGCCGATATCAGTCTTGGCGGGGATCTGTCAACAGAGTGTGGGTTCAGTGAAAGCCGATGGAGGCCTGCTCCTCAGCGGGAGCCTCGGATCATGTAACACGTTATAAAACTTGTCTAGCACGAAGCACACGATGATCACGAAGCATTTACAATCTGAATTCCCTCTGTGCCCTTCGTGCCCTTCGTGGTGAAATTTCTCTCTCGATATAACTTGATTGAGCCAAATTTTGTTTTGTGGCATAGTTAGCGGCGAGTCGAATGACAGGTTATTAGAGGTTTCAGGAAGTAAGGAGGATTTTTCATGGCACATATTTGGGAAGATTTACTCAGCGATCTGGATCGGACTATCTACCGCGAGGCGGGCTATGGCGCGCGGGGCGGCGGCGGCAAACGGCCGGCGCTGATTGTGATCGATTGCACCTATGAATTCGTCGGTGACAAACCGGAGCCGATCCTTGAGTCCATCAAGAAATTCCCTAACAGTTGTGGCGATGTGGGCTGGCGCGGCCTGGAGGCAATCAAACAGCTGTTGGAAGTTTGCCGCGAGCATGAGCTGCCGGTCTTCTACACTAAGGGAATGGATGATCGGTCGGATATTACCCGCGGGAGCTGGGCCTGGAAAAAGGTCGGGAGTGTCGAGCAGAAAGCATCCAAGACTAAAATAGGGAATCAGATACCCGACATTATCGCGCCCAGGCAGGGCGAGGTGGTGATCCAGAAGACCAAGCCCAGCGGCTTCTTCGGCACACCGTTGGCCAGCTACCTGACCCACCTGTCGGTAGACACACTGCTGGTTACAGGGACGACGACCAGTGGTTGCGTGCGTGCGTCGGTGCTGGATGCCTTCTCCAACAACTTTCGAACTCTGGTGGTGGAGGAAGCGGTTTTCGACCGAGGCGACTTGCCGCACAAGGCGAATCTGTTCGACATGAACGCGAAGTACGCCGACGTCATCTCTCTCGAGGAGGCGAAGGCCTACGTGCGCGGTCTGCGCCCTGTACGTGCGGTAGCCTGAAGACAGGGCCGGTCGTCCACAGCCGTACTCATGCGAGGGCGGTTGCGTTTTCAGGTTGGTCAAATTGTATTGATATATCATTAGGTAACCCCGCGGCTTGCCGCGGGCACATAACCGATGGGGTTTCCAAAGGGGAGAAGTGGCATCTCTTCCCTTTGGTCAACCACGGGGTTCAAACCCCGTGGTTGATTTAACTTGATTCTGAGGAGGCGAAATCATGGCTGCTTACACTGTCAGCAAGGTGGATGTATGGGTAGGAACGGTCAGGGATCGTCCGGGAGGCGTTGCAGAAAAGCTGGAGGCCTTAGCGCGGGCAGGCGCCAACCTAGAGTTTGTCATCTCGCGCCGGGCGCCTGATAAACCGGGCAGAGGGGTCGTTTTCCTGGCTCCTCTTAAGGGGGCCGCTCAATCGCGAGCCGCCAGGAAGGTAGGCTTAAGCAGAGCAACTAATCTGCGTTCGCTCAGGGTAGTCGGTCCGGATCGGAAAGGATTGGGCGCAAAGATTACCCGAGCCCTGGCCAATGCGGGTATCAACTTACGGGGTATATCGGCTGCATCTCTTCAGCGGCGCACTGTGGTTTATTTTTCCTTTGATTCCAGTTCCGACGCCAACAAGGCAGGCCCGATCCTGAGAAGGATGCTAAAGTAAGTCAAGATGTAATGAACAAGGAGTTGCACTAATGGCAAAAATTCGACACATTGCATATCGTGCGGCGGACGTCGAGGCTATGGCAAACTTCTTTGTCAATGCCCTGGGTATGACCATTACCCAGCGGCGGCAAAACCGCGCCATTGATCTCTCAGATGGTTCCATCAACATCACGGTGCTGCCCATGATGCCGGCAGGACCCGATGGCAAGCCTCCCCGGCAGGGGATCGATCACATCGGATTTACGGTCGAGGATGAGGCTGCTACGGGCCGCCTTCTCGAGACAGAAGGCGCTGAAAAGATCAAGGCCATCGAGCTGGGCAGCGCGGCGCATTACGAGGTGAAGTATAAAGGTCCCGAGGGGATTGTGGTCGACCTCGGTCACTGGGTGGGCACGGCACCGATCGATGAGAAGAGAGAGGAGTCGGACGAAGCAAAGAGTCAGCCGGCATCCCCTGTAGTCTGAGAGCCCCCTCTTTTTTACCCCGTACCACAGAACGCCCCGTGCGTAAGCGCGGGGATGAATGTTCCGACTTCCCTGTTAGGGCAGCGCCCCAAAGCCACGGACGTAAATCCTGGTACGGGGTTTACTTTGCCAGTTGCCTGAGGACGTATTCCAGGATACCGCCGTGGCGGTAGTATTCGAGTTCTGCCGGCGTGTCGATGCGGCAGGTGGCTTTAAATTTCTTCTTCTTGCCGTCATCGCCCTTGGCCTCGACTGAAAGTTCTTTCCCCACCTTTAGCCCATCTGAAATTCCCGTGATCTCATAGGTCTCAAAGCCGGTCAGGCCGAGGGATTGGATATTTTCCCCCGCTTTAAATTGTAGGGGCAGGATTCCCATGCCGATCAGGTTGCTCCGGTGGATGCGCTCGTAGCTCTCCGCGATTGTCGCCTTGATACCGAGGAGTTTCGGTCCTTTGGCTGCCCAGTCGCGTGAGGAGCCGGTGCCGTATTCCTTGCCGGCGATGACGATGAGCGGGACTCCCTCTTTCTGATACTCCATGGCGGCGTCATAGATGAACATCTGCTTCTTGTCCGGCAGGTGCACGGTCCAACCGCCTTCGGTGCTGGGGGCGAGGTGGTTCTTGAGCCTCACGTTGGCAAACGTGCCGCGCACCATCACCTCATGGTTGCCGCGTCGGGCGCCGAATTGGTTAAAATCCTTGGGCTCGACACCTTTCTCAGTAAGGTAACGGGCGGCAGGTCCGTTCTTCTCGATAGAGCCAACGGGAGAAATATGGTCGGTTGTGATCGAGTCGCCGAGAACCGCCAGGACGCGCGCGCCGTGGATGTCCTTGGGATTAGAAGGTTTCTTTGGCATGTCTTTGAAGAACGGAGCCTCGCGCACATAGGTGGAATTGGGATCCCAGGTAAAAAATTCACCTTCAGGAAGGGGCATGCTCTTCCAGCGCTTGTCGCCTTCAAACACATCATTGTACTCCTTCCTGAACAATTCCGGTTTGACCGAAGTCCTGATCGCATCCTGGATCTCCTCTGGGGTCGGCCAGATATCCTTGAGATAGACCGGCGCTCCTTTGGCATCGTCTCCAATCGGCTCGGTCGTGATGTCGATGTCCATTCGTCCCGCCAACGCATAGGCGACGACCAGAGGAGGCGAGGCGAGGTAGTTAGCCCTGACCTGGGGATGAATCCGCCCCTCGAAGTTGCGGTTGCCGGAGAGAACGGCCACCGCGACCAAATCCCCTTCTTGAATCGCGGCAGAAATGGGTTCCGGAAGGGGGCCGCTGTTGCCGAGGCAGGTGGTGCAGCCATAGCCGACAAGGTAGAAGCCCAGCCTCTCCAGGTGTGGCAGGAGACCGGTATCCTTGAGATAGTCCGTGACCACCTTCGATCCGGGGGCCAGGCTCGTTTTTACCCATGGTTTGGATTTGAGGCCCTTTTCTACGGCTTTTTTCGCGAGCAGACCCGCGCCGATCATTACGGAGGGATTGGAAGTGTTCGTGCAGCTCGTGATGGCGGAGATCACGACCGTACCGTGCCCCAGTGTGGTCCGGTCGCCGTTCAGTTGCAGGGAAACTTTTCGTGCTGCGTCGCCGCTTTTGAGTAAGGAAGGGAGGGCGTCTTGGAAGGATTTTTTGGCTTTCGTGAGCGGCACGCGGTCCTGAGGCCTTTTCGGACCCGCCAGGCTCGGCTCGACGGTGGCGAGGTCGAGTTCCAGTGTGTCGGTGAAAACGGGATCGGGAGATGCATCGGTCCGGAAGAGCCCTTGCTCTTTGCAATAGGCCTCGACCAGTTCTATAAGCTGTGGGCTCCTGCCGGTGAGTTCGAGGAATTTGAGCGTCTCGTCATCGACAGGAAAGTAGCCGATGGTGGCGCCATACTCAGGCGACATGTTCCCGATGGTGGCCCGATCCGCGATACTCAGACTCGATAGCCCCGCGCCATAGAACTCGACGAACTTTTCCACCACGCCTTTTTTCCGGAGTATCTGCACTACTGTGAGAACGAGATCCGTCGACGTCGCGCCCTCGGGGAGTCTTCCGTGCAGCTTGAAACCGATGACGTCTGGGATGAGCATGATCAAAGGCTGGCCGAGCATTGCCGCCTCGGCCTCGATGCCGCCCACGCCCCAGCCGACGATTCCGAGCCCGTTGATCATCGGTGTGTGGGAGTCCATTCCCACGACCGTGTCTGGATAAGCCAGCGTTGCACCGTTTTCCTTCACGCAGAAAACCACTTGGCCCAGGTATTCAAGATTTATCTGGTGGCAGATGCCGGTGTCCGGCGGGACCACTCGAAAATTGCTGAATGCGTTTTGTCCCCAGCGGAGAAAAGCATAGCGTTCGATATTGCGCTCATATTCGATCTGGGAATTGAGATGAAAAGCCTCCGAGGAGCCGAAGGCGTCCACCTGGACCGAGTGGTCGATGACAAGGTCAATCGGCGCGAGAGGATTGATCTTCTTCGGGTCGCCGCCCAGCCGCTTCATCGCTTCCCGCATGACGGCGAGATCCACAATCGCCGGTACGCCGGTGAGATCCTGGGTTAATATCCGTGCCGGCATGATGGCAATTTCTTTCTCTTTTTTCACATTGGGATTCCAGCCTGCGAGCGCCTCGATGTCTGTCTTGGTGACCAGGAGGCCGTCTTCCTGCCGCAAGAGATTTTCCAAAAGGATTTTCAGCGAGAGCGGTAGTCGAGATATATCCTTGAACCCAGCCTTGCCGAGGGGGTTCAATTTGTAAATCTCGTAGGACTGAGTGCCAACCTTCAATGTGGAACGGGTGCCGAAGCTATCCAGTGATTTTCCTGCCATTTAAAATCCCCTTGATGAAAATTATTGTCACTAACGTAACCGACAAGCCTGCTTAAAACAATAGCCGGGAGATTCAAATAACGCTGTCTCGACGGAGTTGGGCAATGTTTGCATCGTCGTAGCCTAGTTCGTGCAGGATGGCCTCCGTGTCCTCTCCCAGGTCGGGAATCCGATCATAGCGGGCGGGGCTGTCGGATAGATTTAGAGGGCTGGCGATGACGGGGACGCGTCCTACCGGTGACTCGACTTCACGGATCATCTGCCGGGCGATAACCTGGGGGTGGGCGAGAACTTGGGCGATGCCCCTGATCTTTCCGTGCGGCAGTTCAGCTTGGCTGAGACGTTCCAGCCACTCATCGTGGTTTTTTTGCAAGAAAATCTCTTCGATCATCCCCTCGAGAACATCTCGGTTTTCTCGTCTCGTCTCCACAGTGGAAAATCGCCGATCCTCCAGTAGTTCCGGACGTTCAATCACCTTGCGGCAAAAGACCTCCCAGTCGCGGGTGCTGGTCACGGCAAGATTGACATACTCGTTGTCGCCTGCCATGTAAGGGCCGTAGGGAGTCACATAGAGGTGTCGCATACCGACACGGGCCGGTTCTTCCCCTCGATGCCAGTAATGGTGGGGAAAATATCCTAGCCATGAAAGAATGGACTCGAACATCGAGATGTCAACCTGCTGACCCTGTCCGGTTTTTTCCCGCTGGTAGATGGCTAGCACGATGGCCAAGGCTGCATACATCCCTGAAGCAATATCGGCGATAGCGATGCCGGCCTTGGCTGGTCGATCGGGGTATCCTGTTGAAGCTATGATCCCACCTTCTCCCTGAATCAGCAGATCGTAGGCCTTTACGTCGCGGTAGGGGCCGTCCTGGCCATACCCGGAAATGGAGCAGAAAACGAGCCGGGGATTTAAGGCCTCGAGTTGCTCGTAGCCAAGGCCCACTCGTCCGGCCACCCCGGGGGCGTAGTTCTCAAAGAAGACATCGGCCTTCCGGACCAAGCGATGGACAACCTCTTGTCCAGGGTCTTTTTTAACGTCTATGGTCAGGCTTCGTTTGTTCCGGTTGAGCCACACAAACCCGGAGGAGAGCCCCCGAACGGCTGTGTCCCAGGATCGGATCACGTCTCCTATCCCCGGCCGCTCGATCTTGATAACCTCTGCCCCCATGTCCGAAAGGATGCTGGTGCAGAACGGGCCGGACAGGACCTGTTCGAAGGCAACCACCCGAATCCCTTCGAGGGCCAAACGTTTGGAAGAATGGGATGAGTTCCTTGCTGTCATTCTCGCGACTGCGCCCTCAGGCAATTACTTAGCCTCATCCTTGATCTCAGGGAAGAGGTCTCGCTTTGGGGCGTGGGCTCGCTTCCACACCATGACGCTGCGTGTATAATCAATGACCACTGTGCCGTCTTGCTTGATGCCACGGGTGCGGACTTTGACGATCCCCCATTGGGGCTTTGACCTCGACTCGCGCTTCTCCAGCACTTCGGACTCGGAGTAAATCGTGTCGCCAGCAAAGAGGGGGTTGGGCAGTTTGATCTCGTCCCAGCCGAGGGCAAAGCCATTCTCGCTGACGTCCGCGACTCCCATACCTGCCACGATGGCCAGTGTGAGTGCGCTGTTGACCAGGCACCTTCCGAATTCCGTTCGCTTGGCGTATTCGCTGTTAAAGTGGATCTGGTTTGTGTTGTTGGTAAGCAGCGTGAACGAGATGTTGTCTGCCTCTGTGATAGTGCGGCCGAGGCGGCAGCGGTAGATATCCCCTATTTCAAAGTCCTCAAAGTATCTGCCTTCCCAGCCAGGCTTGACGGCCATCTTACTTTCCTCCCGATTGGTTTGCTGTATCATACAATGCCGTGGGAAAAGTGCAAAGCCGGCAAATCCCAATTTTGCATTTTGGCTCTTCAAATATATACTAGGCCAAGGCCTTGAGGAGGCGTTAATGGATTTCAACTTAACCGAGGAACAGCTCCAGATTCAGAATGAGATCCGAAAGATATGCCGGGAGTTCCCTGATGCCTACTGGCGTGACGTGGATCGAAAGAGGGAATATCCGGAGGCGTTCGTCCGTAAACTCACGGAGCTGGGGTGGCTTGCTGCCCTGATCCCGGAGGAGTATGGGGGCAGTGGTCTGGGCATCACCGAAGCGAGTATTATCCTGGGGGAGATCAACCGCTGTGGTGGCAACTCAACGGCCTGCCACGCCCAGATGTATATCATGGGCACTCTTCTCAGGCACGGCAGTGAGGAGCAGAAACGACGGTACCTGCCCAAGGTGGCCGCCGGGGAGCTGCGCCTTCAAGCCTTTGCGGTCACTGAGCCCGACGCCGGTTCCGAGAGCACTCGCATTCAGACCATGGCGGTGCGAAAGGGTGACCGCTACCTTGTCCATGGCCAGAAGATCTTTATCTCCCGAGTGCTCCAGTCTGACCTGATGCTCCTTCTGGCCCGGACCACTCCCTATGACGACTTGAAGGATAAGACTCAGGGGCTGTCGGTTTTTATCGTGGATCTCAGGGAGTCCAGGGGTAAGCTAGAGGTCAAACCGCTAGACCTCATGATCAATCAGCACACCAGTCTTCTGTTCTTCGATGGACTGGAGGTTCCCGCCGAAAATCTGCTCGGTGAAGAAGGAAAGGGATTTCGCTACATCATCGATGGATGGAATGCGGAGCGCATTTTGATTGCCTCGGAGGCCGTCGGGGACGGGCGCTGGTTCATCGAGCGCGCCTCCAAATATGCCAAGGAAAGGAGAGTATTCGGTCGTCCTATCGGTGCCAATCAAGGGATTCAGTTTCCCATTGCCCAGGCCTATGCTCATGTTGAGGCAGCACACCTCGTCTGTTTTCAGGCAGCGGAGAAGTTTGATCGTCAAGAGGGGTGCGGCGCCGAGGCTAACATGGCCAAATTTCTCGCCTCAGAGGCTTCCTGGGAGGCGGCCAATGCCTGTTTTACGACCCATGGGGGTTACGGCTTTTCGGTGGACTACGATGTGGAGCGGAAATTTCGCGAAACACGCCTTCTCACGATCGCACCGGTGAGCAATAATCTCGTGCTGGCCTATCTGGGGCAGCACGTGTTGGGAATGCCGAAGTCGTATTGAGAGACAGCGACAGAGACGGAGAAGATCGCTATGGACCTGTTACGTTCCTGGATGTTTGTACCCGGCCATCGCCAGCGCATGATTGATAAGGCAATGGGACTCAGCGTCGACGCCATCATGCTGGATATTGAGGACGGGGTTGCCCCTGGTGAGAAAGAGTCCGCGCGCACGTTGATCGGCGGGGCCCTGGGTAGGGAGAGTCCTCCCAATAGCCCCGCACGCTTTGTTCGCATCAATGACATCGGGCATGCGCGTATGGACGCGGACCTCAAGGCGGTGCTCCGCAAGGGTCTAAACGGCTTGGTGCTGCCCAAGGTCGATACGCCAGAGGAAGTACTTAAAGTAGAGGCCATTCTGAAGAAGCGTGAGCCTGAGCTCGGGATGAGCGCCGGCGCCGTCAGACTGCTCGTTGCCATCGAGAGCCCTAAAGGGCTTATTAATGCTCCCACGATTGCCGCCTGCTCTGCGCGGGTGATCGGGTTGATGTTTGGAGCGGAAGATTTTGGTCGAGAGCTTGGACTGCCGACGAGCCGCGAGGCAGAGGCGCGCGACATGATCTATGCCCGCTCGGCAATGGTCGTGGCTGCAGCCTCAGCCCATGTTCAGTCTGTGGACGGAGTCTGGGTGGATCTTAAGGACACCGAAGGGCTGTGGGGCTTTGCCCGGCAGTCGCGCCGTCTGGGGTTTTCCGGCATGTCGCTGATTCATCCCTCCCAGATCGATCCAATCAATAGTGTCTTTAGCCCCACCCCAGAGGAGATCGACTATGCCCAGCGGGTGGTTAAGGCCTATGAGGAGGCGGTGGCCAGAGGAGACGGCTCCATCTCATTTGGTGGGCAGTTGATCGACCGGCCGATCGTGGAGCGCGCCCGCAGGACGCTCGAGATGGCAAAGATGTTGGGCATCGCCGGTGAACGGAGGGGGTTTCAACAGCCTGCTAAAGGCCTCAATCGCGCAGCTCGGTCATGAAGCAAGAAATATGCCGGGGGTCAGGCACGACAATCTAAACAATTCTCCTGATCTCGCTTTTTCCCCTGCTGATCGACGTTCTTAACGCCTCAGGTTAATTTCTGACCTTCCGTATTTTGCCGCGCTTTCCTTCGCAAGAAAGCCGATCTTCCGCTTCCTTGGCTCCGGCGGGGACATAAGATGGGGGATAGCGTCGAAGACCACTTTAAACTGGGTGTCGTACTTATTCTCCAACGCCTCAAGTTTCCGTGCCAGTTGGGCATTGGTGGCGAGTAGTTGGCACAGACGAACGAAGGTACGCATGATCTCGATGTTGACCTGGACTGCACGCTTACTCCTTAAGACGCTGGAGAGCATGGCAATATCCTGTTCGGTGAACACATACGGCGAATACCGGCGACCCCCTCGCCCTGTGGGTTTTGACATTCCAATTTGGAATCTCAAAACTCTGGCCTCCTCAGCGGTTAGCTGAAATATAACTCAGCGGGACGGGCCTGATATTTGGTGTGTCCAGATGAATTGCTGTCGTGATCCATAGGGTGACCCTCTATAAGAGGGAAGTCCCGCTCCGCCTAAGGCGGATAGCTTGGGTAGCAGCATGGAGAGTAATCGATATGTTGAAGCCTACCGACAAAGCCTGCTTCGGGCTGGTGAGCGAGTTACCGGGTTGCAACGCGAGTGAACGCTGAGCAAGCCTCGTTACAGCCAAGATTCCGGTGGTCGAGCCGGTCAAATAGCGGTGAAGACCGTATGGGCTATTTCAGTCTGGCTTAAGGGGTAGTCCACACCGGCGGGGTAGTGGCGGCGACACGGTAACAGGGACACGATGGAAACTGGAGAAGTCCTACTTGCCCCGGGGAGAAATCCTTGGAGAAAGGTAGGCCCTATAACTGTGGATACGGGAAAGGGGCCGAAGGCAAGAGGATGGCGGAGTGGCCCGTATTAGTGATGAAGTCTGGTAATGCGGATGGAGCGAAGGGGCCATGCTGAGTCTAACTTCTTTGACCGCTAAGTGAGGCAGGGGAGGCATGATAAAACCTTCCATAGAACTGCAAGAACTGAGGCGAAGGATATACCGTAAGGCGAAAGCTGAGTTGGCTGGAAGAGGCGGAGTAGCGGGTGTTCCGTGAAAGTACTCCCAGCACAATAGGCATATAGCGCTTTAGGGTGAAGGGCTCAGGTAAGCCGGATGACCGAAAGGGTCAAGTCCGGTTTGATGTGGCGGGGGCTGGAGACGGGTTTACGGTGAGACTAGTGAGGCACCGTCAAACGAAAGGGACGGCTAAC
>SMUX01262139.1_pt1 | contig 11450 bp, 12 predicted proteins | sample 2456431 | NCBI WGS metagenome assembly SMUX01 (sample SAMN11095930, study PRJNA526329) | marine sediment metagenome | biome: Marine sediment; feature: Surficial sediment; material: Deep marine sediment; isolation source: Hadal surficial sediment | place: Pacific Ocean | collected 2014-11 | depth... | reverse complement strand
CACCAGACCCCCGAGCTTCATTGCCGGGGCGATCTTGCCCACCAACCTTCTGAGTGGGGTCTTGTTCACCAGACCACCGACCTTCATAGCTGGGGTAATTACTCCTGGTGGGGTCCAACTAGATGGAGTCTTGTTCTCCAGACCACCCACTTTCATCGCTGGTGTCGTCACTCCTGGTGGAGTCCAACTAGACGGTGTTCTGTTCACGCGGCCACCGACCTTCTTTGCCGGGGATGTCACTCAAGGGGTTCAGCTAGATGGTGTTCTTTTCACCAGACCTCCATCGTTCATCGTTGGAACGATTACTCCTGGGGGAGTCACGGTCGATGGCGTTCTGTTTGCCAGGCCACCCACTTTCATTGTTGGTGCCGTCAGTCCTACCAATCTCCTTTCAGGAGTTTTGTTCTCTCGACCTCCTGCGTTTATCACCGGGATAGTCACGCCAGGGGAAGTCACGATTGCTGGAGTCCTGTTCACTCGGCCTCCTAGCTTCATTGTCGGGACAGTCACGCCAGGGGGAGTCCAGATTGATGGGGTTCTCTTTACCCGTCCACCAACCTTCCTCGTCGGGACGGTCACGCTTGCGGCAGTTGTGTTGGACGGGGTTCTGTTCCTACGCCCACCGACCTTCTTTGTCGGAACAATCTCGCTGGATGTCCAGCTTCTCACTGGGGTCTTGTTCTTGCGTCCCCCAACCTTCTTTGTCGGCATAATCAGCCTTCAGGTGTTCGTCCCTCCAACGGGTCTGCGCGACATGGATCTGACTGCCCGAACCTATACTGGCGATGGGTCTCGTACCTTTACTGAGGATTGAAATGGCTCTAGCCGCAGGAACGATTGCTTTAATCCGAGACGAGATCGGCAACGACACCGACTTCGCTGACGCCGACCCTGCTGGGGCCGATCAGTTGGACAGTCTGGAGAACATTTACAGTGACTCCAACCGTGGCGATTCCAACATCCTCCGCACGGCTCTCATCTGTTGGAGACGGCGCCTGAACAACCTTCAGGAACGGTCCTTCGACATAATCACCGAAGGCTCCCTTCTGTCTCGATCTCAGCGCATCAAGTTTTTGGAGCGCAAGATTATGAAGCTGGAAGTGCTGGTTGACACCACTCAGAAGGGCAAGAACATGTCCATCATCTCGACAGCAGAGGAAGCCGATGACGGCACCACTGGCGAGTTCTGAGATCACCAAGCAGGATGTGAGGGAGGCCGTGGCGTCTTCCGTCATCGAGATGGTCGAACATGCTCACGAAAACCCAGACGAAGAAATGGCAGGAGTCGTCTTGAGGGATGGCACCAGTGTTCGTCTTGTCAACGAAGCTCGACCCGAGTATCGCGACGGATCATTCGTCATCCATTCTTCCCAACTGGACGACCTCGACGTAATAGCCGTTTATCACTCTCATCCAAACGATGTCGAATTTCCCTCGCTCATTGATGAGGACGGTCTGGCTCCAATTCCACTTGTCATCATTACCTCAACCGCTGCGATCCTCTGGTGGTATCGAGAGGACATTGGCTACTACCGCATCTGGGATAATGACTTCACATGGCTTTAGACGAACTGATTTCCTCAAGTGAACTGGCTGGCATCCGGCAAGACGCCAAACAGCTTTTCGTGGATGCCTGTGTTCTTGAGCGTGTGCCCACATCGAAAACAGACTCCAACCGCGAGGTCGTTCGTGGGACAGGTCAGCTAATTGAGGAACCTCGGGAACTGATCTTCACTGGCAAATGCTCTATCTATCCGATCAAGTCTCGTCGTGACCGTTTCGATGAGTTTGGTCATGGCCTGATCTTCACTCGTCAGTACCGCATCGTCCTTCCCTTCGATGCCGACAGGGTGCAGATTCGTGATCTGTTTACCTGCACATCCTCTGATGACACCCAACTCATCGGCAGAGAGATGGAAGTGCGTGACGTGATCGTGTCCACCATTCTTGGCTATCGCTCCCTCACGGTCCACGACTTCAGAGAGTAGGTCATGGCTGTAAATTCGCTTCTTCCAGGCACGTCAATCAAGGCTGCTGGCCGAGTCAATCTGTTCCCCAAGTCGTCGGGGTTCAGTCGGCGTAAGAGCAGAGGATCTTTCAAGCGCGTCACCTTTGAGGTCCACGGTCTAAACACGCTTGTAGAACACTGGTTCACGGTGGCTGCTCTCACCGATGCCCTGACTCCTGGTGTCCTCGACTTCTATGCCGATGTCATTGTCCACAACGCACGCCAGTTTGTCCGCAAAGACACTTGGGCTACTCACGACTCGATCAACAAGGGGAATGGCGTCATCCGTTCTGCCATAGGCGACTACTCGGTGTGGATAGGAGCCGAAACCATCCAGGCTCGATTCTTGGAGTTTGGCACCGTCAACATGCCTGCCTACCCCTTTATGATCCCAGCCATCGACATGATTGAAAAGGACTTCTTTCGTGCCTTCCTCGACATCGCCAAGATTGCTGACACGGTTACGGGTCGGGCCTCTCTAAGAGGGGCTGTGGGTAGGGACGGTCGGGTGCGGTCCCCGATCAGCAACATGAGGTCCGGTCTCTACTCCATATCGAAGGTTCTTGGTGACATCTCGGTATTTGGTGGAAGGGAGTTTCTGAGCCCCATCCGAGCTTTCGCCCTTTCAGGAGCGAGGCTGATAGGTGACGCCAATGCAGTCATGCTTGGAACCGTGGGAATGCGCGTCTCTCACCGTCTACGAGGCCGAGCCACAGGACGGTTGCAAGGATTCGGCTCAGCCTCCCTTTCCTTTGGACGGTCCTACACCGGGAGTCTGGGAGGCCAACGTGTCTACAACCGTTTCGTTGGGCGGATCTCTGCCCCACTTATTTCCACCAACATCGGTGGTCTCTAAGTGCCCGACCCCATTAACCCGAACGATGATGTTGTCCTTTTCGATCACATCCAAGGCGTAATCACCGCTCTGGAAGCCTGCCCTTTCCCGATAGGTGACTGGATACGACCCAAGAACGAGGATGAGACATTCGTTGATCCTCCATTCGCCTTGGTGCGCCTGTTTCCCTCTACCGGCCAATTCGCAGGCGATCTCACCAACTTTCAGAAAGATGCGACCATTCGTATTCAAGTCATGTCAGCAGGATTGATCCAACTCCAATGCCTGGAGATTCAGGACTTGACTCGTCAGCAAATGTATCGAGACAACATTGTCATTCCTGATAGGTACGTCCAAAAGCTCAAGTTCATGGTCTCGTCTGGTGGGGTCTCCAGAGACGATGACCTCCCAACTCCGCTTCTGTTCTCCTATGATGTCTACGAGCTAACCACAACCCCACTCACGGAGTAGGAGCAGACATGGCAAAGATGGTCTGGGCTGAGAACCCGACGCTGCCAGAGGGACGACCCCAGCAATTCACTGAGGCTCGATTCAAGATCTACAAGACCAATGGGTGGGTCGAGGTCAATCCACCCGACGTGAACCCTTCTACCAAGGAACCTGCCGAGGCGTTGGTCAAGAGGCTTCCATCGGACAAGAAACCTGCTTCTGAGACCATGATCGAAAGACTCCCCTCAGACAAGAAACCTGGCTCGCTCCAGACGGTTATGCAGGAAGCTCCCGTGAAGAAAACAGTCAAGCCGTCTTCTACGAAAAAGAAGACCACCACGAAGTCTTCAACTGGCAAGAAGTGATCGGCTATCTTGTGACCACCCCAACCATGAACCGGAGGTAAGAGAAGATGGCAAGAGTCATCCCAGACGGTGAAGTTCGTATTCAGGAAGTGGCGACTATCGCAGACACCACCGCTCCAACAGCAGCCGAGGTAGCTGCTGGAACGGACATCACCCCCTTTATCCAGTCGATTGAGACACCCCTGGAAGGCAACCGTGTCCCATCCGGCGATCTAGCTTCAGCCTTCCGCAAGACCAGCCCAGGCAAGTTTGGTGGCGATGTCACAATGGACATCCATCGGGGCACCGTTGCACTCGATGACACCGCCTATGACTTGTTCCCCCGCGACACTCAGACTCACATCGTCATTCGGCGCTTCGGCGGCTCGACCGTTGCAATCGTCGCAACCGATGTTGTCGAAGTGTGGCCGGTGCGAGTAGTCACCCGTTCCCCCCACTCTCTTGAGGAAGAAGCCCTCCAGATGGTGACGGTGGACATGGCTGCTACCGATGCTCCTGACATCGACGTGGCGGTCGCTGCCTAAACCCAGCGTTCATGGTTGGAAGTTAGGGGACTCTTGCTAACGTGAGAGTCCCCTAACTCATTGGAGTGGAATGGTAGATACGAAGGCTGAGACTGAGCAGTCAAAGGCCGATCAGGGCAAGAAGGCCAAAGCTCGGACCATCTCAGACATCCTGCGTGAGAAGAAGCCGAACTCCAAGACGGTGGACATCATCCTCGACTCTGACCTGGCTAACGAGATCCAGCTAAAGGAAGCGGAGTTGGGTCAGATGAGAATACGCAAGGGTCGATCCTTGGCTGACGGGATAGGCCCATTGGAGACAGAGTTGGATGCCCTCTACGAGCAAGCAGCCGACATTGCTGTCACCTTCACATTCACGGACATCGGGCGCAAGGTTTTTGATGCGTTGGTCTTGGCGCATCCTCCTACCAAGGAACAAAAGGATCGTATGGCTGAGATGGGTGGGGGAGTCTTGGATTTCAACATCGACACCCTCCCTCCAGCGTTGTTGGCTCTGACCGCCACTGATCCAGAGATGACCTTGGAGGAAGCCACCGAGATCTTCGATACTTGGGGCTCGGGGGAAGCAGAGATCCTGTTCTCAACTGCTCTGTTGGTGTGTAAGGAGCGCGCCGCCGTCCCTTTATCCAAGAGCGGTACAGGTCCGACCAGCAATTCCAGCTAGAGGTCGATTACTGTGCCGAGGGCCGTATCAAGCATTCAGATTTCTTGGAGTGGCCTGAATCCGATCAAGAGAAAGCCCTTGTCTGGCTGACTGAACAAAGACTTCGATGTCCCGACTGTGGGCAGAGACCCGAAGAATCTGATCCCTCAAAAGGTGGCAGTCTGACTGCGTATCATGTGGAGAAATACACTTGCTTCACATGCAAAAACATCGAGGATGCTTACTCCGATGAACGGAAGTGGAGTAAGCGAAGAAGAATCCGTGCTGGCTTCAAGGTGCGGTTGATTCCTAACCTCATTTACCAAGAGCGAAAGCGCCTACGAAAGCAAATGGCTGTGGCAAAAGTAAGAGCCGACGCAGCGGAGAAACAGAACGCACGCTTGGAACGCACGGGTCTGGATCGGTTCAAGTAATCTGAGGGACAATGGCTGACAAGGTAGTAGTCGTTCGGCTGCGAGCGGCGGTAGGCGAATATACGTCTGGGCTCGCCCGAGCCGGTGGGCAGACTGTTACTTTTGGTGGGCAACTCGCAGGGGCAGCTAGTCGTCAAGACGCCGCAATGGGGAAGGCTCGCACGACGATGGCGAACCTGGCTACCGGGGCTGTCGTTGCTGGGAAGCTGATGCTGCTCGGGATCGGTGGGGCAATGGTGGTATCGGCCAAAGCTGCCATTGATTTTGAGTCCTCGCTTGCTGGTGTGGCGAAGACCGTCGAAGGAACCGACACCCAGATTCGGGCCATAGGTGAATCCATGCGGCGGTTGTCTGTTCGGATTCCCGTCAACGTCAACGAACTCAACCGGATTGCTGAGCTTGGAGGTCAGTTGGGAGTCTCCATTCCTGGCTTGCTCAACTTCACCAAGACCATCGCTGCCTTGGGTGTCACGACGAACCTGTCCACCGAAGATGCTGCGAAGGGTCTGGCTCGTCTCATCAACGTGACAGGTGAGGGTGAGGGTGCCTTCGACAACCTGGGTTCGGTGATTGTCGATCTCGGTAACAACTTCGCCACCACTGAAGCCGAGATCCTGACCTTTGCCCTTCGTATTGCTCCTGCCGCTCAGACCGTTGGGGCCACCGCCACCGAGGTCTTGGGACTAGCTGCGGCCCTCTCATCTATGGGTATCCCAGCAGAGCGTGGAGGCACAGCCGTCCAAGCCATGTTCACCATCATTGCCTCTGCTGCTCGTTCTGGTGGGGAAGAACTCCAGTTGATGGCCGAGATCACGGGCATGACCGCTGACGAGTTCCAGAAGTTTGCGAGAGAGAATCCCACTGATGCTCTGGTTGCTCTGGCTAGAGGTCTTGGGGAAGCCAACGAACAAGGCCAAAACGTCTTCACCATGATGAAGGGAATCAATATCAACGGGCGTCGTGCCCAGGCCGTGTTGCTGGCGATGGCGAACAACACGGATCTAGTCACGGATGCCCTTGACCGTGCTTCTGTCGCTGGTGAGGAAAACACAGCACTCTTTGAGGAAGCCGGTAGGCGGTATGGGACCACGGCCTCACAAATCCAGATCATGGGCAATGCCTTCACTGACCTTCGGATCGAGTTGGGGTCTGCTCTGTTGGCTCCCCTTACCCAAGTGGTCCGCACCATTGCTGTCCTGTTTGAGCAGTTGAAAGACAACACTGGCACTCTCAAAACCATCGCCAAATGGGTCGCGGTAATCGGTGCAGCCTTCGTAGCTCTCGGGATAGCCAAGCTGATAATCAATGTGATCGGCATGGGCAAAGCCATGTTCTTCCTGGCTACGGGAACGAATGCAGCAGCCGTGGCATCAGGAACCCTCGCAGCCTTCGCAGGCCCGATAGGTTTGATTGCTCTTGCCGTTGGAGTCGTGGTGACTCTCTTGGGTGGTGCCTTGATTAAAAACACCCTTGAAGCTGCTTCTGCCCTGGCGACCCTTAGAGGCGAAGCGGAGGAATTCCGAACCGCTATGGAAGGTGGGGCCGGTCCTACCGAAGCCCTCATCGCGGTTCTCGATCCCGCGGACATCCTTCTTGCTGCTGATGGACTCGATCTTGCTGGGATCAGTCTGCAAGAGCTTTACGACGCCGTTGATAAAGGACCAGGCCATCTCGATATCTTGAGGAAATCTTTGCAAGCAGCGTTCGCTGAAGCCCAAGTAATAGCTACGGGTGGTGGTGGTCCTTTGTCGCTTGAAGAAGGTGACGCCGCGATACAGAACTTGGAGAACATAGGATTTGCGGTTGATTTCTTGGATAACATCATCGGCCTTCTTGGGGAGAACACGAAAACGAGGATCGGTGATTTCGTGCAAGCCTTCGCCGCGGCTGAAGGTGACTCCACGCTCAGCATCGGTGCCATCGTGGATGCAGCAACGACCTTCCTGGCGCTCAACCCCTTTGGTACTGACACCGACTTCATCCGCTGGTTGAGCGGAGACATGCAGTTTGACGGTCTGTTTATCACTGAAAAAGGCGTCAAGGAAATCACTGATGCGACAGGAAAGGGAGTCCAATCGTGGGATGCCTGGCTACGCGCTGCCAACCGCGTTGATGCCCCTGCCGACTTCTTGGGAAGCACCGCGAAATTGGCTCAGGAATGGGCCGATGACCTGGCTGATTCTTTTGCCGAAGTGACCGAGACCATTACTGAAGGGTTCCCGGCCTGGGACGAGTATGAGCAGATTGCCAAGGTGAGCTTGGAAAGTGTCTTTGTCGCTCAAGAACTCTTTTTGGAGGACATGAGGGCTTGGGCAAGTGCCCAACCAGCAATTATGGCGATAGCTTCCGACGCCACCATTGCCTGGTTCGATTCCCTCGATCCAATGACGAAGGGTGGAATAGTTCGGGAATGGGAGGCAAACCAGGGTCTCTTGGAGTCTGATGTCCTGGGTCTCAATACCAAGTTTGCCGATCTCGCTGATGCTGCTGAAGATGCCCTCCTTGCCCGTCTCCCCAGAATTCTTAAAGACTCTGCTGAGACTGTCGGACCTGATATTCAGGCTTTGGTTGATGCTCTGGAGTTGCCACCAGGCGATGCAGACAAGTTGGTTGGGGCGTACAAAGACGGATTGTCTTTCTTCTTTGCAGCCTTGCCAGAGAGTCTCGGACCAGAGGTCAGACTAGCCATTCTTGCTCTACTTGATCCGAGTCAATCAGCAGCGGCTATCGCTGCCAAAGGAGGGATGACAGCAGGATGGTTCATAGATGGTGTGAAGCGAGCATTGCTTGGGGCCAACTTCGCGCCAATCGTGATCGACACAATCACCAAGCCCATAGTGGACACGGTTGCGAAGGAATTGACCGTCAGCAGCCCGTCAAAGGTGGCTATCAAATTGGGTGAGGGCTTTACCCAGGGTCTCGCCATTGGGATGGAAAACAAACTCAACACTGACATGTTTCAGCGTGTCGTGCCAGCGTTCTCAACGATGTTGAATCAGGCTCAGCCAACTCCTTCCGTCTCCACCACGAACAGCCCCGTCATCAATATCCACAACCCCATTTCTCAGTCACCATTTGAGGACACTCGCAATGGTCTGGCTGCTGCCGCTCTAGTGGGAGGTCTCTGATGGCAGGCTGGGATTACGACGAGAAAGTTGCCGGCACTTCTCTCAGCGACTACGCGGACATGGTTCGTCTTGTGGGTGAGCCGGTAGGGGGAGTCCGCGGTCAGACCCTTGACATCGCCTACAAGCACGGTGCGTATGCCGCTGCGCGTCATTGGGCCAAGGCCCAGTTGGTCATGCTGGAAACGAAGCTCCGCTACACGGATTCGGCAGGAGCGGTTACCCATGTCGATGGCGCCGCTGGACATGCTTATGAAAACCGCTCGGAACTAGCCAAGCTGATGAAGCTGTCGAACGATTCCATCTTCAGGATGACCCGATTGATGCCTGATTACGGGCTCGTCAGAGCCGACTTCATCTGTCTCGATGAAGCACAACCGTCAAGCAATGTTGACCATCTATTCCGGTGGCCTCTATGGAACCTGGATGGGGGCTGGGAAAGCGATGTCGAGGACATCGACCAAGACGACACGGCTCTAGGAGCGACTGACACCATCGTCTTTACCACGGGTGGCAACATGGAGTCCTACCCGATATTCACCATCGACTGCACGGCTGATGGCTCCAACCCCTCTCTAACCCTCGCAGCAGGGTCTCAGGACGCTCTTACCCTCGCATCTACATACGTCAACGGCGACACCATTGTTATCGACGTAGGGGCACGCACCGTTACGCTGAACGGGACTAGGGAATTGGCTAGTCTCGCCATCAATCGTGGGTGGTGGATGGAGCTAGAACCGGACACGATAGGTCTGACCATCAACTGGGCCAGTGACTCGGGGACTTGGGACGTGAACACAAAAGTCAGGAACAAGTGGCGATGACGACAAGCCTCCGCACAGATGAACGGCAATTCCTTATCTACAACGATGAGGCCATTGGCGCAGTTATTCGTGGACTAGAGGCATGGGGACTGATGGTCCTCGGGACTCGTCTACGTCAAACCGGACCCGACCGAATCAAGGCTCTGAACGGAATCGGGGCATTCTGTCAGAAGGTGGCCGATCAGAGACTCACCGAGATGAAGCGCAATGGAGGGGCACAAGAGGTTGCAGCCGATTGGATACTTCTCATCTCAAAATGGGCAGCAGGCAAGACGCCGATGACTCCAGACATCAATCGGGCGCTTAACGAGATTTATTCGGTTGCCCTTCGTACCGACTCCCGAGTTTCTGGAGCAGGAATTACCGGACCAGGGGTCCATCGAAAAGCTGTGAGGGGAGACTGAGATGGCTGGATCTTTTCCCGACGCTCCATCGAGGCGTATGGCGATGGATCTGGATGGGACGGTCTGGGCTAGGTACGGTCTCGGCTTCCCTGTGACCGAATGGCCTAGCGCCAATGTCACCGAGCTTTCCGATGAGGACAACAACAACCTCAGTGTGAGGGGATGGGCCGATGGACAAGGCACCGCTCAGTACGTTTGGATCTTTCCCGAGTTGCGAGAGGTTGATGGGTTCTACGGGCGCTACAACAGCCCGACGATCAGCCTGGTGGAAACATCGGTGGACACCACCAATGGCAAAGACGGTGTGTGGCTCACGGCCATATCTGACTACGACGACAGTTCGGGGATCGACACATTCGACTCCTATCGAGACGAGATCACTTCTCTTGCCTTGGCCTCAAAGCGGTCGGTGCGAGCTAGAGGGGGAGTGGACAACTCTGGGTCAGAAACGCTGCTAGTCCAGTCGTTCCACGTCTACGGGGAGATCGCTGCTGGGGAGACACCTGACCGGCTGTTGTGGATTGACAACGACGACGACCTTGAATTTGCCAAGCCACAGGACTACGGAGATGTCCCGAGAGGGTCTGCCGAGGATCACGTCACCTACCTCCACAACAACTCATCGACGCTTGCTGCCAACTCGGTTCAGATCACCGCCGAGGATCTATTTCGTGGATCAGGAGCTTGGTACACATTCGATGACGGAACCGGATTCACGGCAACTCTGTCTTTGGCATCATCCATCTCTAATGGTGCGAACTCACCTGATATCACGGTCAGGAGAATCATTCCCGATTCTGAAATTCTCGGCGTTCATGCTGCCCGAGCCTTGGTGTCAGTCGGGTCTTGGACGTGATTGGTGACTGCCCCGACTGTTCTTCTTCAAGCCCCACCATCAGGCATCATCTACCCCGATCCTGGGATACTTCGACCTCGATCTGAGGTTACGCATACTGGTTCGGTTGGGAATGTCGATCTCCGTTTTCAGTGGGACACCGATACAGGCTTCGGCGGAAGCACCGATGAAGTTGTCTCTCTGGAGTATGAGAACGCAACTGCCGGAACTTACATCCTCGACTTCGATGGGGTGCTGTCAAACACGATCAACTGGGATGACGATGCGGCAGCAATCAAGACGGCGATTGAGGCCGCTGCCAATGTCCATGTCGTAACCGTTACCGGCACCGGGACTGTTGCTGATCCCTTCATAGTCACGCACACAGATCCAATCAATGGTGGCCGCAACGTGCCCGACATGACCGTGGACACCGACAGCCTGGTGGGTGACACGGTGGCTCTGGCTATCGACACGCAGGGAGTGACTGGACCTCCAATCGACGTGGTGGTTCTCAATGATGCGACCGCTGCCTTTGAGCAAGCGCCCACATCTGACCTTGGGCTTGCTGGCCCCTGGTATTGGAGGGTGGCCGTTATCGACAGGGATGATGGGTTGGGAGAATGGTCGTCTTCGCAAGAGATCAACTACAAAGATCCGATTGACTACAACCGATGGCTCTACCACCTGGCAAACGTCGGCGTCGGGTTCCACGACACGGACGAGCCAGCAGGAGGATGGGGGACAGGTGGGACCGAGGGTCCAGATGGCGACATCATGGATTTTGCTCGATACCTTCACCACCTAGCCAATGTTGGAGTCGGGTTCGATCCCATCGACAAGCCAGCGGCAGGGTGGGGTCCAAACTCACCATCGACTGATGGTCCCGATGGATTTGCTCTTGACTTCGACCGCGCTCTCTATCACCTGGCAAATGTGGATACGACTCAGCCGTGTCCCTTCATGTTTCGCCTCTCTGCTGCCCAAGTCAAGGTGGGCAACT
>SMUX01319119.1_pt1 | contig 11452 bp, 9 predicted proteins | sample 2456431 | NCBI WGS metagenome assembly SMUX01 (sample SAMN11095930, study PRJNA526329) | marine sediment metagenome | biome: Marine sediment; feature: Surficial sediment; material: Deep marine sediment; isolation source: Hadal surficial sediment | place: Pacific Ocean | collected 2014-11 | depth 0-1... | reverse complement strand
CGTCCTGGCTGGCCAAGATTTTTTCTCGGTTCTGACCGGGGATGACTCATTGCGTAGCCGACCCATGGGGCGCATCGTCACTCCCCTTCGCAGCATGGGAGCCAATATTCAGGGGAGGAAAGGAGGCGAGCTGGCCCCCTTGGCCATCACCGGGGGGGCTCTCAAAGGGATCGAGTATTCCTCTCCGGTTTCAAGCGCTCAGGTCAAATCCGCGGTGTTGCTGGCAGGGCTTCTGGCCGATGGCCCCACGACCTTTGTTGAGCCCCTACTATCTCGTGATCATACGGAGCGGATGTTTCGCTATTTGGGAATTCCCTTGGAAATCACGGGTCGGAAACTTCGCCTCACCGGGCGGACCCCTTTCCAAGCCAGGGACCTGTCCGTGCCAGGAGACCTTTCGGCAGCCGCCTTTTTTTTGGTTGGGGCCTCCATTGTCCCAAACTCCGAGGTGCAGATCCCCAACGTAGGATTGAATCCCGAGCGGACAGGCATTTTGGAGATTTTGAAGGAAATGGGAGCAGACATTCAGGTTCTTAACCGGCGGGAACAAGCCGGCGAACCAGTCGGCGACCTCCTCGTTCGATCAGCCTCCCTTCATGGAATCTCAATCGGTGTGGAGCGAATTCCTAAAACTATCGACGAATTACCCATTTTTTGTGTGGCTGCCTCCATCGCCAAAGGAGATACCACCGTGACAGGGGCACAGGAACTTCGACTAAAAGAAACAGACCGCATCCATGCCATGGCGACAGAGTTAAGAAAAATGAATGTCTCCATCCAAGAAACAGCAGATGGGTTCATCATTCGAGGTGGCTCGAAAATCCATGGCGCCGCCTGTACGAGTTATAATGATCATCGGGTTGCCATGGCAGTGGCCATTGCCGGGTTGGCCGCCGACTCGCCTACGGGTATTGAGGACACGGCCTGCATCGACACCTCCTTCCCAGGGTTTTACCCCAACCTATTGGAATTATTGACATCTTCTCGTTGATTCCTAATAATAGTTTCCTTGTAAACTAACCCAGTGGGATCATGTCCCCCCAAGCGGCGCCTTGTGATTACCATTGACGGCCCTGCTGGAGCCGGGAAGAGTACGACAGCCCGACAGCTGGCCTCTCGCTTGGGTTATACCTATTTAGACACAGGGGCGTTATATCGAGGAATTGCTTGGAAGGTAAAAATTTCAGGCGTTGATTATTCAAATACGAACCAACTGGAGCGACTCCTTTCCACAATGGATCTGCGGGTGTCGGTGCAGAACGGTGAAACGAGGGTCCTGGTTGACTCCAATGATGTCACGGCGCAACTTCGCTCACCGGACATCAGTCGCCTCGCCTCTTCGGTTGCAGCTATTCCCACCGTCCGGGAGTGGGCGCTTCCTATTCAACAGAGGTGCGCAGAGACGGGTGGAATCGTGGTAGAAGGGCGCGACATAGGAACATGTGTTTTCCCGGACGCCGACGCCAAATTTTTTCTGGACGCCGACGTCAAGACACGAACCAACCGTCGATTCCAGGATGAGCTCAAAGTTGGCCAGGGCGGTGACCGCCGTAAAGTCCAAGACCAGCTTCTTGCCAGAGATGCGCAGGATCGGTCCAGAAAGATTGCCCCTTTGAAACCAGCTCCCGATGCGGTGGTGATTGATTCCTCGCTCCTGACAGTGGACCAGGTCGTTGACAAAATGATGGAAATAATTTCCGCTCGACGGTGAGCGCATTAGGGTATGGGATCCTTTGGCTTCTGTTCAGGGTCGTGGGCCGAATTTTCCTTCGATACCGGACCATTGGAGCCGAACACATTCCCCCCCAAGGTGGTGTGCTGTTGGCCGCCAACCACGCGAGTTATGCCGACATTCCCTTATTAGGGTGCGGGGTGGCGCGCCGGCTTGCCTTTTTGGGACGGTCCAACTTATTTCCGAACCCTGTCCTGAAGTGGATGTTGCGGTCTCTTGGCTGGATTCCGCTAAAAACCGATCGCTTGGATCGCCAAGCCTTCGGGGAGGCCATTAAGTTGTTGAAAGCGGGTAAGCCCGTTGTCATCTTTCCCGAGGGAACTCGCACACCCAATGGGAAACTGCAGCCCGGAAAACCAGGCATTGGCGTGATTGTCGCGGAAGCCAAGTGCCAGGTGGTTCCCGTGTATATTGGAGGCACCTACAAGGTTTTACCGATGGGATCGTCTCGAATTCGCCTTCACCCTGTGGTCGTGACGTTTGGAGAGCCCATTTCTTTCAGTGAAGACACCCAAACCTATCAGGGGAAGGCTTTTTATGAGCATGTGAGTCGAACGGTCATGGCGAGGATCGCTGAGTTAAGCCACGTGGGGCAGTCGGCGACCCCTGTTTGATCAACCCAGGTTCCCCAGCCGCCCACGTTTTCACAATGGCTGGCTGACCACTTGCCCACCGCGGGTCAGTGCGGTGGAGATTAGGATTATGGATGGACATCGCATCAGAGCCAACTGAAGAATTTGACCGAGGGTCCCTTGCTTCTCTTTATGAGGAAACCTTTCGCAATTTCGAAGAGGGAACCATCACCGAAGGCCGGGTGGTGGCGATTCAAAAAGATAGAGTCGTCGTTGATATTGGGTACAAATCTGAGGGGATGATTTCCACCAGTCAGTTTATTCCCGAGGAACTTGAGACTCTTTCGGTCAATGACCGCGTACAGGTCTATATCGAACAACGGGAAGATGCAGAGGGCAATCTTGTCCTTTCCAAGGAAAAGGCCGACAAGATGAAGACTTGGGAAGACCTGGAAATTGCCCATCGAGAAGATAAAGAAGTCCAAGGGCGAGTCGTCTCCCGCATAAAAGGCGGGATGATGGTGGATATCGGCGTGAAGGCTTTTCTCCCCGGTTCCCAAATTGACCTGACCCCCATTCGAGATCTTGACGGGTTGGTCGGAAAAACCTTTTCTTTTAAGATCATCAAAATAAACCACCGGCGAGGGAATGTGGTCATTTCCCGTCGCGCCCTCCTCGAAGAAACTCGCGATAAGAAACGGCGAACCACCTTATCGACTTTGGCCGAAGGTCAGCTTATCCAAGGGATCGTGAAAAACATCACCGATTACGGCGCCTTCTTGGATTTGGGAGGCATTGATGGACTCCTGCACATCACCGATATCTCATGGGGACGGGTTGGCCATCCATCGGACATGTTCCGGGTGGGCGACAGACTGGACGTGTTGGTTCTGAAATACGATCGGGAGTCCGGACGGATCTCCTTGGGACTCAAACAAAAAACCGCAGATCCGTGGATGGACATTGCCACCAAATATCCCGAAGGATCGCGGGCTCAGGGAAAGGTCGTCAGCCTGACCGATTACGGAGCGTTTGTTGAACTGGTCCCCGGCGTTGAGGGCCTTGTTCACGTTTCAGAAATGTCGTGGACCCATGAGGTGCGGCATCCGTCACGGGTGGTCTCGGTCGGCGATTATATCGAGGCCCAAGTCCTTCATGTGGACCAACATGGGAGAAAGATCTCCTTGGGGATGAAACAGACGGCTCCCAACCCGTGGGACCTTATTCAATCGCGGTATCCTGTTGGCACCCGGATTGAGGGGAAAGTAAAAAGTGTCACAGACTTCGGCACGTTCGTGGGCCTTGACGAAGGGATTGACGGGCTTATTCACATTTCGGATATGTCATGGACTAGACACATTAAGCATCCTTCCGAGTTGTTCAAAAAGGGGCTGCGGGTGGAAGCCGTCATCTTACGAATCGATAAAGAAAAAGAACGGCTTTCCCTCGGGTACAAACAACTTATCCCAGATCCCTGGAAGTCAGAAATTCCAACCCGATATCAGGTCGGTGGGACGGCTTCGGGCCCCATATCCAAAATTGCCGATTTTGGTGTGTTTGTCGAGCTGGAGGGCGGAATCGAAGGCCTCATCCACATTAGCGAGATTGGTCAGGAACCTCATGGGCGACTCGAGGACAAATTTAAAATTGGTGACCCCATCACCGCCAAGATTGTCAAAGTCGATTGCGATGACCGAAAAATTGCCCTAAGCTTGCGGGAGTATAATCAGGGTCTTGAGACTCAAGAACTCGAGGAATTTCATTCAGCCCAAGGGGATCCGGACCAAAGTTTAGGGCGGGTCGCGGAAAGCCAGGAAAGCCCCCGGCAGGAAGAGTCGAGCAATCAAGGAGAAAATGCCTGAACAGGTGACGTGATGTCCGAATCACAGCCAGGCCCTGCTTCTCCTACCCGATGGCGCCGAATCTTCTGGATGTTAGCGAGCGCTTTCGTGCTCACGCTGTTGGGCAAGGCCCTTCTTCCCGAATTGACCTCCTTCGGGCAAGAGCGCATTGCCCTGGTCAGAGTGGAAGGCCCCATTCTGAACTCCCAACCTGTGGTCGGCGAAATTAAGACATTCGGAGAAGACCCCTTAGTCAAAGCTATCGTCCTTCGGATCGATAGCCCGGGCGGTGGGGTGGCCTCTTCACAAGAAATTTACAATGCGGTCAAACGGGTCAGGGAGCAACACAAAAAACCCGTGGTTGTCTCCATGGGAACCGTGGCAGCCTCCGGTGGGTATTATATTGCCGTCGCCGCGGATCGAATTTTAGCCAATCCCGGCACGCTCACCGGAAGTATCGGGGTCATTATGCAGATGGCCAACCTGGAAGAACTCCTAGAAAAAATCGGCGTTCGGAATGTGGTCATCAAGAGCGGACGCTATAAGGATGTGGGGTCGCCCTTCCGGGCTATGGGAGAGGAGGACCGGGAACTCCTACAATCGGTTATGGATGATGCTCACCGGCAATTTATTGAAGCCGTGGCAGAAGGACGGTCCCTGGATATCGCCGATGTGGAGGTTTTGGCGGACGGACGGATTTTTACCGGGCAACAGGCCAAGGACGTTCTGTTAATTGATGAAATTGGGGACCTTCAAGACGCCATAAAGCTTGCCGCCGATATGAGCGGAATCAAGTACCCTCCAAAGGTGATTGAACCCTCCCGGCGATTTTCTTTTCGGGAGTTTCTTACAAACCGTTTCTTCGGGAAGACCTCGGCACTGCCTCTTCAGACCGGAGTCCACTTATTGTACTTGATGGCCTTTTAAGGAGAGTCGGTTTGCGCCGACGAAACCAGCTTCCCAAACCAGTCACTCGGTCAATGTTATTTGATGAGGGAGACAAAAGATGACAAAAGCTCATCTTATTGAAATGGTGGCAGAGAAGGCCCCAAACCTTAACCGACGGGAAGCAGAAAAGGTTGTCAATTGTTTCTTTGACTCGATTCGGGATGCTCTCCGGAATGGGGAAAAAACAGAAATCCGAGGATTTGGCAGTTTTCGCTTGCGAATTAGGCGGAACAAGAATGGACGGAATCCCAAAACCGGGGAAACCGTCTCGGTGCCCGAAAAACGAATGCCCTTTTTCAAGGCCGGCAAAGAAATCAAAGAACTGCTCAACAATAAGACGGCGGAATGATCCCCGTGAACACCCCAAATTCTGACACCTCTATTCCGGAAGTCGCCTGGACCGAAGATGCCCTCCAACGGCTAGAACAGGCGCCTGTGTTTTTGAGGGGGATGGTCAAACGCCTTGCGGAGAAAAAGGCTCGAGAGCTTGAACGAGTTGAAATCACCAGCGAGCTCCTCGATCAATTCAAGCGGCAAATGATGGGACGGATGGGAGGGGAATCGGCGATGGCCGAAGCGGCTTCCCAAATGGGGAAAGGCCATTTGCCTTGGACGGCCGAGGCTCGAAAACGCCTCGAATCAGTTCCGGAGTTCATGCGGGCTATGATCCAGCGGATCGCGGAGGAAATCGCTCAGGAACGCGGACATTTAGAGGTCAACGTCGAGCTGTTTGAAAAGGTCGAAGCGCTGGGGGATAAACCCGAACATGCCTTAGCTCCTTTGGAATGGACGGAAGGGGCCCTCGCGATGTTGCACGAGAAGATCAAAGACTCACCTCCGATAGCCATGGAGTTTGTGACTGACATGCTGAAGCGGGACGCCGAAGACCTTGCCCGCGAACGGAAGTTATCCCGCATTGACGATGGGATCCTGACCCAACTTTGGGAAGCTCCTCAGGAACAAATTGCGTGGACCGATGAGGCCTGGAAGCGACTTCTGACCTCACCAGATTTTGTCCGGAGCGGAATCAGAAAGGCCGCCGAACGCCGAGCCAGGAAACTGGGGCTCAAAGAAATCGATTCCGAACATCTTACCCAATTTCGGAACGAGGCCATGATGAAGGCCGTGAAACGGATCCGGAGTTTTGGATACAAAGAACTCACCTTTAACGCCTTTGATGACGCACTCGAGAAGGTCAAACGATTGAAGGGCAATGAGCAAGCGGAACAACGACTTGGTGAAATCCGCGAATACATGAAAGAGAAACCGGAGGCGGGCGTCCTTGGGGAAGAATTAATGGATCGATTCCGAAAGTACCTCAAGGGCGAGGGAAAGCTCTAACGATCTTCCTGTCTCGGGTTCCCAAATCTTCTTTTCAGCTTTTCCCTCTCCAGTATTTCCTTTTATTCCTGACATTTCCCTTGTGCGGCAGCTCGTGCGAGTTGATCAACGACTTCGTTGTATGGCTCACCCGAATGGGCCAGAACCTTTTTCCACGTCAGGGCCACGCCGGAATTGCGGACAGCCTCCACATAGGCCTGGGTAAAGGGCATTTTCGCTTTCCATGAACCCTGCGGCCAGCTCGCCAGACCTTGGTAATCATAATAAACGGTTGCGGCAGTGATTCCCTGGTGTTCGCACCAGGCAAGGGCTCTGAGGACCGCGGTAATTTCTCCAGCCACATTTCGATGGACGTGGGCCTCCGGCGAAACATCGTTCCCGTTGGCTCGGTGCAGCTCCTGGCCTCCCTCCATAACAAGGTAAGCCCAACCGAAACGCATGCCCCCTTCCGCATGCTGGAGGCAGGCTCCATCAACCCAAATACCCACCGGCCCATGGATTTTTGGAGCCCTTTTTCTTCTCCTTTCCTTCCTTGGAGCGTCTTGGCCTGAACTCCCAGAGGCGAAAACCTCTGCTTCTTGGCTGGTCTTAAAGGATTTGTATTTCGCCCCAGAAAATCCCTCCACCTGAGCCCGACACGCCTCCCAAGTTGTATAGACTCCAGGCTGACGCCCTTTCTGGACCCCATAGAACTTCATGGCCTTGGTTATTCACCCTTGAGTTTTTTTACTCGCTTCCGGACGAGGGTGGCGCGCCCTTCCTCCTCCGGTATGCCTTCAGCAAGGGCCAAATAGGTTTCATATTCCTCGATCGCCCGGCTTGGGTTTACCGCTTCCAAGGCTTCAGCCAGGTTGAACCGTGCCCGAGCATAGTTTGGTTTCAAAATAATGGCCCGTTCGAACAACTCACTTGCTTGGATACGGTGTCCCTGCTGCGCAACCACAGCTCCGAGGTGGTTAATCACCTCCGGCACATTAGGCCGAATGGTCAAAGCCTGCTCGAGTTGAGCACGGGACTCCTGTAAAAGCCCCTCCTCCTGGAGAGCTAACCCCAGTCGATGATGGGTTTCAGAAAGCCTTACTGAATCTTCGAACCCGTGGGAAATGGCCTTCGTGTACGCCTTGATTGCCATCTTGGCATCCCGAACCCCACACGACGCAAACAATGCGGCTTCTCCCCTCGCGAATTGCTGAAGTGCCAAGAAGTCTTTGGCTTTCTCCGAGACAATATCGCCACCTTGGGTCCTTCCTTCAACGCCTTGGGAAAGCTCGAATCCCGGAAGGAAAGCTTTTTGGTAGCTGGTGAGGAGCGGTTCATATGGATCAATGGCCACTGAAGCCACGAGTAATTTCGGGGCATCATCACTTTCTAGGACGAGGTATTGAGTTGTACTGGTTTTATCACCGGTTCGGTAGAGCACAGCGGTCTGGAGAGATCTCCCTCCTAACAAACTGGTCGAGTTTAAATAGACCTCAAACGTAGGATTTAACTGGGTGAGGGTTCCACGAAGAACCGAGTAGGGTTGAAGACTGAGCCCATCAAGGTACCGAAACACACCACCAACAAAAACATCATCCTCATTGAAAAAATAGAACCGATCATGGTCGGGTTGGAGACTCTGGGCAATTCGTTGGAGCTGCTCTCCGGATCCCCATGGCTTTCGAGTGAACGATGTCCCTTCCCAGCTCGCGAGGATTAGCGGCTTCGCATCACAGAGCCGAGTAGTTCCAAGCAATTCCAGATCGCTTTCAGAGGGCGGGAATTCCGGTTGGGAGGCCGGGGTAGCACAAGAAAGGAGCAACGAGAGGATGGCGAATATGCTCAGCCACCCAACCCAGCATTTCACAGCACTCATTCCGCCCGACCGGTTAGATGAATACATGCAAGGTCAAAAAAGACTAGAAGCTGACAAGATCCTCCAAGAGCACAACGTCGGGAGATTTTCTAAAATTTTTACGCAGGCCAGCGGTGAAAAAGAATCAAGATAGAAATGATTGGGCTGGCTCAGGCTATGGCAACATCAACCACCGAAAACCAAAAGATGTCTGAGTTGAGGATGGGATAATTGATGGGGAAGTGGTGGGCGATACTGGTATTGAACCAGTGGCCTCTTCCGTGTGAGGGAAGCGCTCTCCCACTGAGCTAATCGCCCACAGGTTGGTCAGTCTACCACAGGGGTATGGAGAGGGACAACGAACCCGCATCGGAAATGTCAACCCAATTTAGAAATGTCCTCTTCCTCCCAACGTAGAAATGTCCGGTTTATGTGATGGCCGCCGCCGTGCGTGGTTCGCGTTCCGGCCGCAGGCGTCTGCGCCACGGATGATCCCGCGCTGGCGTGACCGGGCGCCGAGCGGGGTGGACCGTGAGGACAGTGGCCGCCTTCACGGGACGCGCCGCAATGACGTGATAGGTGAGCGCCCGACCGTGGTGGGTGATCCGCATCGAGCCATCGATCCGCTCTTCCACCAGGACATGGGTCGCTCGCACATTGGTCTGCACCTGATAGAGTTGCCCGTGGTGTGCGATGGTCCAGTCGCGGCGTAAGACCCGGGTGGTGTGCAGACACAGGATGCGATCCAGCTCCCGCTGCGCCGGACGTGATCGATGCAGATCGGCGGGCTGGGCCGGCGGCACGGCAAACCGCTGGTTGTAGCTCGGCAGATAGCGCGCCAGGAACCGGTTGGCCTCGTCGATCGTCGCGACCCCCGCCAGCCGCATTTCCTTGATCACCCGGTCCTGGAAGGTGTGAAACAGTCGCTCGACCCGGCCCTTGGCCTGTGGCGAGTGGGCCGGGATCAGCTCGACCCCCAGTTTGCCCAACGCCCGCCCAAACTGACTCCTGGGTTCCACCCCAGCCAGCTGCTCTTCCACCGTGGGCGTGGCGGGCGATTGATAGGTCGAATGCTTGTCCGCATAGACGGCCAGCGGAAGCCCATGCTGCCGAATATAGCGTTGGAAGCTGTCCATCGCGGGGATTGTCCCTTCATACTCGTAGAAGCGGGCAAAGACCCGGCTGCTCGCATCGTCGATGTACGCCATCAGCACACACCGCGGGCCACGCCCCTCGAACCAGTCATGGTGCGAACCATCGAGCTGGAGCAACTCCCCCAGGTGGGGTCTCCGCTCCCGCCACGCCCGGTGCGGCCGCTTCCGTCGTATGAAATGATCGATCCCTCGCGCCCGTAGCCATTGCCGCAAGGTCTCCGCGCTGAGCGTGATGCCATGACACTCCGCCAGTTTCTCGACGGCCAACGTCGGCCCAAAGTCCCCATACCGTGTCTCGTACAGCCGCAGCACCGTGGCCTTGACCGGCTCCGGCATCCGCCGGTTCGACGGCTGCCCCCGCCCCCGATGCGCCAGCCCTGCGTCGCCTTCGGCCCGCATCCGCTGCAGGAGGCGACGGACCTGGCGAGCCGTCAGCCCCAACAACGAACCCGCTTTCACCTGCGTGAGTTTCTTCTCCATCGCCTGGCGGATCACATGGACCCGCCGGAGTTCCTTGACGCTCATGATGACTCTGTCCTCTCCGACCATCCGGCCCTCCTTTCAAGGACCGACAGTCTAGCAGCGAAGAGGACATTTCTATGTTGGCCAAAGCGGACATTATCATTTTGGGATTACAGTCAAATTCTTTCCTTGTCGGTTTGTTTCTGCAATCCCTATGCCGCAAGAATGCACGGCGGATGTCGATATCAAAGCTTTCAAGTCTTTGGTTTCATATATAATTTTCAACATCGAAAGAGACTTCCTGCTGGAGTAAAGGCATCCGGTCGTATCGATTTGGATACGCCCTGTATCCTTTTAGTTTAACGGGAGATTGAAACATACAGGGGAATTTTTGGATTGGAGAGGGGCGTAGGGAAGGAGCCTTACTGAACCAAGGCTTGAGGGAATTCTCGATTATTCAGGATGTTTAGTCCTGGAGTTCACCGGCTCTACCCCACCTTACCTCCCCTTCCAAGAAACTTCCCCCCTCACCTTCACCTCTCCCCCCAAGGGGGGCGGGGAAAGGGAGGAAGTTCCCTCCCGTCACGGGGCCGCGGAGCGGCTTCCTGGGTTTTTGAAGGGGAGAGGGGAGAGAGGGAGTTGTCATCACCGCGGATAAATAAAGATCCCCGCAGCAAGCTGCGGGTTATTTAGAGGAAACCTGAATTTCCAAATCCCCCTAACCCCATTTTTCAAAGGGGGAATCTCAGTGGTCACCCCGTAGCACGCTACGGGGAATAGCAAGTTGAAAAATCCGTGATCTATAGTTCTCTCCGAATCGCGGTGAGAACCAGTCAAAATTCCATGTGCTCTTGCAATTCGCAAGTCCTGAGCTGTGTTGGGAATTTAGAAATTTCCTCCTGCCAGATCAGGATCTCTAATGAGGTACCCTTCGCATACCCCGGATACAGTGCTGGTTAGATTATGCCAAATAGATAGGAAAGGATAAAACCTAGAAACCGTCACCCACCAACCAGGGAGGTGACAGCAGGAACCGATGCTGTAGGCGCGGCAAGATTGGAAAACATCAGTGTCGCGGCCACCGCCCAGTCGATGAAGGGTTTGGGGTAGATGCCGAGAATGAGCGTGCCCGCCAATCCAACATAGACGGCGGTTTTGAGTGGGGTGGAAATCGTCAGCGGGGTTGGATCGTGGGGTTCATTAATGTACATTTTCTTGATCACGATGAGGTAGTAGTACAACGCGATGACAATGTTAATGAGCGCGACGATCAGGAGGGCATACAGCTCCTGCTCGATCGCGGCTATAAAAAGGTACAGCTTGGCTATGAATCCAGCCAATGGGGGTACCCCTGCCAGGGAGAGCAGAAAAATCAGCATCGCGGCTGCCAGGAAGGGCGAGCGTCGGTTCAAGCCGTTGTAGTCTTCGATTTCATCGCTCTTGATGAGATTGCTGACGCCGATCACCACCGCGAAGGCGCCCAGGTTGGCGAACAGGTAGGCGAGGAGGTAGAACATTATGGCGTCGCTTCCTCGTTTGGTCCCCGCGGCCAAGCCGATGAGGATGTT
>SMUX01147781.1_pt1 | contig 11456 bp, 9 predicted proteins | sample 2456431 | NCBI WGS metagenome assembly SMUX01 (sample SAMN11095930, study PRJNA526329) | marine sediment metagenome | biome: Marine sediment; feature: Surficial sediment; material: Deep marine sediment; isolation source: Hadal surficial sediment | place: Pacific Ocean | collected 2014-11 | depth 0-1... | reverse complement strand
GGGCTTGAGCGTTGTTGTACTGGAGCGTAATTCCTATATTGGTGGCGCTGCGGTTAGCCGTGAGCTCTATCCGGGTTTTACCTATTCGAACTGTTCCTACGTCTGTAGTCTTCTGCGTCCCGAAATCTTCCGCACATTGGAACTGCCGCGCTTCGGTTTGCAGGTTATCCCCTTTGAGGGCAGTGTCACCATGATGCGTAACGGTGATTACCACGCGAGTTACCATGACTACGACGCCAACCGTCGCGCGATTGCACGACACTCGGCACGCGATGCGGAGGCCTACGACCGGTTCAGCAACGAGATGACACGCCAGTGTCGTTTCATAAAACCCATGCTGATGAAGACCCCACCCGATCCGACGTCGTTCAGCTGGCGCAACCTCAAGGGCCTCTGGGACCTGGGACATGCTTTCTACGACCTGGGTGAAGCGCAGATGTATGACACCATGCGCTTCTATACTATGAGCTGCGCCGATTTTCTCGATCAGTACTTCGAGTCGGACGTGGTCAAGGCTGCACTCGCCGGCAGTTCGATTATTGGTACCGCCCTCGGCCCCCATTCGCCGGGCTCGGCCTACGTGATGTTACATCACTACATGGGTGAGGTTGATGGACACATGGGTGCGTGGGGCTTTGCCCGAGGCGGTATGGGCGCGATTAGTCAAGCGCTGGCCGACGCGCTGAAATCGCAAGGCGGCGAGATTCGCGTTGAGGCCGACGTGCGCCACGTTATCGTCAGCAACGGCAAAGTCAAAGGTGTTGCCTTGGCCAATGGCGATGAGATCCACGGCAGACTGGTGGTGTCGAATCTTGACGTCAAGCGCACATTCCTCGAAATCATGGAGGAGCGCGATCTGCCTGCTGACTTTGTCAGGCAAGTGCGCAACTTCAAGATTCGCGGTTCTTCCGGCAAGCTCAACATCGCATTGGACGGCTTGCCCGAGTTCCCTTCGATCCCCAAGGATTGTCCCGCTCGAACGGGAGATATGCATATCACTGACTCCATGGAGCGGATGGAGCGAGCCTATGACGACTGGAAGAACGGAACCTGGTCGAAGGACCCATACGTCGACATGCTGATTCCGACACAGATAGACCCAACCATGGCCGCGCCCGGCAAGCACGTTATGACTGTGTTTGTGCAGTACGCGCCACCCAGGCTGGCGACCGGGGATTGGGATGACGCCAGCCGCGACGCCTTCGGTCAAACCGTGATCGATGCGATTGCCGGTTACAGCCCGAACTTCAAGGATCTTATCCTGCATGTGGAGGTGCGCACGCCGCGGGAGCTTGAAAACGAGGTGGGACTCACCGAAGGCAACATCTTCCAGGGCGAACTGACGATGGATCAATTGCTGTTTAACCGACCGATTCCTGGGTATGCGCAGTATCGTAGCCCGGTGCGTGGAATGTATATGTGCGGCTCAAGTACCCACCCCGGTGGTGGTGTAATGGGCGCGCCTGGGGCCAATGCGGCGCGCGAAATACTGCGCGACCTCGGCTACCGGCGGGCGGCGTAATGAGCAAGGCCTACGATGCAATCATCATCGGTGGCGGTCACAATGGACTGGTGTGCGCTGCCTACCTCGCCCGAGCCAGAAAACGCACGCTGGTTCTGGAGGCCACGGATCGCGTCGGTGGGGCGGCTGTCACCCGCGAGATCATTCCCGGCTTCAAGGTGTCGGCCTGCGCCCACCTTCTCTACTTGCTTCATCCCAAGGTCTTGACGGATCTGCGTGTGCAAGATCACGGCTTCAAGCTGTCCGCGCGTGACATGCCCACGCTCGCGCTCGCCGAAGACGGGCGACACCTTGTGTTGGCGACAGACAGCGCGTTGACGTCCGCCTCGCTGTCGGCGCATTCGGCCGCCGATGCGGCGGCACTTCCCGCGTTTCAAGCGCGAATTCGCCGTTTCGCGAGGGTTATTCAGCGGTTGTTGACCGAAACACCACCACGGCTCGGTACCCGCAACAGGTCCGATCAATTGGCGTTGCTCAAACTCGCCTGGTCAATTCGTCGCTTGGGCCGCCAAGACATGCGAGAGTTTTTGCGTATCGTGGCCATGAACGTTGCCGATCTGTTGGAGGAGCAGTTCGAGACCGATCTGCTGTGCGGTGCTTACGCGTTCGACGCGGTGCTCGGCACGCGCCTTGGACCGCGCTCGCCGAACAGCACGCTGACGTGGTTATACCGGTTGGCCGGTGGGGGAAAAAATGGCAGTAGTGCACTGGCGCAACCAGAGGGCGGCATGGGCGCCTTGAGCGATGCGCTAGCCGCTAGCGCCAAAAGCGCAGGGGCCGAAATCCGAACCGGGTCGTCAGTCGCTCGGATCCGGGTGGAGTCCGATCGGGTTGCGGGCGTGGTGCTGAATTCAGGCGAAGAGATCAAAGCCGATCTAGTGGTTTCCAATGCTGATCCAAAACGCACATTTCTTTCTCTGCTAGGTACCCAATATCTCGACACCGGTTTCGTGCGCCGGATCCGTGATATCCCCATGTGTGGCACGGCCGCCAAACTGCACCTGGCGTTAGATGGTTTGCCATCGTTTTCGGGTGTCGATCGCGCTCAGTTGGGAGGGCGTTTGCTGATTGCGCCGAGTATCGGTTACGTCGAGCGCGCCTTCAATCACGCGAAGTATGGCGAGTACTCAGAGGCACCGGCGATCGAGATCATCATTCCCTCGTTGCACGATTCCACGCTTACGCCGGCGGGCAACCATGTACTCTCGGCCATCGTGCAGTATGCCCCGTCTGATCTGAAGGGGGGTTGGGACGACATGCGTGAAACGTTTGCGGACAACGTCATCGACACACTAACGCGCCACGCCCCGGACCTGAAAGATAAGATTATTGCCCGTGAATTACTGACACCACTCGATCTGGAACGCGAATTCGGCATGGCGGGCGGTCATTGGCACCACGGAGAGTTGGGGCTCGAACGCTTTTTCATGTTGCGGCCGGTTCCCGGTGCTACGCAGTACGCCACACCGCTGCCGGGGCTTTATCTTTGTGGCGCTGGCTGTCATCCCGGCGGCGGGGTAATGGGCGCCGCCGGCATGAACGCGGCGCGAGAGGTCCTGGCGGGTCGGGCGGCGGCATGAGGCAGTACGATTACCGAACGCCGGTTGTCCCAACGCCGTTCCACTCGCGAACCGTGGCGGCATGCCGTACTAATGACTGGACCCGTTGGGCCGGCTATACCACGGTTAACGTTTACACCGAAGTCGAACTGGAATACGCCGCCATCCGCAACCAAACAAGCGTGTTCGACCTCTCGCCGATGGTGAAATACCACATCGCCGGTCCGGATGCACCGTCATACGTTAACCATCTGGTGACACGCAACATAGACAAGCTTGCCCCGGGCCGCGTGGCCTATGTGGTGTGGTGCAACGATGATGGTAAGGTGCTAGACGACGGTACGTTGTTTCGCTTCGGCGAGAATGAATTTCGCCTTTGTGCACAGGATCGGCATCTGCCCTGGCTGCTGGATGTGGCTATCGGCTATAACGTTGAGATCGAAGAAGTATCAGCAGATGTCGCTGCGCTGGCGTTGCAGGGCCCGACATCGTGTGCGGTGTTGAAACGTTTCGGGCTGCGCGGTATCGAAACGCTCAAGCCTTTTTGCATCGCCGAGTTTCCCTACCGAGAACGGACACTGACCGTGTCCCGCACGGGCTTTACGGGTGACCTCGGTTATGAGCTATGGATCGATCCAGCTCGGGCAGAGCACCTCTGGGACGACCTATTCAAGGCCGACCCCAATCGTGGCATCACCCCGGTCGGCTCCCAAGCGCTCGACCTCGTGCGCATCGAGGCGGGATTTATCGCGCCGCACATCGATTTCATGCCGGCAGAGTACGCAGTTCGCCACACACGCGGCCGCTCGCCCTTCGAGCTGGGTTTGGGCTGGCAGGTGGACTTTGACAAGGGCCACTTCAATGGCCGACGCGCATTGTTGAAGGAGAAACGTGTGGGTTCGCGCTATCAATTGATCGGGCTCGACGTCGACGGTAACAAGCCCGCGAGAGACTCACTCATTTATTACGCCAAGCGCAGGCAGGTTGGCCATATCATGTCAGCCATGTGGTCGCCGATCTGCAAGCGTAATATCGCCATCGCAATACTTGAGGCTGGAAGGAGTTCCATGTGGAAGGACCTATGGGTCGATATCTACGTGAAGAAGGAACTCAAGTGGGAACGGATTATGGCGCGCGCCCAAGTCGTAGACCGGCGGTTCTACAAGCCAGCTCGCCGAACGGCTACTCCCGTCCCCGACTACTAAGTACCTATGCATCGGGCCACATGTATCGCCCATCGATTTACGACGAGAGCCTTTCCTGATTTTGCAAGCAAGGTTTGTGGCCTTTGCAAAACGCGCCCTATCCCGCGTAACTAGCTGTATTTGTCGGCCGTGATGGTCGACGTGACCACGCCCTTTCCCGAACTGGGTTTCGTTCGAGCAATGCGCCAGCATTAAACGAGCTGTTCGCACTGTTATCCGTTATTCCTTCCAGTCGAAAGCAATGAGCAAACATCCCTCATTAGTGCGGCTGTAATGACGAGTGCCCGGGGCGAAACAAACATAGTCCCCCGGCCCGAGCACCGTGCCGTCATTCTCCACCAGATCACCTTCGAGAATGAGGTATTCTTCCCTGAATTTGTGCGTATGTTCTACGGTTTGGGCGCCCGCTGCCATGCGCATCATATAGGTACCGCGACGTGTCTGCAGATCATAACTGAGTCGCAGCAGTTCTATTTCAGGTTGCGGTTTTCCATCCAAGTCGTAAATTTCAAAATCGACTTTGTGAGTTTTAACAATCCTGCGACCGGCACTGTTCGATTCCATACCTGTTTCCCCGCGACTGGGTGAATCGTTCCGTAAGAAAGCTTACACTCTCACCCGCCTGTTCGCGACATCTTCATATGTTTGACCGCCAAGAGGGTGGATGATTTTCACCAGCAGGTATGATAGTAGTTCCACTCTATGCTAACCGACCAATAAAAGCTAAGTGTCCATGACTGCTAATAATATGTTTGCCCGTAAGCCGGCGGGGAATACACCGGTATTGAAAGACTGGGGCGTCAATTCCGAATATGGTGTGTTACGAGATGTTTTGCTCGGTCCGCCAGACAACTTTCATTGGCTACCAACCAGTTCTCTTTCGAAAGCGACCCTACGGCGCGGCTACGAATTCGACAAAGCATTGGCACTTAAACAGCACCGCGAGATGGTGCAAGCTTACGAGGACGCGGGCATCAAGGTCCATTTTCTTGAGGCCGACGAGAATCTCCCATACCAGGTGTTCGCTCGCGACTCGAATTTTATGACGCACTACGGTGCGGTGGTCACGCAGATGGCCCAGTGGTGGCGGCGCGGAGAATATGCACCGGTGATTCGCTTTTATCAGGACCTCGGCATTCCTATTTACGATATGGTCACGGCTGGATCTTTTGAAGGCGGTGATTTCGATGTTATCGAACCGGGCTGTGTGCTCATTGGCTATGGGGGTGAACGAACCCAAGAACAGTCAGCTCGACAAGTCGGTCAGTGGTTCGAAAAGGAAGACTGGGAAGTCAAGATCATCGATTTCGACGAGTTTTATGTCCATATCGATTTGATGGTATGTATGGTGGCGGAAAAACTTGCCGCGGTTTGCCTTCAAACAACGGATGCGCAAGTTGTTCGCTGGTTAAAGGACAAGAATATCGAAATTATCCCAGTCAATTTTGAAGACACGATGGCGCTAGGGTGCAACGTGATGGCACTGGGTAATGATGCCGTTATATCTACCGCGCAGAGTCAAGATCTAAACCAACAATTGCGCGCTCGTGGCTTTACCGTTTATGACCCCGACGTATCTCAGTTTACCCTTGGCGGCGGCGGTGTTCATTGTATGGCACAACCCTTGCGTCGCGATCCTGTCTAATTCGGCGATCACCCTAGGTGGGAGACGGCCCACCTGTGGCTTGCGTTCTTTTCTGAGAGGCTCCCAATGGTTGCCGACGAACGTCATCCCAGGCGTTGCTAATGCCTTTTCGCAAGCGATCCATCATGTCGTCAATCTGCTCATGCGTGATGATAAGCGGCGGCGAAAATACATTCATGTTGATCAGGGGCCGCACGATGAGGCCGAGTCGCTGACAGTGCTCGTCGATGCGCGCGCCCATTTCCTTGTCCAGTGCCAGCGCATCGTCCTCGCCGCTATCGACAACCGATTCAACACATCCCATCAAGCCCATCCCGCGCACATCACCAACAATGGGTATGTCGCGCAATTCCTGCAATCGATCTTGAAAGTGGGGCGCTATCTCGCGCACGTGTTCCAAGATCCCCTCACGTTCAATAATCTCGATGTTTTTAAGCGCTGCAGCGCAGGCCACCGGATGCCCGCCGAACGTGAAGCCGTTGGAAAACAGTGTCGCGTCACCGACTTTACTGATCACCTGAGAAAAGGTCCGGTCGGAAATAAGCACTGCGCCAAGCGGAACGTAGCCCGACGTAATGCCTTTGGCGCAGGTGATGATGTCCGGTTCAAATTCGAAAACATCCTTCGAGGCGAACCAATGCCCGAGCCTCCCAAACGCGGTCACGACCTCGTCTGAGATATAAAGAACATCGTACTCTCGGCACACCTCGAGGCAGCGCTTTTGGTAGCCTTCCGGAGGCACGATTACGCCGCCGGATGCGAGAATGGGTTCGGCGATGAAGGCCCCAACCCTTTCCGACCCGAGCTCGAGGATCTTGTCCTCTAGATCCTTGACCTTGGCATCGCAGAAGGCCTCTATGCTCATGCCCTCGGGTCGCCAGTAGGGATTCGGTGCTGGCACGAAGTGCACCATATCGCTGATATCGAAAAAACTGCGATCGCGCTCCTTACCTGAACAGGAGGCCGCAATATAGGTGCTGCCGTGATAGGCCTTTTGCCGCGAGATGATGAGCTTCTTTTCTGGACGGCCTAGGATATTGTTGTAGAAATGCACGAACCGCACGGCGGAATCGACCGCCGTTGAACCGCCTGTCGTGAAGAAGATGTGCTTAAGGTCGCCAGGTGCCAAGTCCGCTATTTTTTTTGCGAGCAGCGCCGCGGGTTCGTTCGCAAGACCCCAAGGTGAGGTGTAAGTCATTTTCCTCACTTGTTCGGCGATGGCTTCGGCCATTTCGACCCTGCCATGTCCGATCTGCACGCACCACATACCGCCAGGGCCGTCGATCAGCTCTCGGCCTTTGGAATCGTACAGGTAAATTCCTTCGGCACGGCAAATGACCGTGCGGTTCTGGTGACCGAACGTGGAGAGATCTTCCCAAGGGTGCAGGAAATAGTTATTGTCATAACTGCGGATCTTCTGCGTGTAATTGTCACGGCTCATCTTGTTTAGGCGCACGAATGTGAAGGCCGCCCACCTCCGAGATACTGTGAAGAGTTCCAGCCGACCGATTGTAACTCTTTGGCGCACAGTCGTGAAATCACGCCGTCAAATGCTTGGAAAAAAATGCCGCCGGGTAGGTGTACACCCTTGTCGTTAACTTCGCCGAAGAGCCCCGAAAACTCGCGAACGCAATTAAGGGACTTAAAGCAGTCAGGCGGCCTTATCGACTGGCGAAGACGCTAGGGTGTGCGTCATGACGTTTATGGAATGGCTCGAAGCGCTCAGTTATGTTGTCACCATCGTCGGGCTCCTGGGCGCAGTTTTTTCTTGCTGCACAAACAGCGAAAACATCGCGAGCATGAATTGACAAGATCACCTTTTACGGTCTAGGTTTCGCGGCATTGCATTGCAATAAAGAGCGAACAAGACTCGGGACCACGCGATATCTCTACGCAGTATCCGGGCGGTGATTCTTAAGCGCTGGCGATTGCAGGCAGCGCTCCGTCATTTAGGGGAAGCATACAGGCGGAGGATGATCGTGGGCGAGCAGGGCGAGCACCGGAACGAGTATCACGACGCCGTGGTGGATATGTTGGAGCTGATCTGGGGCAAGGGCTACATGACCCCGGGCGGGCCAGAGAACATCAAGCAGACGGTGCAAGGCCTCGATCTGCGGGACAAGCTGGTGCTTGACATCGGATCGGGCATCGGCGGCCCCGACTTGGTGTTGGCGGGCGAACTGGGCGTGCGGGTGATCGGCCTCGACCTGGAAGCGCCGCTGATTCACCGTGCCGAGGTCTATGCGCGGGAGGCGGGGCTGAGCGATCGCATCGAGTTCCGTCAGGTTGCGCCCGGCTCCACCATCCAGATGGACGATGCTGCAATAGACGTGGTTTGCAGTTATGGTGCCTTCATCCAGATCGAGAACCAGCGTGGCATGTTCCAGGAGGTCTATCGCGTCCTCAAGCCAGGCGGGGCTTTCGCCTGCTATGACTGGATGAAAAACGAAGGGCCCTACAGTGACGACATGCACTATTGGTTTGAGCTCGAGGGCCTCACCTATGCCATGGACACGCTGGAGAACCACGGCCAGCTGCTGAAAGATGTCAGCTTCGTCGATGTCGAGCTCGAGGATACCTGGCGGTGGTATCGCGACTGCTGTCGTGACGAGTACGAACGCATGATGGGTCCCTTGAAGGCACAGATGATCGAGCTGCTCGGAAGGGACCAACAGCAGCACTTTGTTGAGAACTGGCGGGCCATGGTGATGGTGCTGGACAAGGGCGAGATGCGCCCAGGGCGCTATCGGGGTTTCAAGCCAGCCAAACCCTAATCTAGGAAGATGCTGAAAAAGGCCATCCTTGGCCTTTTTCAGCTCGCAGGAGTGGCACAGGGATGTGCCGCTTACGGAGCCGAGGATGCAAAGCAAAAAGCCCGGTTTTTGCTTTGCTCCGTTTTTCAAACACTTCCGTGTTCGAAAAATGTGCGGTGCCTCCGTGCACCGCTCTACCCGGTTGCTGAAAATAGTATTTCAGCAGCCTGGTAGCCTTGAGCTTTCGGTCCGTCGCCTGCGTGAGGGTTAAGCATCTAGAACCGAGTGTGGGCGAGCAAGAAATCAATCAGCGCGCGAGTGGTCTCCGGATAGGCAAGCACATTGTGGACAGATCCCTCAATGACGTGTGAGAAGACATTGTTGCGCCCACCCGATTGGCTGCCGCAGTCGCCCTGAAATCCGCGCCGTCGGTATCGAGGATCGTTTCGGCTAACCACGGCGAGAACCGGCCGGTCCGCGGGCGTATATAGTCCCCCGAGCCAGTCCAACTCCGCCGGCGCCGTGCAGGTCCAACCCAGGATGATGTAGCCAGCAACGTCTACCTGGCCGCCCCATAGCGCTGTAGAGACCGCGCCCTCTCCGAACCCGCCCAAGAACACGTTGCCCTGATCGACCCAGGGGAGCCCCCGCACATGGTTGATAGCGTTGATGAGCTCGGCGCGCCGGTATGAATCCACCAAGGGGAACATCCCCCAGTCGCCGCTTCTGCCATCACAATCGGTGGGTCGCAACGTGCGCGCAAAACTGTTCGGAAAGATAACCGCATAGCCGACACTAGTGAGAATCTTCTCGACTTTTCCTTCGGGCAAGTTAATGCCGGTGCAGCCGTGCATGAACACGACCACGGGCACCTGGATTCCGTGTGGCAGAGCCCTGAGACGCTCTTGCACATAGGTTGTACCAACGGGCCCTAGTATCGGTCGGGACCCGGGCGCCAATGCCGAACGCGGGATATGCAGCCAGGCCTTTTCCCAGGTGTGGTTGAGCTCGTCGGGGTCATCAACCAATTCAGAAGCGGTCGCCGGATCATAACGCTCCCCGGCAGCCATCGACGGCGGAGCGCTTATCACGCCGAGCAGGGCCAATATAGTAAGGATCGGAGTGCTAAGCCCCCGCATATTAGTGTTCAACAGGTGGGCAGGCATAGTCATGAATGTTACCGGCGTAGAGCTCAACAGTTGTACTGATCTGCCCAACCATCGGATCCGTGAACCCTGTTTGCAGATTAACTCGGCTGCATTCCCGATCCAGTATCCTAATTATACGTGCCATTAATCGCAAGCGATCGGCGATCAAACGACAGACGCCGCGCTTAGTACGGATACCAATAGTCCTTCACCTCTGCGCTGAAGTCCCAATGGACGTGCTCGCTGGCGCGTCATCCCGCCTTCCCCGCCCAGTTCACGGCTCCCACCTGACCTGCGCATACCGCCATAGGGCCAAGGGCGGAGCGACACAGGCAGCTCAGTAGCCCTGTTCGCGTCGGGTGTCAGTGGTACTGATATTCAAGGGTATCTACGGCCGTGAGATGTTCGAGACTTGGTATAGAATGGCGATCATGCTGCAATCAGGTTTTGACGTGACAGCGGTGATCACCCACCTGTTCGCCATCGACGACTTCGAGGAAGGTTTTCGAATCATGTACTTGGGCAAGTCCGCGAAGGTGATCCTGGAGTGGAAGGAGGAGGTATAGCGACCATGAACAGCCCATGGAATATGCCCGCGGAAACGCCGGCGGAAAAGCCGGTCGCCGAACCTTGGTACGCGGTCGAGCCCCAGGACGGTAACATCATTCGGTTCCGCGAGATTTATATTGATCCCTACGTGGCCGGCGACATCTGGCTTGTGCGCGGATCGGAAAGGGATCTGGCCATCGATACGGGCACGGGAATCGTGCCGCCGGCGCCGGTCATCGAGGCGCTGTCCACGAAACCCATCATCGCGGTGGCGCTGAACTGCTACTTCGATCACGCGGGCGGCTGGCACAGCTTTGCCGAGCGCGCCTGCCATCCCCTGGATGCCGCTGCGCTGGGCGATCCGTCCGAGGAAAACTCGCTCGTCTTCGACTACCTGACAGACGAGGCGCTGTCGGCCTTGCCGCGCCCAGGGTATTCCACCGCCGACTACAGCATGCGCGGCGCGGCGCCGACCCGGCTTCTCGAGGATGGCGACGTTATCGATCTCGGCGACCGGGTGTTGGAGGTGTTGCACATTCCCGGTCGTTCGCCCGGCGGCATTGCGCTCTGGGAAGCCAAGACGGGAAGCCTGTTCACCAGCGACATGCTGTACGATGGCCCCCACGGGCTCGCATGGCCGCCCGACGATCCCACCGCCTATGCCGTCAGCCTGCGGCGGTTGCGCGATCTTCCGGTTTCGTATGTGCACGGCGGCCACTACGGCCGGTTCGACGGGGCACGGATGACCGCGCTGATCGGTGAGCAACTGGCCGATCTGGGTAGGTGGTCGTGAACCCGGCCCCCGTTACGCATCGAACGGTTGTCTGAGCACCGTTTGCAAATTCTCGGCCGCGGTACGGCGGGTCAATCGAATCACTATAGCTACTGCGCTGTCCGCCGCGGACCCGAACTGATCGCTGTCGCCCATGCCGCGTGACCCCCGTTACGACATCCTCTTCGAGCCGGTCCGCATCGGTCCGGTGACCGCCAAGAATCGGTTCTATCAGGTGCCCCATTGCACCGGCATGGGCTATGCACTTCCGCAAACCCTGGCCGCGATGCGCGCCGTCAAGGC
>SMUX01060059.1_pt1 | contig 11463 bp, 10 predicted proteins | sample 2456431 | NCBI WGS metagenome assembly SMUX01 (sample SAMN11095930, study PRJNA526329) | marine sediment metagenome | biome: Marine sediment; feature: Surficial sediment; material: Deep marine sediment; isolation source: Hadal surficial sediment | place: Pacific Ocean | collected 2014-11 | depth... | reverse complement strand
TTGCTAACAGTTACCGGCAAGCAATGACCACTGAGCGCAATCCGGTGGTTTTAAATTTACCTGCGGAGGTACTCCGCCCCGGAGGGGGAACTTGCGGATAGTTACCGCCTGCAGAGAGCCATTGGGCACGTTTAAAAAAAATGAGTCCAGCGTCACGCCGGTGGGATATAATAAATTCCTTTCGCTCAATTTGGATGCCCGAATGACGCCTCATGCATTATGAATCCCTGAGAGAATTTATCGAACGGCTGGAAGCCGAGGGGGAACTGGTGCGCATCGCCGAGCCAGTCTCTCCCCTCCTGGAAATCGCCGAGATCACCGACCGCGTGTCCAAAAGCCCGGACGGCGGCAAGGCACTGTTGTTCGAAAACGTCGAAGGCTCCGCCATGCCGGTTTTAATCAACGCTTTCGGCAGTTGGCGGCGCATCCGGTTGGCGCTCGGTGTGGCCGACCTGGAGAGCATCGCGCGGGAGATCGAACGGTATCTCAAAATCGCCCCGCCCGCAACGCTGATGGACAAGGCCAAACTCCTGCCCATGCTCCTGCAGGCGTCCAAATTTCCTCCGAAAGCGGTCTCCGCCAAGCAGGCCTCCTGCCAGGAGGTGGTGATGACGGGAGATGACGTGGACCTCGGCCGTATCCCTATCATCCAATGCTGGCCTCAGGATGCCGGACGGTTCATCACCTTCCCCATCGTCATCAACCGGAGCCTGGACCGGTCGATCCGCAACGTCGGACTGTACCGCATGCAGGTGTTCGACAAAACCACTACCGCCATGCACTGGCACATTCATAAAGACGGCGCTCATTTTTTTCACGAATACCGGAAAGAAAACAGACGCATGGAGGTGGCGGTGGCGATCGGCGCCGATCCCGCCACCTGCTACGCCGCCTCCGCGCCCCTGCCTTACGGCATCGACGAATTTCTGCTGGCGGGGTTCATCCGCAAACATCCGGTGCCGCTGGTGAAATGCAAAACCGTCGACCTCGAAGTCCCGGCGCATGCCGAAATCGTGCTGGAAGGTTATATCGATCCCGCCGTGATGCGGCTGGAAGGGCCGTTCGGCGACCATACCGGCTATTATTCGCAGGACGGCGACTATCCGGTGTTCCACGTCACCGCCGTCACGCACCGCAAAGATCCGGTGTACCTGACCACCATCGTCGGCATCCCGCCGCAGGAGGATTTTTATCTCGGCAAGGCGACCGAACGCATTTTCCTGCCGCTGCTCAGAACCCAGCTCCCGGAAATCGTCGACATGAACATGCCGCTGGAAGGGGTGTTTCACAACTGCGTGATCGTTTCTTTAAATAAGCGCTACCCGATGCAGGCGCGGCGTCTCATGAGCGCCCTGTGGGGGCTGGGACAGATGAGCTTCGTGAAGACCATCATCACCGTGGATGCGGAGGTTGACGTCCAGAATGAAGCCGAAGTTTTAAAACTCCTGCTCGACGAGGTCGACCTGGAGCGGGATCTGTTTTTCTCGGAGGGCATTCTCGACGTGCTGAACCATGCCTCCGACCAGGCTTTGTACGGCTCCAAGCTGGGCATCGACGCCACCCGGGTCATCGACGGCGAACCGCCCCGGCCTCCAGCGCCGGACGAAACGCCAGTCCCGGAAGCCGGACTTGCTGAGCGGGTTAAAGAAACTTTTCCGGAAGTGCAATCCAGCCGTCTGATTCAATTGTCCCCGCGCCGGCCGATTCTGCTGGTCGCGCTGGATAAACAACAACCCGGACAGAGTACCGGGTTCATCCGGACTTTTTTTGAGAACGACGCGTTTCAATCCATAGGGATCCTCCTGGTGCTGGAAGCGCATGTGAATACCGACAACACATCGCAAGTCCTCTGGAAACTGTTCAACAACCTCGATCCCAAACGTGATGTCCATGTCTCCGATCAGCGGGTCGGCATCGACGTCACACGCAAAATGCCCGAGGAAGGCTACCGGCAAAACTGGCCAGAGGAAATTGTCATGTCCGAGGACATCGTCCAACGGGTCGATCAAAAGTGGCATCAACTATTTAAAGTAAAACCTTAAGTTAATACACCTAGCTATTGTTATGGCTTTAGAAAATATAACCATCAAAGGTGCCCGCGAGCACAACCTGAAAAACGTCAATCTGACCCTGCCACGGGAACAGCTGGTGGTCATCACCGGTCTCAGCGGGTCCGGCAAATCCTCGCTCGCGTTCGATACCATCTACGCCGAGGGCCAGCGCCGCTATGTCGAATCGCTGTCCGCCTACGCCCGGCAGTTTCTGGAATTGATGGAGAAACCGGACGTCGATTACATCGAGGGCCTGTCGCCCGCCATCTCCATCGAACAGAAAGCCTCCAGTAAAAATCCCCGGTCCACCGTCGGCACCGTCACCGAAATTTACGATTACATGCGCCTGTTGTACGCCCGCGTCGGTCATGTGTTTTGTTACGGTTGCGGACGCCAGATCGCTTCGCAAACGGTTCAGCAGATCACCGATCAGGTGCAGAGCATCCCGGAGGGCCGCAAGGTGATGATCCTGGCGCCCCTCGTGACAGACCGCAAGGGGGAATTCAAAAAGGACCTGCTCGAACTCCAGAAAAAAGGCTTCGTCCGGGCCCGGATCGACGGCGAAGTGCGCCAGCTGGAAGAAGGCGTCGAACTCAACAAAAAATTCAAGCACACGATCGAGGCGGTGGTGGACCGCCTGGTCATCAAAAACAAGATGGGCAAGCGATTGGCGGAATCCATCGAAACCGCCCTGCAACTGGGCGACGGCAGTCTGGTGGTTTCCATCCTGGCGGGCAGAAAATCGGAAAAGGACGAGGAACTGTTGTTCAGTGAAAAGTTCGCGTGCAGTTACTGCGGCATCAGTTATCCGGAGCTGGAGCCGCGCCTGTTCTCTTTCAACAATCCCACCGGCGCCTGTTTCAAATGCGATGGGCTGGGAAACAAGATGGAGATCGATCCCGACCTGGTGGTGCCCGACGCGTCGCTTTCGATCCGCGACGGGGCGATCCATCCCTGGCAGAAAAAAACCTCCATCAGTTTCCACCAGATGGTGGAAGCGCTGGCACAGAATTTCAAATTCAAATTGAGCACGCCGCTCAAGGACCTGCCGCAGGAAACCCGCGACCTCCTGCTTTACGGGGCGGGTGACCGGCCGGTGAAATATTTTTATGAGAAAAACAACCGGAGGCAGACCTATACCGGCACCTACGACGGCATCATCCCGAATTTGGAACGGCGCTACCACGAAACCGAATCCGCTTCCCAGCGGGAGGAAATCGCGCGCTACATGCGCGCCCTGCCCTGCCCTGCGTGCAACGGAACCCGGCTGAAAAAGGAAGCCGTTTCGGTACAGGTCGGCCAGAAAAATATTGCGGAGCTGACCGAACTGTCCATCGGTGCGCTGGGCCGGTTCTTCGAGGCGTTGCAATTCAGCGAGCAGGAATATGCCATCGCGCGCCGCATCGTCAAGGAGATCAAAGAGCGCCTCAAGTTTCTGATGGCCGTCGGGCTGGACTACCTGACGCTCAATCGGATGTCGGCCACTCTTTCGGGAGGGGAAAGCCAGCGCATCCGCCTCGCCACGCAAATCGGTTCCAGCCTGATGGGCGTGCTGTACGTGCTGGATGAACCGAGCATCGGCCTGCACCAGCGCGACAACGACCGCCTGCTGGCCACGCTCACCCAACTGCGCGACCTCGGCAACACGGTGATCGTGGTCGAACACGACGCGAGCACGATTACCGCGGCCGATTACGTGGTCGACCTCGGACCGGGCGCCGGCATCCACGGCGGGGAGGTGATTTTTGCGGGCACACCCAAGGCGTTACTGAAAAGCAAAACCTCACTCACCGCGCAATACCTTTCGGGACGCAAACAGATTCCCGTTCCCAAAAATCGCCGCAAGGGGAGCGGACACTTTCTGGAAATCAAGGGCGCGCAACACAACAATCTGAAGAGCATCGACGTCAGCATTCCGCTGGGCTGCCTCACCTGCATCACCGGCGTCTCCGGTTCCGGTAAAAGCACGCTGACCATCGACATCCTGTACAAGGCGCTCGCCAGCCACTTCTGGGGATCGATGGACAAACCGGGAGCCTTCAAGAAGATCGAGGGAATTTATCATCTGGATAAGGTGATCGACATCGACCAGTCGCCGATCGGCCGCACGCCGCGGTCCAATCCGGCCACCTACACCGGCTTGTTCACTCTGATCCGCGACCTGTTCAGTGAAGTGCCGGAAGCGCGCCTGCGCGGGTACCGTCCGGGCCGGTTCAGTTTCAACGTCAAGGGCGGGCGTTGTGAAGCCTGCCAGGGCGACGGCCTGATCAAAGTGGAGATGCATTTCCTGCCGGATATCTTCGTCACCTGCGAAGTGTGCCGTGGCAAGCGGTTCAACCGCGAGACGCTGGAGATTTTATACAAGGGCAAAACCATCGCCGGCGTGTTGGAGATGACGGCGGAAGAAGCCCTTGATTTTTTTCAAAACATCCCGGCCATCAAAAACAAGCTGAAAACCATCACCGACGTCGGGCTCGACTACATCCACCTCGGCCAGCCCGCGACCACGCTTTCCGGCGGCGAAGCACAACGCGTGAAGCTCGCCAAGGAACTCAGCAAGCGCAGTACCGGTCAAACCCTGTACATCCTCGACGAACCCACCACCGGTCTGCACTTTCACGATATCGAGCATCTGCTGGGGGTGATTTCCAAACTGGTGGACGCGGGCAACAGCGTGATCATCATCGAGCACAACCTCGACGTGATCAAAACCGCCGATTACATCATCGACCTGGGCCCGGAAGGCGGCGACAAGGGCGGCGAAGTGGTGGCCTGCGGCACGCCGGAAGAAATCGTGAAGGTCAAAAAATCCTATACGGGGCATTATTTAAAGCATTACCTGAATAAAAAATAATCGGCCCCGGACACTCTTCTCGCCTTTCCCAATCTCGTTTCACGCGCCCCGATCCCGCGCGGCAAGCGAATTGTTATAATAAATTCAATAAGATCGCAAATCCCGTTCGGCATGTGCAGGAAAAAAGGAATCCCCAAGGGAAAATCAACATCCTTAATACTAGCAGGCACCGTTTTCCTTATGGGGGGTTTCATGGCTTTCATTTCCCATCATACTTCTGCTGATGAAAACCCGGCTTTTCCGAGTTCACGATTGATCAAGGAGGAGGAAATATGAGAAAAAGAAAACCCAAAACCAATCCCAACGAAGAAATCGGCGACTATATGGCCAGTCCGGTTTTGAGTATCGCTCCCGATGCGTCGACACAGGAAGCGGCACAAATAATGGAATCCAAGCATGTGGGTTCACTGCTGGTTAAAGATGGCGATACCTATGTTGGAATTGTCACGGAAACGGATTTAACGCGGAAAATTGTGGCGCGGGGGTTGCAGGATAAAGACTCCAAGGTCAGTGACATCATGACCGCCCCGCTCCAGACTATCGATTGTCACGAACCCATTGTGGATGCCAACCAGTTGATGGCCAATAAAAGGATTCGTCATATCGCTGTTACGGAAAATGATCAAGTGGTGGGCATGCTCTCGGTCAAGGACTTGATCCATTACTTTGCCAACCCGCGTATGCGTTCCTGGTAGCGACGGGATTGCGCCCGAAATGTAAGGGCTGGGGAAAGGTCAATCGGATTTTTTGGTTTCGAGGCGGGCCACGGCGCGGAACAGCTTGTCCTGGGCTTCCTTGAAGGTGTCTTCTTCGAGGTCGGTTTTTTCGAGGAGTTTTTCAGCCGCCGCACGTGCGGCTTCGGCGCGGCCGTGGTCGATCTCGTGCAGGAATTCGGCGGACTCGGCCAGCACCGTGACGCGGTTGGCGGTGACTTCGGCGTAGCCGTAGCTGACCACCAACTCGACCACCTCTTCCCCTTTTTCGTAAGAGAACCGGCCCGGACGCAGGGTGGTGAGCAGGGGCGCGTGATTGGGCAAAATGCCCAGGTCCCCGTCACATCCGGGAATATTCACCTGGTCCACTTCCGGGTCGACCACCATTTCTTTTTCCGGGGTCACCACGGTTAAAAAAAGTTTTTCCGCCATCGGTTGTTATCCTTGCTTAATTTTTTCGGCTTTTTCGTAAACTTCCTCAATTTTGCCCACCATGTAGAACGCCTGCTCGGGGATGTCCTCCATTTTGCCGTCGATGATTTCTTTGAAGCCTTTGATGGTATCCTCCACCTTGACGTATTTTCCGGGTGTGCCGGTAAACGTTTCGGCCACGAAGAACGGTTGTGACAGGTATTTTTGGATTTTACGCGCCCGCAACACCAGCGCCTTGTCTTCCTCGGTCAGTTCGTCCATACCGAGAATGGCGATGATGTCCTGCAGGTCCTTGTACCGTTGCAGAATCCGCTGAACCTCACGAGCCACCGTGTAGTGCTCTTCGCCGACGATCTGCGGGTCGAGAATCCGGGAGGTGGAGTCCAGGGGATCCACCGCCGGGTAAATGCCCAGCTCGGAAATTCTCCGGTTGAGAACGGTGGTGGCGTCGAGATGCGAGAACGTCGTCGCCGGCGCCGGGTCGGTCAAATCGTCCGCCGGCACGTAAATCGCCTGAACGGAAGTGATGGACCCTTTCTTGGTCGAGGTGATGCGCTCCTGCAGGTTACCCATTTCCGTCGCCAGCGTCGGCTGGTAACCGACAGCGGAGGGGATGCGTCCCAGCAAGGCGGACACTTCGGAACCGGCCTGCGAGAAGCGGAAGATGTTGTCGATGAACAGCAGAACGTCCTGCCCGCCGACGTCGCGGAAATATTCGGCGATGGTGAGTGCCGTCAGACCGACGCGCATGCGGGCACCGGGCGGTTCGGTCATCTGGCCGAAGATCAGTGCGGTCTTGTCGATAACCTTGGACTCCACCATTTCGTGGTACAGGTCGTTCCCTTCGCGGGTACGCTCACCGACGCCGGAGAACACCGAATAGCCGCCGTGCTCGGTTCCAATGCTACGGATCAGTTCCATGATCAATACGGTTTTGCCGACGCCCGCGCCGCCGAACAGGCCGGTCTTGCCTCCCTTGAGATAGGGTTCGAGCAGGTCGATGACCTTGATGCCGGTTTCCAGCATTTCCATTTTGGTGTCCTGGTCTTCCAGGCTCGGGGCGTCGCGGTGAATACTCCAGGTCTCATCGCATTCAACCGGCGGTTTTTGGTCGACGGGTTGCCCGACGACGTTGAGGATGCGCCCCAGAACCTTATCGCCCACCGGCACGCAGATCGGTTTGCCAGTATCGTTGGCAGCCATTCCGCGCACCAGACCGTCGGTCGGATGCATGGAGACGGTGCGGACGGAGTTGTCGCCCAGATGCTGGGCCACTTCCAGGGTGATGGTTTCCCCGCCGCTGCCGTTTTGACCGGGCTTTGTGACAAGGACCGCATTATAAAGCGCGGGCAGTTCCCCTTCTTTGAACCTGACATCCACGACGGGTCCGATGACCTGTGTGATGGTTCCTGTTTTCATTCCAAGCTCCTTTACTTGATAATTTTGTGTGACTCAGCCCTTGAGGGCTTCCGCCCCATTCACGATTTCGATCAGTTCCTTGGTGATGTGCGCCTGCCGGGTGCGGTTGTAGAACAGGGTCAGCTCGCCGATCATTTCCTTGGCGTTGCGGCTGGCGGAATCCATCGCGGTCATCCGGGCGCCGTGTTCGCTGGCGGAGGACTCCAGAAACGCGCGGTAGATCTGCGTCGTCATGTACCGTTTCAATAAGTCTTCGAGAATGGTTTCCTCATCCGGCTCGAAAATATAATCCGTCAGTTGGTCGTCTCCGGCCTCTTCGGAAACAATGGGAAGCAGTTGCTCGCGAATGACTTCCTGTTGCATGATGGACTTGAACTCGTTGTACACCATGTAAATCCGGTCGGTTTTGTTTTCGATGAACAGTTGGGCCAGCATGTCGCCGATTTCGACGGCCTTGAGGTATTCAAAGTCCTTGGTCCACCCGAGGTATTTATCCTGAATTTTGTACGGCCGGTTCTGGAAAAAATCCAGCCCCTTCTTGCCGGCGATGAACAGGGAGATTTCGCGGTCGGTGTTTTCCTTGATCAACTCCTGCGTCATCTTGACGATGTTGCTGTTGAACGCCCCGCACAGTCCCCGGTCTGCGGTGATCACCACCAGGAGCACCCGGTTGCCGGTTCGGTTGTCGAGCAGAGGATGCAGGTCTTTGTTGCACCGGGCGACGAGATGGTTCATCACATCGCGCATTTTATGAGCGTACGGCCGTGCGGTTTGGATCGCCGCCTGGGCCTTGCGCAGTTTGGAGGCCGAGACCAGTTTCATGGCCTTGGTCATCTGCTCGGTGTTCTTGACACTCCGTATCCGCTGTTTGACGTCTCGTAAGTTGGGCATGGCCTTTTAGAAAATTTCCTTGAAGGCGTTCACCGCGTTTTTCAGTTTCTCCTCGGTTTCATCGCTGACTTTTTTCTCTTTATCGATCGCGTCCATGATGTCCTTGTGCTTCTCTTCAATAAAGTGCAACAGGCCGGACTCGAACTTTTTAATGTCGCCGACCTTGATGTCATCCAGCAATCCGCGCACACCGGCGAAGATGGAGATCACCTGATGCACGACGGTGAGCGGTTTGTACTGATCCTGTTTCAGGAGTTCCACGAGCCGTTCTCCCCGGGACAGCTGGGCCTGGGTGACGGCGTCGAGGTCACTGCCGAACTGCGCGAACGCGGCCATTTCCCGGTACTGGGCGAGTTCGAGTCGCAACTGGCCGGCGACCTGCTTCATGGCTTTGATCTGCGCGGCGCCGCCGACACGGGAAACCGACAGGCCGACGTTGACCGCCGGGCGCACGCCGGAGTAGAACAGATCGGTTTCGAGATAAATCTGCCCGTCGGTGATGGAAATCACGTTGGTCGGGATGTACGCGGACACGTCGCCCGCCTGCGTTTCGATGATCGGCAGGGCCGTCAGAGAACCCGCGCCCAACTCATCGCTCACCTTGGCGGCGCGTTCCAGCAGACGCGAATGCAGATAGAACACGTCGCCGGGATACGCTTCGCGTCCCGGAGGACGCCGCAGGAGCAGACTCAACTCGCGATAGGCCGCCGCCTGCTTGGACAGATCATCGTAAACGATCAGGCAGTGCTGGCCGTTGTCGCGGAAATATTCGCCCATGGCGCATCCGGCATAAGGCGCGATGAACTGCATCGGTGCCGGATCGCTGGCGGTGGCAGCCACCACCGTGGTGTATTTCATGGCGTCATGTTCGTCCAGGATTTTCACCACGCGCGCCACGGTCGACCGCTTCTGGCCGATGGCGACGTACACGCAGAACATGTTCTGGCCTTTCTGGTTGATGATGGTGTCGAGCACGAGGGCGGTTTTACCGGTCTGACGGTCGCCGATGATCAATTCGCGCTGGCCGCGGCCGATGGGGATCATGCCGTCGATGGCCTTGATGCCGGTCTGCATCGGTTCGTGAACGGATTTACGGTCGATCACGCCCGGCGCGATTCTTTCAATCGGCCCGTTCAGCTTGGCGTTGATCGGGCCTTTGCCGTCGATGGGGCGTCCCAGCGCGTCCACCACGCGGCCGACCAGTTCGGGGCCGATCGGCACTTCCATGATGCGTCCGGTGCGCTTGACCTCGTCCCCTTCCTTAACATTGTTGTCGAACCCGAGGATGACGGCGCCGATATTGTCTTCTTCCAGGTTCAACACCATGCCCGCCAAGTCGCCGGGGAACGTCAACAGTTCTCCGGACATGGCGTTTTCCAGACCATAGATCCGGGCGATACCGTCGCCCACCGAGATCACCCGGCCGGTTTCCTTGAGTTCAATTCCTGAGTCAAAATTCTGAATCTGTTTCTGAATCAGGGAACTGATTTCATCCGCTCGTAGACCCACTTAAGACCTCCTCTTGTTCTATAGACCGTTTCAGCAGGGCCAAACCGTTTTTGAGGGTGGCATCGGCGACCAGGCTGCCCACATTCAACCGCATTCCGCCGATCAGGCTTTCATCGACACTCGCTTCGATGATCGCGCTTTTACCCAGAACCCGTTCCAGAGTGGACTTCAGCTTTTTTAACTGTTTGTCGTTCAGGGGATGGGCGCTGACCACATTCACTCGGATCTGATTCATCCGTTTGGCAACTGCATTTTCAAAAAATTCGGTGATGTTTTTCAGAAATATCATTTTGTTGCGATCGACCAGAAGCTTCAGCAGATTGCGCACCTCGTCCAAAGCGGATACACGGTCGCACATTTCCTTGACCAGAGCCGCCTTGTTTTCCCGGGGAAACCCGGGATGGAGGAAAAACCGGTTCAGGTTGGGTTCGGTCCGGAACGCGTCCTGAAACCACCTCAGGTTTTCCAGCGCGGTTTGCAGGCGTTTGTCGTCGGAAATGGAGCCCGACAACGCTTCCGCAAACCGTTTGCCTATCTGGTTCTCGATCATAACAAGGGATCAGACATAAATTTAATGAGAGACGACGGCCCTCCAGTCAGGCCTGTTTTTCCATGCTGCCCACCACTTCGTCGATGGATTCGTCCACCAGCCGCTTTTTATCGTCTTCCGTCAACGCGCGTTTCAAAATCTTTTCCGCCGAGGTGATGGTCAGGGCGGAAACATAACCCCGGATTTCGGCCAGAATCTTGTTGCGCGCCACATGAATTTCGTGCTCGGCCTCCTTCAGCATCTGGCGGCATTTAGCCTGGGTTTCGTTCAGGGTTTTCTCCTGATTTTTACGCGCTTCTTCACCGGCCAACTGGACAATGGTAAGGGCCTTATCACGCGCGGTCTGGAGCTGATTTTCAAAATCCAGCTTCAACTTTTCCGCTACCGCCTTGATATCCGCGGCGCCTTTCAAATCGCCTTCGATCTTTTTCTGACGGGCCTCCAAAATGTTGAAAATCGGAGGGAAGGCATACTTCTTCATCACGAACATGAAAATGCCGAATGAAATGACCGACCAAAATATTAAAGTTGAGAATATTTCTATTTGCTGAAATTGCGGCATTTTCTTAATCCCAAAAAGTGATTATTGATTACAACCCGCCCGTCTGTGCCTGAGTTTTTCAACCGGGCCCGCTAACCATCAAGCAGTGGGAATGTAACCCATAATAATGAACGCCAGCACCAATGCAAACAGGGCAATCGCTTCACATAGAGCAAATCCGATCCAGCAATATTTTCCAACCCGGGCTTCCGCATTGGGTTGTCGTCCGACCGTCTCAATGGTTTTGCCAAAAATGTAAGCGATTCCCAGGCCGGCGCCGTTGAAACCGACTGCACACAATCCCATACCTATTAAACCCGCAACACTTGAATCCATTCGACCTCTCCTCAAATTTTTAGTTGTCAGATCAATGCATTTTGATGACATCGCCTATATAAAAACAGGTCAATGTCGTGAAAATATAAGCTTGGATAAAAGCGACCATAAGTTCCAAGCCATTGATGGCTATGGTAAACCCAAAAGGCAGCACACCTATGAACCAC
>SMUX01002393.1_pt1 | contig 11468 bp, 9 predicted proteins | sample 2456431 | NCBI WGS metagenome assembly SMUX01 (sample SAMN11095930, study PRJNA526329) | marine sediment metagenome | biome: Marine sediment; feature: Surficial sediment; material: Deep marine sediment; isolation source: Hadal surficial sediment | place: Pacific Ocean | collected 2014-11 | depth 0-1... | reverse complement strand
TCTTTCTCGTCAGCCCGGACCACGACCCGGGTCAGCACCTGCGGCTCCTCGCCGAGCTGGCGGGCCGTGTCGAACAGGAGGGCTTCATCGACGGCTGGCGAATGGCCTCCGACGAGCAGACGCTCAAGGAGATCCTCCTGCGTGATGATCGGTTCGTATCGATCCCCGTGGTCCCCGGAACCAGGAGCGAGGTGCTGGCGGGCAAGGCGATCCAGGACATGCAGATCCCCGATGGATGCCTGGTGGCGATCATTCGCCGCCAGGGGGAGACGCTCGTGCCCCACGGCAGCACCGTCGTCGAGGCAGACGACTGGCTGACGATCATCGGCGCGACCGACGACATCCGCCACCTCCGCGAGATGTACGGCATGGGGCAGGCGACGGGGACGAGCAGGGAGGGCCCCGAGCCGGTGTTTCCTTCTTCGTAAACCGGCACCCGGCTGATTGAGTTGCAACCGCCCCGAGGACCGGGCGAGCCGGTATGGGAGCGCGACAATTCTTGACACACCTTGTGCACGAAGCTAGCATCGGCCGACTTTGTGAAAAAAGGCACAGTCTGATGGGCGCCTATCACTTCGTGTTCCCCCGATGGAGCAACGCCCTGCTGCCGACCATTGCCGTTGCCGGCGCGGTGGTGCCGCTGTACGTGGTGGCCATGGTTGCCTACGGCTTCAGCCCGCTCACCACCGATGTCGGCTACCAGCCGATCCAGCCGGTCGACTACAGCCACAAGCTCCACGCCGGCGAGCTGGGGATCGACTGCCGCTACTGCCACAACACCGTGGAGTACGCCAACAAGGCGGCCATTCCTCCTACACAGACATGCTTTAACTGCCACACGCAGATACACAAGGACAGCCCCAAGCTCCTGCCGCTGTGGGAGAGCTATGAGACCGGCTTGCCCATCGAGTGGATCCGCGTCCACGACCTGCCCGACTTCGCCTACTTCAGCCATGCCGCCCACGTCAGCCGCGGCGTGAGCTGTGTCGAGTGCCACGGCCGAATCGACAAGATGGAGGTGGTCTACCAGCACGAGACGTTGAGCATGGGCTGGTGCCTGTCGTGTCACCGGGATCCGCACCCGCATCTCCGCGATCCGGCGCTCGTCACCGATCTGGCGTGGGGGTTCGACTTCAGTGACGAGGTGAGACGCGCTCACGGCGAAGCGTTCAACCACAAAAACTTCGACTCCATTGTCCCCTCGACGGACTGCTCGACATGCCATCGGTAGACCAGCAGCCCCCACACGGGAAAGCCTACTGGCGGAGCCTTGACGAGCTTGCGGACACGCCGGCGTTCAGGGAGTTTCTCCATCGGGAGTTTCCGGCGGGTGCCGCCGACCTCATCGACTCGGGTCAGCGCCGCCAGTTCCTCAAGATCATGGGGGCGTCGCTGGCACTGGCGGGATTGGGTCTGGGCGGCTGCCGGCGGTGGCCCAAGGAGAAGATAACCCCCTTTGCACACCGCCCGCCGGGCCGCGTTCCCGGGCTCCCCTTGCACTACGCGACCTCCATGGAGCTGGGGGGTGTTGCAAGCGGGCTGCTGGTGACCAGCTACGACGGCCGGCCCATCAAAGTCGAGGGCAACCCCGAGCATCCCACGAGCCGCGGCGCGACCGACGCTCTGGCCCAGGCCAGCGTCCTGGGGCTTTACGATCCCGATCGCAGCCGAAACCTCATGACGGTGGCCGGCGGCCAGCGCACCACCTCAAGCTGGCGTGCGTTCGACGAGTGGGCCGGCAAGGAGTTCCAGCGGCTGGCGGACGCCAACGCAAAAGGGGCCGGGCTCGCCGTCCTCAGCGAGGCGACATCGTCGCCCAGCGTCAACGATCTGAAGCGGCGTCTGCTGGCACGCTTGCCCCGGGCCACCTGGCACGAGTACGAGCCGATCAACAACGATCATGAGCTGGCCGGCTCCACCGGGGTGTTCGGTTCTCCCCACCGCACGCACTACGCCTTCGAGCGAGCGAAGATCATCGTGTCGCTCGATTCGGACTTCCTGCACATCCATCCGGCGGCGGTCAAGCACACCCGAGATTTCGCAGCCACCCGGCGAGCCGACGATCCCCAGCGGACGATGAGCCGGCTGTATGTCTTTGAGCCTGGCTACAGCCTCACCGGCGCCAACGCCGACCATCGCTTCCCCGTCCGTGGGGCTGACGTGGGTATCGTCCTGGGCCTGATCGCAAAAAGGCTGATGGGGGAACTTCGACCCTCCTCGAGCATCGCCCAGCAACGCTTTGAGCAGACGACCCCCGCGGATGTGGGCGTCGAGCAGGCGGCGTTCGACCGAATGATTGAGGACCTTGACAGCCATCGGGGCGAGAGCCTGGTGGTGGCGGGACGGCGGCAGCCTGCGGAGGTCCACGCGCTCACCCACGCCATCAACGAGCACCTGGGCAACTTCGGTTCCACCGTCAGCTTCTCGACGCTTCCCGACGCCCAGGCGCACCTGGCTTCGATCACGGATCTGGTCAACAACATGGCCGCCGGCGCGGTCGAGACGCTGGTCATGCTCGGCGGCAACCCCGTCTACGACGCTCCGGCGGATCTCGAGTTCGCACATCACCTCGGCCGCGTACCGACGAGCATTCACCTGAGCCTCTATGACGACGAGACCTCGAAGCGCTCGACCTGGCACCTGCCGCGGGCGCACTACCTGGAAAGCTGGTCCGACGCCCGGGCTTTCGACGGAACGCTCGGCGTGGTGCAGCCGATCATCGCGCCGCTTTTCGGGGGGCGGACGCCGATCGAGCTGCTGGCAACGATCAGTGCCGATAGGCTTTCCGAGGGCCAGGCGATCGTCCGCAGGACCTTCGCCTCCCTCGGCCGATTCCCCGATGTGGACCGCAGCTGGAAACGGACCCTGCACGAAGGCTTTCTCGCCGCCAGCCCGTCAGCGCGGCAGCCAAAGATCCGCCGTAAGGGTCTGGGCGACTTTGTCGGCGACATCTGGCAGCGGTGGCCGGGTCCCGAGTCAGAGGGGTTCGAGCTGGCCTTCGCCCCCGACGCCTCGGTCTACGACGGTCGATTTGCCAACAACGGCTGGCTTCAGGAGCTTCCGGATCCGCTGACCAAGCTGACCTGGGACAACGCGGTCCTGATGAGCCCCCGGGCCGCCCGCGAGCTCGGCGTCACGACCGGCGACATGGTCACGCTGACCCACCAGGGGCGGTCGGTCAAGGCGGCGGTGTGCGTCATGCCCGGACAGCACGCCCGGTCGGTCACCCTTGCCCTGGGCTACGGTCGGCGGGATATCGGCGTGATTGCCCAGGATGCGGGGTTCGACTTCTACCCGCTCCGCACCACAGACGCCATGGGCTTCGCACTCGGCGCGGTGATCGAGCCCACGGGCGCCACATACGAGCTCGCCCAGACGCAGGACCACCACGCGCTTGACACCATCAGCGGTCGAGGCGCCCAGGAGCGGCTGCCCTCGATCTTCCGGGAGGCGACGCGGCAGGAGTACCTGGACAAACCGGGCTTCGCCAACGATCACCACCACACCGGGGCGCATGTCGTCCACCGCCTCTCTCTGTGGGATGAGAACACCGTCCAGGGTGCCCAATACCGCTGGGGGATGTCGATCGACCTGAACGCCTGCACGGGGTGCAGCGCGTGCATGGTGGCCTGTCAGGCGGAGAACAACATCCCCATCGTGGGCAAGGACCAGGTCAAACGCGGCCGGGAGCTGCACTGGATCAGGGTGGACCGCTATTTCAAGGGCAATGACCCGGAGCGGCCGGAGGCGATCGCGTTGCAGCCGGTTCCCTGCATGATGTGCGAGAACGCGCCGTGCGAGCAGGTCTGCCCCGTCGCCGCCACCACGCATGACGCCGACGGCCTCAACGTCATGATCTACAACCGCTGCATCGGCACGCGGTACTGCTCCAACAACTGCCCCTACAAGGTTCGCCGGTTCAACTACTTCGACTATCACAAGCGGGAGCCCGTCCGCGAAGGCGGTGCGCTTCACGTCACGGCGGACTATTACACGCGGCCGCAGACCGACACCCATCCCTTGAAGCAAATGCAGTTCAACCCCGAGGTCACCGTCCGCAGCCGGGGGGTGATGGAGAAGTGCACCTATTGCATCCAACGGATCTCGGCCGCCAAGATCACGGCCAAGAACGCGTGGATGAAGCTGTCCGACGACCAGAAGCGAGAGGATCTGCGGGTGACCATACCCGATGGCTCCCTGACCACCGCCTGCGCCCAGGCGTGCCCGGCGGGAGCGATTGTCTTTGGGGATCTCGGTGATCCCGGCAGCTCAGTGGCCGCCCTCCGCGGCCACGAGCGGAGCTACGAGATGCTCGAGGAGCTCAACACCAAGCCCCGCACCACGTACCTCGCCAAGCTGCGGAACCCGATCCCTGATCTGATCGCGTCCCCAAATCCACGCACACCGGATGACCACACTGGCGCTTGAAAACACGTTCGACGATCCGACTCGCAGGGCGCCGCTGGTCCTGGGCCACGACGAGTTCTCCACCGTCACCGAGAAGATCTGCGGAGTCAACGAGGCCCGCCGGGCCCCGCGGGCGTGGTACATCGCCTTTGCGATCTCGCTCTTCTTTACGGGCATCCTGGGCGTGATGATCCTGTATCTCTTCGCCACCGGCGTGGGGGTCTGGGGCAACCAGAACCCGGTGATGTGGGGGTTTCCGATCATCAACTTCGTGTTCTGGATTGGGATCGGCCACGCGGGCACCTTGATCAGCGCGATCCTCTATCTCTTTCGCCAGAAATGGCGGACCGCGATCAACCGCTTCGCCGAAGCGATGACGATCTTCGCCGTCATCTGCGCCCTCATGTTCCCCAGCATCCACGTGGGGCGGGTGTGGGTGCTGTACTGGACGATGCCGATCCCCAACCAGATGGAGATGTGGCCGCAGTTCAGGAGCCCCCTGATCTGGGACTTTTTTGCGGTGGGGACCTACTTCACCGTCTCGTTTCTCTTTTGGTACGTGGGCATGATCCCCGATCTGGCCACGCTCCGCGACCGGGCGACGACGAGGTTCCGGGCGATCGTCTACGGCATCTTCGCCCTGGGGTGGCGGGGATCGATCCGCCACTGGCACCGCTACGAGCGTGCCTACCTGCTCCTGGCCGCCCTGGCCACGCCGCTGGTGCTCTCGGTTCACTCCGTGGTGTCCTTTGACTTTGCGATCAGCCAGCTACCGGGGTGGCACACGACGATCTTCCCGCCCTACTTCGTGGCGGGCGCGATCTTCAGCGGGTTCGCCATGGTGATGACGCTGGCCATCCCGGCACGCCAGCTCTGGGGGCTCAAGGATTTCATCACCCTTCGCCATCTTGAGAACATGAACAAGATCATCCTGGTGACGGGGTCGATGGTGGGCTACGCCTACATCATGGAGTTCTTTACGTCCTGGTACAGCGGGTCGCTCTACGAGTGGTTTGGCTTCGCCAACCGCGCCTTCGGACCGTACGCCTGGGCCTACTGGATCATGGTCTCCTGCAACGTGCTCGTGCCGCAGATCTTCTGGTTTAAGGCGGCACGGCAGAGCATCTGGGTGATGTTCATCGCCAGCCTGCTGGTGAACCTGGGCATGTGGTTTGAGCGGTTCGTGATCATCGTGACCTCCCTGGCTCAGGACTTTCTTCCCAGCAGCTGGGGCTACTACGTGCCCACGTGGGTGGACCTCCTGATGCTGGCTGGAAGCTTCGGCCTGTTCCTGACGCTCTTTCTGCTCTTTTGCCGCTACCTGCCAATCATCGCCATTGCCGAGGTGAAGGCGGTCATGCCCAAGGCACACGCGCATGAGTCGGAGGCCAGCCGATGAACGAACCAGCTCCCAAGGTCGCGCCCATGGAGTCGCCGGCGAGGAAATCCGCCGGGGCCGCGCTCGTGCCGGGAGCGGGTGAGCAACGGCTTTATGGTCTGCTGGCGGAGTTCGAGACGCCGGGGGCGATCCTCGCCGCCGCCGTCCGGGTCCGCGAAGCGGGCTACCGGTGGTGGGATTGTCATACGCCCTTCTTCGTTCACGGCCTGGACAAGGCGATGGGCATCAAGCCCACCATCCTGCCTGTCCTGGTGTTCCTGTGCGGACTGACCGGGACGACGGTCGGCTTCGTCCTGCAATGGTTCACCAACGCGTCGAGCTTTGACCTCTGGGCGGGCGTCTGGGTCCGCGGCTACGAGTTCCTCATCTCGGGAAAGCCGGTTCTCTCCGGCAGCGTGTACCCCATCATCATGTTCGAGCTGACCGTGCTTTTTTCGGCGGTTGGCTGTGTGATCTTTCTGCTGGTACTGAACAATCTGCCCAGGCTGTATCACCCCTGCCTCAAGAGCAAGCGGTTCCTGCGGGCCACCGATGACCGGTTCTTCATCGTGATCGAGGCCCGCGACCCGTGCTTCTACAGGGAAAAGACCGAGACGTTGTTGGAGTCGCTCGGGGCGCTCGCCGTCGAGCCCCTCGAGCAGTAGAGATGCCCAAGGCCTTCAAGAACGGCATTCTGATCCTCATCGTCGCGGCGATGATCCCGCCGACGATCGTCGCGCGGGCGCGGGCGGTCCGTTCCGCAAAGACACGGATCCATTTCGTCCAGGACATGGATAACCAGCCCAAGTTCAGGGCCCAGCACGCCAACCCGCTCTTTGCAGACGGACGCGCCATGCGGCCGCCGGTGGCGGGCACGGTCGCACGGGGACAGCTTGACACCGACGAGCATTTCCACGGCGGAATCGCCAACGGCGCCTGGGCGACCACCTTCCCGGCGCAGACGCCGCTGACACTGAATCTCGTGAAGCGCGGCAGGGAGCGGTTCAACATCTACTGCCGGCCTTGTCACGGGGCGGCGGGTCACGGCGACGGGATGGTCAACAAAAGGGCGATGGAGCTGGTCAACCTGGCCGTCAACGGCACCACCTGGGTCCAGCCCAAAAGCCTCCACGAGTCGCAGATCCGCGAGCAGCCCGTTGGACAGGTGTTCAACACGATCACCAACGGGGTTCGCAACATGGCGGGCTATCAATCGCAGATTCCCGTGGCCGACCGCTGGGCGATCGTGGCTTATGTCAAGGCGCTGCAACGGAGCCAGAACGCCCGTGTCCAGGATGTTCCAATCGATGAGCGGCAAAGCCTTCGAAGAAGGCAGGGCGGCTGAGTGGCAATGGTGATCCTCCCCGACAACGAGAACCGCCACCTGGGCGACCTCGCCCCCAGGGTCTTCCGCTGGGGGGTGATCGTCGGTCTGGGCGCGATCGGGCTGAGCGTGCTCATCGGCCTGTCGGGCGAGGCGAGCCTCGATCGGTTCTTCCGGTCCTACCTTCTGGGCTTCATCTTCGTGCTGAGCCTCTGCCTCGGCGCCCTCTTTTTCGTGATCCTGCAGCACCTGACCAAGGCGGGATGGAGCGTCGTCATCCGACGCATCGCCGAGGGGCTCGCGGGCAACCTCACCTGGCTGTGGATTGGCTTCATTCCCGTCGTCGTGGGGCTTTACATGGGTGACCTCTACAAGTGGGTCGATCCGCCGGAGGGCGACGAACTGCTGAAGCACAAGGAGGCCTATCTCGACACGACGTTCTGGCTCGTTCGGGCGGTGTTCTACTTTGCGGTCTGGGGGCTGCTGGCGCGGTACTTTGTCCGCTGCTCGATGGATCAGGACGAGCACGGCGACCCCAAGAACACACTGCGGATGCAGAGGGTCGCCGCCCCGGGCATGGTCCTCTACGCCTTCACGCAGACGTTCGCCATCATCGACTGGGTCATGACGCTCGAGCCGTACTGGTACAGCACGATGTTCGGCGTGTATTTCTTCAGCGCCAGCGCCTGCGGTTTCGCGGCGACGCTCATCATCCTGTGCGCCCTGCTCCAGCGGACCGGGCGTGTGACGCAATCGATCACCACCGAGCACTACCACGACCTTGGCAAGTACCTCTTCGCCTTCGGGATCTTCTTTTGGGCGTACATCGCCTACTGCCAGTACATGCTCATCTGGTACGCCAATATCCCGGAGGAGACGATCTGGTTTGTGATCCGCCAGCTCGGGGGCTGGAAGTCCATGAGCATCCTGCTTCTGCTGGGCCACTTCGCCGCGCCGTTCCTGCTCCTGCTCTCGCGGTATTCCAAGCGTTTCAAGGGCGTGCTGACCGCCGTATGCGTCTGGATGCTCTTCATCCACTTTGTCGACATCTACTGGCTGGTCATGCCGAGGATCCCCGCCGAGTTGATCGATCGGGTGACGAGCTACCCGCAGCTCGAGCAGGAGTTTGCGACGGGCGTGATTCCCGGTACGGCGTTGACCTATCAGGAGGTCTACGACCTGAACTGGCACCTGCTGGATCTGACGTGCGTCGTCGGCTTGCTCAGCCTGATCGGCGCCATGACCGCACGGAGGCTGCGCGACCACTGCCTGATACCCGAAAAGGACCCGCGGCTCGGCGAATCATTGGCGTTTGACAACTATTGATGAGGACGGTGACAAAAGGACTGGTGAGCGAAGGAATGACGCACGAATCGAACGAACCGGCCCGCCCCGGCAAAGGATGCCAAGCAGCTGACGAGACAAGCCCATGACAGAGGTCTTTGAGCACAACCCCGAGGATCACGAGGATCCCGTCTCCGGACAGACCTGGCTGATCGGGTTTTTGGGTGCGCTGGTGCTCGTGGCCATAGTGCTGGGGCTCACGGCGATGTACTACAATGCCAAGGCCCGCGAGATCTACAAGGTGGTCGTCAGGCCCGAGCGTCTGGAGGTCCGGCAGCTTCTCCAAGAGCAGGAGGCGCTGCTGGCCGGGCCTCCGCGGTGGGTCACTCGAGACGACGGTGCCGAGACCGTCGAGGCGCTGATCATCCCCATCGAGCGGGCGATGGAGCTTGTTGTCATGGAGGGTGTCGGCCAGTGAGGATGGGTTGGCATGCTTGGCTTCCCGCCGCCGCAGCCGCGGCGGTCCTCTCGTCGCCGGGCACCGGGCAGACGACGGATCTCGATCCGCCCGATGCCGATGAGGTGGGGATCGTCGAGCGTCTCAACCAGCAGGTGCCGCTGGATGTGAGCTTTACGGCGGAGAACGGCGCCAGCGTGGCGCTCGGCGAGTACTTCAACAATGACCGGCCGGTCGTGCTCACCCTGGTCTATTACAACTGCCCCTCCTTGTGCAACGCTCTTCTCAACAGCTTCACGGGGACGCTCAAGGAGATCGACTGGACAGCGGGCAAGGAATTCGAGATCGTCACCGTCTCGATCGACCCCAGCGAGACCGCCCAGCTCGCCGCCAGCAAGAAACGCACGTATCTCGAGGAGTACGGCCGTCCGGAGGCAGCCGGAGGCTGGCACTTTCTCGTGGGTCGGCAGCCCGAGATCCAGCGGCTGGCGGAAGCGGTGGGGTTCGGCTTTCGCTACGAGGAAGGGACCGGGCTCTACACGCACGCCGCGGGCCTGATGATCCTGACCCCCGATGGCCGGCTGTCGCGATACCTGACGGACCTGATCTTCGAGCCCCAGACGCTTCGCCTGGCGCTGGTCGAGGCTGCCGAGGGAACGATCGGCACGCCCGTCCAGCGGCTGCTGCTGCGGTTCTGCTACACCTACGACCCCTCGGCAGGAAAGTACGTCGTGGCCGCGCGAAAGGTCATGGCGATCGGCGGCGGGCTGACGGTGCTCGTGGCCCTGTTCGGGCTGGGGTTGCTGTGGCGGCGTGAGCTGAAGACCAGACGGCCCAAGACGACAATGGCGGGGGTTGGATCGTGATGATCCTGACGAACATCATGCTGGCCGCGGCCGGGACCAAGATTCCGGGCAGCATCTTCGGGATGCCGGAACAGGCGTCGACCATCGCGGAGAGCATCGACTGGATCTATAACTTCGTCAACTGGATCTGCGTCTTCTTCTTCGTGCTGATCGTTGTTGTCATGGTTGTCTTCATGATCAAGTACCGCCGGCGCGCGCACATCGCGAGCACCGGCGGCCCGACCCACAACACGCCGCTGGAGGTGATTTGGACGGCGATCCCCACGATTCTTGTTGCCCCGATGTTCTACTTCGGTTTCAAGGGCTACATGCACATCGCGACCCCGCCGGAGAACGCCTATCAGATCCAGGTGACCGGGCGGCAATGGAGCTGGCAGTTCGACTACCCCAACGGGGCGAAGATCTTCGACGGCACACTGCATGTGCCCGTCGACCGGCCCGTCACGCTCACCATGACGTCCGAGGACGTCATCCACGCCATGTTCATCCCCGCCTTCAGGGTCAAGCAGGACGTGGTGCCGGGCAAGAGGACGCAGCTTTGGTTCGAGGCGACCAGGGTGGGCGTGTTTGATCTTTTCTGCGCCGAGTTCTGCGGCACCAGCCACTCTCAGATGGTCGGGCGAGTCATTGTGTACGAGGAAGAGGAGTTCGAGCAGGTCATCGCGGACGCGGCGAACTGGATCGAGCGGGTCCCCGATGACAAGCTCCACCTGGCCGGCGTCCGCCTTTACAACCAGTGTCAACAATGCCACACCATCGACGGGAGCCCGCTCATCGGGCCGTCGTTCAAGGAAACACACGATTTGTTCACGAGCGGGGGCACGAAGAAGCGGCGGCTCAAGGACGGTTCGTCGGTGGTGGTGGACGAGGCCTACCTCCTCAACTCGATTCTGAACCCGCTGGACCAGATCACCGTCAATTCGCGGACGGGCAAGCCATATCCCCCCACGATGACGGCGGGTCTCGGCAAACAGCTGGGCGACCGCCGGCGGCTGGCGCTGGCCCGGATGATCATGCAGCTCGACGAGGTCGTCACGCCGGACGGAAGGCTGAGAAAGGTCACGGAGGAAGATCTGGACTTGGTGGAGAACCCGGACGCCGATTGAGATGACCACAAACGAAGTCACAACGCCGATCGAGTCGGAGCCCGCGAGAGAGACGAACTATCTCAACGCGACCACCGGCATCATGTCGTGGCTGGGGACCCTCGATCACAAACGGATCGGGGTCATGTACCTGGTGTCGGTGCTGATGTCCTTCTTCGTGGCGGGCCTGTTCGCCATGGTGATCCGCATCGAGCTGATGTGGCCCGGCGAGACGATCATCGACCAGGACACCTACAACCAGATGTTTACCCTCCATGGGGCGATCATGGTCTTCCTGGTGATCATCCCCAGCGTCCCCGCTTCGCTGGGCAACTTCGTCCTTCCGATCATGCTGGGGGCCAAGGACGTGGCCTTCCCGCGTCTGAACCTCTTCAGTTATTACCTGTGGGTGACGGGGGCGGTCATGGCCGTCGCCGCCATCATCTTTGGCGGTGTGGATACGGGCTGGACCTTCTATGTGCCCTATTCAACGACGGGCGTGGACGACCGTGGGGCGATGAATGGCGTGTTCTTCCTCGCCACCGCGGTGTTCGTCCTGGGCTTCAGCTCGATCTTCACGGGTCTGAACTTCATCGTCACCATCCACCGGCTGCGGCCGCCGGGGATGACGTGGTTCAAAATGCCCCTGTTCCTGTGGGCGATCTAC
>SMUX01194517.1_pt1 | contig 11472 bp, 10 predicted proteins | sample 2456431 | NCBI WGS metagenome assembly SMUX01 (sample SAMN11095930, study PRJNA526329) | marine sediment metagenome | biome: Marine sediment; feature: Surficial sediment; material: Deep marine sediment; isolation source: Hadal surficial sediment | place: Pacific Ocean | collected 2014-11 | depth... | reverse complement strand
CGCGGCGCCGCGTCCAGCGTGGTCGTCGGAATCGGCAAGGACCTCTTGACCATGGTCTTCTTGATCGCCGTCATGTTCAAAAGCGACTGGGTTCTGGCGATTTTCGCGTGTCTCGTGTTTCCCGTGGCGACGATTCCCATTCTTTGGATCGGCCGACGGGTTCGCGGGGTCACCAATTCAAGCCAGGTGGAATGGGGCAACCTGACCACCCTGCTCGATGAAACCTTCTCGGGCGCCCGCCATGTCAAGGCCTACGGCATGGAAGAGTACGAAAGCCACCGCACGGCGAAGACCGTGAAGAAGATATTCCGCCTCAACTTCAAGTCGGGAATGGTGCGCGCCACCGTCCATCCCATCATGGGAACATTGACCGGCTTTGCCGTCTTTTTGGTGATCCTCTTTGGCGGCTGGCAGGTGATCGAAGGCAGCCGCACGGGGGGCGACCTGATGTCCTTCATCACCGCGCTGTTGTTGGCATACGAGCCCCTCAAGCGACTTGCCGGCATGAATGCCAATCTCCAGGAAGGGATGGCCGCGGTCCAGCGTATTTACACGGTGCTTGATATCGAGCCGGAAATCGTTGACCGGGAAGGCGCGCAACCGCTTGGCAGCATCCGGGGAAACATCAGCTTCGAGAACGTGACTTTTTCCTACAAGCGGGGCCAGCCGGCGGTGAAGGAGGTCGATCTGGTCTTGCCCGTTGGCAAGACCGTGGCTTTGGTGGGCCCGTCGGGTGGCGGCAAGTCGACCCTGCTCAATCTCATTCCCCGATTCTTCGATGTTAATTCGGGCGCCGTGCGGATCGATGGAACCGATGTTCGCGACGTCACGCTGAAGTCACTTCGCGCCAATATCGCCCTGGTCTCCCAGGAGATCTGCCTGTTCAACGACACCATCGCCGCCAATATCGCCTATGGCAGCCCCGACGCGGACATCGCCGAGATCCGGCGTGCCGCGGAATCGGCGGCGGCGGTCGGTTTCATCGAGGCCATGCCCGACGGTTACGACACCGTGCTGGGCGAACGGGGCCTCACCCTTTCGGGCGGCCAGCGCCAGCGCGTGGCGATCGCCCGGGCCTTGCTGAAGAACGCGCCGATCCTGCTGCTCGACGAGGCGACCTCGGCCCTGGATTCGGAGTCCGAACGCCAAGTCCAGGCCGGCCTTGAGCGCCTCATGGCAGGCCGCACCACACTGGTGATCGCACACCGGCTTTCGACCATCACCAATGCGGACAAGATCTGCTACCTCGAGGAAGGACGGATCATCGAGACCGGCACCCATAATGAGTTGATGGCCCGCGGCGGGGCTTATTCACGGCTCTACACCATGCAGTTCGAGGGAGAGATGCCGATGTCGGCGGAAGCGCAGGCGGGTCAGTAGAACGAGATGGCGATCCCCGACAGATCCGCGGTCGGCCGGGGCGCCATGGGCCTCCTCTACGCGGGCCTCACCACCCTGGCGTTGCCGGCCATCGAGCTGGCCCTCAGACGGCGCCTCGCATCGGGACGCGAAGATGCCGCGCGCATCGGCGAGAGAAGGGGCCGCCCCGGCCTTCCCCGGCCCAAGGGCCCTCTCGTCTGGGTCCATGCGGCCAGTATCGGCGAAGCCCTTTCGGTGATGCGTCTGATCGAGAGGCTGCTCGGGTGCTATCCCGCGCTCAACATCCTGATCACCACCGGGACGGTGACCTCGGCGGACCTTTTAGCGGGGCAAATGCCGGACCGGGCATGTCACCAGTTCGTGCCGATCGATCGGCCGGCCTGGGTGCGCCGCTTCCTCGATCACTGGCGGCCCGATGCCGCCTTATGGGTCGAATCGGAGATCTGGCCCAACCTGGTTTTCATGTCCCAGGCGCGCGGCATCCCCATGGTCCTCTTGAACGCGCGCATGTCGCGGCGATCCTTTTCCCGCTGGCGGCGCATCCCGGGTCCCATCGCCAAGCTGTTGCGGGGCTTTACCCTGGCCATGGCCCAGGACGAGGTCGAGGCCGGCCAGCTCAAGGCCTTGGGCGCGGACCCGGTGACCGCGCCGGGCAACCTGAAATTCGCCGCCGGCCCCCTGCCCGCCGACCATGAAGCGCTGGCGGCGCTGACCCAAGCCATCGGCGCGCGGCCCCGTTGGCTCGCCGCCTCCACCCATGAGGGGGAGGAGGAAATCGCCGCCTATGCCCACCAACGCATGGCGGGTCAATGGCCCGGCCTGCTCACGGTGATCGTGCCGCGCCACCCATCGCGCGGCGCCGCCTGCGCGGCCAAGCTCAAGTCCCTCGGGCTTTCCGTCGCCAGGCGCGCCGACGGCGCGCTGCCCAAGGGCGACACCGAGATCTACCTCGCCGATACCTTGGGCGAGCTCGGCCTGTTCTACCGCATCGCCCCGGTGGCCCTGGTGGGTGGTTCCTTGATTCCCCACGGCGGCCAGAACGTGTTGGAGCCCGCGCGCCTCGACTGCGCCATAGTTCACGGGCCCCATATGGAAAATTTCCGGGCGATTTCCGATGAGATGTCCGCCAAGGGCGCCGCCGTCGAGGTCGCCGATGCCGAGGAGCTGGTCAAGGCGGTCACGCAATTGCTGGGCGATGAAGAACTGCGGGCGCGGGTCTCGGCCACGGCCGCGGCCATCGCCGCCGAGAAGGAGGACGTCCTCGACGAGGTGGTCAATCAATTGGAACCTGTCCTCGCCGGTATCGCCGCCCGGGCCCAGGATTCAGGGCCGGGCACGGCGCCGACCGGCCGCGATACCATCGGCAGCGCCACCGATGCGGGCCCCTGAATTCTGGACCACCGGTGCCGGGCCCTGGCCCTATCTTCTTGCGCCCGCGGGCTGGATCTACGGCGCGGCCGGAGCCGTGGAGCGATCGCTCACCCGGGGGCACAAGGCCGCCATTCCCATCATCTGCGTCGGCAACCTGACAGCCGGCGGCACCGGCAAGACCCCCGTCGCCCTGACCCTGGCCCGTTTGCTTGGTGAATCCGGCATCGTCCCCGGTTTCCTTTCGCGCGGTTACGGCGGCAGGGCGCGGGGACCGCTCCGGGTCGATCCCAAGGCCCATGGCGCAGGGCTGGTGGGCGACGAGGCGCTGCTGCTGGCCGCCAGTGGACCCACCTGGATCGCCGACAAACGAGCGGCCGCCGTCGGCCGCCTGATCGACGCCGGAATCGGGGTCATCATCCTCGATGACGGCCACCAGGACCCGGCCCTGGCCAAGGATTTTTCCATCATCGTGGTGGACGGGGAAACCGGCTTCGGCAACGGGCGCTGCATCCCGGCGGGCCCGTTGCGCGAACCGGTGGACGAGGGTCTCGCCCGGGCCGAGCTGGTGATCGTGATGGGCGAGGACCGCGCCGGGGTGTGCGAGTGCGTCGCCGCGTTGGACGCGGATTTGCCCGTGTTCAGCGCCCGTCTGGTCCCGAGCCCCGCCGCGGCGGCGCTCCGCGGCCGGCGCGTGTTCGCCTTCGCCGGCATCGGCCGGCCGGAAAATTTCCGCGCGACGCTGGAGGAGATCGGCGTCGACCTGCAAGGCTTCCGCGCCTTTCCCGACCATCACGCCTACAGCGCCGATGACGCCGCAACCCTGCTGGGCGAGGCGGCGGCGACCGACGCCCTGGCGGTGACCACGGTCAAGGACCGGGTGCGCCTGCCCGCCACGGCGCGCGCCGAGGTCACGGTGGTCGAGGTCGAGGCGGTATTCGGCGACGAGGCCGGACTCCGCGCCCTGATCAGCGGTGCGATTGCCTCATGGGCGGCACCAGAAGGGCCGGATCAAGGCGGGTGAGGAACAGGTTCACCCGCCAATCGAGATGCGCCCCGGTGACCCGTCCGGTCGCCCCCACCGTGCCGATCACCTGGCCTTTGGCGACCGCCATGCCCAGGGTGACGGCCACCTTGGCGAGGTGCGAATAGACCGAATTCAGGCCATAACCGTGATCGATCAGCACCGTGCCGCCGGTGTAATACATGTCGGCCTCGGCGATCCGGACGATGCCGGCGGCGGTGGCGCGGACCGGGGTGCCCTTGGGCGCCGCGATATCGACCCCATAATGGGGCCGGCGCGGTTTGCCGTTGAGGATGCGCTGGCTGCCGTAGACGCCGGAGATGGGCCCCCTGGCGGGCCACATGAAGCCCGAATCGAACAGCGGCCGGGCGGTGTCGGCGAGCCGGGCGGTGCGGATCGCCTTGCCCTCGGCGCGGATCCGCGCCAGCACACTGGCCGGTGGGCTCACCATCTTCGGCGCCAATCCGGTGATGCGCTGAATTTTGTATTTCCGCGCGGCGATGATGAGGGTGCGCATGACGGCAGTGCCGTCCTTGTGGAGGAGCTCCAACGCCGCCTTGGGTTTTGCATCGCGCCCGAAGCCGATCAGGAAGCGGCCGTCTGCGCGCTGCTTTATGGGCCGCCCATTGAGCCGGATGCGGCTGCCGGGCGCGGCGCGGCCGATCACCAGCCCCCCTTGAACGAAATTTCCCTCAAGCCGAAGGTCCGACGCAGCGCCGGGCTTGGCCGCCGGAATCACGCCCCAAACCAGGAGCACGGCGAGACACGGGACCGCGGCGCGACCGGCGGACCAAAGCGGGCGCCTCACAGCAGCGTCCCCTGGCCGCCATCGGCGGTGCCGTCCTTGGGCTTTGCGCGGCGCTTGGGTTGTGGCGCCGGCGGCAGCGCACCTCCTTTGGCGCCGATGGTGGCGGGCACAGTGCCGTCGGCAAAGCCGATTTCTATCCCCATCCCCGGCCGGGCCGCCGCCGCGCTCATCACCATCGCGCCGGCCCCGTCGCGGATCACGGCAAACCCTCGGGCGAGGGTATTTTCATAGGACGTGCTCGCCAGCAACCCGCCCAGGCGCTCGAGGTCAGCCGCGCAATCGGCAAACAGCCGCCCGAATTCGCGTGCTAAGCGCTCGGCCAAGGTTTTGACGCGTTCGTCCCCATGGCGCACCGAAAGTCGCAGCGCACGCGGTCTGAGCCCCGCCGCCGCCCCGGCAAAGCGCGCCCTGGCATGGGCGATCAGCGCCGCGCCGACACCGCGCAGGCGCTCCCCGCGATCGTCCAGGCGCTGGGCGGCTTCTTCCACCAGGCGGCCGGGGTCGCCGGCGATGCGCCACAACTGGGCGAGCGCGAGGCGCGCCTCCTCGATCCCGCGCATCATGGTGGCGTCCAACCGCCGCCCGTTTTCGGTGACCTGGACGGCCAGTTCCATGCGCACGGGAACCGCCATCTCGGCCGCGGCACTCGGCGTCGGCGCGCGCCTGTCGGCCGCGAAATCGATCAGGGTCACGTCGGTTTCATGACCCACCGCCGAGATCAGCGGGATTTCCGAGGCGGCGGCGGCACGGACCACCTCCTCTTCGTTGAAGGCCATCAGGTCCTCGAGGCTGCCGCCGCCCCGGGCGACGATGATGAGATCGGGCCGGGCCACCGGGCCGCCTGCCCCAAGCGCGTTGAAGCCGGCAATGGCGGCGGCGATCTGGGCCGGCGCCGCCTTGCCCTGGACCAACACCGGCCAGATCACCACGTGGCGCGGGAAACGGTCGGCCAGCCGGTGCAGGATGTCGCGGATCACCGCGCCGGTGGGCGAGGTGACGACGCCGATCACGTCGGGCAGGAAGGGCAAGGGGCGTTTGGCTTGCTGGTCGAACAGGCCCTCGGCGGCGAGCCTCTTGCGGCGCTCCTCGATCAGCTTCAGAAGCGCCCCTTCGCCGGCCGGCTCGATGTCCTCGATCACCACCTGGTATTTCGACGCCGGCCCGTAGGTGGTGATGCGCCCGGTGACGATGATCTCCATCCCGTCCTCGGGCGCCACGGCGAGCCGGGCCGCGACGCCGCGCCAACAGACCGCACTGATGATCCCGCCCTGGTCCTTCAGGTCCATGTAAAGATGGCCGCTACCGGGCCTGCGCAGCCCGGAAACCTCGCCCCGGATGCGGACGCGCGAATACGCTCCCTCCATGGTCCGCTTGATGGCGGCGGTTATCTCGCTCACCGAGAAGACCGGCAGATTGGCCAGCGTTTCGGTCTCTTCGGTGGGCGGCACGGGCTCGGTCATGAAGTCCTCTCGCAATGGGGGAATCATGGTACATAAGCTCCCCAAACCCGCCAAGGGGGAATAGATACGCCCGCCAAGGGGGAATAGAGTTGGGGGTGTCATGAAGGTCCTGGTCATCGGTTCGGGCGGCCGCGAACACGCGCTCGCCTGGGCGCTTTCCGCGTCCTCCCTGGTCGACGCGCTGTTTGCCGCACCGGGAAATGCCGGCATCGCGGGGGAGGCCCAATGCGTCGATATGGGCGCCGATGACATCGACGCCATCTGCGCCTTTGCTAAGTCCAACGCCATCGACCTGGTGGTGATCGGCCCCGAAGGGCCCCTGGTGGCGGGGCTCGCCGACCGCCTGGAGGCAGACGGAATCGCCGCCTTCGGGCCCGGTGCCGCCGCCGCCCGGCTGGAGGGCTCCAAGGGCTTCACCAAGGACATCTGCGCGCGCTATGGCATCCCCACCGCCGCCTATGGCCGCTTTACCGAGACCGGCCCGGCTTTGGACTACCTCGCCCGGGTGGGCGCCCCCATCGTCGTCAAGGCCGATGGCCTCGCCGCCGGCAAGGGCGTGATCATGGCCGAAACCATGGCCGAGGCCGAGGCCGCCATCGCCGACATGCTGGAAGGCAACCGCTTCGGCGCCGCCGGGGCCGAAGTGGTGATCGAGGAGTGGCTGGGCGGCGAGGAGGCCAGTTTCTTCGCCCTGGTGGATGGCGTGACCGCCCTGCCGCTGGCCTCGGCCCAGGACCACAAGCGCGTCGGCGACCGAGACACCGGCCCCAATACCGGCGGCATGGGGGCCTATTCGCCGGCCCCCGTGGTCACCGAGGCCATGGCCGGGCGCATCATGGACCAGGTCATCGAGCCGACAATGCGCGCCATGGCGGATTCGGGCTGCCCCTACAAGGGCGTCCTTTACGCCGGGCTGATGATCGCCGAGGGGAATCCGAAGCTGTTGGAATACAACGTGCGGTTCGGCGATCCCGAATGCCAGGCGCTGGTGATGCGGCTGCGCTCGGACCTGCTGCCCGCCCTGCTGGCGGCGCGCGACGGCCAGCTCAAGAATTTCGACCTGCGCTGGCGCGACGAGGCGGCGCTCACCGTGGTCATGGCCGCCAAGGGCTACCCCGGAGCTTACGAGAAGGGCACGGAGATCCGCGGCATCGAAGCCGCCGACGCGATCCCCGGCGTCAAGGTGTTCCATGCCGGAACGGCGGCCGAGGGCGGCAAACTGCTGGCCGTGGGCGGGCGGGTGCTCAACGTCACGGCGCTGGCGCCGACCATCGCCGAGGCCCAGGTCAAGGCGTATGAGGCGGTGGACGCCATCGACTGGGCCGACGGCTTCTGCCGCCGCGACATCGGCTTCCGGGCGGTAGGGTGAGCCGGGGATGTAGCTGCTCAAAAGAGCGTTCACCCGTCTCTTTGCTTTTTTATCTGTTCTTTAGGTCTTTGTATTCCCTTATCCCGCCTGTGGAACCACCAGGGATCAACCAGATCGTGCCGGGACCCGCTTGGGCATACTTTCTTTCAAGTTTAGGCCACCAATCAACAAGTCGGCGGGCCTGCCTCGGAAGCGGCTGTCGTGCCCATGAACTCGGCAAATAAATTGCTACGAGACCAGACTTTCGGACCAACTCTATTAAGGTTGGCCTTTTTAGCATTCTCCGATCTGCTGAAAGAATGCCATTTCCACCATCATTGGCGAATCGCGTAATCCATGCCTCATCGCTAGTTTTTGGACCATGGTCATCACGGACATGTGACAAATCCCATCCAGGGTCACTTAATGCCTTCTCTCTAATTTCCTGGAGAAGTCGCGGGGCGACATGTTCATCCGCGCGTATCTTCACGCTTCAAGTGTTAGTTCGTAGTCAACTGCTTGTTCTACTGACACTGGCTCCACTTCAAACCACTCCGCCACTACATCTGAACTGCCGTCGTTTGCCCGCCACGCCTCAAATAGCGCCTTTGTAGGCACTCCAAAGGGTTCGACCGTCGATTGGCCAAATGCGATGTGCGGATCAAGCACGATCTTGGGATAATTGCCTTTATCTGGATACCAACGCTCCGCAAGGCTTGTGTCGGGGTCAAATGTAAGCCCTTTAGCGAGCAGTTTTTCCATGACCTCATACATCGCATATTGGCCACGCACGATATCAAGCAACCGCTCGTCGCCCGTTTTCTCTGCCGTATGAAGGAATATCCTTTTCCGATCTGTCACGAACTCCATGTGGGATGCCGCAAAGGGGTGGCTGATCTCTAGCTCGCGACGGGCCGCCTTAGCCGCTTCCCTTATGCTCTGAAGACTGACACCCTGCCGACGAAAATGTTGAATGAACCGAACCTCAATGAGGTCTAAAAAGCTAAGTTCCTGAGTTCTTGAGACCGGCTTGTAATCACAGAGAACGATAGGGTCCAGACAGTCATAGCCGACTACCCACCGACGAACACGTTCGCGGCGTTCGATTCCAAGATAACGAGAAACCTCGGAAATCGTGTAGAACCCACCACTCGCAGAATCATCACGCAACACTGTAGCCATTTCGCCACGAGCCATCTCTAGGGACCTCCGTTGTCGCGGAAGAATGCGCGAATAAGGCGACGAAGCGCAAGTTTCTTGTGCGCCTTCATATCACCGCCTCTCTCGGAAAAAGTCCTTGAGCAATTCCCCGCACTCGCTCGCGCGCAAGGCGCCGATGACCTCGGGCCTATGGTGGCAGGTGGGTTGGTCGAAGATGCGCGGGCCGTGCTCGACGCCGCCGCCCTTGGGGTCGGTTGCCCCGAAATAGAGCCTGCGGATGCGGGCGAGGGATATCGCCTGGGCGCACATGGGGCAGGGTTCCAGGGTCACGTAAAGATCGCAATGGGTGAGCCGCGCCGTGCCCAGCTTCTTCGCCGCGGCCCGGATCGCCAGCATTTCCGCGTGGGCCGTGGGGTCGTTGTGCGCCATCACCAAGTTAAAGCGCCGCGCCATGATCCGACCGCTCGGCCCATGGACGATGACGGCGCCCACCGGCACCTCGCCCCGGCCCGCGCCGCGCCGGGCGAATGCCAGCGCCGCCGCCATGGGATCGGCCGGTGGGGTTGGGTTTCGCGCCATGGCCGGAGAGTGGCCGCTGGGCACCGGGCCCGCAAGGGATTTACCCCATCAAAGTGATTTAGAAGTGCGGCCAACCGCACTAAAGTGCGGCCATGAGCGAGACTAAGAGTCGGCCCTTGATCGGCCTCACCCCCGACCGCGAGGAAGCCGGCGCCTACGGCTATGCCAAGTTTCCCTGGCATGCGTTGCGCGAGAACTATGCCACCTCCATCACCGCCGCCGGCGGGCTGCCGGTGTCCCTGCCGCTTGAGGTGGAGCTGGTCCCCGATATCCTAGACCGCATCGACGGCCTGGTGCTGACCGGCGGGGCGTTCGACATCGACCCGGCGCTGTTTGGCGACGGGGCGCGCCATGAAAAGGTCACGGTGAAGCCGCTCCGCACCGATTTCGAGTTGGCCCTCACCAAGGCGGCGCTGGAGGCTGATAAGCCGATCCTCGGCATCTGCGGCGGCGAGCAGCTGCTCAACGTGGCGCTCGGCGGCACCTTGGTCCAGCATATCCCCGACGAGATACCCGGCGCCCTCGCCCACGAACAGCCCAACCCGCGCGACGAGGCCGGCCATGAGGTCGAGATCGTCGCCGGATCAAAGCTCTATGACATCGTCGGCGCCGGGACCCTAGCCGTCAATTCGGCCCATCACCAGGCGGTCAAGGAGCCCGCGCCCGGACTCGCTGTCAATGCGCGCGCGCCCGACGGCGTCATCGAGGGCATCGAGGACCCCGACCGGCGCTTTTGCATCGGCGTCCAATGGCACCCGGAGTTCGAGATTTCGGATGGTGACAGCCGCTTGCTCGCCGCCTTCATCGAAGCCGCCCGTGGTCATTGACATGGCGGCCACCGACATGGGGGCCCACTGACATGGCCGGGGCGAGCAAGGAGCCCGCGTCCCAACGCATCGCCCGGCGCATCGCCCGGGCGGGGGTGTGTTCCAGGCGCGACGCGGAAAGGCTGATCACCGCCGGCCGGGTGGTGGTCAACGGCGTCGTCCTCACCACCCCGGCGCTCAACGTCGGGCCCAGCGACATTGTCACCATCGACGGCACGCCGCTGCCGGCGGCCCAACCGGTGCGCCTGTGGCGCCACCACAAGCGAAAGGGACGCATCACCGCATCCAGGGACCCCCAGGGACGGCCGACGGTGTTCGACGACCTTCCCCCGGACATGCCCCGGACCATCACCATCGGGCGGCTCGATTTCAACACCGAGGGGCTGTTGCTGCTGACCAATGACGGGGCGCTGGCCCGTACCCTGGAATTGCCCGCCACCGGCTGGGTCCGGCGCTACCGGGTGCGTGTCCACGGCCCGGTGGACGAAGCGGCGCTGGCCGCGCTGGCCAAGGGCAAGATTCTCGACGGCATCCGCTACGGGCCGGTGGATGCCGCCTTGGAACGCAAGACCGGGTCCAATGCCTGGCTCCGGGTCGGCCTCGCCGAGGGCAAGAACCGCGAATTGCGCAAGCTGCTGGGTCATCTGGGGCTCGAGGTGACGCGCCTGATCCGGGTCTCCTTCGGGCCCTTCCAGCTGGGCCGGCTGGCAACCGGCGACTGCTCGGAAGTGCCCGCCAAGTCCTTGGCCGAGCAACTGGGCGGGCTGTTGCCCGGCTCCGCCTCCCTGCCCACGGCCACGGCGGCGCGCGCGCGGGCGCGGGAGGAGGCGGCCCAACCCGCCGGGCGAGCCAAGGCTAGGGCGCGCCATGCGCATCATCGCCGGACGCCATAAGGGGCGCCGCCTGGCCGCGCCCAAGGGGCAAAAGACGCGCCCCACCGCGGCCCGCGCCCGGGAAGGGCTGTTCAACATTTTAGCCCATGGCGGCTACGGGCCGGGGGGCACTTCGGCCATCGCCGGTGTTTCGGTTCTCGACGCCTTCGCCGGCACCGGTGCCTTCGCCTTCGAGGCCCTTTCGCGGGGCGCGGCGCAGGCCACCTTGCTGGAGATCGACCCGCGCGCCGCAGTGGCCGCCCGGGACAACGCGGTGGCGCTGGGTGAGCTGGACCGCACCACGATCCGGCGCATGGACGCGACCCGGCCGCGCCCCGCGGCCACCGCCCATGGGCTGGTCTTCGCCGACCCGCCCTACGGGCGCGAGCTTGCCGCCAAGGCGCTCACGGCGCTGGCGGCCAAAGGCTGGATCGCACCCGGGGCGCTCGCCATCGCGGAAGTAGCGGGGGGCGAAGTTTTCGTCCCGCCCGAAGGGTTCGCGCTGGTCGCCGACCGGAGTTTCGGGGCCGCCCGCTTCGTGCTCATGGGCTATGGCGGCACCGAGGGCTAGCGCCGGTCCCTAACGCCGGCCGAACAGCTTTTCGATATCGGCCCGGTCGAGATGCACCACGGTCGGCCGGCCAT
>SMUX01347080.1_pt1 | contig 11483 bp, 10 predicted proteins | sample 2456431 | NCBI WGS metagenome assembly SMUX01 (sample SAMN11095930, study PRJNA526329) | marine sediment metagenome | biome: Marine sediment; feature: Surficial sediment; material: Deep marine sediment; isolation source: Hadal surficial sediment | place: Pacific Ocean | collected 2014-11 | depth... | reverse complement strand
TCGTCTAAAGCAACCTAAACCTGCCAAACCAGAGCCGAGTAGCAGCATGGTGGAGGAATCGGGGACAGGCGCGATTCCCCCACCCATATCATGGTGCCTATAACAGCAAACAAGAAGGCAACAGTTCACAATCGGAGCATAAGACGTGCCAACTCTGTTACTGTTATTTTTCAACAACTTATCCGCTGGTCCTGATCGCAAATTAGGCATGGATGCCTGAAGGATAAAGGCGTGGTTGCCCGAAGGATCGAAACTGTAAAGAGCCCTGACGATTTAGAGGGGTTTCAAAAGGCCTTCGACATAAGAATCTATCCTGAGACGCAATTAAACGACGCATTAATTGCATTTGGTACCCTCTGGCCTGCTTGTTGTGCAGGCTTTCGGACAAAAGGCGGACAGTAGGTTAATGTCCGTTGTGAGTATATAGCGGTTATATTGGTCAGTGTTTGTTGGCCGAGATATACCCAAGGGACCTTGACAAGTCCTTAGGAAAGCAGGAGAATACCCGCGTTTGATGAGGTTCATTGCGCGTACTATCCTTACCAGCCTGGCACTACCGGTCCCAAATCGGCTTCCACAATTGCCTTATAACGAACGAAGGGGAGTCGGGTAGGGGTCAAAATCAGGTGAGTGACGGTCTTGCTCACTAATTTCCAAAGGGCCGGTGTCTCATTTCATTGACAGGTTCCGAACCGCCTTGCTTTTCTCATCCAAATGTTGTCTTCTCTCATCCGAGTGGTTCATTCCTTTTTAGGCTTGACCGCGGATTTATTACAGTAGGAGCACTCATTTATTTATCAACTAGTCTCAGTATAACCTCAAAGTATTCGGAATAAACTGATGCCATTTTCATTTCTTAAACGAAAGAAGACAGCCCGTGATATGGGGATTGCCCTTCTCCCGGTTATAAAGGAGTCGGAATTAGACGAGTTGATATCAAATTCGGAACTTGCTGAGCTGGCGGAAGAGATCGGGCGCGAACACTTACGAAAGGAAATTCTTTATCTGAGGTTGTTCGCCCTGGATATCGCGGTGAGTGAAGTGCTGGGCAATAGTAGTGCGAAAGAAACAGTGAGCGCCGTTCTTCACGAACATATGCGGCAAGCTTCGTTCCATAGCTTCGAAATTGCTGCTCGGCTAAATACATATAACAGAGCAGTTAGAACGCCGCGTAGCCCGTTTGGCTCTGGTTACACAATGGCGGAGGCAATAGGAGAGGTGTTTGCCAAACTCTGCGGGATGGAAAAGAATGCCCTTGTAGCCAATAAAGGAGCGTTGATATTTCATGGAACTTATAAATACTCCTCAATTTTCGTAAAATCCTACAAGGTAGATTGATCTAAATTGATGGCTTTAACTCAATTGTCTGGAGATATTAGCTATCCAGTGAAATGCCGGTGTCATCCTGCCTCTCGCCAAAGCCCCCTCAAGCCCTGCGCGGTTTCCTGACGACTTTGACTTTAAGGTCTGTACCTCCGCCTTTGTTTTGTCCATGAACTCGGCTTTAGTAAAGACGCCCTTTTCTATCAGCAGCTTCGCCACGGCATCTGTCTGGGCGAGGCTGGTTACTATGTAACTGTTTCACCTTTGTCAACTTTCCACATTGGTGCCTCCTAATTGACCCACATATACTCAACACGCAGCTCTATGATATCTCTCCTGCGCCATTCTGTAGTGCTTTCGACAAACTCCCGCTTTGAACGCCTTTTGGGGACACAATAGGCAGAGGCCCATCTCTTTGTGTCTCCTCTGGTATGCCACAGCAGCCAACCTGTGTTGATGGGGATACCTTCCGGCTTGCCGTTTCTGGGCGCACAACTTGTGAAGCCTTCTACCAGACCTCTCTGCAAACTTGATTGGGCGCTCACATTCATCACAGAACAGGGGATGCTGTACCATCTTCCTTTCTCTATTCTTCATCAGGCAAACATCACACTGCGACATTCTAGCTTCCGCTTTGCGGCCACACTTAACGCAGACTCCAAGCCGTTTACGCTCGTGGTAATAGCTGCGTTGGTATTCAGCCGCTAAAGGTCTTGCACTCACAGTCTGTTTTTCCTCAGATAGCCCTAAAATTATAGGCATTCCCCTATAATTCCAAGCAGAACATTTTTACCAAATAGTTGCTGAAAATAGGATACCTTTTAGTATCCTGAGCTTAGAAATCCCTATACATTGCACACCCACGGTCTGGTATTCCTTTTGCTGCAATTTGATCCAAAGAGGTCGAAGATGAAAAAGAAGATCCTAATAGTGAATGACGATCTAGATATGATTGACCTTTTGCAGAGTCAAGTTAAAGCTCTAGGCTATGACTCCATTGTAGCAGGCAACGGCAAGCAAGCTGTGGATATGGCCACTTCTCAATTGCCCCATCTCATCCTAATGGACATCATGTTGCCTGTGATGGATGGGTTTGACGCTACCCGCCAGATCCGCCAGAATCCAAAGACCAGTTCCATTCCGATCTTACCTGTGACCGCAATGAGCACCCCCAAAGACATGAAAGACTGTTTCCGAAATGGTTGTGACGATTATCTTCCTAAGCCATTCACCCATCTGCAACTGTGTTTTCGTATCGAGATGCTGTTGAAGCAGGACAGCACGTGACCTAAGTGCTCTTACTCCAAAGGCCTCTGTCCTGCTCCCTCGCATCTCGCTCCATGTATCTTGCTTATTTCACTCGGTCTTCTTTTGCCTTTTTACCAGGCGACCCATCCACCTTGATACCGAGCGGACCTTAGTGCCGATCATCGAGTCGAGTTTTCTTCCAGCATCCATTGTTGTTGACCTAACTCCTTCCCCTGCAGCTTTGCTAAGTTTAAGACTATGTGTCCATGCTCGTCTTCCTCTTTTGACGACATCCCGAGCCACTACTCGTGTTGGCACTTTTACGAATCCCTCCCCGACCTCTGCTACCACATCCATAGAGGAAGAAATTCCTCCTGTAACTTTTTCCCAAAATCCTGGCTGCTCGACCTCCTGCGAAGGAGCCCTGGCATTTATTCGGGCCCTTACATCGGGCAAAAGGTCCCATACTATACCTTTAAAGTCTCTCACAAAATCCCCAAAACGCCCCTGTAACCCTTCAACTGCCTCATAGTGGTTCCAAGCGCGATAGGCCCGACAACGGTACAAAGCCGCATGGCCAGTCGCTGAGGTGAATATTCCTGCTCCAACCCCTTGAGCTAATTCATCAACAAAACTTCCTAAAATTGGCAACTTGGTACCCATTGTTTCCAATATCTTTTCACCGAAATTCAAAAAGTTCACGGCAGCGACAACGCGCATAGTGTCCCTGAATATCAATATTTGCTCCCGAAGAAGTGGACGACTATTATAAATCTTCACAACTCTCATAACCATTGCAGCATTTTTGTATAGAACAATTAGAAGATCCGCAGCTCTATAAGGACTCAAAGTAACTGCCAACATTATGTCGCGTACGCTATTGCGGATTTCTATTTCTGCTTTGGCATCTAAACTTTCTATCACCTTTAAAACAACTTCAGCCTCCGTTTTTTCTAGTGCATTGATAAGTTCTTCGCTTGATTTACAGACTGTCGATGCCTGAGTTAATTGTATTTGACCTTCATTGCAAGTTTGTACTTCATCGCTCGTCAAATTTTCGTTCTCCGAAAGGCGATTTATATAGTTAACAAGGTACTTACAGTAGACTCTTATTTGATGAAGCGAAGCAGTCTCCTTATCAACAAAAGGCGGGGAAGCAAGAACAGGTGGACGAGAATAGATTACCAAAGCTACATAGACAAAGATGTATCCTACAAAACAAACTAGCACTAAAAGAAAGGCAAAACCTAAAATGGGATGAAAACGAGTCAGAACTTCATATGCGTGCAGTATCTCTATAAATGCAAAGAAGACGAAGGATACACCTATTATTAGTGTCAGGGTGCGTAAAGTCTTCCAAGATCGCTCAAACATGGGAACTCCCAACATTAAGGCTAGATGATACTCTAGTTACCCTCTCCCGAGCCTTCTCCCCAGTTCTCTCGCCTCTGATGCCTATTCCCAAGGACACGATTCGCCTGCGGCGGCGATCATTATCGGATCCTCCGCCGAAAATCAGCTAACAAGTTAAGTTTTCTTCTCAGGACACAGGCCGGGCGGTGTTGATCCCATTCCCTCTAAAATATAAATTCATCATCGTAATATCGTCTGACTGTGCTGCACCCTCGGTCATCTCTCGACTCGATCCGCCTCGAAGGGTGCTAATTTCCCTTTTCAACCTCTCCTCTGAGAAGAGTTCACCTCGGTCGTTCATAGCCTCTGTTACGCCATCAGTAAACATGAAAAGGAGATCACCAGGGTGCAAAGTAAGCCTCTCCTTTTTAAAGGTCGTCTGTTCGAGCGCCCCCACCACTAGATCTCCTGTCTTGTCGATGTATTTGACCTCTCCGTCCTTGCGGATAAGCAACGGAAGATTATGACCGCCATTTGCGTAAACAATTTCTCCCGTCCGGGTATTGAGGATCCCCTCCATCCACCTCATATGCCGGTGTTATGACGGCGTAAATATCGAATTCTGGCCGGTCGGGAAAATGGGAAAATTTCTTTGGTAAAATGCTCATCTGAATTTCCCGGGCAAAATTTAATTCACTTTCGATCCGTTCCTTGGCCGCAGTTGTCTCTTTAGGTTTCTGAATGAATTCTTTCAAAGAGCGTTCCAAAGTAAAGGGGTTAGGTCTATGTTTGTCGATTGAGAACTGTAAGAGCTGTTGATCGGCGTACCTCAGTGACACCCGCCGCGGGCTCCAATCTTGCTAAGCTCCAACAAAAAAGCCCGCAAAGGCGGGCTTCTGAAGACCGGGAAAATTGAACAATGGAACATTGGACCGCATTGTCGCCCCCCACCCACTGTGCCACTTCTCCATTGCTCTAAATTTTTTTTACGGGGCAAAAATCCGCTCGAAACTCAGAGGAAAAAAGAGCAATAGATCAGTAGACCGTATTGTCGCCCCCTCCACCCCTCCATTGCTCCAATTTTTTGCGGGGCAAAAAATTGGTGGGCCCACCTGGATTCGAACCAGGGACCTACCGGTTATGAGCCGGTGGCTCTAACCAGCTGAGCTATGGGCCCGGATGGGTATGGGGCGCAAGGCGTGTATCGAGGAGATCTAGCCGTCCACGAAACTCCTGAGCCTCTTACTGCGGCTCGGGTGTCTCAGCTTGCGGAGCGCCTTGGCCTCGATTTGTCTGATACGCTCACGGGTAACAGCAAACTTCTGACCCACTTCTTCAAGGGTGTGATCAGATTTCTCCCCAATACCGAATCGCATTCTCAGGACCTGCTCTTCCCGCGGCGTCAGGGTCGCCAGGACCTTCTTGGTCTGCTCTTGAAGGTTTAGATTAATCACTGCGTCGGAGGGCGCTACCACCCGCTTGTCTTCAATGAAGTCCCCCAAGTGGCTGTCCTCTTCCTCGCCCACGGGAGTCTCCAAGGATATGGGTTCCTTGGCAATCTTCAAAACTTTTCTCACTTTGTCCAGAGGGATTTCCATCTTTGCAGCTATCTCTTCGGGGATCGGCTCACGTCCGATCTCCTGGACGAGATAACGAGAGGTACGAATCAGCTTATTGATGGTCTCAATCATGTGGACAGGGATCCGAATGGTTCTGGCCTGGTCCGCGATGGCCCGGGTAATGGCCTGGCGGATCCACCAAGTGGCATAGGTGGAAAACTTATAGCCTCGTTGATACTCGAATTTATCCACCGCCTTCATGAGGCCAATATTTCCCTCCTGTATCAGGTCCAGGAACTGGAGTCCTCGGTTGGTGTATTTCTTCGCAATGCTGACGACTAAGCGGAGATTGGCCTCGATCAACTGTTTCTTGGCAAGGTTCGCCTTGGTTTCTTCCTCAATGATGCAGCGTACTCGACGCTCAATCTCTCCCGCTGGAATTTCCAGCTCCTGTTCGACCCATTTTACTTCTCTGCGCGCACTGCGGATCCCCTCGGCCATTTGCCGAATGGCCTCTTGACTCATCCGAAACGTCCCGATGATTCGCTGCCAATGCTTCTTGGCCCCGTTGCTTGAGGGAATCAGCTTGAGTAGCTCTGGGGCAGGCTTGCCGGTTTTCTTTTCGAAATAATGGATCCGCTTCTGCAGTTGGTGCAAGTGATCCAGTGCCTTTTTGAGCTGATCCACAATGGTGTCGATCTGCCTTCGATTCAGCTGGAGCCCCTTGAGCCGTTTGAAAATAATTTCCTGCTGCTTAGCGAGGGACTCCTGCAAGGCCTGTTTCTTTCGCGCCGATAGACTCTTCTTGCTTAGCTTCTTCTCGATTTCATCCTTCTCTTTGGCTAGACGACGCAACTTGCCAGTTTGCTCCAACAGCTTTTTCTCATAGATTTCTTCATCCTCAAGGTAGTCGAGATCATCGTCCGCATCTGTAACGACTTCCCTGGCCCTGACCTCGTGACGAGAGATCTTTTCCGCAAGGTCGAGAACATAATTGAGGGCTGACGGACAAGAAAGGACCTCGTCCACCACCTGTTTATCCCCCTCTTCGATCTCCTTAGCAATGACCACTTCGCCTTCCCGACTGAGAAGAGAAACGGTACCCATTTCCCTGAGGTACATCCGAACCGGGTCTCCGGTCTTGCCGGTAAGATCTCCGTCGCCGTCCACCTCCGGCTCTCGTTCTTCATCATCGTCATCGGAGGCTTCATCGCCCTGACCCGCAAGGACAGCCTGCTGACTGGAGTCAATAACCTCAATGTCCATCTCGCCAAAGATGGACATCACGTCATCGATTTGATCCGCTGACACAATGTCAGCCGGCAAAATATCATTGAGCTCATCATAGGTAAGGAAACCCTTCTCCTTACCTATATCGATAAGCTTCTTAACCTCTTTGAGGTTTTTCTTGCGCGCCCCAGATTCTTTGAGGCTTTCAGCGACTTTTAGTGCATCGCCGTTCTGAGGTTGAACCTCTGCCGTTCTAAGTTGCGCTCTCTTTGTACGACCTCTTGCCATTCCAGAATCCTCTCTTTTCTGGCCTTGTCATCCTTTTTTTCTTCCGCGAGGCGGATTGCTCTGCATAAATCCTGTTCCATTTTCTTCAAATGCTTTACCTTGAGATGAACGATGCAATCCTCCGTCATCTGATCGCATTCGGTCTCCGCTATATCTTCCCCCCGAAGCACCAGGGCTGTGACCGTAGAGGCTTGGTCGGGCGTAAGCTCCTCTGTCAGACTAGCCATGTCAATGGCACCTCGCTCCCTCCACGTGGAGAGAATTTTACCAACGATCTCCCACCATATCGGACTGAAAATTCGCTCCAACTCCGCCTCTCCCTCAAGACAGCGGACTGCGCTGGGGAAGCGAAGCATAAGGGTTACCAGGGAAGACTCTGCCATGTCCTCAGGCATCTGTTTCCCCGACTCGCGCTCCAGCGGACCCCGGCGAGGACCCTGAACCCCAAGGTTCTGAGCCGGCGACCTGCGTAAGAGCTCCTCTCTGATCCCCAAGAAATCTGCGGCCCGGCGGCTCAGTAGATCATATTCAAAGGGGCTCTTCACTTTGGTAAGGACTCGACTGACCTCCTGAGCAATCTGGCTCTTGCCCTCCAGCTTTTCACCGTATTGTCCCTGCAGCCAGGTAAAATAGAAATCCGCCAATGGGATCGCCTGATCGATGATGCCTTCCAATGCCTCTTTGCCCTTGGACCGGACGAAGGTATCGGGATCCTCTCCCTGGGGGAGAAAGGCACCCTGACCCAGCAATCCGCCTTCCAAGAAAATTTCAAAACTCCGGGCTGCGGCTTTTCTCCCGGCTCCATCCCCATCAAAAAGGGCAATAACGTTTTTCGTATACCGCCTAAGGATCCGCACGTGATCGGGAGTGAGGGCGGTCCCCAATGTGGCGACGACACAAGCAAGACCCGCTTGAGTCAAGGCAATGACATCCAGATAACCTTCCACGACAACCACCCGGTCCATGGAGCGGATGGCCTCCTTCGCCTGGTAGAGACCGTAGAGCTGGGAACCCTTGCGAAAGAGAGGGGTGTCCTGAGAGTTGATATACTTCGGTAATCCTTCTCCAATAACCCTTCCGCCAAAACCTACAACCTTTCCACTCGGATCAACGATGGGAAACATGAGACGCCCAAAAAACTTTTCCCCGTAGCGGTCCCTTCCCTTTTCACTCAAAAGGCCAAGGGAGACCGCATCCTTCATGGAAACTCCCTCTTTCTGGAAGGACTGCACTAACCCTTGACCATTAGCAGGGGCATAACCCAGATAAAACCGTCGAGCCACCTGATCCTCAACCCCCCTCTGCCTGAGGTACTTGACGGCCTGGGCCCCGTCCGGATGATCGTGTAGTGCCTTATAAAAATAGTTGGCCGCCTTTTCGTTCAGCCGGGAAAGACCTTCTTTCTCCTCTCTCCTCGCAGAGGGGCGTTCCATAGGGTCCACCCGAATCCCGTAGCGCTTTGCCACCTGCTCCACGGCTTCGGGAAAAGTCAGACGCTCATGGTTCATCAAAAAGTTAAAGACATTCCCTCCCACATCACAACCGAAACAATGAAAGATTCCTTTTTCCTCGTTCACGGTAAAGGAGGGCGTCTTCTCCGAATGAAAAGGACAAAGACCAATGTGATTGCGACCCAGCTTTTTCAGGGTCAAATGATCGGAAACGATCTCCACGATGGAGGCGCGCTCCCGAATCTCTGAGATCTTATCGTCTCCAATCATCCCCAACGCCTCAAGGGACGCAAAACCTCTTCCACGTTTTGCTCTTCCGGTTCATAGGAGAAGAGTGTGTCTTTCCCCAGTTCAACGAGCTCTTGGCCAAGTCGATTCAGCGGAGGTACCAGGACGGAGTCGTCCACTCGCCGGCGAATATCTTGTGGTAGGAAGGAGGAGGAACCCACGAGGAACAGAATGAGGGCCAGGAAGGCAGCGCCTTTTCCGGCCCCAAATACGACTCCACCCACCCGATTGAAGCCCCCAAGAAAGAGGTATCGGCTCGAGCGTTGAAGCAACCATCCCACCAGGTTTAAGACAAAATAGACAACAAAAAAAATGGCAACAAAGCCTATGGCCTTAAGAATGATGGGAGAGACTTCCCAGTAGCCTTGAATGAGAAGGGACACCTGTCCATTGTAACGGACGGCAATGAGGATACCAGCAAATATGCCAAGGAGAGAGAAGACTTCAAGAAATAGCCCCTTGAAATATCCCCTAACGGCAAAGAGCATCAGGAGAAGAAGCAAGATCAGATCAACGATACTCACAATGGGTTACGTTGGGCTGGATAGGAGGCAAAAACCAGAATCAATGACCGTTTCTCGCCTCCGAACATAGATTAAGAACAAAGCCTCTAGGACTCCAGCTGAGCTAATAAAAGCGATAGTTTCGGGCTCGCTTTAAAGCCCTCTTCCTTGCCGCTATCGCCTTCTTTTTCTTCTTGATACTCGGCTTCTCGAAATGCTCGCGCTTGCGTAATTCTGCCAGGATTCCAGCTTTTTCGCAGGTTTTCTTGAACCGCCGGATGGCGCTCTCAATCGATTCGTTGTCTCTTATCCTAACTCCGGTCAATGACTATTCCCCCGCTACCACAACTGTGAATGGTGTCACTACTATCCTAAACTCTTTAATATATCGAATTATTCTAGCAAGTCAAGCTGGACAACCGCCTTACTGCATACCCGGAAAATCAGCAGGGGCAAGGGGACATCACCTATTCTTTTCCATGGTGGTCAATAGCAAGTACACAAAAGCGACCCCCTCAGGACCTAATCCATAGGGCAGTTCGCCTATCCGCTCTTCACCAAGTAAATAAAAAACTCCTTGTTCCCCTTGGGCCCAAGTAGAGGTGACTCGGTCACGCCACTCACCTCCAGGTCGATGGCCACCGCGGCCTCTTTAACCTCAAGGAGAACCCGGTCATGTTCCTCTGGCGACCGAACCACTCCCCCCTTACCCACCTTCCCCTTGCCCACTTCGAATTGGGGTTTAATGAGGGCCAGTATCTTTCCCCCCTCAGCCAAGAGGTCCCTGATTTTGGGTAATACCAAACGGAGTGAGATAAAGGAAACATCAACGACGGCCAATCCTGGCTGCTCTGGAAGCTCCTCGGGTTGAAGGTAACGGATGTTTTTCTTCTCCATGACGACGACTCGAGGGTCGTTGCGCAGCTTCCAATCGAGCTGTCCGTAGCCCACGTCTACCGCATAGACCCGCCGGGCCCCTCTGGTGAGGAGGCAATCCGTGAATCCCCCGGTGGAGGCTCCCACGTCGAGGGCAATGACTCCTTCTGCCTTGACCTCGAACTCTTCGAGGGCCTTCTCCAGCTTCGACCCGCCGCGACTGACATAAGGGGTGGCTTTACCCCGTAGTCGAATGGGTGCATCTTTATCGACGAGGGCCCCGGCCTTGGTGACGGATTGATCCTTAACCAGCACCTCGCCGGCCAGGATCCTTCTGCGCCCCTCTTCCCGAGCAGATACCAATCCGCGCTGGATCAGCAGGGAATCTAATCGCTCTCTCTTGCCCATTGCTCTCTTTAGTCCTCTCGAACCGGACGTTGCCATATTTTAAGTGCTGGCGTGGAATTCATCGTTCCCCTAACAGCCTGCTGAAAAGACTCATATGCCACCAGCCTGCCGTAAGCAGGCGTTTAGGATAGTTGCGCTCGATCGCTGAGGGAAGCATCCCCGCTGCACGCGGAGTTGCTCCAACGTAGCGTCTAAGTACACTTCCACTCGTCGATTTTTCGCGCGCCGCTCGGCAGAGCTAGCGTCGAAGCCTCGCCTCTGAGATCTTTTTGACCAGCCTGCAAACAGCTTTTTTCCACAACCTGCTAGGAGGCCCGTTCCACAACATAACGTGCGATTTCCCTGAGGGGCGCTGCTTCTTTGCCAAAGGGCTTCATCTCCTTTAAGCACCTCTCCAATAGTTCCTCGGCCCGAGCCTTAGCAGCGGCAAGACCCACGATGGACGGGTAGGTGGCCCTACTTCCCTCCGCGGCTCGGGTCTCGGCCTTAGAGGCCTCACTCGAATTACCCTCAGCGTCCAAGATGTCATCGGCAATTTGAAAGGCCAAACCCAGGGACTCTCCATAGCGGCGGACCTTGCCCAATTCCTGGGGTGTTGCCCTTCCAATGATGGCCCCCAGCCGAGCGGCCACAAGGATCAGGGCCCCGGTCTTACGCAAGTGGATATTTTCCACAGTAGCCAAATTCACCACCTGATCCTCCACCTCCAGATCAATGGACTGCCCTCCAACCATTCCATCCATACCGGCAGCACGAGCCAATTCGTGAATCAGATCCAGCACGACTTCGGGCTTGAGGGCACGCACCGCTTTGAGCCGGGCAATCAGATCGAAGGCCTCTGTCAAAAGGGCATCCCCAGCCAAGAGGGCGATCCCCTCGCCAAAGAGTTTGTGGCTGGTGGGTTTCCCTCTCCTTAGATCGTCATTGTCCAGGGCAGGAAGATCATCATGGATTAG
>SMUX01108524.1_pt1 | contig 11488 bp, 11 predicted proteins | sample 2456431 | NCBI WGS metagenome assembly SMUX01 (sample SAMN11095930, study PRJNA526329) | marine sediment metagenome | biome: Marine sediment; feature: Surficial sediment; material: Deep marine sediment; isolation source: Hadal surficial sediment | place: Pacific Ocean | collected 2014-11 | depth... | reverse complement strand
GAATTTCAACGAGCAGCTGATCGTGGAGTACTACTCTCGATGATCCATGCATTCGCACTGATCGTAATTCAGGAGTTATTTCTGGCCGGGGGGCGCCAGAGCAAGGAAGGAGGGGGCAGATGGCAGTAACAACAGCAATGGTAATGCCCAAGATCGAACGGGAAGCGGTGGCCCGAAACTACGGGAAATTCGTCATTAGCCCTCTCGAAAGCGGGTATGGAATTACGCTGGGCAATGCGCTCCGACGGGTGTTGCTTTCATCACTTGAGGGTTCTGCGACGACGTCCATCCGAATCTCGGAAGTTTCGCACGAGTTCACAGAGATTCCCGGAGTGCGTGAAGATGTTCTTCAGGTCATGCTGAATATCAAGGAGCTGCGCCTGATTTTGCACGAAGGGGATTCCGCGCGACTGCGGATTGAAGTGCAGGGTGAGGGGGTTGTGACGGGAGCCGACATCGTGACCCCGGCTGAAATAGAAATTGTGAATCCGGAACTGTATTTATTCACGGTGGATTCTGATGGATCGCAATTTGAGATTGAGCTTAATGTTGAGCGAGGACGCGGATACTCCCCTTCCGACGAGCGCGGCCGATTGCCAATCGGCGAACTTCCGACCGACGCAATTTTCAGCCCGGTGCGGAAGGTAAATTTTGAAGTTGGTCAGGCGCGCGTCGGCCAGGATACGACCTTTGATCGCCTCATTATGGAGATCTGGTCCGATGGGACGGTAAAGCCAGAAGATGCGCTGAGCAAGGGCGCCACTATCTTGATAGCGCATTTGCGCGACCTGGCGGGTGTCACAGAAGAGAGTCTGCTCGAAGCGGCCACTCTCGAAGAAGAGCCGAAGATGGCGAACGAGGTATACGAGATCCCGATCGAAAACCTCGATCTCTCCGTGCGCGTATTCAATTCGCTCAAGCGAACCGGAATTACAAGCGTGGGCGAAGTCTTGGATATGATCGAGAAGGGCCCAGATGCCATGCTCTCTATCCGAAACTTCGGCGAAAAGAGCCTGGATGAGCTAAAGGAACGGCTCGCGGAAAAAGGCTACCTGGACGAGGAAGGTGAGAGCGAGAGCGAGCTCACGCCAGAGGCGGCAGTGGTCGAAGCATGAGGCATCGAGTCTATGGTAAGCGCCTCAGCCGAACTACCGGTCAGCGCAGAGCGCTCCGGCGTAATTTGATTTCCGATTTGTTTCGGCACGAAAGAATTCGCACCACGAAGGCCAAGGCGGCCGCGGTGCGGGGTGCTTCGGAAAAACTAATCACGATGGCCAAGCGCGCGGATGAAGACGATCAAGTGCACGCACGCCGAATGGCCGCCAAGCGCCTTCGTGATCCGGAACTTGTAATGAAGCTTTTTGATGACATCGCCCCGCGCTACATTGAGCGGCCCGGGGGCTATACAAGAATTCTGAAGCTCGGACCTCGCAAAGGCGATGGCGCCGAAATGGTTCTCCTCGAGCTGGTTGAAGAGTAAAGCGATAGCCGAACATTACAAATCGATCGTTGCGTACGACGGAACTGAGTTCCACGGGTTCCAGCGACAGGTAGCCACGGAGCGCACGGTTCAAGGTGTACTTGAGGCAGCCCTCCATGAGCTTGGTTGGGTTGGGACTGCAATCCGAGCGGCCGGCAGAACAGATCGCGGCGTTCACGCAAGCGGCCAGGTTGTTGCGTATAAGTTGAATTGGTCGCAGGGGCTGGAAAAGCTCACGACGGCACTCAACGCGCATCTCCCAAAGGATGTGGCCGTTCGCTCTACCGAGGTCGTTCCGGCGGATTTCGAACCGCGCTTTTCCGCCATCCGGAGACGGTACGTCTATCGCGTGTTGGCGGATCCGAATCGGGATCCACTGAAAGAGCGCACGATGTGGCGGGTCTGGCCCGAGCCGGATTTTGACCAGCTGCAGGGAGCAGCCCAGATGTTCCTCGGGAGGCGAGATTTTGGCGCATTTGGTCAAGCGCCCAATCCCGAAGGACACACCGTGCGCACGATCAGCAAGGCAGATTGGCGGCGCAATGGCGCCGAGTCGTGCCTGATCCTCGAAGCCGACGCATTTTTGTATCGGATGGTTCGCCAAATTGTGGGAGCCAACATGCAGGTCGGGTGGGGGAGAGTAAAGTCTGAGGAGGTCGAGCGAAGCCTCTCAGATCCTGGCCAACGATGGGTCGGTAGGCTTGCTCCTGCGAATGGATTGAGCCTCGAAGCAGTCTACTATTAGGCGTGAGGTGGTTTAGACGTGTTTAAAACTTTCTACCCAAAACCAGAGGATATCGAGAGAGAGTGGCGATTGGTGGATGCCAATGGCCAGACGTTGGGCCGGTTGGCTTCAAGAATTTCAGCGGTCCTGCTGGGGAAGAATAAACCCATAGTCACTCCGGGAGTTGACACCGGCGACCGCGTGATCGTGATCAACGCATCTAAAATTCATGTTACCGGCGAGCGCCTGGATCAGAAAATGTACCATCGGCATTCCGGCTACCCTGGTGGATTACGGTCAATATCTCTCCGCGACCTTCTGAAACGTAGGCCTGAAAGGGTTATCCGTTCTGCGGTTTGGGGGATGCTGCCGCACAATCGCCAAGGGCGTCGGCTGCTCAAGAAGATGCGCGTGTATTCTGGCCCAGATCATCCTCACCGTCCGCAGAAGCCGGTCCGGCTTGAGATTAGCGAGTAAAGGAATATGGCAGAAAAATACTTTGAAGCTGTTGGGCGAAGGAAAAGAGCAAGTGCGCGCGTTCGCATTGTGAGCGGCAAAGGCGTATTTGTAGTGAACAACAAACCCGCGGAAGATTACTTCCCCAGACTGGGCGATCTCAAGCGGATCAAGGCCCCTGCTGAAGTCGCAGGGCTGGCGGACAAGCTTGATGTATCGGTTCTGGTAAACGGCGGGGGGATTACTGGCCAATCTAGCGCAGTGAGTCACGGTTTGGCGCGTGCGTTATTGAAAATGGACGAGAATTTCAGACCTGATCTTAAAAAAGCGGGCCTCCTTACAAGGGACGCTCGAATCAAGGAACGAAAGAAACCAGGGCTAAAGAGAGCGCGAAAGGCTCCAACCTATACAAAGCGGTAATCCTGAAGTCAGCTAGCTGATCCGCATACCAGGGCCGAGGCCGAACCAATGCCTCGGCCCTTATTGTTATCATCTCAATGGAGGGCGTTATGGATGCGATCGACAACATTGTGTCAGCTCTGGAGCTTGATCCCCGTCAAGGACTGACGATCATCAGCGCAAACGAGTTGGCCGCGGCCTACTTTCCTCCGCTCAATCCAGACCTCGGCGCTCTGATCATTGACCTCAGTTCGAGTGATACGATCGAGCGCGCTCTGAATGTGCTGCGCAAGCTGTACCCTCACGATCACCAGATCGCCCTGGTTCGTGATAACGGCGGCCCAGTTCTTGATGCATCGCTCGATGAGTCGGTGGCAGCAGACAATGCGTTGGCGTTGTACCTGCCGCCTCTGGAACCGATCTCCTCATTTGAATCGCTCCAAAACACGGTCGCCCACCTCCGTGCGCCGGAAGGATGCCCCTGGGATCGAGAGCAAACTCACAAATCCCTACGCAAACATCTGCTTGAAGAGGCCTACGAAGCATTGGAGGCGTTGGATCAAGCGAACCTGGACGGACTTCAGGAAGAGCTCGGCGACCTGCTTCTTCAAATCCTCATGCACGCCCAGATCGCCCAGGAGCAAGGAAATTTCCGAATGTCGGACGTGGTCTTTGGCATTCAAACCAAGTTGATCCGCCGCCATCCTCACGTTTTCGGGGATGTTGAAGTGAGCAGCGTCGATCAAGTGCTCAACAACTGGGAGCACTACAAAAACGAGGAGCGAGACGGAGGACCGCTCGATGGCGTGCCGCGATCCTTACCAGCCCTTGCACAATCCGCGGAGCTGCAAGACAGAGCGGGCAGAGTCGGTTTTCATTGGGACCAACAGCACGGCAAGATCAAAGGAGAGTTCTCATGGCTGACAGGAGAAGAAGAACAGCAATTGCGGCCCGAGCAACTTGGCGACCTGCTGTTCGCGATCGTAAACTATGCTCGCCAGATTAAAGTTGATGCCGAAGCGGAGCTCCAGCGAGCGAATCAGCAATTCAGGACTCAGTTCTCCAATCTTCTTGATGCGGTGTCTGAATCCGGTCAGAAGTTAGGGGATCTGGAGACCACGGACTTGACCCAACTCTGGAACGACGCCGAGCAGAGTAGTACTTGATGGAGGCAGGTTTGATCGAGGTACTTCTGTTCATTCTATGGAACGACGTCCAAGAGGCGCGCGCTTGATCAGAGCAGCACTAATCGCACTTATCTCCATCGCTGCGGTAGGTTGCGCACGTGCACCTTCCGGTCCAATCCCGTCGGCCACAGCTGCGATCTCGACATCGACACAAGCCTCAACCTCTTTCCACACACAACCTCCCAGCCGCACGCCTGATCCTTCACCCACGCAGACGCCCAGGCCAACCAGCACTCCGCTCCCGCGGGTCGGATTCGTGGACCAGCCAGCCGATAGCGCTTATCAGGTTCCCTTGACCATGCAGAAGCTGACACCGTTTGAGGCTACAGTCCACTTTGAGCTGGATAAGGCTAGCTCCGGCTGGCTGCTGTATCGACCAGGCCAGCAGGATTTCGCAGGATGGTGGGCCCTACCTCTGGCGGAAGACGAAACCATTCATCAGGTTCCGCTGGTTGGACTAACCCCCGGAAGCGCCTATTCGGTTCAGGTTGGGCTAGGCGATGATCTGGAATCGCTTCGTGCCCCGAGGTTGTTTGGAGCGGACTGGGGGCCCATAAACTTCGAGGCTCCTTCCATTGGTGAACCAAATCTGCGATTCGGCGTGATCGGCGATTCGGGTTTTGGCGACGATCAGACTCGGGAATTGGTCGAGCGGATGAAGGGCTACAATTTGGACTTCGTTCTACATACCGGAGATACGGTTTACAAGGCTTTCGAGCAATCGGGACCCCCCGAAGCGTTCGCGACAAAGTACTTCAAAGCCTTTGGCTCCCTCCTTCAGGAAGCCCCTATCTTTCCAGTTCTCGGCAATCACGATTTCGACCAACCTGCCATGTCAGATGGCCGGCCTTACTTTTTGCGCGCCTTTCCTCTGCTCATCGACCCCAGCGTACCGGATTCGGCGCATGGAACCTGGTATGTGTTTGAACGAGCTGGCATTCAATTCATCATGCTTGACTCGCATGCCTTTCAAGGCGCAGGCGGAAGGGCGGAGCAAACCGCGTGGCTGGAAGAACGCCTGGGCGATCCAGGCGTTCGATTCTCGATCCCTGTTTTTCACACCCCGCCCTACACAAGCGGATTGCATCAAAATGACGGCCGGGCATTGCGGACGGACTGGAATCCTCTGTTCGAGGCAGCCGACACTCCGCTGGTTTTTTCTGGACATGATCATAACTACGAGCGCATCGTACGAAACGGCGTGACATATGTAGTGAGCGGTGGCGGCTCACCTGTCCTCTATCGTGAATACAGCAGTGTGGAAGGAAGTCAAGCTTTCCACCGTACGATGCACTTCGTGATGGTTGAAATTGATCATGACCGCATCGAGTTGACAGCAATTGATATAAATGGAAAAGTACTGGACCGTGCGACCATCCCAATCGGCTCCGGTTAGGTGTCGGCCTCTACAAAACCTTCAAGTCAAAGCGTGATACTATTCGCGCCCGCGTGAGGTCTTATCCGGAACGCGCTCCGCAGCCTAGAGAGGAAACACTGGTTATTCATGTCCGAAATCATTGGATCACCAAGCAAATACGGTCTGGATAACCACAGTCTTTCGAATTCTGGAACGGTCTACTGGGGCCTTCGCGCCCCGGCCCTGGTCGAACTAATATCCCAGCGGGGCGAGGGTCAGCTATCGGAGTACGGCGCGGTAGTGGTGGAAACCGGCGATCATACCGGTCGGGCGCCCAACGACAAATTTATTGTTCGTGAGGGTGCTAGTTCAGATCAAATCTGGTGGGGAGAGGTGAATCAAGAGTTCGAGCCGGCCGCGTTTGAATTGCTGCATTCTCAGGTTCTCGATTACCTGAACGAGAGGGAGCTGTTCGTTCAGGACGCTGCTGCTGGCGCATCTGAACGATACCGTGCACCGATCCGGGTCGTGAGCGAGAACGCCTGGCACGCCTTATTTGCTCGCAATCTATTCCTCAGGCTGCCCGAAGCGGAGGCTGCCTCGCAGATACCAAAGTACACGATCCTTCACGCTCCGAATTTCAAAGCCGACCCAGAAATCCATGGGACAAATTCCGAAGTCTTCATCGTGGTGAACTTCGAACGAGGAATTATTCTGATTGGCGGATCTCGATATGCCGGTGAAATAAAGAAGTCGATCTTCACGGTAATGAACTATGAATTGCCGCTCCAGGGAGTGCTCTCGATGCACTGCTCCGCAAATCAAAGCGAGTCGGGCGAGGTCGCGTTGTTTTTTGGGCTGAGCGGAACTGGAAAGACGACTCTTTCCTCGGACCCGGCGCGCGATCTTATTGGAGACGATGAGCATGGCTGGAGCGATGAAGGGGTATTCAACTTCGAGGGCGGATGCTATGCGAAAACCATCCGACTGAGCCCGGAGTACGAACCCATCATCTGGAGCGCCACGGAGAAGTTCGGAACGGTTTTAGAGAACGTCATCATGGATCATGTCAGCCGCGAGATCGATTTCGACGACGGCAAACTCACTCAAAACACCAGGGCCGCATACCCACTCGAGGCGGTTGAAAAACGGGTGCCAAGCGGCATGGGAGGCCACCCCAACAATGTGTTCTTCTTGACCGCTGACGCATTTGGAGTTTTGCCACCCATCTCGAGGCTTAGCCCAGATCAAGCCATGTACTATTTTCTTTCAGGCTATACATCCAAGCTTGCCGGCACCGAAAAGGGTTTAGGTGATGAGCCTCAGGCGACCTTCTCGGCATGCTTTGGAGAACCATTCTTGCCTCTTCATCCCAGTAAGTATGCAGAATTGCTCGGTGAGCGGATCGCAAAACATAAGTCCGCCGTTTGGCTGGTCAATACCGGATGGACTGGGGGGACATTCGGGGTAGGGGAGCGCATCAATCTGCCCTTCACGCGTGCCATGGTGACCTCCGCGCTGGACGGATCGCTTGCTGAGGTACCCACGAGGACGGACGAGATCTTTGGCATCGAGGTCCCTGTGCGTTGTTCTGGCGTACCGGACGAAGTGCTGGATCCCCAAGCGACTTGGGCAGATAAAGAAGCGTACGTTACTCAAGCGAAGAGCCTTGCAGCAAGCTTTGGAGAGAACTTCGCGAAATATGAGGAATACGTCACAGGGTCGGTTGTCGCTGCCGGGCCCGCAAAGTAGGCATGGAGAGCGTTGTCCACATTGAGCACCTCTCTAAGGTCTACGAAAGAGGCGAAGAGAAAAGCGTTGTTCTCGACGATCTGACCGTAGAGTTCCCTTCTGGTCAGTTCACCTCTATCCGAGGACGCAGCGGAAGCGGCAAATCCACTCTGCTAAACCTGATCGCCGGCATTGACGAACCGACTGCCGGTCAGGTCGTAATCGGAGACAATGGAATCAGTCAGATGAGCCCGCGCGATCGAGCCCATTTTCGTAGAGATAACATCGGCTTTGTTTTTCAATTCTTCAATCTGATTCCCACCCTGACCGTACTCGAAAACGTTAGCTTGCCTTCAGAACTTTCCGGTCGAAGTGAAGCGGAGTCTCATGAGCGAGCTGCTCGACTTATCGATCAAGTGGGCTTGAGTGGGCGGGAACCGGACTACCCGGATCGACTCTCAGGAGGTGAGCAGCAACGCATCGCGATTGCGCGGGCATTGGTGGAGGAGCCCGTTCTGGTGCTGGCCGACGAACCGACCGGAAACCTGGATCGAATCACTGGAGAGGTCGTACTGTCCATGTTGGAAGATCTGATTCGAGAACGTGGTCTGACATTGATCCTTGCCACCCACAGCCATCTAATTGCGCAATCGGCAGATCAGAAGTGGGCGCTTCTGGATGGGAAGCTCGTACCGGATGATGAGACCCCTTTTTAGGGCAGGAATTCGCGATCTTCTACGAAGGCCGCTTTTTAGTGGGCTCATGCTGGCCGGGCTGGCTCTAGGCGTGGCGGTAGTTACTGCGATTGATATGGCCAGCCAGAGTGCTCTGCAGTCGTTTGAGCAGAGCTCGGAATCTCTTGTAGGAAGAACTACGCACCTCGTCGTGGGAGGGCCCTCCGGAGTGCCGGAAGAACTGTATCGGGAGATACGTTCTGCTTCGGGCACGATACAAGCCGCGCCAGTGGTGGAGGGAGTGGTCTCAACTCTGGCATATGAGCAGCGACCGCTGCGCATCCTGGGTGTCGACCTGTTTGCGGAGACGCCATTCCGAGATCACATGGGGCAGGGACTCGCGTTTGATCCTGATTTTCAGCGGTTCTTCACGGAACCCGGGATGGTGATTATTGGTGCGGAACTGGCCGAAGCCAACTCGCTGGAGCCGGGCCAAACTATGACCGTTCAGGTGGACGATCGCATTGAAACCATTACGATCCTTGGAGTCGTCAGCACCCTGGTCTCCAGCGATGTCCTGCTCATGGACATCGCTGGTGCGCAGGAATTGCTGGGTGTTTCAGGGACCTTGAGCAGGATCGATCTGATTGCCAGTCCTGAAGATGTTCGGGCAATCGAGGCCAGGCTCCCAGCTGGATTGACGCTTTTATCCTCCAGCGAGCAGCGCGACACAGCCGAACAACTCACTTCGGCCTTTCGCCTGAACCTTACGGCTATGAGTCTGCTGGCTCTCCTCGTGGGAGTATTCCTTGTTTACAACACCATGACCTTCTCCATACTTAGCCGGCGGAGAGTGTTCGGAATCTTCAGGGCGCTGGGCGTCGCCGGAGAACAGATCTTTGCTCAGATTGTGCTGGAAGCCGCCTTGGTCGGATTCCTGGGGGCGTTGCTGGGCATTCTCTTTGGGGTGCTGCTTGCACAGTTTGCACTAGCTCTGGTAACCCGGACCTTCAATGATTTCTACTTCATATCCAACGTGGACGAAGCCATCCTCAGCGCGACCGCAGTCGTCAAAGCGATCGTGCTTGGAGTCGGCGCAGGTGTGCTTGCGTCGATCATCCCGGCGTTGGAAGCATCCAGAGTACCGCCCGTGCAGGTTCTGAGGCGAAGCGACCTCGAACAGGGAGCTAGATTGTGGGCGCCACGAGTTGGACTGATTGGCCTGGCGGTGGCGGCTGCGGGCACCATATTGTTTCTGCTATCGGACGATTCGCTGCCTAGAACCTTCTTAGGCATTCTGGTGATGGTTCTGGGCCTGGCGTTCATGGTGCCTTTCGCCACGCAAGGTTTCATGCGGCTATTTCGCTCGCTATCAACCCGAATTCATTGGCGGCTGGCAGTGAGAGGGGTGACCAGCCAGCTGAGCCGAACGGGGATCGCGATCGCGGCTCTCATGGTTGCCCTGGCTGTGACTATCGGGGTCACGCTGATGATCAATAGCTTTCGATTGACGGTGGAAAACTGGCTCGAAATTACACTCTATTCGGACATCTATATTTCGTCCCCGGCCTCGATTGGAAATCGGCCTCAGGCCAGCCTACCGCCTGCGCTTAAAGAGCGGGTTGAAGGGGTCGAAGGGGTCGGCACTGTGGAGGGTATCCGGACCGTGCATGTTCAGGGGGAACCGGGCGAGCTCGACTTGACGGCGGTCGACCCAGAAAGAGTGCGGGATGCGGACCTCTATCGATTTGCTAGCGGTACCGCAAGACAAGTGTGGGAACGCATTCGAGAGGGCGCGATTGTCATAAGCGAGTCGCTAGCGCTCCGAATCGGCGACCAGGACGAACTGGAGTTGGAGACGGATTCTGGAACGAAAAACTTCGAAATTGTAGGCATTTTCTACGACTATTCATCCGATCGCGGCACGGTGCTGATGAGTCGGGAGATCTATCAAGCCAATTGGAACGATCCTGCTCTCTCGTCTCTGGGAGTCAAAGCCCTTCCAGATGTGGGTATTGACGAGCTTGCCGAATCCATTCGTATCGAGCTTGCAGGTACGGGGCTGTTAGTGCAGAAAAACCGGCAGATACGGGAGGAAGCCTTGCGCATCTTTGATCGAACTTTCGCCATCACGGAATCGCTCCGAATCCTGGCGGTTGTGGTCGCTTTCATTGGTGTGTTGAGCGCGCTGCTCGCCCTGCAGCTGGAGCGAAAACGCGAGTACGCAACGCTGGAGGCAATCGGCCTGGCCCCGGAGGGGTTGGAGAAGCTTACCTACCTTGAATCCGGCTTGATGGGGCTCTCTGCCTCGCTCCTGGCGCTGCCCACGGGGCTGCTGCTGGCTTTAATCCTGATTCATGTCATCAACGTACGCTCTTTCGGCTGGACAATCGAGCTGGCGCCTGCTATTGGTCCGTTCTTGCAGGCCATCGTCGTTGGCGTCGTAGCCTCGCTTGCGGCCGCGGTCTACCCGGTTTCACGGTTGCGCAAGATGCCGGTGGCAGAAGCGATTCGGGGAGAGTAAGGATGAAATTTGCAGTTGTAGCTATGCTGATTGCCATGGGGCTCGTGGGCTACTTGCTGCTCCCGACCGCGACCGGTCCTGAAGTTCCAACCTACGAGCTGCAGCGATCTGCAAGCTTGCCTAAATTTGAAACGGTCGTAGGGCCGCAGGAATTCAGCTTTCCTCAGGACCACGGGCCGCACTTCGATTACCAGACCGAGTGGTGGTATTACACCGGCAACCTGGAGGCAGAAGGTGGGGAACGCTTTGGGTATCAGCTGACGATATTCCGCAGAGGCCTAGCGCCCGGCGAGACCCAGCGAGATTCGGAATTTGCCACAAATCAGATTTACTTCGGCCATCTCGCGCTGACGGATATAAGCGAAGGCGAGCATGTTGCGCTGGAGCGATTTGAACGAGGCTCGGCAGAACTGGCCGGCGCAAGCGGTAGTCCATACACAGTTACACTGGGCAATTGGACCGTCCGTAGCCTTGATGAGGCTGGCAATCAGGTTCGCCTGAGCGCCAGCGAAGGGGGCATCGGTTTTGATCTCGAGCTCACATCTACTAAACCCGTCGTGGAGCATGGGGAACGGGGGTACAGCTCGAAAGGCGATGCCTTAGGGAATGCCTCGTACTACCTCAGCTTCACAGATATGACCACCGAAGGCACCCTTACAGTGGGGGATCGTGAGTTCAAGGTTCAAGGCTCGAGCTGGTTTGATCACGAGTGGGGTACGAACGCTCTGGGGCCGGAAGCGACCGGGTGGGATTGGTTTGGACTACAGCTTGAGGATGGTAGGGAGCTGATGCTGTTTCACATCCGCACCAGCGATGGGGGGATCGCGCAAACATCTGGTGGAACGTTGGTAGAGGCTGACGGAACCAATAGGTGGTTAAACGCTGGCGAGTTTACTATCGAACCGATCACGACCTGGACCAGCAGGATCACGGATACTACGTACCCGTCCGGATGG
>SMUX01218310.1_pt1 | contig 11491 bp, 10 predicted proteins | sample 2456431 | NCBI WGS metagenome assembly SMUX01 (sample SAMN11095930, study PRJNA526329) | marine sediment metagenome | biome: Marine sediment; feature: Surficial sediment; material: Deep marine sediment; isolation source: Hadal surficial sediment | place: Pacific Ocean | collected 2014-11 | depth... | reverse complement strand
GGGCGCCGCATCGGGCCGGTCGATCTTGTTGATCGCGACGATGATCGGCGCCTTGGCCGCCTTGGCGTGGTTGATCGCCTCGATGGTCTGCGGCATGACGCCGTCGTCGGCCGCGACGACCAAGACGACGATGTCGGTCACGCTGGCGCCGCGCGCGCGCATGGCGGAGAACGCCGCGTGACCGGGCGTGTCGATGAAGGTGATGCGCGCACCCGAGGCGAGCTCGACCTGATAGGCGCCGATGTGCTGAGTGATGCCGCCGGCCTCGCCGCTTACCACGTTGGTTGAGCGCAGCGCGTCCAAGAGCGACGTCTTGCCGTGATCGACATGGCCCATCACGGTGACCACCGGCGGGCGCGACACGATCGTTTCCTCGCTGTCGGCCTCGCCCTTGAGGCCGAGTTCCACGTCGGCCGCGCTGACCCGCTTGATCTTATGGCCGAACTCCTCGACCAGCAGCTGGGCGGTATCGACGTCGATCGCCTGATTGATCGTCGACATGGTGCCCATCTTCATGAGCGCCTTGACGACCTCGGCGCCGCGCACCGCCATGCGGTTGGCCAGCTCCTGCACGGTGATGGTCTCGGGTACGATGACTTCGCGCACCACCTTGACCGGCTCGCCGCGCTGGCTCGGCTGCGCGCCGCGCTTTTCCCTTTCGCGCTCGCGCGCCCGGCGCACGGATGCCAGGCTTCGGACGCGATCCTCCTCGACGAGCGCCTGACTCATGGTCAGTTTGCCGGTGCGCCGGCGGGGCTGTCCGCGTCGTGTCGCGAGTGACGATCGACGCGGCATATCGCCGCCCTTGCCGCGACGGCCGGGACCCTTCTTGCCGTCCTCTTCGAGCTCGAGTTTGCCGCGGGTGTGCGCCCCGGGCGACACCGAGGTCGCCGGCTTGGCCAGCGCGGCGGCCGCTGCGAGGGCGGCATCCTCCTCGGCCTTGCGCTTCGCCTCTTGTTCGGCTTTCCGCCGCTCCGCCTCTTCCGCGATCTTGCGCTGCGCCTCATCCTCGGCCCGACGTTCGGCTTCCTCGACGGCCTGTTCGTGCGCCACCTGGTCGACCTTGCGCGCCGTCTCGAGCGCGCGCACGCGGGTTTGCTTTTCCTCGTTGGTCAGCGTCTTCAAGATGGCCGGGCGCTGCTCTTCGTCCGCCGCTTCCTCGACAACGGGCGCCTCGTCGACGGCCCCGGCGGGCAGCGTCGCCGCCGCCTCGACCTCGGCCGGTGTCGGCACCTTGACCTCGGCCATGCGACCGCCCTTGCCGGGCGCGAAGGTCCGCTTGCGGCGCACCTCGACGGTGACCACTTTGGAGCGGCCATGCGAAAAGCTCTGACGGACCTGCCCGGTCTCGACTGTCGTATGCAGCTCGAGCCGGCCGGGACGCTGGATGCTCAGCTGGCCCTTTTCGCTCTTGCCGTCTTTTTCGTTGGTTTCGGACATAACCCTCTAACCGCAATTCACGATATGCTCGTCGCCGCCCGCGCGGCGAAATCCGGCGAGCCGCGCCGTCTCTATGACGAACCGATCCGCCACGCCGCTCTTCTTCAGAGCCACGTAAACCACCCTCTCGCGACCCAGCGCGCCGGCCAACTCGTCCGCCGTAAACAGCGTCACGAGCGGAACGTCGCGAGCGACCGCGATCAACTTCCGCCGTCCGTCGTCGGCGCCGTCCGCGGCCGCGACCAGAACCGCGGCCGCGCCGGACTGCAAGAGCGCGCGAACCCTCTCGAAGCCGGCGATCGCCGCGCCACCGCGGCGCGCGAGACCGAGAAAATCGAGGCAGCGGCGCGCGAGCAACCGCTCCACCTGGTCGGCCAGGTCGGGCGCGGCCACGGCCTTGGTCCGCAATCCCCTGGCAATCAGGTTCTTCGACGACGCCGTATTTACCACATCCCGCTCGGCACTCAACCACAAACCCCGACCAGGCAACCTGCCGGCCACGTCGGGCACGACAGCGCCGTCTGGTCCGGCGACGAAGCGCAACAGCGTCGCGCGATCGGCATCGCGCCGGGTGACGAAGCACCGGCGGGTGCGCGCGGCGGTCCCTGCGGGGCTGTTCTCGACGGCGATCTCAGTTGCTTGCGCGACCATGGCAGAGGGCTCCCATCGTCACTCAGCTTTCAGCGTCTTCGACGGTCTGCGTCTCCGCCTCGGCGGGCTCGGCGTCGGGGTCGTCGCCCGCCGCTTCGCCGGCGGTCTCGGTCGGCGTGTCCTCGTCATCGAACCAATGGGCGCGCGCCGCCATGATGATGGCGTCGGCCTCGTCCGCGTTCATCATGTTTTCGGGCAGCAGCTCGATCAGCTCGTCGCTGGCCAGGTCGGCCAGATTGTCGAGCGTCTTGATGTCCTGCTCGCCGATCGCGACCAGCATTGTCGGCGTCAGCCCCGCCACGGCGGCGAGCTCGTCGGTAACGCCGATCTCCCGGCGGCGTTCGCTCAGCTCGCGGTCGCGCTCGGCCAGATGGCTGCGTCCGCGCTCCCTGAGCTCGCTCGCGACTTCCTCGCTGAAACCCTCGATCGAGGAGATCTCCTCGATCGGCACGAAGGCGACCTCCTCGACCGTGGTGTAGCCCTCGGCGACCAGCAAATGGGCGATGACGTCGTCGACATTGAGCGCATCGATGAACATCTGCGAATGCCTGTGGAACGCCTCGGTGCGGCGGTCCGATTCTTCGTCCTCGGTCAGGATGTCGATGTCCCAGCCGGTCAGCTGCGACGCCAGACGCACATTCTGGCCGCGGCGCCCGATGCCGAGGCTGAGCTGATCGTCGGGCACGACGACCTCGATCTTGTTGGCCTCGTCGTCGAGCACCACCTTGGTCACCTCGGCCGGCGCCAGCGCGTTGACGACGAAGGTCGCCGGGTCGGCCGACCATTGGATGATGTCGATCTTCTCGCCCTGCAACTCGCCGACCACCGCCTGAACGCGGCTGCCGCGCATGCCGACGCAGGCGCCGACCGGGTCGATGCTCGAATCGTTCGACAACACGGCGATCTTTGCGCGGCTGCCCGGATCGCGCGCGACCGCCTTGATCTCGATGATGCGGTCGTAGATCTCGGGCACTTCCTGGGCGAACAGCTTGGCCATGAACTGCGGATGCGTGCGCGACAGGAAGATCTGCGGGCCGCGCGGCTCCTCGCGCACGTCGAGCACGTAGGCGCGCACCCGATCGCCTTGGTGGAACGATTCGCGGGGCAGCATCTCCTCGCGCCTGAGCAGCGCCTCGGCGCGACCCAGATCGGCCATCACGTTGCCGTATTCGACGCGCTTGACCAGCCCGTTGACGATCTCGCCGACGCGGTCCTTGTACTCACCGAACTGACGCTCACGCTCGGCTTCGCGCACCCGCTGCACGATGACCTGCTTGGCGGTCTGCGCGGCGATGCGGCCGAAGTCGATGGGCGGCAGGGGCTCGGTCAGGAACTCGCCGATCTCGGCGTCCGGCTTGCGCGCCTGCGCCTCGTCGAGCGTCACCTGAGTGACCGGGTCCTCGATTTCTGCGGCGACCTCGATGAAGCGCATCATCTCGATGGTGCCGTTGGTGCGGTCGATGGTCGCCCGGATGTCGTGTTCCTGGCCGTATTTGCGTTTGCCGGCGTGCGAAATCGCCTGCTCCATGGCCTCGAGAACCGTGTCGCGGTCGATCCCCTTCTCGCGCGCCACGGCGTCGGCCACCTGCAACAGTTCCGACTGGCCGATATCCGATTCTACGTCGATCTGCATCTTGATCTATTCGCTTCCTTGTTGTGTGCTCGCCGCGATCAGCTCGTCGGTCAACACGAGCTTCGCGTCGGCAACATCGTCGAGCGCAATCTCAACCTCGCCATCACCGACGGCGATCACGACCGCGCCGTCACGGACGCCGAGCAGCCGGCCGCGATACCGCTTGCGGCCGTCGACTGCCTGGCGCAACTCTATCTTCGCCTGGTGGCCAGCGTAGCGCTCGTAGTCGGCGCGGCTGACCAACGGTCGGTCGATGCCGGGCGAGCTGACCTCCAGGTCATAAGCGCCCTTGATCGGGTCCTCGACATCGAGCACGGCCGAAACCAGGCGGCTGACCTTGCCGCAGTCGTCGACCGACATGCCGCCGCCGGACCGCTCGGCCATCACCTGCAGCCGCGGCCGATGCCGCCCGCCGGTCAACTTGACGCGGACCAGATCATAGCCGGTCGCCTCGAGCATCGGCGCGACGAGGCGCGCTATTTGGCTTTCTACCGCCGTCGTCATTCTCCGTCCTGGCGCGTAAACAAAAAGCGGGCCGGAGGCCCACATTTCTTCCAGGATCCAGCCCAGTAACCGGGACCCCGCTATAACAAGCTCCGAAGCATAGTGATCCGGCCGCGCCCCGCAAGCATTTTTTGTCGACCGACTGCTGTTGACATGGCAACCCGGGAGATGGTCTTCAAGACCCTCAACCAGGCGCGCGGGGTCGAGGTGGACGGCATCATCAAGTGGTTCAACGCGGATCGGGGCTATGGCTTCATCGAGCCCGGCGACGGCAGCGACGATGTCTTCTTCGACTCGGCGGCCCTCGATTCGGAATTCGGCGGCGCCGATCCCCAAGCGGATCAGGCGGTGACCTTCGAGATCGTCGATGGACCGCGCGGCACACAGGCCGCGCGGGTCGGTCGGTTCATCGGTCCCGGCGGCGGCTTCGGCGGCTGAAACGCAGGAACACGGGGCGCGCGCCGACGGCGCGGGCTTTCGCCTCGTAGCGTGTCTCGGGCCAATCGCCGGGCCGCGCGCGCCAATCGCCGGGGCGCCGCGCCAGCCATTCGAACGCCCCGTCGCGCCTGACGTGATCGAGCATCCAGCGGGCGTATTCGAGATGGTCGCTGGCCAGGCGCAGCTCGGCGCCGTCGGCCAGCACGCGGGCCAGGGCCGCGACCGTCGCGCCGTCGATGAAGCGGCGCTTGTGATGGCGCGTCTTGGGCCAGGGGTCGGGAAACAGCACGAACGCGCGGCCGATCGACGCGTCGGCGAGCGCCTCGATCAACAAGCGCGCGTCGTCGGTAAAGACGCGGACCCGCGCGCGCTCGGCCTCGGCAAGCGTGCCGAGCAGCGCCGCGATGCCGGCGATATAGGGTTCGCAGCCGATGATGCCGACAACGGGATTGGCGCGCGCCTGGGCCGCGAGGTGCTCGCCGGCGCCGAATCCGACCTCGAGCCAGACGTCGCGCACCGGCCCGTCGAACAGGGTGCGCGGATCGAGCGGCCCGTCGCCGGGCAGCGTGATCGAGAGATGCGGCAGAAGATCGGCGACGAGCCGCTGCCGACCCGGGCGCAACGGACGGCCCTGCCGGCGGCCGAAGAGGCGATGCTGCGGCTTGTCGCCGGTCGCCCGGCCGGCCGGCGGTCCCTCGCTCAGGAGAACGCCGCGACCAGTTCTTCGACCAAGTCGAGACGCTCCCACGAGAAGCCCCCGTCGGGCTCGGGCGGGCGCCCGAAATGGCCGTAGGCGGCGGTGCGTGCGTAGATCGGTCGGCTCAGCTCGAGACGCTCGCGAATGCCGCGCGGCGAGAGATCGACGAGCTCGCTGAGCGCGTCGCTCAGGCGGGCCTCGTCGACGCGCCCGGTTTCGTGTGTCTCGACGTAGATCGCCAAGGGGTGCGAAACGCCGATCGCGTAGGCGAGCTGAATGGTGCAACGATCGGCCAGCCCCGCGGCGACGACGTTCTTGGCCAGGTAGCGTGCCGCGTAGGCCGCCGAGCGGTCGACCTTGGTCGGGTCCTTGCCCGAGAAAGCGCCGCCGCCGTGCGGTGCCGCGCCGCCATAGGTATCGACGATGATCTTGCGACCGGTCACGCCGGCGTCGCCGTCCGGCCCACCGATGACGAAGCGCCCGGTCGGATTGACGTAGAACGCGTCGTCGTCGCACATCCAGCCTTCGGGCAGCACGTTCTCGACGTGCGGGCGCACGATGGCGCGGACGTCGTCCTGGGACAGCTCTTCGCCGTGCTGGGTCGAGACGACGATGGTGGTCGCCCGCACGGGTTTGCCGTCGACATACTGCAGCGTTACCTGGCTCTTGGCGTCGGGACCGAGGCCCGGCTCGGCGCCCGAGTGGCGGGCTTCGGCGAGCGAGCGCAGCATGGCGTGCGCATAATGGATCGGCGCCGGCATCAGTTCCTCGGTCTCGCGGCAGGCGAAACCGAACATGATGCCCTGGTCACCGGCGCCCTCGTCCTTGTTGCCTGCGGCGTCGACGCCGCGGGCGATGTCGGCCGACTGGGCGTGAACGTGGATGTCGACGGTGGCGTGCCGCCAATGGAACCCCGTCTGCTCATAGCCGATGTCCCGCACGCAGGCGCGCGCGACCTCCTCGAGATGGTCGGGCGTGATCGACGCCGGGCCGCGCACCTCGCCGGCGAGCACGATGCGGTTGGTCGTCACCAAGGTTTCGACCGCGACGCGCGAGGCGGGATCGGCGGTCAAGAACATATCGACGACGGCGTCCGAGATGCGGTCGCATATCTTGTCGGGATGGCCCTCTGAGACCGATTCGCTGGTGAACAGATAATCGCGTTTTGTCACGAACGACCCCATTTCAAATCCGAGCACACCTCGAACCCGAGCCCGATTCAAACGCCGAGGTTGTGTGCTGAACGGCGTGATTCCCGCACACCGCCGCGACTCGGCGGTCCGCGAGACCGTCGCCGTTCTGACAAGCTTTCCGGCCTGGGTCAAGCGCTTTTCAGGAACGCTCCCGCGACGCGATCGTCAGCTTTCGATTGGCCCCCCGAGCCGGCCGGCGCGCCGGCCTAGGACGACAGCTTGGCCATCGCCTTGGTCAGCTCGAACAAGCGCTTGCGGGCTGGCGCGTCGGTGATGCGGTAATAGGCGCGCACCAACTCGAGCGTCTCGCGCTTGATCATCGGGTCCTTTTCGAACGGTGCCGGCGGCGATTCGCCGAGCCCGGGCATGGCGCGCTTGTCGAGAGGCGGCATCTCGTCGAAGAAATAAGAAACCGGCACATCGAGGATCTGGCTCAAATGGTAAAGCCGACTGGAACCGATGCGGTTGACGCCGCGCTCATATTTCTGGACTTGTTGGAAGGTCAGCTTGAGCGCTGCGCCGAGCGCCATTTGACTCATCCCGAGCAAGGTGCGCCGTAGCCGCACGCGCCCCCCTACATGGATGTCGATCGGATTGGGAACGGAAGCCATAGTGTCGGAACCCTCATCTGACTCGTCATCGCCCGCCTGGCCGGTCGACGTTGCCGAAGCGGCATCCGTCGGACATCCGGACCGAAAATCAGGCCATGAGTTACGTTTCACCGAACTAATAAATTATTTACTGCCGCGAATCTAGCATACGATTGCGTGTTGCAACATCACATTATAACCCTACTCGCGCGATAGCCCTATTCACGCGCCCGCGCCGACCAGCATGCGGAAAGCACGCCGAGAAGGGCGGCCAGAGCCAGCGGAATCGCGTCGCCGAAGCGTCCATACGGCGTCGCGGCGGCGATTGCAACCGGCAAACCGGCGTCGATGACGCCGCGCTCGTCGAGCCCCAGGCTGGCGCGCACGCGGCCATGGGCGTCGATCACGGCCGAAATGCCGGTATTGGCGACCCGGACCATGGGCAGGCCCTGCTCGACCGCGCGCATACGCGCGCTGGCGAAGTGCTGGAAGGGCCCCAGACTGTAACCGAACCAGGCGTCGTTGGTGACGTTGAGCATCCACTCGGGCCGGTCGTCGGGGTCGACCACCTGGTGCGGGAAGACCACCTCGAAGCAGATCAGCGGACTGACCGGCGGCAGGCCGGGCAACCGGATCGTGCGCGGCCCCGGCCCACGCGAGAAGTCGATGTTGCCGAAGCTGAGGCCGACCGCCGCCAACACGTCGCGCAACGGCAGGTATTCGCCGAACGGCACCAGATGGAACTTGTCGTAGGTTGCCAGGATCGCGCCCTTGGCATCGATCGCGTAGATGCTGTTCCAGGCTTCGGGCGCGCCGTCGGCCGGGCGCAGCACGCGTACCGCGCCGCTCAGCACCAGGCCGTCGGGCGGTGTCACCGCCGCGATCAGCTGACGCCGCACGGGATCGTCGGCAAGCGGGTAGGTGATCGCCGTCTCGGGCCAGATCACGTGGCTCACCGATGCGTCGCGATCGTCGGCCGTCATCCGCAGATAGCGGGTGAAATGGCCGTCGCGCAGCTCGGCGCGCCACTTGTCCCGTTGCGCGATGGCGGGCTGCACCAGACGAAGGCCGACGCCCTCGACCATCGCCGTCTCGGCGTCGGCGAGACGCAGCGCGCCGCCGGCCCAAAGCGCCGCGACGAGGGCGGTGGCGGCGATGGTCCCCGCCCAGCGGCGCGCCCCGCCACCGTCGGCGAGCGTCGCCGGCAGCGCCGCGGCGAGCACCGTGACGAGGCCCAGGCCGGTGCTGCCGGCCAGCGCGGCGAACTGGATCATCTCGTCGGATACCGTCCAGCTGTAGCCGATCAGGTTCCACGGGAAGCCGGTGAACAGGCGGCCACGCAGCAATTCGGCGACGACCCAGGCGGCGGCCAGGCCAAGGATGCGCGCGACACCAGGCCGGCACAGCCGCGCCGCCAATGCGGCGAACCCGGGGGCGACGCCGAGCAGTGCCCCGGCGCCGAGCACCGCGAAGGGAATCAGCGCCGCGAAGCGCTCGGGCTCGACCAGCATGGCGTGGCCGAACCAGTAGAGCCCGCTGGCGAAGTGGCCGACGCCGAACCACCAGCCGGCGGCGAAGGCGGCGCGGCGCGTCGCCGCGGCGTCGATCAGCCAGACCAGACCGACGAAGGCGACGACGAGCAGCGGCAGGACATGGAGCGGCGGCAGGGCGAGCGTCGCCAGGGCGCCGAGCAGGGCGGCCGCGGCCCAGCGGCGCCAGCCGACGAGCGCGGCGATGCGTGCCTTGTAGCGGGCCACCGTTACGCCGCGGCGCCGGGCGTCATTCGGGGGGAGCCGGCGCGTTGTGGATCAGCAAACGCTTGATGCGGCGCGGATCGGCGTCGACGATCTCGAACTGCAGCCCCGACGGATGTGCGATCAGCTCGCCGCGTGTCGGCACGCGGCCGACCAGCGAGAAGACCAGCCCGCCCAGCGTGTCGACGTCGTCCTCGGAGCCCTCGAAGTGCAACTCGCGGCCGACGCGCGCCTCGAGATCCTCGACCGGCAGCCGTGCGTCGACCTCGATCAACCCGCCCGGTTTTTCGACCAGCATGGGCAGGTCGTCGGTGTCGTGCTCGTCCTGAATCTCGCCGACGATCTCCTCGACCAGGTCCTCGATGGTCACCAGGCCGTCGCTGCCGCCGTACTCGTCGACGACGACCGCCATGTGGATATGCGCGTCGCGCATCTGAAGAAGCAGGTCGCGCACCCGCATCGACGGCGGCACGAACAGCAGCGGCCGGACGATGTCCTCGAGCGTGAACGGCTCGTCCGAGCCCCAATAGCGCAGCAGGTCTCGGACATGCACCATACCGGCAATGTCGTCGAGTGTGCCGCGGAACACCGGCAACCGCGAGTGGCCAGCCTCGTGCAGCGCCTTGACGACATCGGCCGCCGGCGTCTTCTGCTCGACCGCGACGATGTCGGCGCGCGGAATCATGACGTCGTCGACGCGCAGCTCGCCGAAATTCAGCATGTTGTGCAGCATGGTGCGCTCTTCGGCGTCGATCTTCTCGGTCTCGTTGGCGTGCTTCTCGATGAACTCCTCGAAGCTGCCGCGCAGCGCCTCGTCGCCGTTGCGGTGCTGGCCGAGCCCGCCGAGCCAATCGCGCAGGAACCGGCGGAAGCCCGACTGGGATTCCACGCCGTTGTTGCGGTCTGCGTTGGGTGGCGCGCGGCCCGTCATGACGGGCCGGCGGATTGCGCGCCGCCGCGCTCGGGACGCGGGGGCGCCGGGGTCGGGGCATAGGGGTCGGCGACGCCGAGGCCGGCCAGAACGGCGGTCTCGAGCCATTCCATGACGTTTGCATCGGCGTCGTTCTCATGGTCGTAGCCGACCAGGTGGAGCACGCCGTGGACGACCAGGTGGCCGACGTGGTCGGCGACCGGCTTGCCCTGGACGCCGGCCTCGTCGAGCACCGTCTCGAGCGCCAGCACGATGTCGCCGAGCGCGAGCGGCGCGCCGTCCTCGGGCAGCGCCGGCAGATCGCCGGGCGTCGCATCGCTGGCGGCGAAGGACAGCACGTTGGTCGGCGCGTCGCGGCCGCGGTAGCGATGGTTGAGACGCCGCAGCTCGGCATCGTCGGCGAGCCGCACGCCGAGCTCGACGCGCGGCGCCAGCGGGCCGAACCCGGCGGCATCGAGCGCGGCCTTGGCGGCGTCGCGGCACAGCGCCGCCGGTTGATCGAGCGCGTCGCGCCAGGCGGCGTGGCCAATCACGACGACGATGTCGGGCGCCCCGGCTGTCGCCGTGTCTTGGTCTTCGGGTATAGGTACGTCGTCGTCGCTCACCGTGCCGGCTCCTCGGTGGCCGGCGGCGGGCCGGACGAGCATCGGTCGTACGCGCGCACGATCTCGGTCACCAGGTGATGGCGCACCACGTCGGCGTCGGTGAAAGTGATCGCCGTGATGCCTTCGACGCCTTCGAGCGTGTCGAGCGCGTCGCGCAACCCGGTGCGCGTGCCCTGGGGCAGGTCGATCTGCGACAGGTCGCCGGTCACCACCATGCGCGAGTTCTCGCCCAGGCGGGTCAGGAACATTTTCATCTGCACCGGCGAGGTGTTCTGGCCCTCGTCGAGGATGGCGAAGGCGTTGGTCAGCGTGCGGCCGCGCATGAAGGCGAGCGGCGCGACCTCGATGTCGCCGTTTTCCAAGCGCCGACGCACGACGTCGCCGGGCATCATGTCGTGCAGCGCGTCGTAGAGCGGCCGCAAATACGGGTCGACCTTGTCGCGCAGGTCGCCGGGCAGGAAACCGAGCCGTTCCCCGGCCTCGACCGCCGGCCGCGACAGGATGATGCGGTCGACCCGGCCCGAGACCAGCATCGACACCGCCATCGCGACGGCGAGATAGGTCTTGCCGGTGCCGGCCGGGCCGAGCGCGAAGACCAGCTCGGACTCGCGCAGCGCCCGCAGATACGCCGCTTGCATCGCCGAACGCGGCGCGACGCGACGCTTCTGGGTGTTGACGATCAGGTCGGCGCCGGCGATGTCGCCGCCGGCCGCGACCGTCTCGGCGTCGAGCAACGCGGCGTCGACGTCGGCCGAGCCGATATCGGCGCCGCCCTTGAGCCGGTCGTAGAGACCGCCGAGCACCAGCTTGGCGGATTCGGTCGACTGCGGCGCGCCGGTGATCGCCACCCGATTGCCGCGCGAGACCAGCGCCACGCCGAGGCGCTGCTCGATGCGCGCCAGATTCTCGTCGTGCGCGCCGAACAGGGACGACAGAAGCGCGTTGTCGTCGAAGGTAACGTAAAGCGGCGTCGCCTCGCGCATCGCGGCGGCCGAACGGGTCGACGCGCTCACGCGCCGAGCCTCTTGGTCTCGGGCGCGGCCCAATGCGGCGCG
>SMUX01160765.1_pt1 | contig 11491 bp, 6 predicted proteins | sample 2456431 | NCBI WGS metagenome assembly SMUX01 (sample SAMN11095930, study PRJNA526329) | marine sediment metagenome | biome: Marine sediment; feature: Surficial sediment; material: Deep marine sediment; isolation source: Hadal surficial sediment | place: Pacific Ocean | collected 2014-11 | depth 0-1... | reverse complement strand
GCTAAATTTGACGAGTCGGTTGAGATATCCGTCAATCTAGGAGTTGATCCGAAACATGCAGATCAGGTTGTTCGGGGAACCGTAGCGTTACCTCATGGTATCGGTAAAGAAGTTAAAGTCCTGGTCATAACTAAAGGTAGTAAGGAAGACGAAGCCAAGGAAGCTGGCGCTGACTTTGTGGGGTTTGATGATTACGTCCAAAAAATTCAGAAAGGATGGTTTGGCTTTGATGTAATGGTGGCTACTCCCGACGCAATGAGCGAAGTCGGAAAACTCGGTAAGGTTTTGGGCCCCAGGGGATTGATGCCCAACCCGAAGAGCGGTACGGTGACTATGGAGGTTGGTAAAGCTGTTAAGGAATTAAAGGCCGGTAAGATTGAATTTCGTGTTGATAAGTATGGAATTCTGCACGCCTCTCTTGGTAAAGCTTCTTTTGATTTCAATCAGATTCGTGAAAATATTATCGCTTTTATGGAAACGGTCGTGAGATTGAAACCCTCTGCTGCGAAGGGTCAGTATGTAAAGCGCGTTTCTTTGTCCAGTACTATGGGGCCTGGAATTCCTGTTGAAAGAAACGCTTTGTTGAGTGACTTGAAGTAATCTAGTTATTTGCTAATCAAATTTAGGGAACAAGAATGCCAACTCCTCAGAAGGAAGCAATTGTCGCTGAAATCACAGAGCAATTAAATAAAGCGAAGAGTATCTTCTTAACCGACTTTAAGGGTTTGAATGTCGACGAGATAAATAACCTGCGGCGGGAACTTACGAGTGCTTCGGTGCAATATCGGGTTGTGAAAAATTCTTTAGCGCGGCTTTCGGTAAAAGAGGCCGGATGTGATGAGCTCCTTGAGTATTTGGATGGACCAACCGCCATTGCCTTCGGCATGGATGACCCTGCTGCACCCGTCAGAATTATTAAGAAATTTGACAAGGGCTCGGATAAGATTTCCGTTAAAGTGGGTTTGATGGATGGAGTGCTAATTGATTCAACCAGAGTTAATGAAATTGCCAGCCTGCCGTCGAGGGTTCAGCTTTTGGGTCAGCTTTCGGGGGTACTTAATGCACCGCTTAGTAATCTTGTTTTATCGCTTAATGCGATTTTAAGTAAATTGGTCTTTGCTCTGAATGCTGTAAAAGAGAATAAAGACGAAAGTTAGAAATAAAGCAATTATTCATATCTCTATTTAGTGGAGGTTCAAGATGGCAGAAGTTAAAGAAGCCCCGGCAAAAGAAAAAGCTGAGGAAAAGACTGAAAAAACTGAAAAGAAATCCGTTAAGGGAAATGGTCAGGTGGATTCTATTTTAGGAAGTATCGAAAAAATGACGGTGCTTGAATTATCTGAACTAGTCAAGGCTATCGAGGATCGCTTTGGCGTTACCGCTGCTGCCCCGGTAGTAGTCGCTGCTGCAGGCGGTGCACCTGGCGCTCCGGCCGCAGATGGTGGCGGTGAAGAAAAAACTGATTTTGATGTCGTCCTGGCTTCATTTGGAGACAAAAAAATTCAGGTAATTAAGGTTGTGCGTACTGTTACCAGCTTGGGCCTCAAGGAAGCCAAGGATTTGGTTGACGGAGCCCCACAGGCGATTAAAGAAGGTGTGCCCAAAGGAGAAGCTGAAGATATCAAAAAACAATTAGAGGAAGTTGGCGCTACGGTTGAAATCAAATAGCTTTTTCTTTTATCCACAAACTATTAGGTGTCAAATTTATGCAGAATAACGGAAGAGAATCTTTCGCTAAATTGAAGACAGTCATCGATTTGCCTGACTTGTTAGACGTTCAGCTTAAGTCTTTTAAGCAATTCCTGCAGGACGATCTTGGTCCGGACAATAGAAAAAATCAAGGGCTGGAATCAGTTTTCAAGAATATTTTTCCTATCGTAGACAGCCGCGAGAATTTCTGTTTGGAATTCGTTGAGTATTATATTGAAAAGCCCAAATACGGTCTCGTTGAATGTCAGGAACGCGGCGTGACCTATTCGGTCCCTCTAAAGGCAAAGATGAAGTTGTCTATTAAGGATCAATATGGTGACAGCAAAGATTTTGTGGATACGATAGAACAAGTTGTCTACCTGGGTAACATTCCTTACATGACCAATCGCGGTACCTTTATTATTAACGGTGCCGAACGGATTGTGGTGAGTCAATTGCATCGTTCACCTGGAGTGTTTTTCGACCAGATGCTGCATCCGAATGGTACCAAAATTTATTCCGCGAGAATAATTCCCCTTCGAGGATCCTGGGTTGAGTTTACGACGGATATAAATGACGTGATGTTTGTTTATATCGATCGCCGCAAGAAATTTCCGGTAACGACTCTGTTGCGGGCGCTCGGATATTCGACCGATTCGGATTTGCTGAAACTTTTCGATTTGATCGAGGAGGTAAAGGTTAAGGGTTCCGCCTTTAGCAAGGCGATCGGTAAAGTTTCTATCGCAGATGTAATCGATATGGAGACCGGGGAACTGCTGCTGGAAAAGGAGGCCGAGTTAACGGAGGAGGCGGTTGCTCAAATCAAGGAAGCCGGTATTAAGAGCATTAAATTCCTTAAGCCCGACGGTTTTATGGGGCCTGAGGTGATTACGAATACCCTGAAGAAGGATGCAGCCAGATCGGAGGCCGACGCTTTAGAAGCAATTTACCGGCATTTAAGATCCGGGGATGCGCCTGATTTGGACACCGCCAGGAGTTTGATCGAACGGATGTTTTTCAATCCAAAGAGGTACGATCTTGGACAGGTTGGACGCTACAGAGTGAATAAGAAGTTGAGTCTAGATATCCCAATTGAAACAACAGTTTTAACGCGCGAAGATATCGTCGCAATTATTAAATATCTTTTGGAGTTGCGAGCAGGTAAAAGAGTGCCGGATGATATTGACCATCTTGGTAACAGGCGAATAAAGACAGTTGGCGAACAGCTTTCCACCCAGATGAATCTTGGTCTCTCCCGAATGGCTCGCACCATTAAAGAGAGAATGAACTTGCGGGACAATGAGAATTTGACCCCGCAGGACTTGGTAAATGCTCGGACAATTTTTTCCGTAATTAACACCTTTTTTGGGACCAGTCAGCTTTCCCAGTTCATGGATCAGACCAATCCTTTGGCTGAGATGACGCACAAGCGACGCTTGTCTGCACTTGGCCCGGGTGGTTTGACAAGGGAGCGCGCGGGATTTGAGGTTCGCGATGTTCACTATACTCATTACGGACGTCTCTGTCCAATTGAAACTCCTGAAGGTCCGAATATTGGTTTGATATCTTCATTAACAACATTTGCCCGCATTAACGATTTTGGTTTTATTGAAACACCTTATAGAAAGGTTGCAAATAGCAAAGTCTCAAATAAAATCGAATACCTTTCTGCGGACGACGAGGATCAGTATGTCATTGCTCAAGCGAATGCGCCTTTAGACGATAAAGGAAATTTCGTCAAGGATCGGGTGAAATCGAGATTCCGAGGAGATTTTCCGGCAGTGCCTCCGTCCGAGGTCAATTACATGGATGTTTCACCTAACCAAATAGTATCTGCAGCGGCTGCTCTGATTCCGTTCCTGGAACATGATGATGCTAACCGTGCACTCATGGGTTCAAATATGCAGCGACAAGGTGTGCCCCTACTTCGTACCGATTCTCCTCTTGTGGGTACTGGAATGGAAGCAAAGGTGGCCAGAGATTCGCGGGCTATGATTATCTCGGATTACAATGGAATCGTTGAATCCGTTGCCGCTTCAAGAATTGTAATTAAAAAGGAGACACGGGCAAGTGACCAATTGAAGCCTGAAGCGCTTTTAAGTTTTGATGATTCAGCTTATATTTCGTATCGATTAACAAAATTTATGCGTACCAATCAGGACACCTGTATAAATCAACGGCCCATTGTCACGGTTGGACAAAAGGTTAAAAAAGGAGACGTTTTGGCCGATGGCTGTGCAACGCAAGGCGGGGAATTGGCTCTGGGTCAAAATGTGCTGGTTGCTTTCATGCCTTGGCGCGGCTATAACTTTGAAGATGCGATTGTCCTTTCAGAGCGAGTTGTTCAAGAGGATGTTTATACATCCATACATATTGAAGAGTTCGAGTTGCAAGTTCGAGATACTAAGCGTGGCGAGGAAGAGCTGACAAGGGAGATTCCAAACGTAAGTGAAGAAACCACAAAAGATTTGGATGAAAATGGAATCATTCGAATCGGTGCCGAAGTTCGGGCAGGCGACATCCTTGTCGGTAAGGTTACACCAAAAGGGGAGACCGATCCAACTCCTGAAGAGAAATTGCTTAAAGCGATTTTTGGCGAAAAAGCTGGCGACGTCAAGGACGCTTCTCTGAAAGCGCCCCCGGGAATGAAGGGTGTTGTGATTGACACCAAGTTGTTTACCCGTAAGAAAAAAGATCCAAAAACGAAAAAGCAAGACAAGAAAGCGCTCGATGAGGTAGAGGTTTGGTACAGCTCTGAATTGGCTCGGGTTGGAAAGTTTAGAGACGAAAAACTGCAGAAAGTTCTTTTAAATAAACCGGTGAATTCGATACGGGATAAGAGTTCGGGTAAAATTCTGTTCAGAGCTAACACATCGCTTACAGCAGAGAAGATGGCAGAAATAGAGTTTGAGAATATCGACTACAGTGAAGGCATTAGCACGGATAAAAAAGCAAATGAGTTGGTGAATTCAATTTGGATTGCTTATGAAACCGCATTGGCTGAACTGGAAGAAGAATTTGAAAACAGGAAATTTAAGATAGTTGTCGGCGACGAACTTCCGCCCGGCATTGTTCAGCTCGCCAAAGTTTATGTTGCTAAAAAACGCAAACTGATGGTCGGCGATAAAATGGCTGGACGGCATGGCAATAAAGGTGTTGTCGCCAGAATCGTCCCGATGGAAGATATGCCATATATGCAAGACGGTACACCGGTGGACATCATACTCAATCCGCTCGGCGTTCCATCCAGAATGAATTTAGGACAGATTTTCGAGGCTAATTTGGGCTGGGCCGCCAAAATCCTTGGTATAAAATACGCGACTCCGGTTTTTGATGGAGCGAGTCTTGACCAGATCAAGGAAATCATGAAAAAGGCCGGACTGCCGGAAGATGGTAAGATAACGCTTTATGATGGACGGACTGGAGAAAAGATCGATAACCCGGTTACTGTTGGGGTTACTTATATTCTGAAGCTTTCGCATCTTGTTGAAGATAAACTCCATGCCCGATCCATTGGACCCTATTCGCTTATTACACAACAGCCCCTGGGCGGTAAGGCGCAATTCGGTGGACAACGATTTGGTGAGATGGAAGTCTGGGCATTGGAAGCTTATGGCGCTGCCCATACTTTGCAGGAAATCCTCACCGTTAAATCGGATGACGTGCGCGGACGCTCGAAAGTTTATGAGGCCATCGTTAAGGGCGACAATTTGCCTGAACCGGGATTGCCTGAATCGTTTAACGTTTTGATCCGGGAGTTGCAAGGATTAGGCTTGGATATACAACTCTTGGAAGAATATAATATTAAGCCGTAATTAGTCACCAATCTCTAAATAGGAGGTGGCACGTTGGCCTACTTTAGTAGACAGGAAACTGCGACAAAAAAACCATTTAAAGCTATTTCAATTAGCTTGGCGTCTTCGGATAAGATTCTGGAAAGATCGTATGGCGAAGTAACGAAACCGGAAACAATTAATTACCGTTCCTTTAAGCCGGAAAAGGATGGATTGTTTTGTGAAAAAATCTTTGGTCCGGTTCGTGATTGGGAGTGCCATTGCGGTAAGTATAAGCGTATTCGGTACAAGGGTATTATTTGCGACAGATGCGGTGTAGAAGTAACAACAAAAAGCGTTCGCCGTGAGCGGATGGGACATATTTCCTTAGCCGTGCCCGTTATTCACATCTGGTTCTGGAAGTCTTTACCTTCAAAGATCGGCTATATCTTAGGCATGAGCGCCAAGGAACTGGAACGAGTTATTTACTATGAGTCATACGTTGTTATAGAGCCCGGGAATAGTGGCCTTAAGGCAAAAGATCTTATTAGCGAAGAAGAGTATTTTCAAATTATTAGTGAGTCCAGGGAAAATGGAGAGGAAACAGAGGCCGGCGAAGAGGCCGAAGAGCAGAAAGAGTTCCGTGCGCAAATAGGCGGGGAAGCTGTTCTGGATTTACTTAAGAGAACCGATATTCAGGCTGTTTCTGTCGAATTACGCCAGGCGGTTCGTGAAGAAACTTCCTTTCAGAGAAAAACCGACGCTTTAAAGCGATTGCGTGTTATTGAATCGTTCAAAAAAAGTACCAACCGGCCTGAGTGGATGGTACTTTCGGTGATTCCGGTTATTCCTCCTGAACTTCGACCTTTAGTTCCCCTTGAAGGCGGCCGTTTTGCGACCAGTGATTTGAACGATTTGTATCGGCGTGTCATTATTCGCAATAATCGTCTCAAAAAATTAATGGAGATAAAAGCACCCGAGGTTATTCTGAGAAATGAGAAGCGGATGCTTCAAGAAGCCGTCGACGCTCTGTTTGATAATGGCCGGAAATCGGCTGCGGTTCGTGGCGACGGCAACCGGCCGTTGAAATCCCTCTCAGATATGTTAAGAGGGAAACAGGGTCGCTTCCGTCAGAACCTTCTTGGAAAACGAATTGATTATTCCGGGCGTTCCGTAATCGTTGTAGGACCGGAACTTTCGCTGCATGAATGCGGGCTACCCAAAGATATGGCCTTGGAGCTCTTTAAGCCGTTTGTTATTCGAAAGTTGGTAGAACGCGGTCTCGTGAAAACCGTTAAGAGTGCAAAGAAATTAGTTGACCGGCGCGGTGCGGAAGTTTGGGACATCTTGGAAGAAATTATCGACGATCACCCCATTCTTTTGAACCGGGCGCCAACTTTGCATCGGCTTGGCATTCAGGCTTTTCAACCTATTTTGATCGAAGGAAAAGCCATTCAGGTGCATCCACTGGTGTGCGCGGCCTTCAACGCGGATTTCGATGGTGACCAAATGGCGGTACATGTCCCCTTGTCTCATTATGCTCAGATTGAAACGCGCCTTTTGATGTTATCGAGTCACAACATCCTTTCGCCGGCCAACGGCCGTCCTTTAGCAATTCCAAGTCAGGATATTGTTTTAGGTATTTACTACCTGACCAAGATGAAAGAGAATGATTTGGCGGCTGGTAAAAGGTTTGCTTCTGCCAATGAAGTGTTGATTGCCTACAATGACGGAAAAGTAGGTCTGCATGCAGAAATTAAAGTCAGGATTAATGGTGAGATTCTTGAGACGACCACGGGTCGGGTTATCCTCAATGAGGTGCTTCCCGATGGGATGCCTTTTGTCAATGAGCTCCTGACCAAGAGAAGAGTCGAAGAGATAGCAGCGAATGTGTACAGAGGGTTTGGAAATCAGAGAACGGCCGTTTTTCTTGACGAACTCAAGCAGATAGGATTTGACTACGCTATGAAATCTGGCGCGACCGTTGGAATTGATGACATACGAGTTCCTGAAGAAAAGGCGGCGCTGCTGGAAGAGGCCTTCAATAAAGTAGCGACAATCCAGAAGCAATATGAAAAAGGCGTTATTACAGACGGAGAACGCTACAACAAAATTATTGATATTTGGACGCGCACCACCAGCGAGGTTGCTGAAAAATTATTCTCTCACTTGGAAAAGGATCGAGCCGGCTTTAATCCTATCTATATGATGGCAGATTCAGGGGCGCGAGGTTCAAAGGAGCAAATTAGGCAGCTTGCCGGTATGCGCGGTCTTATGGCGAAACCACAGAAGAAAATGACCGGTCAAATGGGTGAAATTATCGAAGATCCTATCACCGCGAACTTCAGAGAAGGCCTTTCTGTATTAGAGTATTTTATTTCTTGTCACGGCGCAAGGAAGGGCTTGGCCGACACTGCGTTGAAAACCGCTGACGCAGGTTATTTGACAAGAAGGCTGGTTGACGTTGCCCAGGATGTCATTATTACGGAAGTAGATTGCAAGACTATCTTGGGGATTCGAATTAGCGATTTAAAAGAAGGGGAAGAGATCATCGAACCTCTTCGCGATAGAATTTTGGGCAGGGTTGCCGCGGAAGACGTGTTTGATCCTGAAACCCAAGATGTAATTGTTGATGCAAGTACCTTGATTGGCGAAGACAAAGCTGATCAAATCTCAAATAGCGGTCTGGAATCTGTACGAATCAGGTCAGTTTTGACCTGTGAATCTAAACGGGGCGTCTGTGCTTTATGTTATGGGCGTAATCTTGCTACCGGGAATACGGTTAAGATCGGTGAGGCGGTCGGTGTGATGGCTGCTCAGTCTATCGGCGAACCGGGTACTCAGTTGACCTTACGTACTTTTCATATTGGGGGTACCGCTTCGCGAATAGCGGCGCAATCGCAGGTGGCGGCAAAGTACCCCGGCAAAGTTCAATTTGAGAACCTGAAATTTGTAACCCAGGTGGATGGCGCAGTGATCGCCGTGGGTCGAAATGGCAAAGTTAAAATTATTGACGAGAATAATAGGGTCGTGGCTCACTATACGGTTCCTTATGGCGCTAAGATTGTTGTGCAGGAAGGCACAATAATTGAAAAAGGAGCCATCGTCTTTCACTGGGATCCGTATACAACGAGTATCTTGTCCAATCATGATGGCAAAGTGAAGTACGTTGACTTAAAAGAAAAAGTCACTTTCCTTGAGGCGTTAAACGAGACCACAGGACTCAAGCAGAGCGTGGTCATTGAAACTAGAAATCGAGATTTAAACCCACAACTACATCTCTTGGATAAAGACGGCGATAAGTTAAGCAACTATATTTTACCGACAAGTGCACATTTGCAAGTTAACGACGGGCAAGAAGTTAGAGCAGGCGATGTGCTTGCCAAAATACCGAGAGAGATTGCCAAGACCCGGGATATTACCGGTGGTTTGCCACGAGTAGCCGAATTATTTGAGGCCAGGAGACCAAAGGAACCTGCAATTGTCAGCGAGATAGACGGCGAAGTAAGTTTTGGTGAAATCCGTCGGGGCGTGAGGAAGATTTTAGTAACTTCACAAGATGCGCAAGAAGAAAAACTATATATGATCCCTTACGGAAAACACGTACTTGTTCATGAAGGCGACTTCGTACAGGCTGGTGAAAAATTGTGCGAAGGGAGTGTCGCTCCCGAAGACATTTTGAATATTATGGGATCGAATAAAGTTCAGGAGTATCTCGTAAATGAAATTCAGGAAGTCTATCGTTTGCAGGGAGTGCGAATAAATGATAAGCATATTGAAGTCATTGTACGACAAATGCTTCAGAAGGTTAAGCTCGAAGATGCGGGCGATACATCTTACCTCGAAGGTGATCATGTTGATAAAATCATTTTTCTGGCAGCTAATGAAGCAATCCGTGGTAAGGTCGTCATCACTGAAGCGGGTGATTCCACCTTTAAAGTTGATGAAATTGTAGAAAAAGGTGAGTTGAAAAGTCAAAATGCCAAGCTAAAAGAGGGCGGCAAAAAAGGAGCGTCATCCCGGCCGGCGCAGCCTGCAACATTTTTACCGTTACTTCTCGGAATAACCAAGGCATCCTTGACAACCGAGAGCTTTATCTCGGCAGCTTCGTTTCAGGAAACGACCCGGGTGTTAGCTGATGCCGCCATTGAAGGCAAGGTTGACAAGCTGCTGGGTTTAAAGGAAAATGTTATTATGGGGCATCTGATTCCGGCCGGTACCGGATTGAAAAAATTTAAAGACATTATAGTAACTTGCGAAACTGATGACGAGAAAGAAGAGGCCATGGTAGAGGAGGTCAAGGATGAGTATCAGGCGGCCGTCGGTTAAGACAAAAATTATCTAAAGCAAATCAAAAATTTGTTTGCTTTTATTGAAATTAATATATATATTATTGATCTGTAATTTAAGGGATTTCTATTGCCAACAATTAATCAATTAATCAAAGCTGGTCGCAAAAAAGTTACTAAGAAAACTACTGCACCGGCGTTGATGGGTTCTCCTCAGCGGCGAGGTGTCTGCACGAGAGTTTATACAACGACACCTAAAAAGCCTAATTCTGCCTTGAGGAAAGTAGCCAGGGTAAGATTGACCAACGGCTTCGAGGTGACTGCCTATATTCCCGGCGAGGGGCACAATTTGCAGGAGCACTCAATTGTATTGATCAGAGGTGGTCGGGTTAAGGATTTACCGGGAGTCAGGTATCATATTGTTCGTGGTGTCTACGATACGAGCGGTGTCCAGGATCGTAATCAATCTCGTTCCAAATATGGCACCAAGAGAAAAGGATCTTAGGTAGGTTTTTTTTACAATAATTATGTCAAGAAGAAAAAGCGCTGAACAAAGAGTGGTTTTACCCGATCCGAAATATAAGAGTGTTTTGGTGACTAAGTTTATAAATAGTTTGATGCAACGCGGCAAGAAAAGCGTTGCTGAAAAAATATTTTATTCAGCTTTGGATGGTGTCGAAAGTAAAACGAAGAAAAGCGGCCTAGAGGTTTTTGAAAAGGCTATTGAAAATGTCAAGCCGATTCTTGAGGTTCGTTCTCGCAGGGTTGGTGGTGCAACCTATCAAATACCGGTTGAGGTTCGTTTGAATCGCAAGCAAGCGTTGGCGTTGAGGTGGATTATTGGATTTGCGAAAACGCGACCGGGAAAGTCGATGGCTGAAAAGCTGGCAGATGAATTGATAGCCGCTTCGAATAAGGAGGGGAATTCAATGAAAAAAAGGGAAGATACCCACAAGATGGCCGAGGCTAATAAAGCTTTTGCCCACTTTCGGTGGTAGGAAAGGAATAAATACAAAAAATTACGTTAAGTTTTTAAAATTATTGGTTTTAAGGGAAGCAAATTTTATATTTGCACTTCCCTTTTTCATGTAATTGTGGAACGGATTCAATGGTTACGCTTGGTTTGATTTTAGTTAATCGGGAGTTTTGTTTTTATGTTAAAAGAAGTATCGCTCGATAAGATTCGTAATATTGGTATCATGGCCCACATTGATGCGGGTAAGACTACCACGACTGAGCGTATTCTGTTTTACGCTGGTGAAATTCACCGAATGGGTGAAGTCCATGATGGTGCTGCAACGATGGATTGGATGGAGCAGGAAAGGGAGCGCGGAATTACAATTACATCTGCCGCTGTCACATGTCTGTGGAAAAATCATCGTATTAATATTATTGATACACCCGGCCATGTTGATTTTACTGTAGAAGTGGAAAGGTCTTTGCGGGTTTTGGATGGCGCGATTGCATTATTTTGTGCGGTAGGTGGTGTTGAGCCTCAATCTGAAACGGTTTGGCGTCAAGCTGATAAGTACCAGGTGCCGCGAATTGCTTTTGTTAATAAAATGGATCGCGTTGGCGCTAATTTTTTTGGCGCAATGGCGATGATTAAAGATAGGCTGGGTGCGAATGTGGTGCCGGTTCAAATCCCAATCGGCGAAGGAGACATGTTTGTCGGGTTAATTGACTTGATTCGGATGAAGGCGGTTGTGTATGATGATGCCAGTTTGGGTTCCTCCTGGG
>SMUX01294763.1_pt1 | contig 11492 bp, 10 predicted proteins | sample 2456431 | NCBI WGS metagenome assembly SMUX01 (sample SAMN11095930, study PRJNA526329) | marine sediment metagenome | biome: Marine sediment; feature: Surficial sediment; material: Deep marine sediment; isolation source: Hadal surficial sediment | place: Pacific Ocean | collected 2014-11 | depth... | reverse complement strand
CCGAGGTGTTTATAGTCGGCAACGATATTTTGCCCTTCCGTCGGGCGCCTTAGCATCGGAACCCCCTCATAACGCTCCATCGATGGGAATAACGCCGTTGGTTTCTCGACACCGGCAACAGCCCAGCGCGCCCGGTGACGGTGCCCCTCCAGTGACTTAAGCGCGCCCGCAGCAGCTAATGCACTCAGTTCCCTGCGATTCAGCGCACTGCGTTCCAGCAATTGCTGAATACTTCGATACAGGCCGGTTGAACGCGCCTCGACGATGGTCCTGCCCGCAGTTTCGGGCAGGCCTTTGACCTGCCGTAGCCCTAAACGTAATGCCGGCTTGCCGTTGTCCATTCTCTCCAGTGTGCAATCCCAGTCACTTGTGTTTACATCCACGGGCCGCACTTCGACTCCGTGGCGTCGGAGGTCCTGGCATAACTGTGATGCCGAATAAAAGCCCATCGGCTGGCTGTTTATTAGCGCCGCCGTGAACGCCGCCGGTTCATGGCATTTGAGCCAGCAGGAAACATAGACGAGCAAGGCAAAACTGGCCGAATGAGACTCGGGAAAACCGTACTCGCCGAAGCCCTTTATCTGCTTGAAGATCTGCCGGGCAAAGTCCTCTGAATAACCTCGCTCCCGCATACCGTTGATGAGTTTTTCCTCGAACGGGCCGAGACCACCACGACGTTTCCAGGCCGCCATTGCGCGACGCAGCCGGTCCGCCTCACCTGCCGTAAAGCCGGCGGCCACAACGGCCAATTGCATTACCTGTTCCTGAAAAATAGGGACACCTAATGTGCGCTGCAGTACTTCCTTGACATCATCGCTCGGGTATTCGACGACCTCTTCTCCGGATCGCCTGCGAAGATAGGGATGCACCATGCCTCCCTGTATGGGACCCGGGCGAATGATCGCCACCTCGATGACAAGGTCGTAATAACAACGTGGCTTCAAGCGCGGCAACATCGCCATCTGTGCACGAGACTCAATCTGGAACACACCCATCGTGTCGCCGTCGCAGATCATGTCATACACTTGTCCGTCTTCCGCCGGCACCGTCGAGAGCGAATACTCCCTGCCGTCGTACTCCCTGATCAGATCGAAGCTTCGCCGAATTGCCGTCAGCATGCCGAGGCCCAACACGTCGACCTTCAGGAGCCCCAAGTCCTCGAGATCGTTTTTCTCCCACTGAATAACGGTGCGGCCCTCCATCGTCGCGTTCTCGACAGGTACCAGTTCCGATAACGGCTCATTGGAAATGACGAATCCACCTACGTGTTGTGACAGATGGCGTGGAAAACCGATGAGCTGTCGCACCAGATAGAGCAGGCGTTTGATAACCGGGCTTTCGGGATCGAGCCCGGCCTCCAGCACCCGGCTATCGTCGACGGCCTGGCCGTCCCACCACTGCATGGAACGGGCGAGTTTATCGACCTGCAGGCCGCTGAGTCCCAGCGCCTTGCCGACATCCCGCAGTGCACTCCGTGGTCGGTACGTTATAACCGTTGCAGTAAGCGCCGCACGCTCTCGCCCATACTTTTTATAGATGTATTGAATTACCTCCTCGCGCCGCTCGTGTTCGAAATCGACGTCGATGTCCGGTGGTTCATTGCGTTCTTTGGAGATAAAGCGCTCGACGAGCGTCGCCATACGATCGGGGTCGACTTCGGTAATGCCTAAGCAAAAACAAACCGCCGAATTCGCGGCAGAACCGCGCCCCTGACACAGAATCCCCTGCGCCCGTGCAAAAGCCACGATGTCATACACGGTCAGGAAGAAGGGTTCGTAGCTGAGATCGGCAATGAGTTCGAGCTCATGCTCTACGAGCTCCACGACTTTTTTCGGAGCACCATCAGGCCAGCGTCTTCGCATGCCCTGTTCGCTCAAATGACGCAGATAAGTTGCCGGCGTTTCGCCATCGGGCACCAGTTCATCCGGATATTCGTAACGAAGTTCATCGAGTGAGAAATCGATCAGGCCTGCAATATGTAGCGTCTCCTGAATGAGCTCCGCGGGATAGATCGTTGCGACTAACTCAGGAGACCGAAGGTAACGTTCGCCGTTCGGGTACAGCGTGAAGCCTGCCCTGTCGACTGTCACTTTTTCTCGTATCGCCGTGATCGTATCCTGCAACATACGGCGCGAGCGCCGGTGCATATGCACATCACCGCTGGCAACGAGGGGCAGATCCAGCGTCCGGCTTAAGCTTTGCAGCCGGTCCAGGCGCTGGTGCTCCAGGCCATCTGCGAGCAATTCCACGGCAATCCACAGGCGCTCACGAAAGGCATCGCCTATCCAGCGGTCTTGCGCTTGCAATTGCAGTTGACTGTCAGGAATCCATAACAGCAGGCAATCAGGCAGGCCGTCGGTAAATGCATCGGGCGTCAGTTTATAACTGCCCTTCTCTGCGGCTCGCCTGCCGTCGGTAATGAGACGACACAGGCGGGCATAGCCAGTGCGGCTCTGTGCAAGAGCAACGAGCTTCAGCCCGGTATCAAGGCGGAATTCCGAACCGATGATGAGCTTTTTAAAGCTAAAATTTCTGGCTGCCACATGCGCTCTTACGACACCGGAGACGGAGCATTCGTCGGTAATAGCCAGCGCTGTATAGCCAAGTTCAGCGGCCGCCTCAACAAGCTCTTCGGGATGCGACGCGCCCCTTAAGAAGGTGAAATTGCTGAGCGCATGCAGTTCGGCATAGGCAGTCATAGATCTTCAGTACTGGTGGTCCAACAGGACTGTATTGATGGACCACTAGCAGCGTGTTGAAAAAGCCTCAGGCGAGTGCGAGACAAGGTGAGAATCGGCGATTGCCGCTCTCGCCCGTCCATGGGCTCCGCGGCATTTGAGCCTCCTGCCCGGCAAGCGCAGTGTACATGCCAGTTTGCGCCTTCCGCGCCCCGCATTTTGAGCCCAATCCGCCTACGACACTTGAAGTATCGTGTTGACGGGTGCGGATTGATCTTTAGTGAGTTCACCTGGATGACAGATGAAATTACGCAGTATCGTGCCGTCTGGGGCTTTTTCACGCGCTGTTAGCCGAATATGCCGTGCAGATACCAGCGGGCAGACCTTCGATCCTGATACACCCAGACGTGAATACCTGCTGGATTCACGGCTACGTAATAATCCCTCGCAATGCCGTCGCCATCCCACCAGCCCGTCTCGAGGCGTTCCGGCCTGTCCAGCAGCTTCAAAATACCCTGATACACCGGAGCACCCTGCTCGAGGTGCAGCGGCCTCGGTTCCGGCAACATCCACAGAGGCCTTCGCAATACCCGGCGCTCTTCGCACCAGTAGTTTGGAACAGCCGCACAATGCGGCACCTGCGCCAGATCTGCGGGCATCCAGGCATACTGCGGGCGATGTTCGGCGACGGTCATGACACCATGTATTGACTCATCGCCGATGCGGGCGCTGATACGCTCGACAAGATGTGCGATGGGCTCACCCTGTCGCTTGCCCGCATCGTTAAAAGGCAACTTAGAAGTTCTTGCCGTGAGTAATTGACTCTGCCCACCACGCAAGCGAATCGCTATCACCGGTTCCGGAAACTGAAGCTGGTCAAACTTTATCTTTAGCAATTCGAACCAGTGCGAAGCGCTGCGGCCTGCCTGTACACAACCCAGTGTCAGATGCGTTGCAGGTTCTCGCAAATGAAAAAAGCTGAACAACACGCGTTGTATACTTAATTGCCGAGTCAGTAAAAAACGCTCGAGTCCGACGAATAGTTCCTGACAGACATTGAGCAGCAAGTCGCTGGAACTCTCTTCTTCTGACAACTCGTATTCAGAGCAAAAACGTTCGGGCGCCCGATAAGACTGACGGGGATCCGGCGAGCGTCCCAGTGCACGATCAAGTTCGAGTAAGCGACCAGCACCGAACCGCCGGGCAAAACCCTCTCGCGATAATCTTAAGGCATCGACAACATGGGTAATACCCATACCGTTCAAAGATTCATTAACAGAATCCGGCCAGCCAAGACAGCGTATCGGCAGCTTGCTCAGTGCGCCGGTCAGGTCTGCCTGCGCAAGAATCGAGACCCTGCGGCCTGCCTTTGCCAGCCAGGTCGACGACAAAGGCGTCGGTGCGATCGAAAGTAACGCACTGAAGCCCAAAACTTCCAGACCGGTCGCAATCTGTTGTTTGAGCGGTGAAAGCCCGCCGAACAGTCGTAAACTGCCGGCGATTTCCAGAAGCAGGATGTTGGGCGCCTCAATACAGACGAAAGAAGTGAACTGCTCTGCCCAGGCAGCCAGAGCTTGTAAAATCTGTTGTTCCCGTTGCGGGCTGCGTTCTTTGAGGCAAAGCGCTGGCAGGAGCGCTAATGCAGCGTTCACTGCCAGTCCGGGATTTATCCCTGCTGCCCTGGCCTTCTTATCGGCCAGTAATATGCGCCGCATGCCCTTTTCGTCTTCGAATACCGCTTCTGTTTCACGGTCATCTTTGTCGCTCAAAGCCTGAAGCGGCAGAGCTGGCAGATAGATACAAAGCCACAGGCGTCGCGTTGGTTTCGCGACAGGGCTAAGCGATTGTTGTGCGGGTTCTATGCGTGCAGGTGTTATTGCTACAGAGGGAGTCGGGGCGGCTTCCCGCAAAATGGCGGGCGATTTATCCGGGGGTGACATGATCAACCCAAAGATTGTGCGAGATCCGGCCACAAACCGGATTCTCGTGCGATGTTCGGGTTAACCTGCATAGTCCCGCAGTACGACCGGTCGGCCGCCGCGACTTTTGAGAATACCCAAGTCCGTACCCTTCTCACCCGATGTGAGCTGAATACGCAAAGCAGCAGCCGATGCTTGAGACAGTGCCGCCAGCGGGCGAAATGCGATCGCCCAGCTTTGTCCTTTTTCGGCAGCGAGTTGCAAACGTCGGCTGGAATAGTCATTCAGCGTATCCAGCCACATGAGCACGGCCGCACAATTGCCGGAAGACAAGGCCTGCTCGGCTGACCACAAGGTTTCATTCTCCTGCTTAGGTGCCACGACCAATATCCGTGAAAGGTTGATACCCCATTGCAACAATGCGGGTGGGTAGGGCTGGAAAGGCGGCGCTATCCAGGCTATCCAGCCAGCCTCTGCATCGTCTGCTGCCTCACCGCCTTGTGCCTCACTGAGGCGGGCCAGTGCCGGCATCAACAACTGCAGCTCGCCCATGCCATAGTGCTCGAGCAGAATTTCAGTCAGGGCATGCCGTGGCCAGCCACCGCCCGGCAAATGTCGATCAAGCTTTGGATAACCACTGGGGAGCCCTTGCCAGCGACTCGCCTGATCACGCCCCCGCCAGAGTCGCGGGTTTTGTAGTAATTTCTCGAGCGTGTCGGCCATGGTGCACAGGTCAGCCCGGATGTTGTACCGCGACGGAGTAACGAGAGCGCGGCATATTGGTACAACATCCAGGCTAGTGCGAGGGTAAGCGGTCACGGATGACACCGACGACGACACCCTCGATCACCATGGTTTGTGTATTCAGGTCCACCTGTATCGGCTCGAACTCCTCGTTCTCCGGTAACAACCAGACCGTGGATCCCTCCTGGCGATAGCGTTTGACGGTGACCTCGTCGTCTACCCTGGCCACGACGATTTGCCGGCTTCGCACTTCAGGTGTTCGGTGTACCGCAACCAGATCGCCGTCGAGAATGCCTGCGTCCTTCATACTCATGCCATGCACCCGCAACAGGAAATGCGGCTTGGGATTAAACAGCGTCGGATCGAGCCTGTAATGTGTCTCGATATGCTCCTCGGCCAGGATCGGGCTGCCGGCCGCCACCCTGCCGACCAACGGCAGACCCAACTGCTCGCGCAGTGAGTCTTTGAGCTGTATGCCCCTGGACGCCCCCGGCACGAGGTCCAGCACCCCCTTGCGCTGCAATGCGCGCAAATGCTCCTCGGCCGCATTGGCAGACTTGAAGCCCAGTTCCCTGGCGATTTCCGCACGCGTCGGCGGCATACCAGAATCGATTATAAACTCTTGTATCATATGGAGAATTTGGGATTGCCTAGGGGTCAGACCTTTCATCGCAGTAACCCTGTATAGATAAACAGTATTGTAATTATATACAGCTGATTTTCTTCTGCAAGTCGTTTGTAGATGCAATGGACAAGACTTTGATGACGGTACTTAAGGAATTGATCACGACCGTCCTTGCTTGTGGCCATCGGGCATCCAAATTCGCTCCCGGCGAATTTGTCATCTTTAACGCAATATTGCCGCAAGAAAACGAAACGAGCACTGTCTCACATAAACGACAACACCCAAATTAAATTAATGTTTTCGTTGAAGATAGCAGCGTATTAGGAAATAATGCGCCTGCAGTTTTATCCCAACAGAGGAAATTTGGATGATGATTAAGAATGTACTGAAAGTGAGCGCAATCGTGCTCGTGCTCGGGATGGCCTCAGGCTGTGCCGGCCAAGACACTGATGCACAGGCGGCCGCGGGCAGTGCAGCAAGAGATGCGGCGGCAGCCAAATCTATAGCTGAGGCTGCCCGTGCAACTGCAGACAGTGCAGCACAGGCGGCGGCTCGCGCTCAAAGCACCGCAGATCAGGCTTTGGCTGCGGCTAGCGAAGCTCAGACTTGCTGCGATGCGAACCGCGATCGCTTGGAGCGCATGTTCCAGAAATCTATGTCTAAGTAGCCGAAAGACTACGAAGATTTTAATTAAACGCCGTGCTTGTCGCGGCGTTTTTTATAGTTCTGCCGACCAGGGCGGGAATGCCGTCGGCGCGGTCTAACAAATCCTCTGCCCGCTGCCAGTCGAGTTCGCCGGCACGCGTATTCGTTGCTGCCACGAATTGTTCCGTCAGCGCAGTCAGCACGTTTCGCGCCGACCGCGGATAAACATCTTCCGGCAGCACTTCATTTGTAATTTCTCCGGATTCAGATTCGATTGGCGTTTTATCCAGTGCGCGGTGAACCTCCATGACCAGTTCGTCGCCGTCCCAGCCGACTTTGACCGGCTCGTTGATAATCCGCACCGGCGTGTCGACGCTTACCTGGCCAAACAGGAATCGGATATCTTCGGGAAACATCCGTATGCAGCCATGTGTGACGCGCATTCCGACGCCCGCCGGACGATTGGTGCTGTGTATGAGGTAGCCCGGGATGCTGAGACGCAGCGCGTATTTACCCAGTGGATTTTCGGGCCCGGGCGGCACAATTCGCGGCAGCGGGTTTCCGTCCGCCGCGTGCTCTGCGCGTACAGATTCTGGCGGATACCAAGTTGGGTTCAGAACCTTTGAAACAACGCGCGCCACGCCCAAAGGGGTCTCCCAGTCCATACGGCCGATGCTTATGGGATAGGTCATGACCATCGCCGGTTCGCCGTCCTTCGGTTCCGGGAAGTAGTACATGCGGTATTCGGCGAGATTCAGTACGACACCTTTTCTCGGTCCTGGCGGCAAAACGTAGCGCGTGGGCAGGAGGACTTCGGTGCCCTCGCCCGGCAACCAGGTATCGACATCAGGGTTTGCACGAACGATATCTTCGTAACCGAGTCCGTGGCGACGTGCGATATCGAGAAGCGTATCGTCTGCGCGCGAAGAGACGATGGTCAGTGCACCAACGACATCATTTCCGTCCGGAGGTAATTCGAATCGTTCTGCCTGCACTGCAATGGGCAGTGCAATGACGAGCAGTGTTGTCAGCATTGTTTGCCGAAAACTCATTGACCTTTCTCTTCCCTCTCAATTACCTCGGTTTCCGATTCGGCGGCTGCAAGCCAGTCCTGAAGCACATCGCTTTTTAGCAATCTCTTCGGGTAAGCCACTGCCGATTGCGGAAGGTTCATGCCATAGGTTCTGAATCTCAATACGACCGGCGCATACATTGCATCTGCCACACTAAAATCGCCAAAAAGCCAGTCGCCGCCGGACTGGTATTTTTTGTGGCAGTCCGACCAGATCTCGAGAATTCTGTCGATGTCGGCGGCGAGCTCATCGGGCAGCGCTACTGTACGCCCCATGGCGCGGCAATTCATAGGCATTAATTCACGCAAGATCCAAAAACCCGAGTGCATCTCTGCGCATACGCTTCTTGCATGCGCCCTGGCATTCGCATCCGACGGCCAGAGGCCTTTCTCGGGCCAGTGCTCGGCAACAGTCTCGGCGATGGCCATCGTGTCCCAAACTGGCTGCCCGTTCAGGATCAATACGGGCACCCGGCAAGCCGGCGAGTACTTCGCGATCTTGCTCGCAAACCCCTCCGAGTCGAGGGCCAGACGCTCCTCCTCGAATTCTATACCGGCCTCGGCCAGCAGGAACCATGCCCGCAGCGACCAGGTCGAGTAGTTTTTGTTGCCGATAATGAGTTTCGCTGACATGCGATCTTTACCTGGTCGTTCGGTTTTCAATAGTAAACCAATTTCCCCGATATGCCCTTGAATTGACCCGGTTTCGCGAGGCCGGTAGCCTGTCAGGCCTAAAGCCACTGCGGACAAGCAACATGGGTATGCGGTTTTCGTTCGAACTCACGGATCGGGACCTTGATTTTTTTCGCGAGGCATTGATAAAGTCTCGCGATGCGGTTCGACACGCCGACGAGTCGGAAATCATCGAGGCCATTAGCGACATTTTGGCCGAGATCAGGAGCAATGAACCGTTGCCGGACTTTGTCGCCAAACGAATCCCGAGCCTCGAGTCGATGATCAGGATGCTACAGGACGACGAGTGGGAACTGCCGGTGGACGATCGCGAACGCTTGTTAGCCATGTTCGTGTATTTCGGCGACCCGGAGGATATTCTGCCCGACTATATTCCCGTCATCGGATATCTCGACGACGTGATCATGATCGAATTGGTAGTTCGGGAGTTACAACACGTACGTGATGCGTATGAAGATTTTTGTGATTTTCGGGACAGCTATGACAAAAAGTTCAGCACCGGACACGATGCGGCAGTGCGCCGCGATCGTATCGACAGGAAGCGGCAACAGTTACATCAAAGAATGAAAAGACGGAGCAAAAGCAACAAGAAACGTGCAAAGCTTTGGTGACGCTAGAAACGCATCAACACCGAACCCCAGGTAAAGCCGCCGCCGAAGGCCTCCATCAGCACCAGCTGGCCTCGCTTGACCCGCCCATCGCGGACTGCAACGTCCAGCGCCAACGGTACTGACGCGGCCGACGTATTGCCGTGATCCTGCACGGTCAGTATCACTTTCTCCATTGGAAGACCGAGTCGTTTGGCAGTCGCCTGAATAATGCGTAGATTGGCCTGATGGGGTATCAGCCAGTCGAGGTCACTCTGGTCGATGTTGTTCGCTTCGAGCGTCTTTGTAGCGACATTGCCGAGGGTCCTGACGGCGACTTTAAATACCTCGTTGCCGTTCATGACGATTCTGGAATCTCCAACGCCTGCCTTGTGCAAATCCTTGGAAACGCCGACCGGATAGTAAAGAAGGTCCTTGTACTTACCGTCCGCGCCCAGATGGCAGGAGATGATCCCCTGTTCATCGGAGGGCTTGACTATAACCGCGCCCGCCCCATCACCGAACAGAACGCAGGTCGATCGGTCAGTCCAGTCGATCAGCTTGGTAATGATCTCGGCACCGATCACCAGGGCACACTTTGACTCGCTCAGGCGAATAAACTTGTCAGCGGTTGTTAACGCATAGATGAATCCTGTGCATGCCGCCTCGATACTGAATGCGGCGCACCCGTGAATCCCCAGCTTTTCCTGAACAATTGTGGCGACGTTTGGGAAAATCAGGTCCGGACTCGTCGTGCCGATAACAATCAGATCGATGTCTTCAGCCGTGATGCCGGCATCCTCGATGGCATTCTTCGCAGCTTCCACACACAGATCGGAAGTCAGCTGGTCTTCCGTCGCTACGTGACGTCGTTCAACGCCCGTGCGCGTGCGAATCCACTCGTCGCTGGTCTCTACCATCTTCTCCAGATCCGCATTCGTCATGATGCGTTCCGGCAGGTAGCGACCCGTGCCTTCGATTCTCGAATAGATCATGCAGCTTCCTGTTGTAACAGGTTGCCAATCTGTATCGGTACCTGATTCTTAACCTCGACGAGAGCTGTATCGATCGCATGCTGAAATGCATATGAATCGGCGCTGCCGTGGCTTTTTATGACGATACCATTAAGGCCAACCAGGGACGCGCCATTATAATTGCGCGGATCCATTTCGACAGCCAGTTTTTTCAGAACACCGTACGCAAATGCTGCCTGGATTTTCGAAAAAAAGTTTCTTGTGAAAGCACGACGAAGATGCTGAGCACAGAGGCCGACTGTGCCTTCCATCGTCTTGATCGCAACATTGCCGGTAAAACCGTCTGTTACGACGACATCGGCCTTGCCCGAGAAAATCTCGCTGCCTTCGATAAAACCGACATAATTCAGGCCGCCCTCGTTCAGCAACGCGGCCGCGTCCCTGACGGTCTCGTGACCCTTTGTATCCTCCACACCGATATTCAGCAGTGCAATGCGAGGGCGATCGAGTCTACGGATATCGCTCGTGACGATAGATCCCATGACGGCGAACTGAAACAACTGTTCGGGGCTGCCGACGGTATTGGCGCCCAAATCCAGCATGTGCACCGTGCCGCCGATAGACGGCAGCTCCGCAATAATCGCCGGCCGGTCGATGCCCGGCAACATCTTCAGCACGTATTTGGCGGTTGCCATCAACGCGCCTGTATTGCCGGCGCTGACAACAGCCTGAGCAACTCCCTCTTTGACCATGTTGATCGCCACGCGCATCGAGGAATCTTTTTTCTTACGAAGCGCATCGACCGGCGGTTCCGACATGCCCACCACTTCCGTCGAATGCCGAACGGTCAGGCGATTCTCTTCACCGACGATTCTGGTGATGTGACCCGATAGTTCTTCGGAGTCGCCGACCAGTACCAGGCTGAGATTCGGATGATTCTCGAGCGATGCGCGAGCAGCCCGTACGACAACCTCGGCGCCAAGGTCGCCGCTCATCGCATCGAGTGAAATTACAGCGCTTGTCCCCACAGTATCGCCTGGTCAGGCTCTCGCCTTCCCACTGTGCCAGCCTACTCTTCTACGTCTGCTTCGGGCTGCACGACAACCTGGTTGCCGCGATAAAATCCATCGGGAGTGACACGATGCCGAAGATGTGTTTCTCCCGAAGTTGGGTCTACAGACAGGGACGGTCCTTTAAGTTTGTCGTGCGAGCGACGCGTGCCGCGAGTCGCCGGTGTCCTACGACTTTTCTGAACTGCCATTTTTATCTCCAATAAATGACGACACTCTTGCGCCACCATCAAATCCAAAATCTTTCGTCAGCTGCGATCTAACGAATTATCAATTCGGGTCGCGCATTTGCGATTTCAAATCGGCAAACGGGCGAACTTTTCCCGGTTCCTCTGCAAGCAGCTTCTTCGCCAGCGGTCCGCACATCGCAGAATCGTCATGAGCCGCCGACAATGGCATTACCATGATCAGCGCTTCGTCAACAATGTCCAGGGGCCGCACAGTATCTTCTGCTGTCTCCCAGATTTCGTATTCTTCAAACGCTG
>SMUX01069977.1_pt1 | contig 11501 bp, 11 predicted proteins | sample 2456431 | NCBI WGS metagenome assembly SMUX01 (sample SAMN11095930, study PRJNA526329) | marine sediment metagenome | biome: Marine sediment; feature: Surficial sediment; material: Deep marine sediment; isolation source: Hadal surficial sediment | place: Pacific Ocean | collected 2014-11 | depth... | reverse complement strand
GTAAGTTCCTCAAGAAGGTCGGGGTGACCTCGCAACGCGAGATCGAGACCGCCGTGCGCGCGGCCCTCGCCGACGGCTCGCTGGCGCCGGACGCGACGATCAAGGCACGGGTGACGCTGACACTCGAAGGGCTGAACGTGAGCCACGAGATCGACGGCGACATCAGCCTCGGCTAATCCTCCCAAGACCCGAAGCCGGCAACGCCCCCGGTCCCGGCCCTTGGCCCGGCGCCATCGCGCCGGAGCGGGAAGATGTGCTGAAAAGTTAAGGATTTCAGCGTTTTCGTGCTTCTCCACGAGCAAAACTGGCGAGCCGGGCCGGTGAATAACCCTTGTTGATCCAATCCGCGCCCGATATTATCGGGCCCAGTTGAAGTCGTATGATGTCCCAAGGCCGGCGCGGGTGCGCCGTTCCATTATCAAGGGCGTTATTTCGACGGTGAGACGTTGGCTTTTCTCGGGGCGCAACCGGACCAAGAGCCGGAAGTACCGGGGAGCCAGCGAAGTTTATAGAAAAAGTCAGGGAGACCTAATCATGAAGCTTTTCTCCAAGATCATCGGCGCGTTGGTACTGGCGGGGTTCATCCTGCCGGGCGCGTCATCCAACCTTCCGGCCGCCGAGTATCCCAACAAAGCCATCACCTGGGTGGTGCCCTTCGGCGCCGGCGGCGGCACCGACCGCTGGTCGCGCGTCATGTCGGCGGGGGCCTACGACATCTGGGGCGTCGACTGGCGGGTGCGCAACGTGCCCGGGGCGTCCGGCGTGAAGGGCTGGAAATTCCTCCTGGACCGGCGGGCCGACGGCCACACCATTATATTGGCGAGCCCGACGCCGATCCTGGCGCTGGCCCGCGAGAGCAAGCCGATCCTCAATCCCGCGAAGGACATCAAGATCTGCGCCCTGATCGGCTTCTTCCGGCCGAACATCGCGATCCAAAAGAACGCGCCGTACAATGATCTCGACTCGCTGGTCGCGTACGCCAAGAAGAACCCGGGGAAGGTGGTGGTCGGCGGCTCCGGCTCGAACACGCTGGGGGCGGCAATCGTGTTCAAGCAGCTCGGCGTCAAGATGACCTACGTGGTCTACCCGGGCACCGGCAAGGCCATGGCCGACTTCCTGGGCGGGCACATCGACATCGGTGTGGGCCCCGACGAGATCCTGCTGGGCCTGGCGCCGGAGAAGGTCAAGGTGATCGCGACCTCGAGCAACAAGCCCCACCCGAAGGGCTACGAAAAGGCGATCGGCAACAAGGTCCCGCAGCCCAAGGACAAGGGCCTCAAGAGGGCCTTCGAGGGCCTGCGCTGGGTGGGCGTCCATCCGGACACGCCGGACGCGGTCTGCCAGAAGATTTCGGACAACATGAAGAAGCTCCTGAAATACAAGCCGGTCGCGAAGCTGCTGAAGAAGATCAAGGCGCAGCCCATCCACACGCCGATGAAACAGGCCCAGAAGGAATATGACGCGATGGTGGAGAGCACCATTGAAGCCGCGAGTCTCCTGGGTAAGGCCAAAGGCAAGTGATGACGGGTTCGACCGGCGACGCCCATGACTCTTGAACGAACGCCGACCCAGGCCGAACGCATTGTTCGGCCTGGGTCTCGTTCGTCGTGAGCGAAAGGAAGGGGACCGTGTCCGACGAATCGCCGAACCAAGCCCCACAAACCGCGAACTGGTGGAAGACCAACCAGGGCGCGGGCGCCGTCATGACGGTCCTCTTCGCCCTCCTTCTGCTTTACGTCATTTTCCTCACCGACGCCTTCCGCCCACTGCGCGACGGCTTCCTGCTGGGGTTCTTCCCCATTATGACCGCGGCGATGTGCGTGGGCTTCGCCGCGATCTTGCTGGTCGACCGCCTGCGCAAGAAGGTCATTCCCGATTACGCGCGGCTCGACTGGAAGTTCGTCGGCTTCGTGATCGGCTCCATCGCCTGGTGCGGCGTCTTCTTCTGGTTCCTCATAAGGGTCGGCTTCGTGGTCACGGCGCCGATCTTCATGTTCGGGCTGATCTACACCCTGGGGCTCCGGCCGGCGCGCACCGCCTTCCTGGCCAGCTTGGCGATCAGCGCCACCGTGTTCGCGATCTTCTGGATCATCGGCGCCAGGCTGCCCATCGGCCCCGAGTGGCTGATGGAGAAGTGGGGACTGCCGGTCGTCTACTGATCGGCTGACCGGCGGGGACGAGGAGAACGCCCATGGAGATTAATTTCGAAGCCCTGGCGGTGGCCGCCGACCTGGTTTTCCGGTGGCAGACCCTCATGTGGATCGCCATCGGCATCTTCATGGGCATCGCCGGGGGCGCCATGCCGGGCCTGACCGCGGCGACGACCATGGCGCTGTTTTTGCCGCTCGCCGCCCAGATGCCGCTCGGGCCGGCGCTGGGCCTGCTGATCGGAATCTACAAGGGGGCGGTCTTCGGCGGCTCCATCTCGGCCATCAGCTTCGCCACGCCGGGCACGCCGGAGGCGGCGGCCACCGTCTACGACGGTTACAAGCTGATGCTGAACGGCAAGGGCCGCAAGGCGATCCTGATGGCGCTGTACGCCTCGGTCACGGCGGATTTCTTGAGCGACCTCGTGCTCATCGTCGTGGCGCCGGCCCTGGCCGTGATCGCGCTCGCCTTCGGCCCCTCGGAGAAGGTGTGGCTGATGGTGATGGCCATCGCGCTCCTGGCCTCCTTGAGCGGCGCCCACTTCGCCAAGGGGCTCATCAGCGCCGCCGTCGGCTTCTTCTGCGCCACCATCGGCTCCGACCCCATCGGTATGGTCCAACGCAACACCTTCGGCTTCTGGCAGCTCTCCGATGGCATCCACCTGATTCCGTTGGTCGTGGGTCTCTTCGCCATGGGCCGCATGCTTGAGGAGGCGATGCACCTGTTCCGCGAGAAGAAGATAGCCGAGGACCTCAAGGCGCGGATCGGCGAGATCTTCAGCAAGCGCAGCGAGGGGCTGTCGATCCGGGAGTACCTGAGCTGCTGGCGCGAGATGTCGATCGGCTTCGGCATCGGCACCTTCGTCGGCGCCTTGCCCGGCCTCGGCAGCACGGTGGGCGCGTTCCTGTCCTACAGCGTCGCCAAGCAGGTTCGGCCGCACATCAAGTTCGGCACCGGCAAGCTCGAGGGGGTGGCGGCGGCCGAGGCGGGCAACAACGCGACGGTGGGGCCGACGCTGATCCCGCTCTTGGCCTTCGGGATTCCGGGAAGCTCCTCGGCGGCGCTCCTCGGCGGCGCGCTGACGCTGCAGGGCTTCACCCCCAACCCCCGGATGTTCGATCTTTACCCGCACGCGGTCTACGCGCTGTTCATCATCCTGTTGGTCGGCAATGTGTTCAACCTCGGCATCGGGCGGTTCTTCGCGCTCCTGTTCGCGAAGATCGCGCTCTTGCCGCGGCAACTCCTGATCCCGCTGGTGATGCTGATGGCGGTGCTGGGCAGCTACGCCTACCAGGGCAACACCACCGACGTGTGGGTGATGCTGGTGTTCGGCTTTGTCGGCTTCTTCTTCCGCATCTGGGGCATCCCGGAGGCGCCGCTGATCGTGACCTTCATGGTCGCCCCCATGCTCGAGGCGGAGCTCCGGCGCGGGCTGCTCATCCAGAAGGGCGACTGGTTCGACGCGCTCTTCCACAGCAACCTGGCCATCGGCCTCGCCGTCACGGCTTTTGTGCTCACCTTCCTGTGCGCGCGCTTCAGCTTGATGGAACGCATTGGCGCGGCCTCGGAGAGGGAGGCGAAGGAAGCCACCGGGGATTAGGGTTTTCGGTGTTGCCGTCTTGCACCGGCCGGGTTTCTGATATGCAACGTGAAACAGGCTCCGTTGTTAGGAGCGGCGCGGGGCGCGGGTATCGGCGATGATCCGTCATCAGGTTATGGTCCATCCGTCTTCCGACCGCCTTGCGCCTGAGGACCAGCTCGCCTGGAAGATGGCGGAGTACGCCGCTTCCGCGCCCGCCATCGAGGACGAGGTGGCTTCGATGGCGGCCAACCGGGTGATCGACAACGCCGCCGTGGCGCTGGCGGCGATCAACCGGGGACCGGTGGCGGCGGCGCGGGCCATGGCGCTCGCCCATCCGCGCGAAGGCGGCGCGACATTGTTCGGCCTAACGCCCGAAACCAAGGTCCATGCCGAGTGGGCGGCCTGGGCCAACGCCACCGCGGTGCGCGAGCTTGATTTCCACGACACCTTCCTGGCCGCAGATTACGCCCATCCCGGCGACAACATCGGACCACTGATCGCCGTCGCCCAGCAGACCGGACGCAACGGCGCCGATCTATTGCGCGCCATCGCCATCGCCTATGAGGTCCACGTGGCGCTGGTCAAGTCGATCTCGCTCCATGCCTACAAGAAGGACCATATCGCCCATCTCGCGCCGGCGACGGCGGCGGGGCTCGGCGCGCTCCTCGGCCTCGAGGTCCCGGTCATCTTCCAGGCGATCAACCAGGCGGTGCATCTCTCCTTTTCGACCCGCCAGTCGCGCAAGGGCGAGATCAGTTCGTGGAAGGCCTTCGCGCCGGGCTTCTCCGCCAAGCTGGCGATCGAGGCGGTCGACCGCGCCATGCGGGGCGAGGCGGCGCCGAGCCCGATCTATGAGGGCGAGGATGCGGTCATCGCCTGGATGCTGGGCGGGCCGGGGGAGCGTTTCGAGGTGGCGTTGCCGGCGCCAGGCGAGGCGCCACGCGGCATATTGGAGACCTACACCAAGGCCCATTCCGCCGAATACCAGACCCAGGCGTTCATCGATCTCGCCTTTAACTTGCGCCAAGAGATCGGCGATCTCTCGGCCGTCGAGAGGATCGAAATTCACACCTCGGCCCACACCCACAAGGTGGTCGGCTCCGGCGCCGACGACCCCCAGAAGTTCGACCCCGGCGCCAGCCGCGAGACCCTGGATCATTCGCTGATGTACATCTTCGCCGTGGCGCTCGAGGACGGGCGCTGGCACCATGTCGAGAGCTACACGCCCGAACGCGCGCATCGGGCCTCGACCGTCGCGCTGTGGCAAAAGATCCAAACGTTTGAGGACGCGGACTGGGACGCGCGCTATCACCACCCCGACCCGGCCCGGCGCGCTTTCGGCGGGAGGGCCGAGGTCAGGCTAAAGGACGGCGGGACCGTAACCGGGGAACTCGCCGTCGCCGACGCCCATCCCAACGGCGCCCACCCCTGGCGGTTCGATGACTATGCCGGCAAGTTCCGCTCCCTTACGGCCCCGCTGCTGCCGGAAGAGGAAGCGGAAGCGTTCATCGCCATGGCCCGGCGGCTGCCCGAGCTTAAAGCGGCGGAGCTTCACCGCCTCAACCCGGCGCTCGCCGCCGGCACACTCACGCCGGATCGCGCCGACGGCAAGGGCATCTTCGATTACGGTCTCGGATGACGCCCGGCCAGCGGCGCGTAGTTAAACTGCTGAGTGCACTTGGAATGAGTCGTTGGTTATGATCGTGTTCTTGGAACAGATGAAAAACACTCACGCCACGCGAACGCGAAACCAAAAGACGCGGGCGCTGGTTCTCGCCGTTGTCCTGGGCGTCGGCGCCGCTTGCGCCGGAGAGCCCGACTACTGGACCGGCCATGCCGCCTATGGACGAGGCGATTTCAAGGCGGCGCTTGAGATTTTGTACCCGCTCGCCCGGGCGAACGATGCGCAAGCGCAACTTTTGCTCGGCAAGGCCTACGCCTCGGGCGCCGGCGTGCCACGGGACGGGGCCGAGGCGGACCGGTGGTTCGCCAAGGCGGTGCGATCGGGGCCATTCGAACATGGGAGGATCGCCGATCTTTACATGGACGGCAAGGGCGTTCCGAAGGACTTCCGAAAAGCCATGCGCTGGTACGAAGAGGGTGCGGGGGACGGCGAACCATGGGCCATGTACAGCTTGGGAGAGCTTTACCGCCGTGGCAAGGGCGTCGCCGTCGATTACCCAAGGGCGTTTGGCTATTACACCGCCGCGATCGCGGCCGGCGGCCAATATGGCCACGCCGGCCTGGCGTGGATGTATAGCCTTGGCCAGGGGCGTCCGGTGGACTGGGCGCGCGCCGTCTTCCATCTCAAGGCGGCCGCCCAGGCGGGCAGTCTTACGGCCGATTGGGAGTTGGGGGATTATTACGCCGCCGCCGATCTCGGTGGCAAGGATCTGGAACAGGCGGAACGGCACTACCTGCGCTCGGCCCGCATGGGCAGCCTTCTCGGCATATACAAATTGGCCAGGTTCTACGGCCGGGAGGCCGGAAAGCCGTACGAGGCCCTCAAATGGTGGCGGGTTCAGATGCGCCGCGGTGGATTCGCAGCGGCTTCCGAAATCGGCTTGCTCTATCTCGACGGGTTGCTGGGGGAGGACGGCAAGGAAGTGATGGCGCTCGCCTGGTTTCTCGTCGCGGACGAGTTGGGTGCGGACAGCGTGAAACCGCCGATCGAGGATTTGAAAAAGCGACTCGGCCCCGGGCAAGTGGCCGACGCCGCGCGCAAGGCCGCGGCGATCAGGTCGGACTTCGGCTTATGATCGCGGGCTGCCTGTGATTTCCGATCGGAAACCGCAGTTCAGTTCACCCCGGTCGGTTTCCCACCGTGGCGAAGGGGGCGGAACGGATAGGCCTGGGCGTCAGAGGCAATTTCCAAGGGTGAAATTCGCGCGCTGTATTCCCACTTTGGCCCACTTGATCCTTTCTTTCAGCTTCCGAACCCATGCCTCGTTCTTCCTTCTCTCGGCGTCCGCCAGTTGGGCTTCCAGGCCCACCAACTTTGCCTCCAGTCTCCCGACTTCCCGGCGAGCCGTAATGCACTCGTTCGCAGTGGGCTTGTCGGACCGTCTTTCGCTCAAGCTCATCCCGGTCTCCTTGCCTTTTTCATAACACCGTTATCATTCAACCCATTGGCAGACGGTAAGGGCTTGTTCGGTCGCTATTCCGCGGTCCCGACAAGGGGTCAACGCGTATCTGGATGGGGCGCAAAAAGAACATATAGTGAACATACCTCTCTTTATCAAGGGTATGATCTTGCTAATGGTAAAAAATCCTATTGGCTTTGCAAGATTGGGGGGTGACTTAAGCGAGGCTGGAAGCTGGACCCTGCCCGGATAACGATCGACCGATCAGCGGCATTTGCCGGAGAGAAGAGCGGATTTCAAGCCGGGATCGGCGGTTCCGTGCCCTTGACCTGTGTGCGATGCATGAGGCGGGTGTAGCTGTCGTCGAAGCCGTCTCGCCGGTGGATGAGGCAACGGTTGTCCCACATCACCAGATCGCCCTGGCGCCATTTATGGCCGAAGGTGAGCTCGTCGCGCGTCGCGTGGGCCCACAGCATATCGAGCAACGCCTCGCTTTCGGCGAGTTCCAATCCGAGGACATAGCCGTTGAGGCGCCGGGGCAGGAACAGGGTCTTGCGCCCGGTCCTGGGATGGAGGCGCACCAGCGGATGACGGCAACCGGGCGTTTCCCTGGGATCGGACACCTTGGCGTAACCGGCGCGAAGGACGCCGCTGGCGTTGGTCGTGATGTCGTGGATCGCCTTGAGGCCCTGGATCTTTTCCCTGGTCTCGTCGGGCAATGTCTCGTAGGCGAGATACATGTTGGCGAAATAGGTGTCGCCGCCGACCGGCGGGCAGGTGATGCCATAGAGAAGGCTTGCCGACGGCGGCACCTCGATATAGCCGAGGTCGGTATGCCAGCTCATCTCCGAATTGCCGGCGTTGCCGGTCAACTCGCCGTCGACCCGGATATTGGTGACGACGTTGATCTCGGGCGTCGCCGGCAACCAAGGCCGCCCGGTGGGGTTGGGCGGCGCCATGTCGGGCTCGCCGAACCGTCGGGTGAAGGCCGTCAGTCGACCGTCGTCCAGTTCCTGGTTGCGGAAGACGACCAGCAGGTTGTCGTACCAGGCCGCTTCGATCTCGCCGATCAGCGCGTCCGAAAGATCGCCGGCGCAATCGACGCCGATGATCTCGGCGCCGAGCGGGGCATCGAATTTCCTGACCTCGATCGCCATTGCCCTTCCCTTCGCCCCCCCCCGATACTAGGGCGGGGCGCAAACCGGACCCAAAGGCCCGAGGGCTCAAGCTTATACCCGCAAGCCCGATGAGGAAAGCACGACCGAGGGGCAGGGCCCGAGGGCGCCGGTCTTGGCCACCCGCTTGGCGGGGGGCGAAATGCCGCCTATGATGGGGGATAAACCGTAAGAACAAGCGCCGCCGAGCGCGTAAACAGGAAATCCGCCGATGGAAGAAGACACCGCCAAGGGTAATGACACCGTCGATCTCGAGGACGACGAGACCGACACCTACATAAGGCCCGGGGCGGTCGGCCACAACAAGCCCAAGGAGGTGGTCTGGGTGCGCTGGCAGAGGAAGCGCACCTTCGTGCGCGCCCTGGAGGGCACCTACGGCGAGGTCTACAAGAGCCTCTATGAGCAGCCCCGGGTCTACCGGTCGCCGGAGATGAAGTGGAAGGGCGGCCCGACGCTCTGGGGCAAGAAGGTGATCAACCCGCAATCGGCGCAGATCGCCCAGTCCATCGAGGTACATGTCTCGGTCTACTCGCCCGGAACGCAGGGCGGACAGAAGCACGGCCACATGAACAGCGCCGTCTTCTACATCCTCAAGGGCAAGGGCCACGACGTCCATGACGGCAAGCACATCCCGTGGCAGGCGGGAGAGGCCCTGATCGTCGAGAACGGCTGCGTCCATCAGCATTTCAACGACGATCCCGACGATGAGGCCGTGGTGCTGGTGATGAAGGCGAAGCCCCTGTTCCTGTTCATGCACATGCTGTTCCAGAAGGTGGTGGAGTACCCGCCGACGGAACCGACGCCGGGCTACGAGGACTACGAGCCGCCGAAACATATCTAGAGATGGCCGCCGGAGGGGCCTCACCGGGTCTATAGGTTCGACGATCTCCTGGCATCGCCGGCGCCAAGTGGTCGCTCATGAAGGAAGGAAGGCCAGGACCCGTGAGTGACATCAGGCTCGACGGCAAGGTGGTGATCGTCACCGGCGCCAGCCAGGGGCTGGGGCGGACCATGGCGGTCGGCCTCGCCGGCGCCGGGGCGCGCCTCGTCATCACCTCCATCGATGGCCCCAGGCTCGCCGAGGCGGCGGCGGAGATCGCCGGGGATGAAGGCGAAGGCCGGGCGCTGGCGATCGAAGCCGATATCACCGAGCGGTCCGACTGCGAACGGGTGCTCGAACACACCCTGGCCACATTCGGCGGCCTGCATGTGCTGGTCAACAACGCGCGCCGTCTGCACCGGGGACACCCGTCGGCCTCGGGTCCGTTCTGGCAGGCCGATCACGAATATTGGCGTAGCGCGATCAACACCAATGTCGGCGGCAGCTTCCTCATGGCCCACACGATGACGCCCCATATGATCGAGCAGGGTTGGGGGCGGATCGTCAACATATCCACCAACATCCATCAGTTCCAGCGCGCCAACGCCTCGCCCTACGGCGTCTCCAAGGCGGCGATCGAGGCCGAGACCATGATCTGGTCGAAGGACCTCGAGGGCACCGGGGTGACGGTGAATACCCTGCTGCCGGGCGGCTCGTGCGATACCGGCGTGCCGGGGCGCACCGGACGGCCCGGCCAGAAGCTGCTGCCGCCCGCGGTCATGGTGGCGCCGATCATCTGGCTGGCGTCGGACCTTTCCGATGGCGTGACCGGCGGGCGCTACATCGGCAAGGACTGGGACACGAACCTGGCGGCGGCCCAAGCCGCCGAGGGCGCGCGCGATCTGCCCCCGTTCCGCGTCCCCGATTAGGCCCCTATCCGGCCAGCCCGGCCCCTCCCGCCTCGGCGGCCGGAGCCGCTTCACCGTGGCGAAGGTCCGCTCCCCCGCCCGGTCCCTGCCGAAAATCCCGCCAGGGAGCGCCAGTTTGCAAAAGGCCCGCGCCATCCCCTGGTCCCGAACCGGAGCGGCCCCATCGGAGGATGGGGCCGGGGCCGGTATGCCGGGAATCAGGATCAGGCGCTTTTCTTCTTTTTCTTCTTCTTTTTCTTCTTCTTGCAGAGCTTGGCGTCCTTCACCAGCTCCTTGCATTTGAAGGTCTTGCCCTTGGTCAGGGCCGCCTTGGTCAGTTTGACGATGTCGTTTGGCGTGTTGATGAAGCCGGTTTCCGTAGATTGCTTTGTAACAAGCGGTCTGCAAGATCAAACACTTGTCGTATCGTCCTTCCTAAGGAGACGGATGATTTTCCTGGAGCCAAACACTGCGCACATTACCAAAAGGTAAAAACCGAAGATGAGTATGAACTCGATGCCGATTCTTTCAAGGTGATCGCCAGAAAATGGCTTCATATCAACCTTGGGGAGGCCGAGGTAAAAGGTGAAGCCAAGTATCTTACCGATTATCCTAGGAAAGACGATTGCGCCCGCCACCAAAATGCTTGAGAGGTATAGCACCTTCCGGAATCGGAAATAGCTCCCCGCCCAGTAGAACACCGCCGTCAAAGTTATAACGAACATGACAGCCACGATTTGCCTCCCGGGGACCGCCCACTCGGTGTAAAGGATCGCGATAACGCAACCAATGGCCAAGCTCTGAATCAAAAGGGCCAGGGTGGTAAATTTCACGAACGTCATTTGTTCATCACCGTCATCGTGACCGCACCATTGCGATTTATTAGTTATAGTATTTCGAAAGGTATATAAGCATAAATAATTTTACCAAGCCTGCCTTCATCAAAATGCAAATAAGTAATCGAATATCCCTCCGTCTCGCTAAATCGCCACGCGTCTTTAGAAAACAACAACTCCCTATCGGCGTCGCCTACATCCGAGGCTAGGCTCGTAACGATCCACCGGTTATTCTTTATGGAATTGGACATACGAAAAAGCCTGTTGTTCTTGAGGATAGGACGCATGGTCACAAGAAAGTCTTCCATGCTCATGCCAATCCTTATGCCCATATCCTCTCCTTCGTTTATTACCGAATCCCGAACATCTTCGATATATCCGTCAATAAAAAGAACATTCGCATAAAATCGCGGCCCTCGTATATCAATCCTGTCATTATCAGATAACTTTTCAAGATCTTCCAGGTTCTCGGAATTCACGGTTATGCGATGGCGCAATTTGGGACGGACGTGCGCAACACCGTTTCTTTTTCTCAACTGATCGAAAACCTCTTGCTTTGTCATGCCGATATTTATTCCGTCGAGGCCGCCGGATACAATTTCCACGGTGCAAGAAACAGAAACGATGACTGAGAAAATCAGTGCCAGCAATTTTCGGAACCAATCAGGCATCATGGCCCTTCCGCCTTGGCCCCCGCCTTTCGCCTCATGTCGAACTGGGGGTATTCGGAGCGGGGGTACGCGAGGGGCTCCATGTCGACCTTGCGCGCCTTGACGCCTTTCTCGTACGCGGCTATCTGGAGCAACTCCAATTCCTCTTCGCCGGCGCTTTCGAACCAGTATTGGCTGCCCCTGGGCGTGACCATGCCTTCATGGACGCCGAGATCGGCGATGAGAACGTTATCGGGGCCGTAAAAGCGCGCCCGGCCCTTCAACACCATCCACACGGT
>SMUX01326755.1_pt1 | contig 11512 bp, 10 predicted proteins | sample 2456431 | NCBI WGS metagenome assembly SMUX01 (sample SAMN11095930, study PRJNA526329) | marine sediment metagenome | biome: Marine sediment; feature: Surficial sediment; material: Deep marine sediment; isolation source: Hadal surficial sediment | place: Pacific Ocean | collected 2014-11 | depth... | reverse complement strand
CCCGCTTCCGGTGATCAGAACGCAGGATGCAATAAAGCGACTGGCACCGGGTACGGTGCTGGAAGTACTCGCGACTGACGCCGGCACGCTGCAGGACATTCCTGCCTGGTGTCGAGTCCACGGTCATGACTTGCTGCGCATAGAAGAATACGAAGAGACGGGGGAAGACGCCTGGGGGCAGATAATCCGCATCACGATTCGAGTGTGCGCCTGATGGTGTTTCACGCACTGTTATAGGGCCTTTTTGTTCCTGTCGATCAATAACGCACCAAGCCGGTGCAATTGTGAGTGTGCGCTTCCCCGACCCCCCGGCAATTCGCCGCGCCGCGCATGGCACAAAAATTGCCATCCGATGGTAAATGGACGTGGCGAACCATTGCCATCGTCGAGGTGATCGTGGTGGCCACCGACCCGAATTGGGACGAATAGACAACCTTTATTTAGGAGAAGGAACATAAGATGTCTGATAACACACTCAATCTAATCAAAGACAACGACGTCAGGTGGGTCGATCTCCGATTTACGGATCCAAGGGGCAAAGAGCAGCACACCACCGTTCCCGCCAGCCGGGTTGATGCCGATACGATTGTCGAAGGCGTCATGTTCGATGGCTCCTCCATCGCCGGTTGGAAACCGATCGACGAGTCCGACATGATCCTCATGCCGGACGACTCTACCCCCGTGATCGATCCCTTCCGCGATGACACGACGCTGAATCTGCGGTGCGACATCGTCGAACCCTCGACCATGCAGCCCTACGAACGCGATCCCCGCGGTATTGCCAAGAAAGCAGAGGCCTATCTCAACTCCACCGGAATTGGCGACACCGCCTACTTCGGACCGGAAAACGAATTCTTCGTGTTCGACGACGTCCGCTGGAAGATGGAAATGAGCGGAGCTTCTCACCATATCTCCGCAGAAGAAGCGGCCTGGGAATCCAACGCCGAGTTTGACGGTGGCAACCTGGGCCACCGACCGGGTATCAAGGGCGGTTACTTCCCTGTGCCTCCGGTCGATTCGGGAGCGGATCTTCGCGCCGCGATGTGCAATGCCATGACCGCCATGGGACTCGAAATCGAAGTCCATCACCACGAAGTCGGCACGGCTGGTCAGGCCGAGATCGGCGTGCTGTTCAACACCCTGGTGCGCAAGGCCGACGAGGTACAGATCTATAAATACTGCGTGCAGAATGTGGCCGATGCCTATGGCAAAACCGCAACCTTCATGCCGAAGCCTCTCGTCGGCGAAAACGGCAACGGCATGCACGTCCACCAGTCGATCACCAAAGAAGGCACCAACATTTTCCACGGCGATGCCTACGCCGGCATCTCGGAAACCGCACTCTTCTACATCGGCGGCATCGTCAAACACGCGCGGGCCCTGTGCGCCTTCGCCAACGCCAGCACCAATTCCTACAAGCGTCTGGTGCCGGGTTTCGAAGCACCGGTGCTGCTCGCCTACTCGGCGCGCAACCGCTCCGCCTCCATCCGGGTGCCTTACATTCAGGGCGGCAATCCGCACGCTTACCGAATCGAAGTTCGCTTCCCCGACAGCACCTGCAACCCTTATCTGACCTTTGCCGCCATGCTGATGGCCGGCCTCGATGGCATCAACAATCAGATCCACCCGGGCGACTCGTTCGACAAAGATCTTTACGATCTGCCGGCCGAAGAGCTCGAAGGGGTACCGACCGTGGCAAGCTCGCTGGAACAGGCGCTCGGCGCCCTCGATGAGGATCGGGATTTCCTGAAAGCCGGCGATGTCTTCAGCGATTCCGCGATCGACGGCTATATCGAACTCAAGCAGGAAGAAGTCGCCTATCTCAACGCCTCGACCCACCCGGTCGAATTCGAGATGTACTACAGTCTTTAAGCCGCAGGCGCCCTCTAAGCCAGTCGGTTTCCCGTCGGCCGTGTTACGGCTGAACGGGAAAGCGTTCACAAAGCCCCAATTTGCTTGCAAATTGGGGCTTTTCTTTGCCGCTCGAAGGTTCAAAATACACATCCACATCGTAGTGATGGGTTGATCCATGCGAACCAGCGCGATAGTTAAAGGCAATAATCTTGTCGGCCGACTTGTCGAAAATATATTGGCGGGCAACGCGGCCGCCAATGTCGCGGCTGTAAGCGCCGCCCTCCTCATTGCAGCGCTGCTGCTACCGAGCGCAGCGACGGCCGCACAGATCTACAAGCACACGGATGAAAATGGCAACGTCGTGTTCACTGATATTCCGCCACGCGCAGGCGAGAACGCCGAAACGGTGGAAGTGGATATCGCTGCACCGAATTCGTTCGAAACGCCCGAAGCGCTTCGCGTTGATCCCAACGCGTGGATCGTGGACCCGGACGCTGAGAGCGAAGTCGTGGCGTTCAGCTATCAGTATTCCCGCATCACCTCTCCTGCAGACGATGAAAGTGTGCGCGAGAATGCCGGTAACGTGACGCTGACAGCCGAGATCGTTCCCAGTTTGCGCACCGGCCACCAGTTGCAGCTCGTCATCGACTCGACTGTGCAACAGGTCACGCGCACCCCTTACTTCAATTTGACCAACGTCGACCGGGGCACTCACGTCGCTCGCGTGGACGTGGTGGATGCGGCTGGAAAAGTCCTCATGAGCGGAGAACCTTCCACGTTCCACCTGCTGCGATTCGCCGGGGGGGATCCAGCCCGTCCCGTCAACCCAATTGCGCCGCCACCGTCGAGGCCGAATCCCGCCCGATCTGGCAACTAGCGCGATCACAGGGATTCGGTAAGCTTGTCAACGCACTCATTTGGTGCATACTAGGCCGTCACTCGTGACAGATTGAGGCTGGGTAGGATTCAACAGCTACCATAAAGACTTGCCGCAGCCAGTCAGTGAGCGCTCACTAACTTGACCACCCAGAGTTGGACCATTTCTTGCTCGCACCTTCGCATGGGCGAGCCACACGATAAATTCATGAACGGAAGCAGGGACCCAAACCTGATTACTGAAGCGGTACTGGACGCGCTCACCACCGCCGTGCTCGTCGTGGTCGACGAAGCGCTCACGATCGGTTACATGAACTGCGCCGCAGAGTCCATCTTCGGCACGAGCAAACACCAGTCCATAGGGTCCAGTGTGCTGGACCTGCTCAGCGACACCCCGGACAACGATGGCGTGGAAGCATTCAACCGTTTCGCCGAAATATTCACCTCTGAGCAATCGATCACCCGCCGCGCTACGGAGTTCCGCACCCGTTCGGGGGCGGAGGTCACGGCGGATCTGACGGTTTCGCTCGATACGGCGAACCGCTGCCTCATCATCGAGTTACAGCCGATCAATCGGCTGGTGCGCATCAACCGGGACGATCAGTTCCTCGCTTCCGAAGAAACCACACGCCGCCTGGTGCGCGGACTGGCGCACGAGATAAAGAACCCGCTCGGCGGCTTGCGGGGTGCGGCCCAACTGCTCGAGCGTGAACTCGAAAATCGCGCCCACACCGAGTACACCGGGATCATCATTCAGGAGGCCGACCGGCTCTCCGAACTCGTCGATCGCCTGCTCGGTCCGAGCCGTGAGCCACGCATCGCGCCCAGCAACATCCATGAACTGCTCGAGCGCGTGGTGCGACTGGTGGATGCGGAAATGCCGGGGCAGGTCAGATTCGTCAGAGACTATGACCCGAGCCTGCCGGAAATCCAGGGTGACGAGTCGCAGATCATCCAGGCGTTGTTGAATATCGTTCGCAACGCCTGGCAGATTCTCGATGAACAACCACCGGCCCATGGCGAGGCCGTGATCACCTTGCGCACCCGTGTGGTCAGAACGTTCACCATCCGCACGGTCCTGCACCGCATGGTCGCCCAGATCGACATCACCGACAACGGCCCCGGCGTCGCGGAAGACCTGGTCGGACAGATTTTCGTCCCCATGATCAGCGGCCGACCGCAGGGCACTGGCCTGGGTCTGGCGATCACCCAATCCATTATCAGTCAGCATGGCGGCGTCATCGAGTGTGTCAGCCGACCAGGCAAAACCTGTTTTTCCGTCTTTCTACCCCTGGAGGAGCCCGTCAATGACGGCTGAGATGACCGACACCGCGACCGGACATCAGCGGCGCAACAACCGCGTGTGGGTGGTCGATGACGACCGCTCTATACGCTGGGTTCTCGAACGCGCAATGAGCCGGGTTGGCATCGCCATCACGGCCTTTGCATCAGCGGACCATGCCATGCACCACCTGCATGACGAGCGACCCTGTGCCGTCATCACCGATGTCCGCATGCCGGGTATGGACGGGCTGAAATTCATCGAGCAGATCCACGAGGCTTATCCGGGCCTGCCGGTCATCATAATGACGGCGCATTCCGACCTCGAATCGGCCATCAACGCCTATCAGAGCGGGGCTTTCGAGTATCTGCCGAAACCCTTCGACATTGACGAGGCGGTAGCGATCGTCCAGCGCGCGCTGGCGCTCAACGATGAGCAGGCGCCGCCGGCCAGCCCCGAGGTGGCGCCGGAGCAGGAAATCATCGGCCAGGCGCCTGCAATGCAGGAAGTTTTCCGCGCCATCGGCCGGCTGGCCAACTCCAACGTCACGGTCCTCGTTCGCGGCGCTTCTGGGTCCGGCAAGGAACTCGTCGCCCGGGCGCTGCATCGCCACAGTCCGCGGGCACAGTCTGCATTCGTTGCGCTGAACGTGGCGGCGATTCCGCATGAACTCGTGGAATCGGAACTCTTCGGACATGAAAAAGGCGCGTTCACCAGCGCTCACATCCGCCGCATCGGCCGTTTTGAACAAGCCAACGGCGGCACGCTTTTTCTCGATGAGATCGGCGACATGCCGCAGGACACACAGACCCGGTTGCTCCGGGTGCTGGCCGACGGTGAATTTTATCGGGTAGGCGGGCACTCGCCGATCAAGGTGGACGTACGAATCATCGCCGCCACCCATCAGAACCTCGAGACGAAAGTTCGGGAAGGGAGTTTCCGCGAGGATCTGTTTCATCGCTTGAACGTCATCAGCGTCCACGTGCCGGATCTCGCCGAACGCCGGGAAGACATACCGCTTCTGGCCAGACACTTTCTCGATCAGGCGGCGGAAGAACTCGGCGGCAAGCCCAAGGTGCTGCGCGCGGAGACGATCGACTACGTTTGCGCGCTCGATTGGCCGGGCAACGTCCGCCAATTGCAGAACACCTGCCGCTGGTTGACCGTCATGGCCTCAGGCCGGGAGATCCATATCAGCGATCTGCCGCCGGAATTGAAAACCCAGTCCAAACTCGAGGCCGTGGCGGCGACCAAGGAAGGGGGCTGGACAGGCGCCCTGGCCCTGTGGGCGCAGGGGGCTGCAGCAGACGCGACCTCACAGCCACTGTTGGAGACCGCACTACCCGACTTCGAGCGCGTGATGATCCGCGCAGCACTCCAACAAACCGGCGGCAGGAAACGCCAGGCGGCGGAACTTCTGGGCTGGGGACGCAACACTCTGACCCGCAAGATTGCCGAGCTCGATCTGCACGACCTGTGAACACGCTCCTGTGAACACGATGGCGCTGCACGTCGTACTCTTTGAACCGGAAATTCCGCCGAATACCGGGAATGTGATCCGGCTCTGCGCCAATACGGGTGCGCAGCTGCACCTGATCGAGCCTTTAGGGTTCACTCTGGATGACGCGCGAATGCGGCGCGCCGGACTCGACTATCATCAGTGGGCAGACATGCAGATCCACGATTCGCTCGAGGGCTGTCTCAGTGGACTGCCTGGCAACATCTGGGCATTCACCACCAAGGGCACACGCCACCACAGCGATGCGGAATACCTCAACGGTGATGTGCTGTTGTTCGGACCCGAAACTCGCGGGTTGCCCGATTCAGTACTGGACTCGCTCGAGGCGAATCAGCGCCTGCGGATTCCCATGGTTGCGCAATCGCGCAGTATCAATCTGGCGAACACGGTCGCGATCAGCCTGTTCGAGGCCTGGCGCCAGCTGGGATATGCCGGGGGCAACTGAGCCACGGCGGGTGGTTGCACGGCCGCGTTGCGGCCGCCCTGGTCGATAAGTGTTTGATCAGTGTTTGATCTGGGACTCGTCGCGCTGTTTGAGCGCCTCTTCGTAGGCGGCGTCGAAGTTGACCGGGGCCAGTTGCAGTGCCGGAAAGCCACCGCGGACAATGAGTGAATCGAGCGCCTCGCGAACATAGGGAAACAACGTGTTGGGGCAGACCGTGCCCAGGACACGATGGGTCACCTGATCGTCGAGTCCCGTCATGTGGAAAACGGCCGCTTGCTGGATCTCTGCAATGAAAGCCGTACGCTCACCAGCCTGTCGCGCCTTCACCGTCGCCGTCAGGATCACTTCATAACGGTCTTCGGCCACTTTGTGCGAGCGGTTGTTGATCTCCAGATCAATTTCCGGCTGCCACTGCTCACGAAAAACCCCGGGTGAATTCGGCGACTCGAATGAGCAGTCTTTGAGATAAAGTCGTTCCAGGCGCACCTGCGCACTTTCACCACTTAGCGCTGCGCCCGTCACAGACTGCGCCGCGCCCGGGTCGTCCTTTTCGCTCAACCTTTCACCACCGGTAAGTTCTGATTGCGCCATTCTGCGATACCGCCGGTCAACCGGCTGACCTTCGCAAAACCCTTTTTCCGCAGGAGCGTGCCTGCTGTGCCTGCATGCTGTCCCATCTTGCAGGCGACTATGAGCGGCCGGCCCTCAAACTTCTTGAGTTCATCGACGCGGGAATCCAACGCCGCATAGGGAATATTCACAGAATCCACAATATGCCCGGCGGCGAATTCTTTCTTGTCACGCACGTCGAGGACAAGTGCATCTTCTCGATTGACCAGGTCCACGAGCTGTTGTGCAGATACCGCCGGGCCACCGCGCTGGGTTTCATTGCGGATAAACAAGACCAACAGAAGCACGAAAGCACCACCCAGGTAAGGATGATTGACAATGAATTCAAAGACCTGGTCCATAGATTATCGTGCCTTCGCGGGTTCGCCCAAGTTCGGAAAACGCGCGATTATACACACCTCCACGCACGGATCGGGCCTCTTTCTGCTAGAATCCGCGCCTTCTCAACCCTCACCATTGTGCATGAAGAACACAACCCTGCTCGTGATTCTGGACGGATTCGGGTACAGCGAAGCAACGCAGGGTAATGCCATTGCCCAGGCCGATACACCCAACTGGGACAGGTACTGGGCCGAGCAGCCACACAGCCTGATTGAAGGTTCAGGCAGCGATGTCGGATTGCCAGACGGACAGATGGGCAACTCGGAGGTCGGCCACATGAACCTGGGCGCCGGCAGAATCGTCTACCAGGACTTCAGCCGCATCAATCACGCGATCGAGTCGGGGGATTTTGCGCGCAACCCCACTTTCAACGAAATGTTCGATCGCACCCGAAAGAGCGATGGCACGCTCCACGTGATGGGACTGCTCTCCCCGGGTGGCGTGCATAGCCATGAAGACCAGATATTCGCGCTCATCAGACTCGCCGCCGAGGCGGGTGTTTCGCGCATCATGTTGCACGCATTCTTAGATGGCCGGGACACGCCACCGACCAGCGCGACCGCATCGCTTGCGCAGGCCCGGGCGCTCATGGCAGAACTCGGCGTGGGGCATGTCGCCTCGATCTGTGGGCGCTATTTCGCCATGGACAGAGACCGGCGCTGGGATCGTCTGGAGCGTGCATACAACCTGCTGATCCGCGGCGAAGCGCCGTTTCATGCAAGCGACCCCATCGACGCCTTGCAACAGGCCTACGCGCGCAGCGAAGGCGACGAATTTGTTCAACCCACCGCCGTCCACGGCGCCAACGATCTGCCGGTGCGGATCTGCGATGGTGATTCGCTGGTGTTCATGAATTTTCGCGCGGATCGCGCCAGACAACTCAGCCGGGCGATCATCGATCCGGAATTCTCCGACTTTGATCGCCGAACGGTCGTGAATCTGGCGGATTTTGTGACGCTCACCTGCTATGCCGACGATATTCCAGCAGCCAGTGCGTTCGAACCCACATTTCTGACAAACACGCTGGGAGAAATTATCGCCGCATCCGGTCGCACCCAACTGCGTATTGCGGAAACCGAAAAATACGCCCACGTCACATTCTTTTTCTCCGGCGGCCGGGAGGATCCCTTCGAAGGCGAACGGCGGCTGCTGATACCTTCGCCGAAAGTGGCCACCTATGACCAGTGTCCGGAAATGAGTGCAAAAAAACTCACGGACGAACTGGTCAAGGCTATTCGCTCGCGTGATTTCGACACCATCATCTGTAATTTCGCCAACGGCGACATGGTTGGCCACACCGGGGTATTCGACGCTGCGGTCATCGCCGTGGAAACCCTCGACATCTGTCTGGGTCGAATCGAAGGAGCTTTACAGGAAGTCGACGGTCAGATGCTCATAACAGCAGACCACGGCAACGTTGAACAGATGCACGACCATTCCAGCGGTCAGGCCCACACCGCGCACACGTGCGAACCGGTGCCGCTCGTTTATGTGGGCCCGCAACGCGTGGAACTGGCCGAGCGCGGGCTGCTGTCAGACGTTGCACCCACACTGCTCGACCTGATGCACATGGCGGTGCCCGCGGAGATGACGGGGCATTCGATGGCGACTATCAGCGAGCAACGCGACACCTGACGGAGCAGCGAACTGCCGCGTTGAGCCTTATTCATTGACGAATTCGACGAGCATGAGCCAACGCCTTTCAAGCCTTCTCCCCTGGCTTTTGCGGCTAATCGGCCTCGGCTGTCTGGGCCTCCTACCACTGGCCGGCAACGGCGCCGCAACAGCCGACCCCGCCGCCACCCGGCAAGCGCTCGATGCCGTGGTCGAGCGTCTCAACGCCCTCACCGTGTGGTTCGACGAGGCAGAAGAACAGCGTGTTCGCTGGCTCAATGATCTCAAGCGCAAAGACGGGGAGGTGTCTAAAGTTGCAGCAGAAGTCGAACTCGCCAATCAGGATCTGCGGGCGGTGAACGCAGATCTCAACGCGTTGCGAGCAACGCAGAGCGGCCTGGAGACCCAGCGCAAGGAGCAGGCAACAAAAATTGCTGAACACCTCGCGGCGACCTATCGCATGACGGGTGAGGATTTTCTGAAACTTCTGTTGAATCAGGAATCACCCGACACGGTGGATCGCATGACCCGTTACCACCGCTACTTCACGCAGGCGCGGATGGCGTCGCTGGAGGAGTTTCAGAACACCCTCGATGAGATCGAGGTCAATCGGCAGACGTTGCAATCCCGTCAGGCCGATGAGCGGGCCAAGCGCGAAGCGCTGAACCAACGCCGTCTTGCACTGGTCAGAGAACGTGAACAGCGCAAAGGCCTGATTGCCGAACTCGACGAGAATGTCGAAGGCAAAACACGCGAACGAACTCGACTCGAAACCGACCGGCAGCGACTTGAGGAGCTTTTCGCCGAGTTACGACGCCGCTCGGCGGAACTCGATGGCAGCGCGTTCGTCGCGCGCAAGCAAAAACTCCCCTGGCCGCTGCAGGGCAAACTGACCCACGCCTTTGGCCAGTCGCGAGCGGACGGCCGCCTGTCCTGGCATGGAATTGTGCTGGCAGCATCCGAAGGCACGCCCGTGACAGCCGTATTCCGTGGCCGCGTCGTTTTCGCAGACTGGTTGCGTGGATTCGGCCTTCTGACCATCGTCGATCACGGCAGCGGCTATATGACACTCTACGGTCACGCCGACATCCTGCTCAAAGCCGTGGGCGACTGGGTGGAAAGTGGTGAGCTGATTGCCCGCGCGGGACGCAGTGGCGGCCAGCGCACGAGTGGGCTGTACTTTGAAGTACGTCAAAAAGGTGCGGCGCGCGATCCTATAGGATGGCTGGTCAAACGTTAGCTGTGTGTTGAAAAACGCGCTGCTGCTGTCGCGCCAGGATGTCGCGAGCATTTATCGAGCGGTTAAGTGCTGGATAAATGGAAGAGCCCCGAGGTCAAGGATGGCCGAAGGCGGGAAAACGCGCGCAGCGCGTTTATTTCAACAGACCGCTGAGGCAATCGGCCTCTGGCGAGTCAAACAACAAACTGCGAAACTTTGATTCATGACACTACGACCCATCACACTCATCGGCATCATGATCAGCATGGTCACCGGTATCGCGCTGGGAATTACCGGCTATCACAACTGGCTCGAGGACCGTGGTAAAAACCCGGAACTCCTGAGTTTCGAAGAAGTGCTCAATCAGGTACAGGCGAGTTATGTCGATGAAGTCGACAAGCGTGAACTGATCAGCGGCGCCCTGCGCGGCATGCTGGACACCCTCGATGCACATTCGAACTACCTGGACGCTGATGACTACAACACGCTGCGGGCGGAGACCAGCGGACAGTTCGGCGGCATCGGCATCGAACTCGGCCTGGTTGACGGTTTCTTCACGATCATCTCACCGTTGGATGGCACTCCAGCGAGTGCCGCCGGATTGCAACCCGGCGACCGGATCATCGAACTCGATCAGGAATCACTGCGCGGAAAGAAGCTGCTCGACGTGGTGGAACTACTCCGCGGCGAGCCCGGCACCGATATCGAAATGCGCCTGAGTCGCGACGCCGGGGACCCTTTCAATGTCGCGCTGACCCGCACCACAATCGAGATAACGAGCGTCAGCGGCCATTTCGTCGAACCGGGTTACGGCTACATTCGCATTTCTCAGTTTCAGAACACGACGGGTGAGGAGTTCGCAGCCAAGCTGAGCGAACTCATCGAGGAAAACGAGACTGGCCTGAGTGGCCTGATATTGGATCTGCGCAACAATCCCGGCGGCGTGCTGCAGGCATCCGTCGCCGTGGCGGATTCATTTCTGGAAGATGGTCTGATCGTCTACACAGAAGGCCGTTTGCCATCGAGCCGACTAAAATACCGCGCTTCGGGTCGGGATATTCTGGCGGGAGCGCCCATCGTCGTCCTCATCAACGACGGCTCTGCGTCCGCCGCTGAAATCGTGGCCGGGGCGTTGCAAGACCACAAAAGGGCGCAACTGATCGGGACCACAAGTTACGGTAAAGGCTCGGTGCAATCCGTGATGCCACTGTCTGGCGATCGGGCGATAAAACTGACCACCGCCTATTACTACACGCCCGACGGCCGCTCTATCCACAAGATCGGCATCGAACCGGACATCACCGTCGAATCAACCGGTATTACGGCAGATCGCTATGACGATGTCGTGATGACGCAGGCGATGGATCTGCTCAAGCAAGCACAGGAAGATTCTGCCGCAGGCCTGCACGCCCGCTTGTAATTTCTGCTGGAAGCACCACAACGCTGGCAATCGCAGCGGCACGCACTTATTGTGTTGTTCCTAATAAGCACCAGGGATTATTGTCCTTGCGCAACGTTATTAGGCGCCTTGCAAAACTCTTCTTTAATTTGCCGCTCGCGACCCTCGCATGCTTTGGGTGCCTCGCGAGCGTGCCACTGCACGCCGCAGAGCAAGCCGCAGAATTACCCACGGTAGAGCTGGCCATTGTCGTGGACGACGTTGGTTACAACCTTGCTCAAGCCGAGCGCCTT
>SMUX01177923.1_pt1 | contig 11512 bp, 14 predicted proteins | sample 2456431 | NCBI WGS metagenome assembly SMUX01 (sample SAMN11095930, study PRJNA526329) | marine sediment metagenome | biome: Marine sediment; feature: Surficial sediment; material: Deep marine sediment; isolation source: Hadal surficial sediment | place: Pacific Ocean | collected 2014-11 | depth... | reverse complement strand
CACACTGACGGTAAAATACGATGCGTCACCTTTGAAGGGGCAGTGGGTGGCGTGGTCGGTGGATCGAAGATAGGACATCGTCACATCTTCCCGCGGGATGTAGTGCACCGGTGGCAGGACGCCCTCGCGAAGTACCAGCGCCTGTCTGGTGTCCGCAATGACTGTCCCGTTAAACGTGACCTTCACGCGATTCTGATTTTTCTCAATGGTGATCGCATGGGGATGGCTGGGCGAGGTCATGATGATGGCTCCTTTCGTGGCTCAACGGATGCCATGGGCTTGCATTATTTCATATTTCCTTTTGACGACCGCTCCTCGTCTTCTTGATCTCCACACGGGCGCTGTCCCACAAGACACTTTCGTTGGGCGCATTGTTGATAGATTGCCCCGGCTCGATGATCTCAGGGGCGTCGGCCTGGCCCCCAGCGTGCCGTCGAGGCAGACCTGATTGTACGCTCCTCCAAGCGCTTTGCTCTACCCCATTTTTTATCCCCATGTGACCTCACGCAAATGTAAGTGCGCATCAGACGAAGAGTCAGTCCGATGCCGAACCACCTTGATTAATTGACCAGTCCGAGGCAGGGTGAGATGGTCTCCTACCTTTGCCACTTTTCCCCCGGCAATCAGTACCTCACCAATGTCTAACAGGGTGTCGATTACCGAACGGTCCGGTAACCCGGTTGGGCGATACGTTTCAAGTTCTTCCAATCCGAATTTCGCGAGCCCCCGGGTGTAAAACCACACTTGCCCGCGCTGTGGTTGGTCCCGCTGTTCAACTTGCACATGGTCTTCAACATGAAACTGCTCCAATCCCCGGTCACGCCAATCTGAAGGATTGTAATACGACGCTGTCCCCACATCATACGCCGTCCCTTCTGTCAGGAGAGTCAGCCCTCTGGCTAATCGAGCCACATGGAGTGTGACATCCGGCTTGTCCTGCCCCACATTCTGAAGGGGATGGACCGTCGCTATTTGTGAATGGCTCCATTGAAGCCTGTCGCGCCACCATTCACTCGTTTCGGTGGAAAGGCTGGTGCTCACCTGGGCCCGCCATTTGGTATGCCCCGCGACAAATTCGGAATGGCTGGCCTGGGTTGTGAATTGAATCTGCAGTGGGCCGCCATAGGCCTGGTTGAACCACGCCGCCAGGAACCCTGGGGGAGGTGGATCGGCATGGGTAAATCCAACTACAAAGGCTGGCAGGGCTCCACTCCGCCCTCCCTTCTTTTTCTTTATTTTCTTCACGTGGTCTCCGTTGAGATTTCGTTCCGGATAAAGCCGGTCGGAGCCTATCTGGTGATGACTACCGGACCAACCCGAGGAGGGGGTTTTCTCTCTCAATTCCCAACTATAAAAATAAAAGCCCTTTGACCTGTTGGCCAAAGGGCTTTCTTCTGGAAATTGGCTCCCCGGGCAAGACTCGAACTTGCGACCAATCGGTTAACAGCCGACCGCTCTACCAACTGAGCTACCGGGGAACGCTCCATTTCCCGATTCTTTCAACAAGGCTCAGTCAGCGGGAGGCATCATAACACACTTTTGAATGAGAACAATATCTTCTGTCCCCCTCCTCTATTCCTGTTCCCCAGGGGGACGAGGGAAAGAGTGGGGTTTTAGTCATTCGTTTCCACTCCCCAGTAATACCGCTTTCACCGAAGAGGGTTCCGTAAAAATTTAAAACTGAAAATCGGGGGAGTCTTCCTCTCCTTCTTCGGCCTCCGAGGCTCCACCTTCCGAAAGGGCAACATAGTGCCGAGCCCAGGATAAATAAATGTTCCCGCTATCCTTCATGGCATCAGCCCCCTTCATCAGTTTCGCCGCCACCTCGGGGTCACCCCCCGCAATTTCCATTTCCCCGGCTTGACGTTCCATCATGCGGTGGAATTGACTCATGTGGTCTTGAATTCCACTCATGAGTTGTCTGAGTTCCTGGCTCATTTCTCTACCCTACCGGTAATGGGGTCTCACCATTCTCCAGCATAAAAAAGCCCCACGACATGAACAACAGTCTGCCGCGGGGCTTTGGGAATATCCCTGTATGTTTAACCCGAATAGGCTTGGCCGAGCTCAGCCGCTTCACCGGCATTTTCCATTAAGGAACCATCGGCACTGACAGCCACCATGGTTATGGCCATATGCTTGGCCGCATCACAGACTACCATACACAACTCGCATCCCTTGCAGCGGTTGATAATAACCTCTGCCACCATTCTATCTGTATTTAAATCCAGAGTATTCGCCTCAGGGCAATACATAATACAAAGGCGGCATCCCTTTTTCGCCACACATTTTTCATCGGTCACGAGTGCCACGTTATACATAATTCAACTATCCCTTTGTCTTTCCAGTTAGGCTGCAGCTACAGTCAACTCCACGTTATTCTTTTCGGCCCATTCAGAGGCTACTTCATACGCACGGATTACCGTATCTAAATTTTTCTTTAACAGATGTTCTTTTTTGGCAAACTTCTTTTTAATGGCTTCATCCAAGGTGGCGGTTCCTCCTGAAGCCACAAATTTCTTTCCAAACCGCTCTTGAAGCGCTAGGTCGAGGGAGTTGAGGGTAACACATTTGGTAATTCCGGCCACCGACCCAATCATGGTCATGTTCGTCGAGAGTTCGGTCCCTGCCACTTCTAGGGCAATTTGAGTGCCCGCGATATAAAACACTGCCACATTCAGGTCTTTGAGCCGTTGAACATCTTCCTTGGAGAGCAGTGGAATATCAGAATTGATGATTACCACTCCCTCCTCTTTAATTCCCGAATAAAAGGGCATCGTATAGCTTTTCCCCATTGTGATGACTTGCGGATGAAACACTTCAATCACATCAGGGAAGACCAGTTCGCCTCGGTCATAGATCCGCTTGATGCCAATCCGGCAATAACTTTCGGCTGGGGCCATCCGTTTTTCCGCCCCAAAAAATGGGTTGGAGATCGCAAATTTTCCGTCTCTGGACGCCGCCATGGCCATCACATGAGCAGCCGTCACCGCACCCTGCCCCCCTAACCCTGACATTCTTATATTGATTCGGCTTTTTATCATAAGGGACCCCCCTCGTTCACCACGCTTTCGACGCCCACCTAAGCATTTTGGCCTGCCAACTGCTTTTTCAGGGCAGCTTTTCTTTCTTTCTCCTTTGCCGTCATCTCTGCAATGAGTTCCTTGGCGGGTTCACTGATATATTCCCTATAGGCAAACCGTTCGGTTGGCTTTTCAGCGTCCCGCATCTCCTGTAATCCTTCCATGCTGTTCTTTCCAATTTCGAGAATGCACGGAGTGTACAACTGAAGATAGGTTGGCCCGATTTCCCGAGCGATATAGATGGCATTTTTCACAACCTTTTCTATGAGGTTGGGTTTGCTCACGGTACAATTCACCACATAGTGGCACCCAGACTCCCGCGCAATTTCCGGCAAACGCACTTTTTCAAAATGCTTTCCTATCGGGGCCATCTTCGCTACAAACCCCTTTTGCATCAGTCCGCTTTCTTGTCCGCCGGTGTTGGCGTACAGTTCATTATCAAAGCAAATGGTGGTGAATTTTTCCTGACGGAACCAGGCCTGCAGGGTCATATCCAACCCAATATCCACTGTGGCCCCATCCCCGGCCAACACGACCACATCTTTGACCCTCCCAGGAAATCGAACGGTGAGGGCACGCTTGAGCCCTGATGCAATAGCATTCTGATTTCCAAACAGCGAATGGATATTGTGAATCCCCACATGGGGGAACACCAAGCTTGTACACCCCGTCGATCCCACCATCACCGTATCTTCAGGATTCGGAAGGGAGGCAAGGATATACCGGAATGCCATTGATTCCGGGCATCCCGCGCACAACGAGTGTTCCTCGATTAATTCTTTGGAGGTTCCAATATCTTTCCAGCCACGGGATTCGTTCCCATACGTGGCTTTTTGGACCAAGTCTTGGTACTCAGGCGGCATAATATCAAACATTTCTGGCGCGATCTTTATCCGTTCTAAACTCATTGGGTCCTCCTCTTCATCATTGTCCTAATCAAATTGATGTTTTCCCAGACTCTCAGAATTTTTACTCATCACCCCTCAGCTTCCCCGCCCAGCCATCGCAGCAACCTTTATCCCCAAAGCACCCTTGATGTGCTCGACAATGATCTCAGGCGGCATCGTCATTCCGCCACAAACACGTGGGCCTGTCACCCGTTCGCTATTGGGGATGGTCGCCCTGATTTCCTTCGCCAGCCATCCTGTCACGTTGAACTCCGGCACAATGATGTGCTTGGCATTTTTGGTCGCTTCTCGGATTTCTTCATGGGGCCAAGGACGCAACACTTTGATTTTCACAATGCCCACCTCGATCCCTTCCTCTTCCAACAGGACCTTTGCTTCCCGACCCTGCGAAACGGCTGTTCCCGAGGCAACAAGGAGAACATCCGCATCAGGGTTCTCCACTTCAATGAGTCCATCCAACCATGCAATGGTGTGCTTGCGGGACCTTTCGGCCGCCGCCCAAATTTCCTGCTGCCAACTGGCATGGGTCGCGTAGCTGATATAGTTGCTCTTCATGACAAAGGGGTCCCGCATCATTCGAACTGGGGGGCATTCCATATCCATGCACGGAACAGGAGCCCGATACGGATCATACGGGGGCAGGCACATATCAACGGGCGTCAAATTGACCATGTCCTTCGTGTGGGTCACAAAAAAGCCATCGCAACAAAGAGCAAGCGGAAGATGGACATCAGGCTCTTCAGTCACCATGAACCCCTTCAACATCCAATCATAGAAGTCTTGAGCGGATTCAGCATGCCACACCAGCATCCCCGTATTCATGAGGTAGGAAATTTCCAACGTGTCCGGCTGAATGGACAACGGAGAATTAATCCCACGGCAGGTCACAATCATCTGAATAGGGAGCCTCGCCCCCGCCCACATTGGGAAATTTTCCATCGCCCGCATGGTTCCCGGCCCAGCGGTCGTCGTGAAGACACGGGCTCCACCAAAAGCTGCCCCAGCGCATTGACCCATGACAGCAAACTCACTTTCCCCTCTAAAGTAGTCCCCTATATAGCCTTCGGCAAATAACTCCCCAATGAGCGCTGCGGCTTCACTTTGAGGAGTGATGGGGTAGGCAATCATCACATCGACGTTCGCCCGCCGAATGGCCTCCTTAATGACCTCACTCCCAGTAAAAAAGCAGGGGGTTCGAGGTGCTTCATTCATCATATGCCATGGATCAGCAAAGACTTGACCCTTTTTATTTTTTGTTCCGATAACTGACTGGGTTGCCATGATTAACCCTCCTTAAATAGCGAACAGTGGCTTGTGCCTTGATGGGCATTCCAAACTACCAATGGCCAAAATATTCATTTCCACTATGATAACCGAATTGGCAAGGATTCGATATACTTAAATAGCCGAACGACGAAAAAAAATCCCGTCCGGGAAGCGTTGCGTCAACTCAATTTTCAGACGGCTGGACAGACCCTTTCAACTTTCTGACCCACTCAGCCAGACGCATAATCTTGTCGGCTGTCGCATCCCGAAAAGAAAGCATCGCATCTTCATGCCCAGCTTGTGCGCACATCGCAATCGTATAGCAATTCGTCCCCCCTCTAATAATTTTCAAGGAGAGATTGGCTTGATGGCAGTGCACCCCTACAAACATACAGGCGTCAATTTTGTTATGCCAGATGGTAAGGTTAGGATGATTGGGGTTAATTTCGACTTCGGGGTCGATTTTGGGGTACTTCGGCCGATAATCCGGCATAGGAATAAGCATTGGCTTTTGAGAAGGGGTGATGCATTCCTTAATGGTCTCGTACAGGTGTCGAATAGCAGTTGCCTTTTTGGCGGCTTTCTCATTCCATGCCCAAAGGACAAGCGGACCCGGGAAAATTGTAGGCACCTTGGCCATAAGAAATTGACGTGCCGCGGCTTCCATTGCTTCCTCTTCCGGTACGATCCTCCCATTGATATGGCCCTGCCCAGGGTCGGGTAACCGAATTCCCATACTTGCCGCCGACGGGGGAAGATAATGTTCCGGCCCTGGTAAAACCTTATATTGGACCGTCATTTATGAATCTCCACAGTCGGCAACCCTTTTATGGGAATTTCGTAGGTTCTACTCTATTCTGATTTACCGATTTTCGCAACCTCGAAAAAGGCCCAAAGAATGAACCTTTCGGGCTACTACCCCTATTTCCATGAGCCTTTGGCCCCAGAATTTCCCTCCTTCTACTCTAACCCACTACTATAGGGATTTCCCCTATTTTTTGTCAATTACCACTCGCTCAACACGAAACAGCTACGACCCAAAAGGATACATCCTTACGAATAGATCTTAACCAGGGTCAACAGGGGGGAAAGCCTTCTAAAACCAAAGTCACCGGCACAACCGGATGGAACGTAAGACTGTGACCCAATCTCTGTTTCGCCCCTCCCCCCTTCACTAGCCATCTCACGATGCCATCAAGGCGGGAAAACCCCCAGCCGAAAGGAAAAGGATCGAGTGGGTCCCCATCATATAGGGACGATCGCATAAAGGAAAATTGACCTTTTCCGTCCAATTCTTCATAAAGTTTATAGATCTGCCCATGGTCTTTAGAGGCCACAGGGTTATCCCCTACTTTGTGACTCTTTTTCTCTTCCTGCCAGTTTGCTTCCAGGGACACAAGGCTTTCGGAACATTAACACCAAATCACATTGTTATAGTCGTCAACCGGAACAACCCTGGAAGCCGTTCAGTGGCCCAGCATTACGCCACTCGGCGAGGTGTTCCACAAGACCCCATCCTCCCCCTTGACCTGCCGCACAACGAAACCATAAGCCGACCTGACTATCAGGAACTTCTGGTTCACCCCCTCCAAGAACTTTTAAAAGCCAGAAAGCTTGCTTCCAAAACTCGAGTCCTCGTGACAACCTATGGGGTTCCCCTTCGGGTCCAGGATCCCACCCCTAGCCGAGAGGAAGCGGAGTGGAAAAAAGACGCGGAGGTGTGGCAGAGGGCAGCCCAAAAATTCCTGGAAGACCTTAACCTTGAAATCAACCAAGTCATGGACCAACCCATCCAGGGGGAAAACCCCCTACTACACAATGAAAAAAGGAGACTGTCGGGGCGGAACCCCTTACTCTCCTGAAGCCCTTCTCAGGACGATTGCAGCCTCTGTCAAATCGGCCCAAGTCCGTATTCGGAACATAAAGGATCCGCACCGCAGAAAAGAAAAGGAACAAAGGCTCTCTAAAGTCATCCTAAAGATTTCGGGAACATCAGCGCTGGCCAAGGTGCCCTTCCTAACCTTGGCTACCCCAGGGTTGGAGGAAGCAAACATTTCTCACCCCAAGTCCGAGGCCCAAACAGCATCAAATTTGATAACCCTACTTATGGAGATGCCATCGACAGCGAATCGAGGCCTCGCCTATCAATTGGCGCAGCAGGCTTTTGGGATCACAGGCGTGTTGGACTTAGCCATGAGGGAGGCGAAAACCTATACCTACAAGGAGGCCGATGCCAGTGTGGATAGTGAACTAAGCCTCCTGTGGTGGGATAAGGGGTTGTACTCAATCCCCGGGCGAATGCCTAACCCTTTCTATGCGTGGCACCCGGTAAATGGACAGGCTAAAAACCAGGAATCTCTTACTCCAATTCCACTGCTTATGGTCAGCAGCATTGATGCTCCCACTCCGGAATTGGCCAGACAGATGGTGGATTCCGCCATCCTGGCTGAACAGGTGGGTCTATTAGGAAACGCCTACAAAGACGCCAGAGGACTGAACGCTGGCGATTCCTCATCCTATGGATACTACGACCAGGGTCTTCGAGATACAGCGAAATTACTCGACGACCGCACCTCATAATAAAGTCATTTTGGAAAATACGAACAGGCGGCTTAGTCAACGGGGCGAGGCTCCCAATGTGGGGCTCTATGTTGGCTGGTATCGTTACCGGTCCTATGAAGATGCCTTTACCTTACAACACAGGGGCCATTGGTTACCATATAGCCTCAGGGAAGGCCATCAGTCTCCATAATCCATCGGAGCGGGGTTGGTGTAAGAATGCTTTGGAACGGGGCATCACCGTTACCCTTGGTCCAACCGGGGAACCGTATTTAGATGTCTGTCCCCCGCCCACAGAATTTTTTGGTCTTTTGCTAACAGGACGCTATTCCCTGATAGAGATTTATTACCTCTCCACCCGTTACATCAGTTGACGCCTGGTATGGTTTGGAGACCCCTTATATAATCCATGGGCAGCACACCCCAAGACGACCTCTTCCGACCTGCCAAGGTTTTCTCCCAAAAACCAACCCCTTGAGGCCTTGCCTAAAGCCCCTTCTGAGTTGAGGTTTCCTAACCCAACCAAAGCAGCCCAAGCCCTCCGGGAACAGCACCAGCAACTCCTCAATCGACTCCCTACACTGTTTCGTCACGTGAACTAATCTTAAATGGCCAGAGTTTCTAACGATGGCGTAGGACACTTGAATTTCACCGGGATGGTCCCAACCGGCGGTAAAATTTTTTGCTCTGAAACAGTTCGGCCCAGGCGGAGGAGCGGTCTACTTTTGAGGGGTTTTCGGCACAGAAGGTCCTGCCACAAATGGCGGGGAATTAATACTTGTATTTGTCTTCTTTAAAAGGCCCGTCTACAGGAACGTTAATATACTCAGCTTGAGTAGGGGTAAGTTTCGTGAGGACACCGCCAAAACCACGAACCATGTGGGCGGCCACTTCTTCGTCGAGTTTCTTAGGCAATACCTGAAGAGTAACTTCGGCGTTGGGCTGATCAGCAAATTTACGCGCATACAGGTCTATTTGAGCGAGAACTTGGTTAGCGAATGAGCCATCCATAATACGTGAAGGGTGGCCAGTGGCATTTCCCAAATTCACCAAACGTCCTTCCGACAGAAGAATCAGGTGGTCATTGGTGGCCTTGTCACGGTACACCTTGTGCACCTGAGGCTTCACTTCGTCCCACTCCCAGTTTTTGCGCATATAGGCAGTATCGATTTCATTATCGAAGTGACCGATATTACAAACCACGGCCCCGCATTTTAGCGATTGCAACATCGCGGAATCGCAGACATTAAAGTTACCCGTGGCCGTCACCACCAAATCCGTGTGACCCAGCAGGTCCTTGTTCATGTCTCCTACTTGGCCAGTATTGATGCCCTCGTTATAGGGAGAGACCACTTCAAAACCATCCATGCATGCCTGCATCGCACAGATTGGATCGATTTCCGATATCTTCACAATCATACCTTCTTGGCGCAGTGATTGAGCGGAGCCTTTACCGACATCGCCGTAACCGATCACGAGGGCCTTTTTCCCAGCCATCAGGTGGTCCGTCCCCCGTTTGATGGCATCATTCAAACTGTGGCGACATCCATACTTGTTGTCGTTTTTGGACTTGGTCACGGAGTCGTTGACATTAATGGCCGGAACTTTAAGCGTCCCTTTTTCCAACCTTTCCTGGAGGCGATGAACACCCGTCGTAGTTTCTTCGGTTATACCGTGAATCTTGTCCAGCATGGCTGGAAATTTTTCATGGAGCATGAGGGTCAAGTCCCCCCCATCGTCCAAGACCATGTTGGCATCCCAGGGCTCGCCATCTTTCAGGATGGTTTGCTCTAAACACCACTCATACTCTTCTGGGGTTTCACCCTTCCAGGCATAAACAGGCACACCCCTTGCGGCCATAGCGGCCGCGGCGTGATCCTGGGTTGAAAAGATGTTACACGATGACCACCGAACTTCAGCCCCCAGTTCGATCAGCGTTTCAATCAACACGCCCGTCTGAATCGTCATATGAATACACCCAAGAATTTTGGCGCCCTTCAGGGGTTGCGAAGCGCGAAATTTTTCGCGCAAGGCCATCAGAGCCGGCATTTCGGTCTCCGCAATTTGAAGTTCTTTGCGGCCCCAGTCAGCAAGACTGATGTCAGCTACTTTGTAGTCGTTCAAGATTGTCTTGGTCGCCGTGCTCATTATTTTTCCTTGTTAAGTTAAAGTGCAGTTTTCAATGCATCCGCTTACCAGGGCTTCCCCCAACATAATCGGAGTTTCTTCCCGACCAAGAGGGTGATATGGGGCAGTTGCAAGAATGTTTTATTTCCCTACTTCCCTTCTAAGGATTGGAACCTTATCGATCTTCTCCCAGGTGAATTCTGGTTCACTCCGGCCAAAATGTCCGTAGGCAGCGGTCTGTTTATAAATTGGTCGCCGAAGTTTAAGGTGGTCAATAATTCCTCTCGGGGTCATTGGGAAATGCTTCCGGACCAATTTATCAATCACCTCAATCGGTACTTCTTCCGTCCCCTTGGTATTGACCAAAATCGAAACAGGTTCAGGAACGCCAATCGCATAGGCCAGTTGGACTTCACACTTATCAGCCAGTTTGGCCGCGACAATATTTTTGGCGATATATCGAGCCATATACGAGGCTGAGCGATCTACCTTGCTGGGGTCTTTGCCTGAGAAGGCCCCTCCCCCATGGCTCCCTACCCCACCGTACGTATCAACGATGATTTTCCGTCCAGTCAAACCTGTATCTCCCATGGGCCCCCCTGTCACAAAGCGGCCAGTGGGGTTAATGTGAAACTTCACGGTCACAGGATCAAAAATCCCTTTGGGCATGACAGGATTAATGACCTTTTCCATGAGGTCCCGTTCAATCTTTTTCGACGTCACCTTCTCGCTATGTTGCGTGGAGACTACGACGGTATCGACACGGACCGGTTTGCCGTTTCGATACTCCACAGTCACTTGGGATTTTCCGTCTGGGCGGACCCAGGGCAGGATGTTTTTCTTCCGGACCTCTGCCAACCGCTTCGTGAGTCGGTGTGCAAGAACAATGGGCATCGGCATCAATTCCGAAGTCTCATTCGTGGCGTACCCAAACATGAGGCCTTGGTCCCCTGCCCCACCAGTATCCACGCCCATGGCGATATCCCCGGATTGCCCCTGAATCGCAGTCAAGACAGCGCACGTTTTATAGTCGAATCCAAAACTCGCATCCGTGTATCCCACTTCTCGGATGGTATCCCGAATAATATCCGGGATTTCTACATACGCCTTGGTGGAAATTTCCCCGGCAACAAATGCCAAGCCGGTAGTCAGAATGGTCTCACAGGCCACCCGACAGAACTTATCCTGAGCCATAATGGCATCCAGGATACCATCAGAAATTTGGTCGGCGATTTTATCAGGATGCCCTTCCGTCACTGACTCAGACGTAAAGAGAAAATTCTGTTGACTCATTGCGCTTCCCTCATAAAATGTAATGGTTTACATGGCATAATGGAATTTCCCTTCCTAAAACCTCTTTTCGTTGGAGAAAAAGAGCTAAACCCGCGGATCGCTGGAGATTCCTTTATAGAATAGAAATCCGTGGGAGATTGTCAAACCCAAAATGCCGCTTACCGAAAAAACCCTTGACAACAAAAAGCGCTGAAATGCCTCGTCCAATCGAGAACGGGGTACTCATTTGACCTACGGCAGGATTCCCTATGATTCTTATCGGATTCTTTTCAGGAT
>SMUX01098128.1_pt1 | contig 11512 bp, 18 predicted proteins | sample 2456431 | NCBI WGS metagenome assembly SMUX01 (sample SAMN11095930, study PRJNA526329) | marine sediment metagenome | biome: Marine sediment; feature: Surficial sediment; material: Deep marine sediment; isolation source: Hadal surficial sediment | place: Pacific Ocean | collected 2014-11 | depth... | reverse complement strand
GGTCGAGTCACCAATAAGTCACCGCAAGATTGCCCGAAGTGAGGTCCGAAGCGGGGCCAAAACTCCCCCCGGTGTTTCTGACGCGCTTCGTCGTCGCGTGTCCCGGGGACGTGCCCGCCGCATGGGCAAGCGTCCAATTTCGACCCATCTCGGTCGGTCAGCCCTCGAGCTTGGAACGTCCGGAATGCAGCATCTCCAGTCGTTAGAAATGGCTCAGAACCCAGCCGCGAACGACCGATGGTGACGCTGAGCGGTTGATGCCTCATGTGCATCTATATTCTTCCAGTCGCTCTATATACCAATCAGGAAATCCGAAGGCTTGGGCGGGCCCGACTATTCGGTCCAGGTACGCGTTTGTAGCCCTTGCAGGTTCCATTTCCGGGGAAAGGTAACAAAGAGCAGGCATCAAAGTACCGTCCAGCTTTTCGCACAACACGGCGTGCGGCAAGTAGATGGCCCCTAGTTCTCCGTGAACGTAGCGGCCATAAAGGCGGTCGAGTTCATCATGTGTGCCTGTCGCCAGGATTCCATAAACGCAGTGTCGATCGGACCGTATTAAGTTGGCCAGCGGACGGATCTGAATATCGAATCCTTGCAGTCTAGCCACCTCGACCTGCTCAGGGATGTAATCGACCGCTTTCAGTATATCCAGGTCCATGTTGGACCCGTAAAAAAAGGTCCAGACAGTGGTGTCTGACATTTTCACCTCCGAGGTCTGTGTCACCGTCGCTTCATCGTTGCTCAAGGGTTGATATTCTAAGCCACATCTCTAGCAGGCGTCCGCCAGCCCAGAGCTGTGGTGATTTAATTCACCCTATCGGATGGCTGCAGAGGCAATACCATTCCCCTAACGGTGAGACAGCCTGCGTCGTGAACGGCCGATCCGCCGGCCGACGAGCATGAGCCGTCATATTACACTGCGTCAGGCGGGAATCGGCCGAGGCTGTGTGAAAAGTCTGTTCGCAACGAGGCGGTGGGAAAACTTTTCAATTTCCCCTTGCGTTTAGCGGTGAAACGAGACGAAGAATGGGATTGCGCTTCAAAAAGCGGGGGTTTCGTAAGTATTTTCCCCACCGGCGACATGACACCGGACTTTTCACACAGCCTCGGCCGAAAGTAGACGCTCGTTCGCGGTGGCTGCATGGGCAATCCTGCGAACTAATCGCCGGTTCTGGTAACCGGCGCTTTTTTCCAAGCTTTGCCTCAACAGACGAGAGTCTGGAGAGCCCTCTGATGGGATATCCTTCAATCACCATGCTTATTCGATCTTGGCGTTTTTCTCAATGTTGTGACGGGCGCAGAGCAACTGCACATTCTCCGCAGTCAGAGATGTGCCTCCCTTCGAATATGGCAGCATATGGTCAAAGTGCAGTTCATCCGTCGCCCCACAAATGGTGCATTTGCCGGCGTCGCGTTTCCAAACAACCAGTTTGACCTGCGTTGGTATGACGCGCCGATGCTTTTTCGCGCGGAATGAGAAGTCACGGGCGGCACGGTCATCGGAGACGCCTTCGATGGCTTCGAGGCGAAACATAAACACGTTTCGTATTCCGTTGCTTTCTATCCAAGAGTCCACAAGATGAAAATATCGGTTATAGCTCCAAATTCCTTTTCTCAATTTCTCATAGACCCTAATGAGGTCAGGGGCTGAATTGTCGTTTTTAAAGTCTTGAGCAGCCCGATGGAATTCCCCATTTTCCGTCAGATTTCCTGATGGCAAAAACTCGGGCTGGTCGAGGCTCTTGGGATCAGGCGTGGTAGATGTTCGCGGGAGGTCGTGCCCCTCGTAGAGCAGCACTTCGCCGTCTTCCAGAATTCGGTCTCGATAGGGTGCATTGGGGTGGATCCGTTGAATAGTGGCCGGAAGATCCGTTGGAACCCCATAATTGAGCCGTGCGTGCGTATTGAGCGGATTTTTAATTTCGGCCGCTTGCATAGGTCCCGAAATCTGCCGGTCGCGCCCTCAGATCAATCCGGCTTCCTTAAAGGAAAGGTGCCGCAAGGAAAGGCGCCGGGGCCCTTTATTTCACTTTTTCTTTTTTCAGCGTTACTCTTCGGGAGGCTGTATCAGTAGCACGGGGATTTTTGCTTTTTGCGCCAATGTATCGGCTATGTTTCTAAAAAAGAAGCGAGTCACGCCCACACGGGCACGGGTAGACATGGCCACGAGATTGATTTTGCTCTCGGAGATTACACGCAGAATCGCTTCAATCGGATCTTTGTCAAAGCCCACCACAATTGAGACTTTATAGCCCGCTTCCTTGAGGCGGTTGGTAATTGGCATCAGCTCGGTCTCGACGTGGGATCGAATACTATCTTGCTGCTGGGTCGCATAAATGGGGTGGAGGGTCGGTTTCACCGGATCAGTACCAGGCATTCGTATATAACCGGGGCCTGGGTCAGGTTCGCCAAAGCCAACCCCGCTTGGTGGCTTGGTCACAAAATATAAAATCAAGTCATTCTCGTTTGCGGAAATAAATTTTTCCACGCAGGGCAATATTTTCTGGCTGAGCTCAGATTGGTTCAGCGGAATCAAGACCTTATTGTTGGGCATGGCTAAATCCTTTTGGAATAATCAGTGCAAATTTGGTATGCATCATGGCATACGGGTCATAAGCCAGAAGTGGGCCCGGAATCTTGTACACAAGCCAGGTGAACCCTTCACCGAGTCTCATGCCGCCTCTTGCGGTAGAAATTGAGATATCGGGTGGAGCCTAACCTGTTTTCAACGGTCATCCAAGATTCTGCGATGATCAGACGTGGCTCCGTGGCCATGTTGCTCTATTTGGATCGGATCGCCCCGCCCGGCGTTGCCGCCGGGCGGGGCTCTCCTGGACCGCTTACACGGGCTCCAGCTGGGTCTCTCGCTCGCGCGTCCATTCGCACACACGTCCGGACTCGACGCGCCTGAGCGTGATCGGCCCGAGCGAGGCATTGTCGAACTCTACGCCTGCCTCGACGCCGAGTCGTGCGATATCTTCGGCCGCGAGTCCCTGCTCGTAGGCCGCGTACATCGCCCCGAGGGCGTAGGACGAGCCCGAACCCGCCGCGGCAAAGCGCCGGTAGCGCTCTGCCGACCGCAGGGTGTCGAGCCCAAACATCCCGTTACGGTTGAGCACGAACAACCTCATCTGGCTCGACTCGTAGGGGTCGTCCGAGTCCTCTTGCGCGTTCAAGAAGTACTCCTTCTTGAGCTTGCAGTGGAGAACCCGAGAGAACTCGAACAAATCCCGTTCGCTCTCGATCATGGGCAACACCAGTCCGTGCGCGAAAGCGCTCTCGAGCACGGACTGGTGCGCGCACCAGCCAACCAGCCCGACGTGGAGCCGTCGACCTCGAGGATTTTTTCGGGTCTCACAGCGTAGCGTGCCGACTGCTTGCGCGAGCCGAAGCTCGTGAGGGTATCGGCCGCCATGCAGGCTACCCCGGCCTTCTCGACCATAACCAGCGTTGACATCGGATCATCTCCTGACAGCGTGACCATGACGATCACGCGGCAAAACATCACCGTGCGCGGCGCGAAGCCGCGTGCCACGATACGAAACTGTGTTTGCTCGGTGGCGCGGGCGCGCCAGTGTCAGGAATGAGGCACGGGCAATGCGATCGGCGCGACCGAGAAGCGATTTTCAATGAGTGTGCGCATGACCGTTTGTCCGTAAGGTGAAGCTCGAACGTCGAGGTCGCGGGATGCTATAGAGCCGGGCGGGGTATGTCAACGGCGACTCGGCGTATCAAATCAGAAGTGCTTGAGGTTGGTTTCCCGGATGATCAGCGGCTGATAACCGAACAGTGCGTTCAAGTGGTGCAGGTAGACGTGCTGGCCGTTGTCGCGCCACAGGGCTGTGACCCGCTCGTCGACACCGCGATAGTAATCCAGCAGCATGGCCGGCGACGGTTCCGCCAGCGGTTGCTCCGCCGCCACCTCCCTGATGAGACTCAGCCAGGTCTGGCTGACACCCATGATGAACCATGGCCAGCTGGCCTGGATCTCAGGTGGCCAGGCCGCGTCGCTGGTGCGCGCGATGGATCGTCGCTCTGGACGGTCCACCTTGCTCATGGTCACGGAAGCTATTCGATCGTCGGACTCGAGCCACTGGAGCACCGATGCCGCGCGGATCTGCCTGTAGAGGATGTCGGCGCTTACGGCGTTGGTATACGCGAGTAGGCTGAACCGATGCCCCGCCTCGTCATCCGCGGCGCGTCGGTGGAAGCGCCACAAGCGGATCGCTGAACCGGCATCGGACAGGGCCGGGGCGTAGACCTGATCCGCCAGCAGGGCATCCAGATACCAGTCGGGCGTCTGCTCCGGATCCCAACGCATCCTGATGGCGATACGCCACCAGCCGTCCTCGCTCCCGGTGGCGGTCATGGACCCCGGCGGCAGGTCGTTGGTCGGCGCGCGAACCGTCACTATCCGGGTGCAGGCGGACAGCGTGAGCAGCATGGCGAGCAGGGCGATCCCGGTCAGTGATGGCATTCTGGACATGGACGTGGGTGTCTCGAGCTACCGGCCGAGGGTGAATGAATCAGCGGATCGTCCGGTACCTCAATTCAAAGTGGTCGAAACGGGGAGCTGTGTCCATGTCGGCGTGCGCGAGACCGCGACTCGGTCACACCTTAGGCCGCACACTCGGTCAGGGCTTGGTCGAGGATCGAGACGGCGGTGTCGATCTGCTCGCGGGTCACAGTCATTGGCGGCGCGATGCGAAAGATGTTGGCCGCGGAACGCCGTCCGATGTTCAGGCTTGCTCCGAGCTCCAGGCAACGTCTGCTCACTGCGAAGCCGAGCTCGCGCGCGGGGGTCTTGGACTGACGGTCCTCTACCAGCTCCACGCCGAGCAGCAGCCCCCGCCCGCGGACATCACCGATGGGCTCGTGGCGCTGCTGGAGCGCGAGCGACTGCTCCTTACATATACGTGCCGAGTTCCCGTGCACGCTCCGAGAGGACATCCCGGACGATGATCTCGACGACCTTGGCGCCGACGGACGCGGGTAGCGGATCGGCCGCATGGGTGGTGTAAAAAATGTAGCCCTCGTCCTAACACTGCTGCTCGGTCTCGGCCGACGCAATCGTTGCCGACAGAGGCAGACCCGCACCAAGGGTCTTCGACAGGGTCAGGATGTCGGGCACGACACCTTCGTGCTCGAACGCGAAGAGATCCCCGGTGCGGCCAAGACCGGTCTGCGCCTCGTCCAGGATCAGCAGCATGCCACGCTCGGTGCACTTGCTCTTCAGCGCCCGGAGGTATCCGGGCGGCAGCGCGATGATCCCGGCCGAGCTCAGAATTGGTTTGGCAATGACCGCCGCGTAACACCCCGCCGATTGTCGGTCCGGCATCTGGAATCCGAAATCGAGCTCTTCCTTCCAGTCGTAATGACCGTTGGCTGCGAACGGGGACCGGTAGGCATCGGGTGTCGGTAGCGCGAGTGCGCCGACGGGACGACGGAAGAGCTCGCCGGCGGCGCGCAGGTCGAGATGGGCGCCGGGGATGAGTTCGTGATCGAGACCCCGGATGGGGGTGGACATGGGCGATTACATGGTACGGTTCTGAATGACGAGGGAGTACTCAGTCTCGCAACATGATTTGTCAGAAAACAAGTGCGCCGTTGTGGAAGCCGCAATTACCCAAGAGATTTCAGGGGATGCTGATACATTTTCACTGGTTGACCGCGATGGGTTGCAGTCTACTGTCGCAGAGCTGAATGCAGCATTTCCATCGCATTTTTCACACAGTTTTGCTACCAAGGCAAACACCTATCGATGGCTGTTGAAAGTGTTATGTGATTGCGGAATGATGGCAGAAGTCGCCAGCGACGCGGAAATATCTATGCTTATAGCTGCCGGATTTCCGGCGGATCGCACTGTGTATGATGCACCGATCAAGAAAAGGTCGGAGTTGGAGCGAATTTTGCTACTCGGGGTGCATGTCAATGTCGATAATTCTCAGGAACTCGAAGTGGTCGCTGAGTTGCTGCAGATCAGTCCATCGAGTAGCAGCATTGGCTTGCGGGTAAATCCCCAAAGTACTGTTTCACCAATCCTTACCTACTCAATTCTTTACCGTAGGGCCTGTTTACGGATTTTGGAAATGGCCTTCCGGTGAATAACGAGTTCGAGACGGTCAGCAAAGGACAACCCGTTCAAGACATTGTAGAGCAATATTCTTGATTGCAATGGGTGGTGTCGAGAAAGAACGCGGTGGCTTGGATGGAGAAATATATCGGCCCCGGCACCTTTTCCCTTCCTGTTTCCGTTTTCCTTGCACTGCTTTGCTCCGGTGGGTCGACCGCGGTGCTAGTCAGGGGTCCAAACCCCGACGAATAGCGTAACCGATTGCAGAGTTCGATACACTCACAGCCAGGAGTCCACTTGGTGAAAATCCGGCATGAAAGTTACACTTCCCACAGGCGCCCTGATCCTGGTGCTTTTTTGCGCCTCCGCCATGGCGCAAACCGCGGATCTCGAAGCGCGCATCAGCGAAATGGAGGCGGCTCTCGACCATCTGCAGGAGCGCATCGAGAAGCTCGAGGAGCGGCAAACTCCACGGCGCATGAGCGAGGCTGAGGCCGCGGCGGTGTTGCGCAAGAAGCAGGCGGACGACGCGTGCACCGAGCAACTCGGGCCAGCACCGGAGTTCGCGCCCGTCCTGGGGACAAAAGTGAACCCTGATTTCATGGCTTATTTGAAAAAGCACCGGGCGTGCATGCGCGAGAAGGGGGTGCTGTAGCGGCTCGACCGGGAATGTGCGTCCAGACCCCGAGTTCTGTAAGCTCGATAGACAAGGGACATGATAATTGTGGGAATCATCACATCCCATGGGCACCTGCCAATCTATACTGGCATCTCGCATTCGATCGAGATGCTGTTCGACATTCCACAGTGACCTGAGCCCACTCAGGGAGGAGCGTGAGATGAATGCATCGACGACACCGACGAGCCGCGTGCGAAGAGGTTTTGCCGTTGTGGCCGTCATCATCGCGGTACTCTTGCCGGGGTGTGCGAACTACCAGGCACGCGTGGCGGATGGCAAGCCCCTGGAACCGCAGTACCAGGGTGGGATGATGAGCGCCTATGCGTGGGGCTCATGGGTGAGTCCGGAAATCATGTCGGCAGAGGAGTGTAAGCGCGGCATGTACGACGTGGTCGTGGAAAGCAACTATCTTTACAGCCTCGCCAGCGTCGTCACTCTCGGTCTTTGGATGCCCGTGGACGTGAGCTATCGCTGCAAAGCCCCTGGCGTTCAGGGTGGTGGCGTGGTTCCGCCTTAGTTCACACTCAAACACGGGAGATCGCAGATGCCTCCGAATCGACGTTCATTCAACAGCATGATCAACCGGTGGAAGGGCGAGCACCAGACATACAATCAGACCATCGAGGGCGTGCATTCCTTCGAAGACGTCGATATACCCGACGATCCGGTTGCTCAGATAGACGCATACAATCAGGTCACCGGAGAGCTTCGAGCGCTCATTTCCGACGCCGTAGCCAACGGCAAGACGCTCCGTGCGCACGGTAGCGCCTGGTCCCTCAGCAAGTGTGGCGTCACCAATCACGAGCTGATCAACACCGCGGCGCTTACCATCGGTTTACGACCCGGCCCCAGCCACCTCGATGCTGCATACCCTGCCGGGCAGTTGGACAAGCTGCGATTTCTCGAATGCGGCGTATCCATCGCCTCCATCAATGAATATCTCCACGGCGAGCATCTCTCGCTCAAGGCATCGGGCTCCAACAGCGGACAGTCGCTGGCCGGTGTCATCTCCACCGGAACCCACGGGTCCGCATTCAAATTCGGTGCATGCCAGGAGTTTGTCGTCGGCTTGCACCTGGTTCTCGGCCCGACAAAGCACGAGTATCTTCAACGCGCCTCGAATCCGGTCGTTAATCAGAGCTGGGCCGACAAATTCGGCGCGACGCTGCGCAACGACGATGCGCTCTTCGACGCCGCGTTGGTGAGCTTCGGATCCTTCGGCATCATTCACGGCGTGATGGTCGAGGCGCGCGACCGTTTTTTGTTGCGCGCGTATCGAAGGTTCGAACCGCTCACCGCCGGGCTCTGGAAAGCAATCGGCAGCCTGGATTTCTCCGGCATCAACCTGCCGAAACCCGAGAGTGATCTCTATCACTTCGAGGTGTTTTTCAACCCTAACGCCGGTACGCCGCCGAACGAAGCCATTGTCATGTTGATGTTCGACGATGGTTGGCACGACTACACGCCACCTGTTTGGAGTGCTGGTACAGGCGGGCTCAGCGCGTCCGGGCTCGATGTCATGGGGCAGCTCGTGAGCTCGTTGCCGCCATCGATCTCCAGCCTTATCAAGAGTTCTCTCAACGACGAAGTTCGAAGAAAGTTCGCGCCCTATGAGAAGGTTGGCGCAATCAGAGATCTATTTCGCGGAGAGGTCACGCGCGGCAAGACGCTGGCGTGTGGCATCGGGCTGCCGCTCGACAAGGCAGCCCAAGCCCTCAATATCGCCTTCGCCACTTATCAGAGTTTCGGCGCAGTGCTTCCGCTGCTGTTATCGGTGCGATACGTGAAGGGCACACAGGCGACGTTGGGATTCACGAAGTTTGCGACGACCTGTGTTCTGGAACTGGACGCCGTAAACGTTCCGGAAACGCGCAGCTACGTGAAAGCCGTGTGGGCGGCTTTAGAGGCAGCAGGTATCAATTTCACCCTCCACTGGGGGAAGTACAATACCTATCTGACTGGTCGGAGGGTCGAAAAGATGTATGGTGCCGCGGCCGTAAATGCGTGGAAGGCCAGTCGCGCGACGCTGATGGAGAGTGCCGATGTCTCCCGGGTATTCGACAACGCGTTCACCAGAAATGCAGGGCTTGGAACGTGATGCTGACATATTCGCCTGCGGACTACGTCAATTGACGTAGATCCGGGATTGGGTGACCATGTGATCCGAACCCGGCATGTGATCGGATTAGGCTATGAAAATCGATGAAGTTCGCGCCAAGACCTCAAAATCAAGTGAAAAACTCGACCTCGCCCAGGAACTCGCGAAGGAAGCGGAAAGCCTGCCCGAGGGCGACGACAAGCGAAAGTGGCTGGAGGAGCGGGCGCAAAAACTGATAGATGCGGCGCGCGCGCTCACGGAAATCGCCAAGCAAGCGATCACCAAGTATCGCTAGCGGCGACTCGCGCAATGGCCTCGCTACTCGATGAAATTAACGCACAGATCCTGGAGATCGAGTCCGAAAACCAGCAGGTTGAAGAGGAAGTAGAAGATCAGATCAAGAAGCGGCGGGCCAAAGATCAATCACGGATTGCGTGGGTGATAATCTGGGCATTCGTGATCGCGATTGGCTCTATCTTTCTGTTTGTATTCGGTTACCTGCTGTTCGCCAGCGGGTGCGAAGCAGGGCGTGTTGATTGCGATCCCCGGCGCTGGGAGCAACCCGCGACATTCTTACTGGGCATCGTGTCATCCGTGCTGTTACCGGTAGTGACGCTCGTACTCGGTTATTACTTCGGAAAAGGAAGACTGAATAGATTTCAGGAGATCCCCGGCGCACAGAGGGCAGCATGATGGTCAGAATTTGCACTGCATGGATAAGCGCTCTGGCCATCGTCTGCCTGTTCGCCGTCGCCTCGGTTTCCAATGCCCAGATCGCCAGCGAAGAACTGCACTTGGGTGTCCGCCTGGCGCCCTCGCCGGAACTCACTCCTGAGCAGGTGGTGCAAATCCAGCTCAACGCTCTGCGTCACAACGATTCCCGCAATCGGGGCATCGAGGTGGCGTTTCGCTTCGCTTCTCCCGACAACAAGCTCCAAACCGGTCCGCTTGCGCGCTTCACCCGTATGCTCCAGCAGGGTCCTTACAAACTCATGCTTGCCTACGACAACGCCTCTTTTGACCCGGTCGAGATCGAGGAAGGCTACGCGCGCCAGCGGGTGACCCTGATTGGGTCCGGGCTCGTCGTTGCCTATGAGTTCTATCTTTCGCGCCAGACCGAAGGCGGATGCATTGGTTGTTGGATGACGGATGCTGTCATCGCTAAACGCCTATCCGGGCTGCAGGTGCAGGCTTAGACGAAGGAAATTCCCCGGCTTCACGGCCGGGTGCCAATCAGGGTAGACTGGGGTTCCTCTGGGGAGAGGAGTAGCCCGATGCAGAATCCCGACCTGGTTCGCCGAATCCAGACCGGACACCGGCTGTTGCTCGACGGCAGCGATCCGGCCTTCACATTCATGGACGTGGCCAAGCTGGTGGACACTGTGGCGCTGGGCACCACGGTCAACGCCGAAGTGTTGCACGATGATTTGAATCAGCTCGCCGGACGCGTGGCGGTGGCCAGTGAGGAAGGAAACCGTCCCGACGCGACGGAAGCGAGCCAGACCCTGATGCGTGTCGAGAGCGCCGCCGACGGGTTGCTCGAATCTCTGGGCGGCGCGGAGCCCGATCCGGCTCTCGCGCGGATCTTCGACAGGGACAGTATTCAGGCTGTTCTGCGCATCCGATTCGCCGCACGGCGTGCCCAAAGCAGTGCCGCCGACGCCGGCCCGGATTCACAGCGCCAGATGACCCAATGGGTGATTTCCCAGCTCAAGACCATCTACCGCAGCCATTTCCATCTGGATCCCGTGGAGGGAGATTCCGCCGGCGGTAAGAAAGCGTCCAAGCCTTTTGCGCGCTTTGCGCGATTCGTCCTCGCGCAGCTGGGGATCGATTTGAACGCGAAGAGTATCGCCAACTGATCGGTCAAACGGACTCGATAGGCGTTCGCTCTATGTTGTCGGTGTTCTGGCCTTCGATGCGGATGAGCTTCGTGGGCGCCTCCCGATAGGGTGCGTGGATGTCACCGACTTCGTAGATCTTGGCGTCTCCAGGCTCGAGACGGTAGGTGCGTACCATTTCCACCTTTCCCGGTTGGCCATCCTCGGGCGGAGTGACCATGCGCCAATCGGTCATTTCGGTCTCGCCAGCCGCCTGACCATAGATGGCCCATGTGGGTCCGTGGTCGTGGGGATGCCCCTGCCTGGGCTCGTTGTAGACGTGGGCGCATATGCAGAACCCCAGATCCGGATCTTCGTAGAGGATCTCCCTTTCCCGGGTTGCGTTCGGACCCAGGTGCGCGTCGAGAAAGGCCTGGTCACGAAGCGCGTGTTGCAGGTATTCGCGGATCTTTTCACGGCCACCGGGGCCGCTGTCCGACTGCAGGGCCTCGCGGCAGTTGGCCGCGAATTCTTCGAGAGTATATGCCATGGGGAACGGTCTCCACATCGAACTCGTTCAATAGTGGCATGTTCCCCCGGCGGGGATCAAAAAGGATGGACTCAAGCGGCCTCATCCATTGAGTAGATGACGCCGTCCTCGTCGAAGTGCGCGGCGCGCACGGAGGTAACCGGCGCCTTGGTCTCGCAGTCGACGAAGAACGGATAGCGGTAGGGATCGTAAAAGGCGCCGCGGCCCGCCATGGGCTCGAGCTCGCGCTGGTCGCCGGGATGCACGTAGTCCACCAGGTGCCCGACGGCGAAGGCATGCACGTTCTTTCGCT
>SMUX01019154.1_pt1 | contig 11514 bp, 12 predicted proteins | sample 2456431 | NCBI WGS metagenome assembly SMUX01 (sample SAMN11095930, study PRJNA526329) | marine sediment metagenome | biome: Marine sediment; feature: Surficial sediment; material: Deep marine sediment; isolation source: Hadal surficial sediment | place: Pacific Ocean | collected 2014-11 | depth... | reverse complement strand
ATCGCGATGGGCGTCGGTGATAGCAAGCGGTTCGCCAGCAACTAAATGCGTTAAAAGATGAATACAACGTACTTTAAACCCACAATCAGAGCTAACCCCTTTGGTTGTGGGTTTTTTGTGCCGTTTTTCCAGCACGGGGGGTCTGGCTTTTCCTGTTATTTTGTTATTGTACGGGCAGGAAATTTATGCAGGTAATAGAAATAATAACAACATAACAAAAGCCTGACCTCATGTGATTCTCTGAAAAACATCTATGTTCTTTTCCTTGATGAAAAGAACCAAAAATCACCGGCTTCAGACTTATATTATCTGAGAACCTTTTCCTACACATTAACTACGAGATTGCCACACTTGGCATCCGCCAAGTGTGGCAATGACAATTGTGGTTAGAAACGCAATTTGAATAATGCCGGAAAGCATAAAAATCAAAGCAGATTTCTCGCTGCGCTTCGAAATGACATAAAAATACAAAAGTCAGATCCCCTTTGACTAATCAATGCCTAATGACTTTATTAAATGTTTAATTTTCTGCTGGATTCCGTGTACAAACCTCACGGAATGACGAATGATTAGATTTCTCGCTCTGTCCAATATGACACTTCGATACGTCATACCCGAGGTCAGTAATCAGGTATCCATATTTAGAAACGCTAGATTCCGTCTGGAACCATGACGGAATGACTAGGTGGTTTGAGATTCCTGCTAAACCTGTCCTCGAATGTTTTTATCGGGGAAACATCACGGAATGACAGAAAAATGGTTGTCATACCTGAATGGTTTAATCGGGTATCCATATGTTTATTTTTAAATGCCGGAAAGATAAAAAACTAAAACGATTACTTAAAGATTATACATTCAGGACTTTAATCAATATTAAATCCTATTAAAAATAAGTTTAATTTTCACAAATAATACTTTACAATATTAATATATTTATAGAAACAATAAATAATCTGGTGGCGGGGCAGCAATGGGCAAATTAAACAAGAGATTTAAACTGATATTATTTATTGTATTTACATTTTTATTTACTGCAGTCTATTCTATTTACGCAGTGGAATGGGAAATAATCGAGGGTTATTTAATATGTGTAGCCCTTGATGATAAAGGAAATATAGAAACAAAAGTAGAATACAACGATTGCTCTGGCATTGTAGCATTGGTCGATCGAGATGAGCAGATATACACAATCAGTGGATCACAAAGCGATCTGGATAAGCTATATAAAGCTCCTAAGCGACGCTTGGGAGTGCTGATGGAGCAAAACCTGCGTGGAAAAGTATATGGCCATAAAAGAGCATTGCAGTTAATGATAGGATCAGAAAAATATGTTGATGACACTAAGATAGTAAAGAAAAAAGGAACAATCTACTGCTTACTCCCTCATTATAAAAAAACAAATATAAATTATGTGGTTTCAAATAAGCCTTGCTTTCTTTACGCTCCCCATGCGCATATTTTCTATACAAAAGATGGTGAAATAATGGCAATAAACGGGAGCAAAGAACTAGTGAGGGAATTTGAAAACAGCTCTCAAAGAGTGGGTGTTTATCTGGCAGGTAGTATTTCTGGCAGTGAAAAAGGGAAATATATTTATCTCAAATAGTATTTAGTTAAATATAAGTTATATATAATATTGGATTTTTATAGTAATTGACGATTAATTGCACTTGTGCTAAAAATTGACTCTTTAAATTTTTTAGGAAACTGAATAAAGATGTTTGAAGGAATATCAGAAAAGCTAGGTAAATCGTTAAAAGAGATAAGAGGCAAAGCCAGGTTGTCTGAGGATAACATCAAAGATACCCTGCGCGATGTACGTCTTAATCTTTTAGAAGCGGATGTAAACTTTCAGGTTGTCAAAGATTTTATTGATTCAGTCCGTGAGAGGTCACTTGGTAAAGAAGTAAATGAGAGCCTTAGCCCGGGTCAGCAGTTTGTAAAGATAGTTCACGAAGAACTTCTTAAAGTTTTAGGCAGCGAAGATACTGAAGTAGATTTGCATCATTCCCCCCCTGTAGTCTTTATGCTGGTTGGACTTCAGGGATCTGGTAAAACGACTACTATTGCAAAACTTGCTAAATACCTAAAAGAAAAGCATAAGAGAAATCCATACCTTGTACCTGCAGATATTTATAGACCCGCGGCTATAGAGCAGTTGAAGGTTTTAGGGCAGAGCCTTGGCTTTGGAGTCTATGATAGTACGCCAGATATGAAACCGGTCGATATTTGCAACAACGCTTATGATCATGCTGTTTCTAATGGCTACGATGTTTTGTTAATCGACACTGCAGGAAGACTGCACATTGACGAAGAGCTGATGAATGAGCTTGTGGAGCTAAAGGACAGCCTCAATCCTCATAATATTTACCTTGTGGCAGATGCCATGACAGGACAGGATGCAGTCAATGTTTCTTCAAGCTTCAATGATACTCTCGACATAACGGGCGTGGTACTTACCAAGATGGACGGGGATGCCAGGGGCGGGGCAGCGATGTCAATAAAGGCTGTCACGGGCACGCCAATTGTGTTTTTTGGCACCGGTGAAAAGCTGGATGCCCTCGAGGTATTTCATCCCGACAGGATTGCTTCGCGCATACTTGGTATGGGTGATGTCTTAACATTCATCGAAAAAGCCCAGGGCGCCTTTGAAGAAAAAAAGGCAGAAAAAATGGCCAAGAAGCTCCTCAAGAACAGGTTTTCACTTGAGGATTTTCAAGAATCAATGCTTGCTATGAAAAAGATGGGTTCACTTGAAGAAATGGCAGGGATGGTCCCGGGGATAAAAGACCTTGCTAAAAATCCAAAGGCAATGAATATGGCGGAAAAGGAAATAGGAAAAACAATTGCAATTATTAATTCTATGACCAAAAAAGAAAGAAAAGATCACACAATTATAAACGGTAGTAGAAGAAAAAGAATTGCAAACGGCAGCGGAACCAGTGTGCCCGAAGTGAACAGAATGATGAAGAATTATGCTCAAATGAGAAAAATGATGAAAAACATGGGAAAAATGGGTAAACTAGCACAAAGGTTAATGAGGTTTTAAAATTAAGCTAAATAATACTGAGGGGGTTTTTTAATTGGTTAAAATAAGACTTACGAGAGTTGGTTCAAAGAAGAGGCCGTTTTACCGTATAGTAGCGGCAGATGCAAGAGCACCAAGGGATGGAAAATTTCTTGAGATTTTGGGATATTATGATCCCAGATCAGAACCTAATAAGTTAGAGATAAAAAAAGATAGAATAGATAAGTGGTTAAAGAACGGAGCTCAATATACCAACAGAGTGGAAAAAATAATTTCTAGTTTATCCAGTTAGTTCTTAAGAGTTTTTACTGGTGCTAGATTTATATACTATTACGGTTTAAACAGGAGGTTATAGTTATGGAAAAACATACTGAACTTGTTAGTTATATTGCTAAGTCACTTGTTGATAGTCCCGATCAGGTTGAAGTGAAAGAAGTAATAGGTGAGCAAACCACTGTTTTAGAGCTGCGAGTAGCCCAGGATGATTTAGGCAAAATCATTGGCAAGCAGGGAAAAACTGCAAAAGCTATAAGAACCATACTTGGTGCTGCTGCTGCAAAGGCTAGAAAAAGAGCTGTTTTAGAAATACTCGAGTGATCTAATATAAAGACTTTTCATGGGGTTGATCCCGTATGGAGTTATTTCAAAGTCACATGGATTCGGCGCAGGGGTACGCCTAGTCCCCTATAGCAGAGATTTATCCAACTTAGCTTTTATAAAATCTGTTTATATAAAAACCGGTGGGTCTGCAGATTTTAAAAAATACACTATACTGGGCCGTTCAATCTCTAAAAAATATGCTATCCTGGATTTAGAGGGGTTAGAAACTTTTGAACAGGCGCAGGAACTGAGGGGTAAAGAGGTTTTTGTACAGACTGAGCAGCTGAGCAACCCGAGCGAAGATGAATACTATTTTTTTGAATTAATCGGACTTTCTGTTTTTAGTACTGATAACAAACTACTGGGTAAAGTATCAAAAATAACAGATAGCGCTCAGAATATCTTAGTAGTAGAAATGTTGAGTGGTAAGCAGTCACTTATTCCATTTACCGAGCCTATTGTAAAAGAAGTTGACGTTATAAATAAAAGAATTGTGATTGATCCCCCTGCCGGACTTTTAGAGCTATAGTATTAATAATTACAAAATTTTTATAGAACTGGTACGAAAAAATGATGTTTGATATATTAACTGTCTAGACTTTAATAGCTATAGCATAAATACTAACTGCAATCCTGATATCAATGGTATGAAAGAATGAAATTTGAGATATTAACCCTATTCCCTGAGATTTTTGATTCGGTTTTTTCATCAGGAGTGATTTCTAGAGGGCTTAAATCCAAGCTGTTATCAATTAAAACTCATAATATAAGGGACTTTAGTAAAGATAAAAATAGAGTGGTAGATGACAGGCCCTATGGTGGGGGTGATGGCATGGTTATGAAACCCGGTCCTATAGCCTCTGCTTTAAAGAATATAAACCGCACTGAGCAAAAATCACTGGTGATATTACTAAACCCGGCCGGCAAAGTCTTTAGCGATGAGATTGCCCAAGAGCTTTCAGAATATGAGCAGCTTATTTTTATTTGTGGACGTTATGAAGGAATAGACGAGAGGATTAAGCAAAAGTATGTTGATACAGAAATTTCAATTGGGGATTATATACTTTCAGGCGGTGAATACGCTGCTATAGCAATTATTGACTCTGTATCCCGCTACATTGCCGGAGTGCTTGGTAATGAACACTCAAGCGTGGATGAGTCTTTTAGCAGCGGACTGCTTGAATATCCTCAGTACACAAGACCCGAAGAATTTGAAGGTTTAAAGGTTCCAGAAATTTTACTGTCAGGCGACCATAAGAAAATAGAAAAATGGAGAAGACAAAAGAGCATCGAGATAACATATAAAAACAGACCCGATCTTATTGAAAGAAATGTTTACGAGTTATCCGATATTAAAGCCGTAGATAAAATCAAAAGTAAATTCAAGAAAAATGGTAATTTGTATATTGCATTAGTTCATTATCCCGTATACAATAAGCGGCTTGATGTTGTAAAAACATCTTTTACCAATATTGATGTGCTCGATATGGCAAGAGCCGCAGCGACTTATGGTATAAAGGGTTTTTATTTAGTACATCCGGTGCGCGAGCAAATAGATTTAATACAAAAAGTTATAGATCATTGGAAAATAGGCAAGGGATATAAATATAACAGTAGCAGAAAACAGTCGTTGGAAAATACATTTATTTCAGAAAGCTTAGAAGATACAATTAGCAGTATTGAGCAAATTGAGGGTGCCGAGCCAAAAATAATAGTAACTGATGGAAGATACAGCGACAGAATGACTGGGTATATGGAAATGAGAGAAAAAATAGAGACTGAAAAAAGTCCATTTCTGCTCCTCTTTGGAACTGGTTATGGGCTTGTAAAAGAAATTATTGAAAATGCTGATTATATACTAAAACCTATTGTTGGAAGTGAGCAGTTTAATCATCTATCGGTTAGAAGTGCTGCTAGTATAATACTTGATAGACTGTGCAGCGTTAAAATATAAAAAGGAGTAACAAAGTGGGTATTGTAAGAGAAATTGAAAAGTCTATGCTTAGAGAAGGCGCCGAAGAATTCAGAGCCGGTGATACGGTTGCGGTTCATTATAAAATTAAAGAGGGCGATAGAGAACGTATTCAGATTTTTGAAGGGGTTGTAATTGCTAAAAAAGGCGGGGGCGTAGGAGAAACATTTACTGTAAGAAAGATATCTTATGGTATAGGAGTTGAAAGAATATTCCCACTGCACTCTCCGCTTATAGAAAAAATAGAAGTTAAACGGCTTGGCAAAGTCCGCAGAGCAAAGCTTTATTATTTAAGAGGACTTTCCAGAAAAGCCGCCCGTATCAAAGAAAGAACAAAGCCGGATTCTTTTAATAAGAAAGAGAAGAAGCCAGTTAATTGATTTAGGATATATCTTTTTGCACTGATTTGGCGAAAGCCAAATCAGACTTCCGCTCATCGGGTCAGCAGTTTCACGCTAGACCCAAAACCCCTGACCTTTTGACCCGAACATGCGACATCTGGGGTCTGGATTTTCCTGTTATTTTGTTATTGAATGAATAGGAATCTTTGTGTTTAAATAAGAATAATAACAAATTAACAAAAGCCTGACCCCATTCAACCTCATTACCAAAAAATCCCTCTGTTCTTTTCCTTGGATGAAAAGAACCAAAAATCACAGGTTACATTAAAATCCCTAAAAATAACAAACATTTTCTACACGCAATTTTCATAATGCCGGAAAGATAAAAAAATAATACATTGTCAGAAATAGAATTACAGATTTGGTGATTTCTTAACTGTTTTTAAGTTGCTTCATTGTAACGCTCATTCTTTGGATAACCGTATACGCTGAAAAGATCAAGAGTAAAAGCAGTGAAATTTTCAATAAATAATCTCTGCCACCTAAATTAAAAGCGGAAGTTACAAGATTTCCAATAAAATTAAATACAGCAAAAAGCCCCAGGTAAACCACTCTTTCTGTCCTTTGCATTATCCCCACATCGCATTTAACGCCCAGGCCCTCTGCCCTTGCTTTTGTATAACTGACCATCATGGTTGAGCTGATTATCAAAAAGACAACATAGATAAACAAGCTATTTTGAAAATAGCTCAGCAGTCCCAAATAAATAAACGCTTCGGCAATCCTATCAAGACATGAATCAAAAAATGCGCCCGACTCGCTGCTTAAATTTTGCGCTCTGGCCACTCTGCCGTCAAATATATCAAAAGTTGAGCCAGACAGCAGAAGCAGTCCCGCAATAAATATATATCCAAAATGAAAACAAAGACCTGAAATAATAGAAATTATTAAAGATGAAATTGTAAGCACATCTGGGTGAATTTTCTTTTCTATAAGATAGTCTTCTATTGGACGGATAAGTAAAATCCACCAGGTTTTAAGCCCCAGTCCCAGCAGTTTAGACGAACTGGGCACAGTATTATTTTTTGCTCTATCTACTACTTCTTCCGGTACAGGCATTGTTTGATTTGTTTTAAGTCAAATGTTTGGCTAGATTGTAGCTGAATAATCATAAATTGAAAATATGTGTTAACTTAAGCTTTATATTTCACATAATATTTTAGGATAAACATTTGAATAGTGAAAAAATAATAAAGACAGATAGCCCGGATGCAGTTAGTAAGACTTTGCAAACGCTTACAAATGGCGGAGTAATAATTTATCCTACTGAAACTTTATACGGCCTTGGGGCGCTTGTTTCAAAGAGCCAGGCCGCCGAAAGAATATTTCAGATAAAGGGTAGAAATCATAGCATGTCCCTGCCAATACTTGTTAAAGATTTTGTAATGTTAGAAAAATATGCCTCTGTTCCTGTCATGTACAAAGAAATGTTACAGGATTTAATGCCAGGGCCTTTTATGGCTATTTTGAACCTTAAAACTGGAATAAATAAGCTAATTACAGGTGGAAAAAATAAGATCGGTATAAGAATTTCCAATAACACTTTTGTAACATATTTAATGGAGAAACTCGATGTACCACTTATTTCTACTAGCGCAAACATTAGTGGGACTGAAAATGTTTTTGATATTGATGATCTAATCAGCCTTTTTGAAAATAAGGTTGATCTTATAATCGACTCTGGTAATATAAGCCCTTCTAAAGGTTCCACAATAGTGGATTTTACAGTTAATCCTCCTCAAATTGTAAGAGAGGGAGATCTAAGTAAAGCTAAAATAAGAGAATATTTTATTATCAAATAAGAAGGTATTTTTAATATATGGCCAGCATATCCGGGTTTTGCGGTTACAGATATAATCCTGAAGTTATTGATAATTTCGATGATGTTTTAGCGCCTCCCTATGATGTTATAAGCCCTGAGCAAAGAGATGAGTTGTATGAAAAAAGTATTAATAATGTAGTAAGGGTAATTCTTACAAAAGGGCAGGGAGATGAGAAGTATAAAAATGCATCTCAAACATTTAACAACTGGATAAAAGATAAAGTTCTACTGAGAGACCAGGAACCCTCCATATACGTTTATCATCAGGTTTTTAAGGAAGCAGGTAAAACACTTACAAGAAAAGGGTTTATAGCCGCAGTAAAACTCGAAGATTTTTCTAACGAGCAAATATATGCTCATGAAAAAACATTTTCAGAACCAAAAGCCGACAGGCTAAAACTCATTACAGCATCCAAGGCTAATTTAAGCCCAATATTTTCTGTTTATTCTGATCCTAATCTGGAAATTGAAACAGAACTTGAGAAGGCGCTTTCGGAGGCTCCGCTATTTAAAAGTATTGATAAAGACGGAGTGGAAAACTATTTGTGGAAGGTATCCGAAGGCAAACTGCTCTCATCTATAGCAGATAAGTTTAAACAAAAGAAATTACTGATTGCCGATGGTCATCATAGGTATGAGACTGCTCTTAATTACAGAAATATTAGAAGAAATGGCAGCGCGGATAAAAGTGGAAATGAGCCCTATGAATCGGTCATGATGTTCCTTTCATCTGCAGAACAGCAGGGACTAATCGTTAAACCTACTTACAGATTGGTTGGCGGTCTCAAAGAAGGTCATATAAAGGATCTGTTAAATAAAATAGAAAATGAGTTTGTTTCTGAAAAATTAGAAATTAGCTCTGGTATAAATAGTATTGAAAACAGCGAGTTTGGTTTAATTACAAGTGAGTTAAGCAGTTTAATAAAAATAAAAGATTTAGTAGGTAAAGAAAGTAACAACGAATTAGGCGTTGTGAAATTGCATGATTTCTTATTAGATTCTATATTAGAAGATGAAGCTGTTAGAGTAAAGTACACTAAATCGCTTGATGAAGTTATGGAGCTTTTGAAAGATAAGTCTTATCAGCTGGGATTTATACTTCCCCCAATTGATGCAGTAGATATACTGCGTTTTGCAGAATCAAACAGAAGACTTCCTCAAAAAACCACCTATTTTTACCCAAAAGTACTATCAGGCCTTGTTTTTAATCTGTTAGATTGAAAATCAATTGTTGATAAAACTTCATTAATATATATTTTACGTGGAGATGATGCTTAAGTGACTCATTTAATATTAATATTTACCTGCGTAACTTTAGTAACGCTTTTAATTGGAATTTACAAATCACTTTCAAAGTTAAGGGAGATGTCTGAGCAATACTGGGGTAATGTTCAGGCTCTGCTAAATAGAAAATATGATCTTATAACAGTTCTTACAGAGTTTATAAAGAGTCATTCTAAAGACAACAGTGATGCTGCCAGTGAATTAATAGAAGCTAAATTAAAGACAATGCAGTCCTTTACTCCACTGCAAAAATCTCTTACAGAAAAATCGCTTGATGATAACATAACTAAGATCTTTGAAATTTCTGAGACTAACAAGGACCTTATAAAAGATGAGAAATATTTAAAGATTAAAGAAGATATCGGTTCGGTTAAAAAAGAGCTTATGGTTTCAAGCAGCTATTACAATGCCATTATAAGAGATTATAATTCAAAGATAAGCTCCTTTCCTTCAAGCTTGGTAGCAAAAATGCTAGGCCATTACAGTAAAGAAACTTTTGATGTAGATTTAAATTTTCAAAAGGCAAACAAAACTCAGTAGCTTTTTATTTTCACTTTAAACCAAAATATTTTTTGTTAGTAACACAAAAAAAGGCGGGTTAGTCGTAGTAGAGTAACCCGCCTACTTAAATCTGATTTAAGTAAAAATACTTGTTTGTATTTGTTATATGTGTCACATAGTGACTACATCATACCGCCCATGGCTCCTGGATGCATACCGCCCATAGGTGGACCACCTACGCCACCCATCTCGTCCTTAGAATCTGGTTTTTCGGCTACTAAAGCTTCGGTAGTTAGCAGCAGCCCTGCTACACTCGATGCATTCTGTATTGCCGTCCTCACTACCTTAGCTGGATCCACTATCCCGGCTTCAATCATATCACAGTACACTAACCTCGCTGCATCAAACCCATTTGATCCCTTCGATCCCTTTACCTTCTCTACCACTATTGAGCCATCCCAGCCCGCATTGCGTGCTATCTCTCTTAAGGGCTCTTCCAGTACTTTTTTTACTATATTCACTCCTACCTGCTTTTCAGAATCTCCTGCATCATATGCGTTCACTGACTTAATTGCCCTTACAAACGCTACTCCCCCTCCAGGTACTACTCCCTCTTCCACTGCAGCTCTTGTTGCATTAAGCGCATCCTCTACTCTTGCCTTCTTTTCCTTCATCTCCGTTTCCGTTGCTGCTCCTACTCTTATCACTGCCACCCCGCCTGCAAGCTTTGCTAGCCTTTCCTGAAGCTTCTCCCTGTCATATTCCCCGCTAGATTCGTCTATCTGTGCTTTTATCTGTCTTATCTTTCCCTCTATATCACTTTTCTTTCCTTCTCCGCTTATTATTGTTGTATCATCTTTGTCTATTACTATTTTCTTTGCCTTTCCAAGGTCTTTAACAGTTGTGTTTTCAAGTTTCATACCAGCTTCTTCGGCTATTACCTTCCCGCCGGTTAGCACTGCTATATCCTCCAGCATTGACTTCCTTCTGTCTCCAAACCCTGGTGCCTTTATAGCCGCTACTTTAAGCGTTCCTCTTATCTTATTTACTACTAGCGTCGCAAGCGCTTCCCCTTCTATATCCTCTGCTATTATCAGCAGCGGCTTTGTGCTCCTTGCCGATTCCTCGAGCAGTGGCACTAAATCCTTCATGCTCGATATCTTCTTGTCATGCAGCAGTATTAACGGATCTTCCAGATCCACTACCATCTTCTCTGCATCTGTTACAAAGTAAGGGCTTAGGTATCCCCTATCAAACTGCATTCCCTCTACCACTTCAAGTTCAGTGTTTAAGCTCTTTCCCTCTTCCACTGTTATTACTCCGTCCTTCCCTACCTTTTCCATTGCATCTGCTATTATGTTGCCTATAGTCTCATCACCATTTGCAGATATCGTAGCTACCTGAGCTATCTCTGTTCTTCCCTTTACCTGTTTGCTTAGTTTTTGTATAGAATCCACAACTACCTCTACTGCTTTATCTATCCCTCTTTTGAGCTTCATTGGGTCATGGCCTGCTGCCACTAGTTTTATTCCCTCTTTGTATATTGATTGTGCAAGCACTGTTGCCGTTGTGGTTCCGTCTCCTGCCACATCGCTTGTCTTCGATGCTACTTCTTTTACCATCTGGGCGCCCATGTTCTCAAACTTGTTCTCTAGCTCTATCTCTTTTGCCACGGTTACTCCGTCTTTTGTTACCACTGGGGCTCCGAATGTCTTCTCTATCAGTACGTTTCTTCCCCTTGGTCCAAGGGTTGCCTTAACTGCTGTCGTTAGTGCATTTACCCCGCGCAGTATTGCATCCTGGGCCTCCCTGCCAAATTTTATCTCTTTTGCTCCCATTACTTGTTGCCTCCTTTGGTTTTCTCGTTTGCTTTAATTATTTTACTACTGCTAGTATGTCACTCTCT
>SMUX01016631.1_pt1 | contig 11514 bp, 13 predicted proteins | sample 2456431 | NCBI WGS metagenome assembly SMUX01 (sample SAMN11095930, study PRJNA526329) | marine sediment metagenome | biome: Marine sediment; feature: Surficial sediment; material: Deep marine sediment; isolation source: Hadal surficial sediment | place: Pacific Ocean | collected 2014-11 | depth... | reverse complement strand
TCCCGCCGCCGCGGTCCTTTCGGCGGCGAAGCGCTTCTTCACCGGGAGCGAAGCGATCCACCCGGCGTGGATCGAAGCCGAGAGCGAGACGCACGTGAGCTTTGCGACCTTCCGGAGCAACGTCCTCGTATCCGCGTTCCCGGACCCGGAGCGGGAAGGGATGACCCGGGTGCGGGCATCGACTCTTCGCGATGAGGCCGCGGTCGGGAGGTTCCTCACCTACCTGCGCAGGGCATCGTGAGATTGAGCGTGCTCCTCTTCGCCCACTACCGCGAGCTGGTGCCCTCCCCCTCCGTGGAGATCGAGGTGAGGACGGGTGCGACCGTGCGCGATGCCATCGCGCGCTTGCGGGCGATGCCGGGCTGGGAGGACCTTCCGGAGGAGCCGACGGTGGCCGTGAACCGGGAGTACAGTCAGCCGGACCGGGAGCTCCACGCCGGTGACGAGCTCGCGCTCATCCCGCCGGTGGCCGGCGGATGAAGGCCACCGGAGATCGGACCAAGGCTCCCGCCGGCGATCCGGATCCCTGCTTCGTGTCGGCGTGCATCACGGCAGAGCCGATCCAGGCCGAACGGCTTCTCGACCTGGGATCCCGAGCTGACGGGGCGCTGCTTCTGTTCGTCGGCCGCGTTCGGGATCACAACGACGGGCGACCGGTGGCACGGCTCCGTTACGAGGCGTACACCGAGATGGCGGAGAGGGAGCTGGAGGCGATCCTTCGCGAGGCCGCCGATCGGTGCGAGGCCACTTCAATCGAGGCCGTCCACCGTACGGGAACGCTGGAGATCGGGGAGGCGAGCGTGGCGATCGCCGTGGCCTCACCACACCGCGCCGCGGCGTTCGAGGCATCACGCTACGTGATCGAAGAGATCAAGAAGCGGCTCCCGGTGTGGAAGCGGGAGGTGTACGCGGATGGATCCGACGCCTGGGTCCACGCCGCGTCCGAGGACCCGCCGCGATGAGAGACCAGTGAGAGGACCGAGATGACCTACGAGGAGAGACAGCTTCACCGGGAGCTCCGCGAAGCTTTGGAGGAGTTGCGGCAGGACCTGAGCACCGGCGACCCCTCCGAGCCGCTGACTCGTGCCGAAGCCCTTCGCATGGTGGAGCTCATCGAGGCCGCGCTCGAGCGCGTGAGCCCCGAGCGCTGGGATCACTACCTCACGGTGATCGCGGACGAGGTTACGCGGCGCGTCGGAAGCTTTCCCACACCTCTTTAGCTCGTAACGCGACCCGCCAGGGTTTCTTGAGCGGCCTGCTAGTGCCGATGGCCGCGCTTTTTTTACCTTGCGCCGGGCGCTCCGGCAAGGGTAGCTTCGCCACGGATGCGTCCATCGTACCTCACGATTCTCCAGCCACGACCCGAAGGCTGCACGCCGGCCGGACACGGGGGGAAGGCCGCTTGGACAGAATAACCGTGGTGGGCGCCGGGCACGTCGGTGCGACGACGGCGCAGCGAATCGCCGAGCGGGAGCTCGCCCGCGAGGTTCTCCTCATCGACGTCGTACCCGGACTTCCCGAGGGAAAGGCACTCGACCAGTGGGAGTCCGCACCGGTCGAGGGATTCGACACGCGGCTCCGGGGCTTGTCGAGCTACGAGGAGACGGCAGGCTCGGGAGTCTACGTCGTGACGGCCGGGCTCGCCCGGAAGCCGGGCATGAGCCGCTCGGACCTTGTCATGAAGAACGCGGCAATCATCCGCAGCATCGCGAAAGAGATCGCCGCCCACAGCCCCCAGGCCATCATCCTGATGGTCACGAACCCGCTGGACGTCATGGCGTATGTGGCCAAGGAGACGACAGGCTTCGATCGGCGACGCGTGATCGGAATGGCCGGTATACTCGACACGGCCCGCTTCCGCAGCTTCATCGCGCTCGAGCTGGATGTGAGCGTGCAGGACGTGCAGGCGCTCGTGCTCGGAGGCCATGGCGACAGCATGGTGCCGCTGGTCAGCTCCGTGTCGGTCGGCGGCATCCCCCTCACGCAGATGCTCGATGAGGAGCGTATCGAGGCCCTTGTCGAACGAACGCGCAAGGGAGGCGGCGAGATCGTCTCGCTCCTCAAGAGTGGAAGTGCCTACTACGCTCCGTCGGCCGCCGTGACGCAGATGTGCGAATCGATCGTCCGCGACAAGAAGCGCGTGCTCCCCTGTTCGGTCTGGCTCGAGGGCGAGTACGGGCTGGAGGGGCTCTTTCTGGGCGTCCCGTGCAAGCTCGGGCGAGTCGGGCTGGAGGGAATCCTGGAGGCCGAGCTGACCGATGGCGAGCGATCCGCACTCGAGCGCTCCGCGGCCGAGGTGAAAGAGACGATGGAAGCTCTTTCGGCCGAATAGGCCGCATGAGCCAGCCGACGAACGTCGGTCTCCGGAGCTGGATCGGGTACCGCGGCGGAAGCGGCTACCTCCTGTGGCTGCTTCACCGTGCGACGGGGCTGGGAGTTCTGATGTTCCTCGCCCTGCACATCGTCAACATCTTCCTCCTGGGCTTCGGGGAGGAGGTGTTCAACAAGCTCCTCTATCTCTACCAGGCCCCGTGGGCCCGGGCGATGGAGGTCTTTCTTCTCTTCGGCGTAACCTTCCATGCCATGAACGGCCTGCGGATCATCATCCAGGACGCCTTTCCCCGCGCCTGGCTGCACCAGCGTCGGCTCGTGGCCGTCGAAGTCGTGCTCTTCCTGGCCGTCTTTCTTCCGGCGGCTTGGATCATGGTGGCCGACTTCCTCGGGGGAGCGGGATGAGCGAGCGAAGCGAAGGGGGCGGCCACGACCGGCCCGCCGGATCGGGATTCGAGCCCAGGGCCTGGTTCTTCATGCGCCTGTCGGGCGTCGTGCTTCTCGGCCTCGCCGTCTTCCACCTCTACTGGATGCACTTCGCCATCGGGGTGGACAACATCGACTTCCAGACGGTCGTAGGTCGGTGGTCCAACCCGCTCTGGCGCATCTACGACTTCGCGCTTCTGGTGTTCGCGCTCTCCCACGGGTTCAACGGCCTGCGCTACGCGATCGAAGACTACGTGCGCCGACCGGGCAGGAGACGGATGGTGAAGAGCATCGCCTACGTCGCGGGCTTCCTCCTCATCTCGGCTGGCGCGTACATCATCTTCACCTTCGACATCGGGGCGGCGTGAGCAAACACGTACACACCTACGACGCCCTCGTCGTGGGCGGCGGCGGCGCGGGGCTCATGGCCGCCGTGTACCTGACTCGGCAGCCCGGCTCACGTACGGCCGTCCTCAGCAAGCTCTACCCCACCCGATCCCACACGGGCACCGCACAGGGAGGCATCAGCGCGTCACTCGGAAACATGGGGGAGGAGGACAGCTGGGAGTGGCACGCGTTCGATACGGTCAAAGGGGGCGACTACCTGGGCGACCAGGACGCCATCGAGATCATGTGTCGCGAGGCCCCCGAAGTGGTGTACGACCTCGAGCACATGGGCCTCCCGTTCAGCCGCACCGACGACGGAAGGATTGCCCAACGACGTTTCGGCGGGCACACGCAGAAATATGGCGAATCGCTGGTCCGCCGCTCGTGCTACGCGGCCGACCGCACGGGCCACATGATCCTCCAGACTCTCTATCAGCAATCGATCAAGCACGGCGTGCGCTTCTTCGACGAGTTTCAGGTGGTCGATCTGCTGATCGACGACGGCGGGTGCCGCGGCGCCGTCGCGCTCGAACTACGCACCGGCGACCTGCACGTCTTTCGCTCGAAGGCGCTCGTCTTGGCCACGGGAGGCTACGGTCGGATCTGGGAGATCACCAGCAACGCGATCACCCTCACGGGCGACGGGCTATTCGTCTCCGCCCGCTGCGGGGTTCCGCTGGAAGACATGGAGTTCTTCCAGTTCGATCCGACGGGAATCTGGAAGCTGGGAATCCTGATTACCGAGGGCGTCCGCGGCGAGGGCGGCATCCTGCGGAACAGCGAGGGCGAGCGCTTCATGGAGCGGTACGCACCGTCGCTCAAAGACCTTGCGAGCCGCGACGTGGTGTCGCGGGCCATCTACAAAGAGATCCGGGCAGGGCGGGGCATCGACGGAAGACGGTACGTGCACCTGGACGCCACACACCTCGGCGCTGACGTGATCGAACAGAAGCTGCCCGAGATCGCCGATTTCTGCCGGATCTATCTTGGGATCGACCCCGTGACCGATCCGATGCCGGTGCAACCCACCGCGCACTTCGCCATGGGGGGTATTCCGACCGACATTCACGGCGCGGTGCTGGCGTTGGATGGGAGCGTGATTCGCGGCCTGTATGCGGCGGGGGAGTGTGCCTGCGTCTCCGTGCACGGGGCGAACCGGCTTGGAACGAACTCCCTTCTCGACCTGGTTGTGTTCGGCCGCCGAGCCGGGATCGCCATGGCGGACCACTGTGCGGCGGCCGAGCTCCTTCCCGTCGGCGACGACCCGGCGGGACGCGCGCGCGCCGATCTGGAACGACTCTGGGCTACCGCGGGCAAGGACGGAGAAAAGGCGGCGGAGATCCGCCGGGAGATGAGCGAGCTCATGATGAACAACGTCTCCGTGTTTCGGACGGAGGAGCTCCTCATCGAGGCAAAGGAGAAGCTGGCCGAGCTAAAGGAGCGCGCCGAGCGGATCGCGATCGACGACCCGAGCCGCGGATTCAACCTGGACCTGACCGAGGCGTGGGAGACGCAGGGCATGGTCCTGCTCGCGCAGGTGATCACCGAGTGCGCCCTCCATCGGACCGAGAGCCGGGGGGCGCACTCGCGCGAGGACTTCCCGGACCGGGACGACGAGAACTGGCTCAAGCACACGCTGGCCGTGTTGCGAGACGGCACGGTGGAGATCGGTTACAAACCCGTGTCGTTCACCCGTTTCGAGCCGAAGGAGAGGGTCTCCTGATGCGCGTCAAGTTCAAGATTTACCGGTACCAACCCGAGGTCCGCGAGGAGCCCTACTTCGACACCTTCGAGTTCGACGCCGAGCCCACCGATCGCGTCCTCGACGGACTCAACCACATCAGGTGGCAGATGGACGGCACGCTCGTGCTTCGCCGCTCCTGTCAACAGGGCATCTGCGGTTCCGACGCGATGCGCATCAACGGCGCCAACCGGCTGGCGTGCAAGGTCCTCATCGGCGACGTGGGCGCCAAGATCACGATCGAGCCGCTCATGGGCTTCCGTGTGATCAAGGACCTGGTGGTCGACATGGATGACTTCTTCGAGCAGTATCGCTCGGTGCTGCCCTACATGATCACCGAGAAGCCGCCGCCGGAGGCGGAACGGCTGCAGTCGCCCGCCGAGCGGGAGGTCTACGACGACACCACCAAGTGCATTCTCTGTGCGGCGTGCACGACAGCCTGCCCCTCGTTCTGGTCGAATCGGGATTTCGTGGGGCCGGCGGCGATCGTGCAGGCACACCGCTTCATCTTCGACAGCCGGGATGAGGGGACGGACGAGCGCCTCGAGGTCCTGGGGGAGCGGGACGGCGTGTGGCGCTGCCGGACCATCTTCAACTGCACGGAGGCGTGCCCCCGGGACATCAAGATCACCAGAGCGATCGGCGAGGTGAAGAAGGCCATAGCCCTGAAGGGCGCCTGACGGGGCCCACTGGAGTTCTTCAGCGACCTGCTACGTGATCGGGATCTCCGTCTCGTGGAGGGGGCGGGTCACCGAGACCGACGTTTCTTCCGACAGATCGAGAGTGCGCGACACCTCGACGGGCCTCCACTGCGGATCCCACACGGTCCGGATCACGGGCCGCATGAGGTTCGTCGGGTTCGTCGCGACGACGCGCCCGATCTCGCCCGTGCTCAGAAGGACGAAGCTGTCGAGTGGGAAGGCCGAGATCTCGTCCACGAGCGCGGCCACCACCTCAGCGGACAGGGCTTCCTCCCTGAGCCCAACTACCTTCTCCAACGCCTCATACGAGGTGAAGAGCGATCGATAGGTACGCGGGTGTGAGAAGGCCTCGAACACGTCCGCGACCGCGATCACCCGGGCTAGCGCATCGATCTCCTCCCCGGTGAGGCCGGCCGGGTACCCTTGACCGTTCATGCGCTCGTGCTCCTGGAACACAGCGAGCCGCAGCCAGTCGTACTCTTCTCCGAACCGTTCCACGATCTCGGCCCCGTAGCTCGGGTGCTGGCGAACGAGCTCCCACTCCTCCTCGTTCAGCTTGCCCTCCTTATGGAGGAGGCTCTCCGGCAGGCGGGCCATCCCCATATCGTGCAGCAGGCCCGCCTGAATCGCCCGGAGCACTCCGTCCACGCCCCAGCCCAGGCCCATGGCTACCTTGGCGGCAAGAAGTGCCACGTTGACGCAGTGCGCCGGGAGCTCAAAGCGCTCGTATGGCTCGAGCGCCATGAGGAGCAGGCGATTACCCTGGAGCAGCGACGTGTGCACCTTCTCCGCGAGCACACGCGCACCCGTCACGCTCGGCTTCTTCCCGTAGCGGACGCTCTCCAGCACATCCTTCACGAAGCGCGTCGCCTCCGCATACAGCGCCCGACTCTTGAAGAGAGCAGGCGGCCGGGCGGTCAGCGACGGGCTCTCGGACGCAGTCGCCGCCGTTTCGATCGTCGCTTCCCGCAGCAGGTGCTCGCACAGGATGAGGAGAGTCCGTTCCTGGAAGGGACGCGCGAGGAGAAGGGGCGACGCCGTGGACGGGTCGGCTTCGAGTGATTCGCCGGAATCCACGAGGACGAGGGTCCTGCCAGCCGGAAGGGAAGCGGCAAGCTGCTCGGCCGAGACGCTCCGGTTGGCCGCGTCAAGAATCCATAGAGCCACGTCGGCTTCCTCTCCGGCGGCGGTAGCCCGATCGGGATCTGACGTCAGGATGGATTCTGCCGGGAGATGGGCCAGGGCCGCTCGCACCGGCCCGTCGCGCGCGTCGTCTCCGGAGAGAAGCGCGATCACCCGCCTCGCACCTGATTCAGTCACAAGATGTTGAGCATCAGTCACTTTATGCCGTTCTCCTCACCTCATTTACGAAGTTCGGCCCTCGGTTGCTCCGGCCGTGAAGCCCTGCGAGTAGCATGCCGCCAAATCCACGACAACGTAAGGGCCTTCGGAGGCGGGCCGGCACGGGGCGTTCTTCGGCGTGGACGCCGGGCCTACGTTGCTTGCCGCGACCGTTTGAGGACGGTCAGCAGCTTGCGGAACGGATCGTAGAATTCGTCGACCACGCGCTCCTTTAGAGGGATGATCGCGTTATCTGTGATGGTGATGTTCTCCGGGCAGACCTTCGTGCAGCACTTCGTGATGTTGCAGTAGCCGATCCCGCCCTCCGACCGCAGCTCGCCCAGCCGGTCCTCCGTGTCCAGCGGGTGCATCTCGAGAGCCGCCACGTCCACGAGATAGCGCGGTCCGATGAACTGGTCGTGCAGGTGGTGCTCGCGGAGCACGTGGCAGACGTCCTGGCAGAGGAAGCACTCGATGCACTTTCGGAACTCCTGCACTCGGTCGGCGTCCCGCTGGTCGAACCTCCAGGTTCCGTCGGCGGCGTCGGGCGGCCGCGGCTTGAACGGCTTAATCTTCTTCTTGATCTCATAGTTCCACGAGACGTCCGTGACGAGGTCCTTGACCAGCGGGAACGCCTTCATCGGTTCGACGGTCACCGGCTCCTCAAGCGGAAGGTCGCGGAGCCGCGTCATGCACAACAGCCGCGGATTGCCGTTCACCTCGGCGGAGCACGAGCCGCACTTGCCCGCCTTGCAGTTCCAGCGCACCGCGAGGTCCGGTGCCGACTCGGCCTGGATCTGATGTAGGGCGTCGAGCACGACCATGCCCTCGAAGATCTCCGTCGCGTACTCCTGGAGGCCGCCGCCCTTCGCGTCGCCGCGCCAGATCTGGAACCGGGCCTCCGGCATCACTTCATCTCCGCGACGATCTCTTTCTGTTCGGTCGTCATCTCCGGCACGGGCACGTGCCTCACCTCCAGCTGGCCGGCCTCCCCCTTTCGGACGATGCTGTTCACGTTCCCGTACTCCTCGCCCTTCTCCGGGAAGTCTTCGCGGAACTGAGCGCCGCGGCTCTCCTTCCTGAGAAGCGCCGCCCTCGTGATCGCTTCCGAGACGAAAAGCAGGCTGGAGAGGTCGAGAGCGGTGTGCCAGCCGGGGTTGTACCGCCGGTTCCCCGGCGCCGAGACCCGCGCGGCGCGCTCCTTCAGCTCCATCACCTTCTCGAGCCCTCGCTCCATGTCCTCCTCGGAGCGCACGATGCCCACCAGCTCCTGCATCGACTCCTCGAGTTCCGATTGGATGGCGTAAGGCGATTCGCCCTCCGCCCGCTCGAGCGGCGCGATTGCCTCACGCTCGGCATCCGCCACCTGGCTTTCCGCGATCTCGCCGTGGTCTTGCTCACGGGCGAACGCCGCCGCGTACTCGCCCGCGCGCTTTCCGAAGACGAGCAGATCGGAGAGCGAGTTGCCGCCGAGGCGGTTCGCACCGTGCAGCCCTCCACCGCATTCGCCCGCCGCGAAAAGCCCCGGCACCGACAACGACATCTGGGTGGCCGAGTCGACCCGCACACCTCCCATCACGTAGTGCGTCGTGGGCCCCACCTCCATCGACTCCTTGGTGATGTCGATATCCGCCAGCTCCTTGAACTGATGGTACATGCTCGGAAGCTTTCGCTTGATGCGCGCCTCGGCGTCGGGCAGCTTCTCGCTGATCCAGGCGATGTCCAGGAAGACGCCGCCGTGGGGGCCGCCGCGGCCTGCCTTGACCTCGTCTACGATCTTTCGGGCCACGTGGTCTCGCGTCAAGAGCTCGGGCGGCCGGTGAGCGTCGCGGTCGCCCTGCGTGTAACGCCAGCCCTCCTCCGGGGTCTTGGCCGTCTGATCCCGATAGAGCTCCGGGATGTCGTCGAACATGAAGCGATGTCCCTCGCTGTTCAGCAGGACTCCTCCTTCGCCGCGCACCCCCTCGGTGACCAGGATCCCCCGCACGCTGAGGGGCCAGACCATGCCGGTGGGATGGAACTGGACGAACTCCATGTCAATCAGCTCCGCGCCGGCTTCGTAGGCGAGCTCGTGGCCGTCGCCCGTGTACTCCCAGCTGTTGCTGGTGATGCGGTAGGCTCGGCCGATCCCGCCCGTGGCCAGAACCACGGCCTTTGTCCGGAAGACGAGGAAGCGGCCAGTCTCACGTTCATAGCCGAAGGCGCCGATCACCCGATCCCCGTCCTTCAGCAGCCGGGTTACGGTGCACTCCATGTGCACGCTCATCCCCTGGTGGATTCCGTGATCCTGCAGAGTCCGGATCATCTCCAGCCCGGTCCGGTCGCCGACGTGAGCCAGCCGGGGGTACTGATGGCCTCCGAAGTTGCGCTGCAGCATCGCTCCTTCGTCCGTTCGGTCGAACAGCGCGCCCCACGCCTCGAGCTCCCTCACCCGCTCCGGGGCCTCGCGGGCATGGTATTCCACCATCATCGAGTGGTTCAGGTACTGGCCGCCCCGCATTGTGTCCGCGAAGTGGACTCTCCAGTTGTCCCGGTCGTCCACGTTCGCCAGCGCCGCCGCGATGCCTCCTTCCGCCATCACCGTGTGGGCCTTGCCGAGCAGCGACTTGCAGACCAAACCGACGGAGGCGCCTTCGGTCGACGCCTCGATCGCCGCCCGCAGCCCCGCGCCGCCCGCCCCGATCACCAGCACGTCGTACTCGTGCACAGGAAGGCGAGTCATGGGAGCGGGCTCATCAGAGGATCCTCAGGTCGATCCAGACGCCCATCGAGACGAGGCGCACGTACAAGTCGGCAAACCCGACCCAGAAGAGGCTGAACCAGGCCCAGCCCATGTGGCGCCGATTCAAGCAGCTCACGCAACGGTAGCTGGCGAAGCGCACGGGTGAGCCCGAGAGCTGGTCCTTGAAGCCACCGATCATGTGTCTCAGCGAGTGGCAGCCGAGGGTGTAGCCGCCCAGCAGGAAGACGTTGATCGCGAGAACGAGCGTGCCGACGCCCAGCCCGAACGACTCCTGACCAGTGGCCGGGTCGGCGAACCAGAGAGCCCGCCAAACGTCGTAAGAGAGGGTCACGATGAACGCGAGGGCCAGGTAGAGGAAGTAGCGGTGGACGTTCTGGAGGATGAGCGGAAACGAGTGCTCCCCCAGATAGCGCTTGCGCGGCTCCCCCACCGTGCAGGCGGGCGGATCCGCCCAGAACGCCTTGTAGTAGGCACCTCGGTAGTAGTAGCAGGTCAGGCGGAAGCCCGCCGGCACCCAGAGGATGAGAAAGGCGGGTGAGAACGGCAGCCAGATCGGCCACCACCCGGGCTTCGGCCCGAATAGGCTGTGGTGCGAGTCGCCGAACAGTTCGGGCGAGTAGAAAGGCGAGATATAGGGACCCGCCGTGTAGTGGTTCCCCTGGAACGCAGCCCAGTTGGAGTAGATCAGGAAGGCGGAGAACCCGAGGAAGATGGCGAGCGGCTGTACCCACCAGGTGTCCCGGCGCCGGGTTTGGCCGAACGTTCTACGCTCGAGCAGCTCGGTCTGAACCATACGCAAATGCTCCCTTGCTGGCGCTCTACGGGGTTGGCTAGTGCCTCATTGGGGTCCAAGGCCGCCTCGTCGGGTCGAAGGCTATTCGTCACGGCCGGTACTGTCAAAGCATCGCCGAGGCCATCGGTGGGGGAGCTCCCGAGTCGCCGCACGAGAGCCCGACGCACCGGCAGCGCCCGCATCCCGTTCAGAGCCGGGGCGTCGTGACGCCGGTCTGGCCCTGGTACTTTCCCTTCTTGTCCCGGTAGCTCACCTCGCAGACCTCGTCCGACTCGAAGAAGAGGACCTGTGCGATCCCCTCGTTCGCGTATATCCGGGCCGGGAGGGGAGTCGTGTTGCTGATCTCGAGCGTAACGTAACCCTCCCACTCCGGCTCGAAGGGCGTGACGTTCGTGATGATGCCGCACCGGGCGTACGTGCTCTTCCCGACACAGAGGGTCAGGACGTTCCGTGGAATCCGGAAATACTCCACGGAGCTCGCAAGGACGAAGGAGTTCGGCGGGATGAGGCAGATATCACCCTCGTACTCCACGAAGGACCGATCGTCGAACGCCTTCGGGTCCACAACCGGGGCGAGGGCGTTATGGAAGATCCGGAACTCATTCGCGACGCGCATGTCGTAGCCGTAGCTGCTCAAGCCGAAGGAGATGACGCCCTCCCGGACCTGCTTCTCCTCGAACGGCTCGATCATTCTGTGCCCTCTAGCCATCTCACGGATCCAGCGATCGCTCTTGATGCTCATGACCCCACAAACCCTCCGTCGGACGTACGGCGCCGCGCACCGCTCGATGAGCTTCGGTCCCGCGAGGGGAGCCGAGCGAGGCCCCGGTGCTCGAGGATATATCGGGCGCTCGGTTTGCGAAAGCGCGAGAGCGCGTGGGCCACGATGCGGGAGCGCCGCCGGCCCGGGGCCGAGAGCAGGGAGGGGCGCGCCGTGCACGGGGTGATCGGGCTGACGAGCAGCAGAGGAGGTGTTTTCGGGGGGTCGAGCGAGGGCCCGCGAAGGGGCTTCGGCCTTGCTTGACGGTCCCATCCGAGGTCGGCTATTATC
>SMUX01166188.1_pt1 | contig 11519 bp, 10 predicted proteins | sample 2456431 | NCBI WGS metagenome assembly SMUX01 (sample SAMN11095930, study PRJNA526329) | marine sediment metagenome | biome: Marine sediment; feature: Surficial sediment; material: Deep marine sediment; isolation source: Hadal surficial sediment | place: Pacific Ocean | collected 2014-11 | depth... | reverse complement strand
CACGACCACCGCTTCCCACCACCAACACTTTCATTAGTTCACTCAGTTAATGTCGAAAATGACGCACGCCCGTAAACACCATCGCGATATCGTGTTCGTTGGCAGCTTCGATCACTTCCTTGTCGCGTATCGAGCCGCCAGGTTGCATCACAGCACGAATCCCTGCTTCTGCCGCCGCGTCGATCCCGTCTCGGAACGGAAAGAGCCCATCAGACGCCATGACCGAACCCACTACCTCAAGTCCCGCGTCCAGTGCTTTGAGCCCGGCGATCTTGGCACTCACAACGCGGCTCATCTGGCCTGCCCCAACACCGATGGTGCGGCGGTTTTTCACATAGACGATCGCATTGGATTTAACGAACCATGCCACCTTCCACGCGAATAGAAGATCCGTCATTTCCGCCTCGCTCGGTTGCCGGGAACTCACAACCTCCAGTGCATCTTCATCTAAGCACAACTCATCCCCGGTCTGCAGCAGCAACCCGCCACCGACCCGCTTGAATTCCATGCCCCGCGTAGACGCGGTAAGATCTCCAGCGCTGAGCAAGCGAACGTTCTTTTTCTGCTTGGCTACTGCTATCGCTGCATCGCTCACATCGGGTGCGACAACCACCTCTACAAACTGCCGATCGAGGATGGTCGCCAGTGTCTTATCGTCGAGAGGCCGATTGAACGCGATGATGGCTCCGAACGCGGAAGTGGAATCGGTGGCGTAAGCGCGTTCGTAGGCCGTAGCGATATCACCCGCTTCAGCAACCCCACATGGATTCCCATGTTTTACGATCACACAGACGGGCTCGGTGAAAATCTTGACACATTCCAACGCTGCATCGGTGTCCGCCACATTGTTATATGAGAGCGTTTTGCCTTGCAACTGAACAAGATCTGCAACCCTACCGCCTACTCCGTTAGACGGCGCAGCTTCTCTGTAGAAGGCTGCTTGCTGGTGTGGATTCTCCCCATAACGCATCGTTGAAATTCGCTCAAAGCCGAGGGTCAGCAGTTCAGGGAATAATTCATCCTTGCCGAGGTATGCGGCCACCATTGCGTCATAACGCGCGGTGTGCCGAAAGGCTTTGACGGCCATTCGGTAGCGCAGCTCGACATGGCTTTCAGCACCGCCTTGCAACTCATCCAGGATCTCCGGGTAGTCCGACGGTTGCACGACCACCAGCACGTCTTTGTGATTCTTGGCCGCAGAACGCACCATCGCCGGGCCGCCGATGTCGATATTCTCCACCGCCATCTCCAACGTGCAATCTTCGCGAGAAATCGTCGCCTCGAACGGATAAAGATTCACAACTACCAGGTCGATAGGCACGATGTCGTGCTCTTCCATCACCGCCTCATCGTGCCCTCGACGGCCGAGAATGCCGCCGTGGATCTTCGGATGCAGGGTTTTCACCCGCCCATCCATTATCTCCGGGAAGCCGGTGTGGGCAGACACTTCGGTGACCTTGATGCCAACATCGCGGATCGCCCGAAACGTTCCGCCCGTCGATAACAACTCCACACCCAGAGACTCCAGCCCGCGTACAAACTCTTCCAGGCCGGTTTTGTCGGAAACGCTGAGTAACGCGCGTCGTACAATTCGTTTGTATCGTTGATTCACATCAATCCGTTCCGCAACGTCCCAAGGCTCATCCCCAGCACCGAATTGGCGAGCGTCATGTTCCCCTCATCACGCTGCTATTTTTCCTCCCAGATCGAGAAGATGATCAAGCTGGGCTGACGCATCTTCTAATTTGTTAAACGCGCGCAAATCGTCGCGCAGAGTTTCTTCAAGTGAATCCTGATTCATTTTTGTCAGATACCATTGCACGTGCTTACGCGCAACGCGCACTCCGGATTCGCCATAGAAGCGGTGTAGCGAAGCAACATGCTCCAGCATGATGCCAAGCTTCTCTTCTATGCTGGGTTCCAACTTAGCGCCTGCGGCAATCTGACCGAGGAGCCAAGGCGCTCCCAGCGCCCCGCGTCCTATCATCACGCCATCGGCTTTTGTGTAGCTAAGTACCGCTGCAGCGCGCTCTGGGGAGTTAATGTCGCCGTTTGCGAAAACCGGTATCGACAACTGTGATTTGATCTCCGCGACAGTATCGTACTCGGCAGCCCCCTTGAACCGGCATGCTCGAGTACGCCCGTGGACCACGATGGCAGCAATGCCTTCAGCTTCGAGTATTCGAGCGATACGCACACCGTTTTTCATCTCCTGAGACCAGCCGGTGCGCATCTTCACTGTAACCGGCACTGGCACTGCCGCAACCGTCGCTCGCGCAATTCGTGCGACCAGTTTCTCGTCTTTCAGTAGCTGCGAACCGGCCGCTTTCCTGCATACCTTCTTCGCCGGACAACCGAAATTGATGTCGATGATTTCAGCACCGGCGCGCCAATGCCGGCAGGCTCCTTCTGCAACCGTCTCGGGGTCGCCACCAGCTATCTGTACAACAAACGGGCGAGCACCTTCCACCCGTTGGCGGCGTAAGCGTGACTTATCTGTGTTCCAGAGATCGGCTTTGGCACTGACCATTTCCGACACGAGGTACCCTGCTCCATATCTCCACGCCAGCTCGCGAAAAGGCACGTCGGTGACCCCGGCCATGGGCGCGAGCAAAATGCCATTACGAAGCTGATGGGGTCCTATGGAAACCACTTAAGTTTCAGTTACGTTTGAGTAGCGCAGAAAGGAGGCATCATACTCTCTCGAGCAATGACCTCAACAATTCACTGCGAGAGCTTGTTGAATTCTCACGAATCGTTTTTCCCACATCTAACGCGTGCAGGACGCTAGCGAAATTCCATAAAGTAATTGACCGCTTCGCTGCCCGGGTCTTCGAACTCAAGTTCGATATGAACCGGAGTCAAGCGCTGGATCTTTTCCGCACCTTCCAGCTCACCTGCCAGATACTGGCGAGGTTGGAACCTGCCACTCGCAACCAGATCTCCTTCGAGGGAGGTAAACCGAAGCTCCAGTACGGGGAACGGTTGGGCAAACGGAGCCTCGTTGACAATGATCGCATCGACGATGAGTGCACCTTCAATCTCCGGGTGGCTGCGTACCACCAGTTTTTTTATCACCATTTGATCGAGGTCTCGCAGTACTGGTAATTCACACCCGATGAATGCACACACCGACTCATATACCGGTCTGATGCGGAGATCCTCGGTCCAATCGTCAAACTGCAAATACATGACTTGGGCGAAAAGAGCGGCAATCGCCAGAACCATCGCAGGTGGAATCCACCAGCTACCTCGCTTCTTCTGCACGAAGCTGACCGGCTCGCCGGCTGCTCGCGCTTCAGCAAACTGTTCCGATAGCAATTGCAGTGACTCAGGGTCGTCAATCGGCACCCGCCCATCAACTCGAGTGACCACGGTATCCACCTGTTGCGAGTCGTCGTCGCGCTGAATCGAGTCGATGACAACTTCCAACAACTCCTCTTTCACCTCCTCAACGAGATCGGCTTCATCGCGTACTTCCTCGAGTATGACTTCCTCCACCGCAGCTGCATCGAACACTTGCGCGGATTTTTCTTCATCCTCAGGGGCGTCTACTTCTCCTTGGGAATCTATTTCGACCGTCTCGGCGGCCACCTCCGTGGGCTCATCCGTGGGATCATCAAGCTCATCTAACAACTCGTCCAGCAAATCTCCGGCTTGTCCTTCTGGCAACTCCGGATCCTTTTCCCACAGCAAACGATCTACCCCTTTAAATACGGTCAAGCACGAACCACACCGCACTCTGCCTGCAGCTACTTGCAGCTGAGTTTCCGTGACCCGAAAACGCGTGAGGCAATTTGGGCACTCGGTTACCAGGGGTTCTAAATCGTTATCGGACATTAAGATTGTTTGGGCAACCTTTGATTAATTTTCGTGGTCGGTGGGACCTCAGAGCACTCGAGAATTATTCAGAGGTTTCCTGGTTCCTACAAGCCTTATCCAGGTCCCTTCCCGAACTGAGGCTTCGAAGGTGACATCCGGGTAGGCTGCGATAACACGCCTGGCCTGTTCCGCCAACAGGCCAGAAAGGATGAGCTTCCCTCCCGGACGTGTCATGGCAACTAACTCAGGCGCCAACTCGATCAGTGGATTGGCGAGTATATTGGCCAACACAACATCGCACTCCATCGGTCCGGTCAGTTCGTCCGGACCAAGCACCCTAAGCTGTGCATCACCCACGCCATTGTAGGAGGCGTTCTCTCTCGTCGCGAGCAGCGCCTGGGGATCGTGATCGATGGCATACGCTTCTCGTGCCCCCAACAGGCATGCGGCAATCGAGAGGATTCCCGATCCACAACCGTAGTCCATGATTCGCAAACCCTCGAGCGGCCAACCTGCCAGCCATTCCAGGCACAAGCGCGTCGTCGGGTGGCCGCCCGTGCCAAAGGCCAAACCTGGTTCCAGACGCAAGACAGTTGCATCTGCCGGTACTTGCGCATCTTTCGGGACAATCCACAACCGGCCGCCAAAAAGGTGTTGCACGGCGTGGGCACGCCAAGCGTGCAACCAGTCCTCCTCATCGACGAAACCGACATCAAAACTGGCCAGAGCGTCCGTATCCAGGCAGATGCGGAGCTGATCATTGAGCTGTGTCAGATCCGTATCCAGGGGGAAAAGAGCCTGCAGACGATTGTGCCGCCACAGAGGTGTCTCGCCAGGCGCCGGCTCCACAACAAGATCGTCGTCCTGACCTGTAGCACCGATCGCCACCGACACCGCACCGAGTTCCTGCAGCCGATCCGTAATCGTATCCACGTCATCGGCTGGGACTTCCAGGATGACCCTGAACCAGCTCATTGCGCTAACTGAGGCGAAAGAGCACTTGCTCCGAAGCGACCGCTTCGCCGTTCGCAACGTTGATCGTAGCCACAGTGCCCGGAATTTGCGCGGTGATCTCGTTCATCATCTTCATGCTCTCGATAATGCACAGTACATCGCCCACCTCAACACGCTGTCCCACTTTCACGAACGGTTCAGCGTGGGGTTCGGCTGCTTTGTAGAACGTGCCCGCCATCGGCGCGCGTACGACGTTGTCCACACTAAAAGCCGTGGCTTGCTCGGTAACAGTCCCGGCGGGTTGGGCCCACGCCCCGTGAGCTTCAGAGTGGGTAGCGATATTACCGACCAGGGGACGTACGATGCGAATGGCTTCATCACCGCTTTTCACTTCTAACTCGGAGATGCTGGAAGTCTCCACCAGCTCGATGAGTTTCTTGATCTTCCTTAAATCCACTTGGACTACCCCTTGTGTTGTACTACTCGATCCATGGCAGCCGCCAGGGCGAATTCATAACCCTGCGCGCCCAGACCGGTGATCACGCCATCGGCAACGTCGCTCAAGAACGAGTGTTGCCTGAACTCCTCGCGGGCGTGCACATTGGACAGGTGAACCTCAATGAAGGGGATGTCAACGCCCAACAGAGCATCGCGTAAGGCAATGCTGCTATGGGTAAACGCCCCTGGATTGATGACGATGAACGCGACACCTTGGTTACCCGCGTTCTGCACCGCCTCCACCAGCTCGTGTTCGGCGTTGCTTTGCAGGCACTCGAGCTCATGTCCACGAGTACTTGCCAACGCCTCGAGGCGCGCGTTGATATCGGCCAGCGTATCGGTGCCGTATATTTCCGGCTCCCGGGTGCCTAACAGGTTGAGATTGGGCCCATGCAGGACCAGCAGTCGGGCCATAAAGCCTCCGCCATCGGAAGATTGGGGATAGTGTGCCTAAATTGGAGCCGTTTGGCTAGATATCTGCAAGTTATTGAGTTTTAGCTACAATTTCGACGAAGTTTATCCGATCTCTCTGAGCCAGAATGGCCCCGAGATGGGTGGCAAGGGTCTCGATCCCCACCTCTCCCTGAAGACGAACTTCGCTCATTTCGTTCCTATCTTCGCCGAAAAACACCATACTCGGTGGACCGAAGAGTCCATATCGATCCATGAGTGCCTTGTCGGAGTCGTTGTTCGCAGTGACGTCCGCTCGTAGCAGCCAAAACTGCCGCAAGCGTGATTCTACGGCCGGATCCGGAAACACGGAGCGCTCCATGACTTTGCACGAGACACACCAATCGGCATAAAGATCCAGTAAGGCCGGTTGCCCTGCAGCCTCGGCCGCTTTGAGCCCCATTTCCAGCTCCTGGAGATTCCTCACCGGGTGCCACTCGAGCTCTCGCGACTGCCCCGCAACCATCGTCCCCGCACCGCTTTCGGCAAATCGCTGCAGAGGCTTGAGCGGGTTTTCAGCGCCGCTTGCCGCACCAATCATCAACAACACGCCGTATACCAGGCAAAGCGCACCGGTGGCTTTCCACAACTGTCCCCAGCCTTCACGGCGGGAGAAGTCCAACGCGCCAAGATATACCCCAGCACCAACAGCCAAAGCAGCCCACAACAGGAGTGTGACCCCTGCAGGGATCACGCGCTCAACCAACCAGATGGCAACCGCCAGCAAGCCCACCCCGAACACCGCCTTCACCGCATTCATCCAGGCACCTGCTTTCGGTAGCAGATGTCCACCGCTTGCGCCCAAAACGATAAGCGGCAGGCCCATACCAAGACCCAGAGCCAGCAGTGCTGTGCCACCCAACAGCGCATCCCCCGTCGAACTGATGTAGATGAGGGCGCCAGCCAGCGGAGCGGAAACGCAGGGCGAAACCACGAGGCTGGATAACGAACCCATAACCACAACGCCCAGATGTTTGCCCCCGCCGGTTTTCTGACCAAGCGAGTTCAATTTGTTCTGCCAACTCTGCGGCAGCTGCAACTCATAAAAACCGAACATCGAAAACGACAGCAGCACGAACACGGTGGCAAAAACGATCAACACGAGTGGTGCTTGCAGCGCCGCCTGCAAATTGAGGCTGGCACCGAAGAGACCCACCAACGTGCCAACCGCCGCATAGGTAAATGCCATACCAAGAACGTAGGCAACCGATAGCGACAGCGCCCGAGCGCGGGTGATGTTGTCCGACTCGCCGACGATGATGCTCGAAAGGATCGGCACCATGGGTAAAACGCAGGGAGTAAACGCGAGTAAAATGCCTCCCACAAAAAATAGCGCCAGAGCTGTGAGCAACCCGCCTTCGGCTAACACCGCGGCCAAAGCCCGTTCTTGGGTCTCAGGCACCACTGGCCCGGCGGCAGCAAGCACAGGGGAACCCGTTCGGGAACCCGTTTGGAAATCCGAACGAGTTCCATCCGAATTCGCCACCAGATTAAATGCGATCCACTTGATTTCCGGGGGATAACACAAGCCCGCATCAGCACAACCCTGATAACCGACCCCAATTTCCACCGCGCCTGTGCCACTTTGCACCGGTATCCGTGCCTGGGCCTGGTGGTAATAAACCTCTACCTCGCCGAAAAATTCATCCACCTTGCGTTTGCCGGGTGGAATCTCCGCGCTACTTAAAACCACAGGTGAGCGCGAATCATCGGCACTCACCCGGTTCTGGAAATTGAACCGATGTCGATACAGGTAATAACCGTCGGCTATCTCCCAATACGCGAGTATTGCGCCATCCGCAGCCACCTCGGTAGACAGCACAAACGCTTCATCTACCCGAAGGAATTCAGGCTCGTCGTCGAGCCACGAATCCTCACTCTGCTCGAACTCTGCCGCCAGTGCGCCAGAACAGAACGCAACAACGGCAAGCAGCACGGCTCCCCTGCTCAGTCGGGGGTTTGGTGAGATACTCCTACACAGATGAGCTAGGAGTTGCCCTGGTAAGTTCATGTTCGCGAGTTCTCGGTTCATGTTGCCCTTTAGGACAAGCCAAATTCATTGGAGTTCGAGGTAAGACCGGGCAATATAGCGTTTCTTTCCGATCACATCTGTGAACTCATCCGTTGCAGTTTAGTGAAAAAACCACCCTCGCGCTCGTATTCTGGTCGTCACTTCTGATCTCCGTTGTGGTGATGGAGGGTTGTCAAACCGCACCTGTTGCGCCCGCGATAGAAATACCCATCGAGCCCGAGCCGGTTCCAGTCGAGCCACCGGCATTTGATGAATTGCTCGAACGAGCCGAACTTGCGCTTACGAACGATCAGCTAACCTACCCGGAAACCGGCAGTGCGCTGGTGCTGTTTAATGAGGTGTTGGCATTGGATGAATCAAACGCTGTCGCTAAACGCGGCCTGGAACGCATCGTGGAGCGTTATCTGGAACTTGCGGAGCGCGCGGCACAACGCCGGCAATTTGCCCGGTCGCGTTCCATGCTAACTCGTGCCCGACTGGTCGATCCGGAACATCCAGCCATCGAACCTACTGCCAGCCAGGTACAATTGCTCGCCAACGCCCGCCGGGACCGCCTCAAGCTCGACAAGTCTCTCCTGAGCGCACGTAGCGAAACATTACTGCAACCGTTGGCGGACCTCGGCGAAAAAGCACGAGCCGAGGACTGCCGTACCACCATTACTGCGCGCACTGACGCCGAAGGTCGTTGGCTCTATCAACAACTAAACCACGCCAAAGGCGAGCGGCGTATCCGCGCTCAGCTGCAGATCGGCTCTCCACCGCAGGTGGAAGTACTATGTTTCTGACGCAGACGCGCCGAAAACTGGCCCTCGGTTGCCTAACATTCATCGGTATGGGGCTGCCCATAAGCGCAGCGGAGCTTACCATTGACAAACCACGGATCAGGGAACTCATCCCCGGACAGAACAAAACTGTGGCCTACTTCGACATTACCAATGAGGGCAGCCTCAAAGTGTCCCTTGTCGGTGTTGTCAGCGATTCGGTGGGCGTTATCGAGATCCATACGATCCTGCACAACGGCGACATGGTGCGCATGCAGCAATTGCCAGAGGTTGTTCTGCCACCCGGAAAAACCGTACGCTTTCGTTCCGGGGGATTACATTTAATGCTCTTGGACGTGATGGACTTGCAAAAAGAAACGGAAATTCAACTATTCACTTCGGACGGTGCAATCCATCGAGCGATCTTTCAGCGGATTTCCCTGTTGGAATCGTATGAATAGTACCCATCTAGAACTTGCTACCTTTGAATGTTTGAGGGTTTGAGCCTGATATGAACTGGAAAATCTGGCAGCGCAACTCCAATGTTAGCGCCGGTTCCACCGGCTCGATCCTCGGTTCCTTCGGCAACATCGACGGTTCCACCGTCGTTAATATTCTCGGAGTTAGCGGCAAAGTCGTGGGGGGGTTGATTGGGGCCTACCTGCTTATCAGCATTGGTTTCGCCTGGTGGTGGGATTTCGAGCCGGATATGTTCGACGTACGCGCTTCAGCCATTGCTCATGCCAATCTTAAGAATCATGAACTGGTCACCGGTTACATCACGACCGCCACTCTCATCCGGATCTCAACAACGATGCTCGAGAAACGCGGGGGTTACCTTTCCAACGACGTGTTCCCGCCCGGCGCCTGGATGGACAACGTGCCAAACTGGGAGTTTGGCGTACTCACTCACATTCGCGACACCGCCCGGGCTTTTCGCAACGAGTTTTCCAGATCACAAAGCCAGTCCACCGAAGACCCCGACCTCTCTATCGCCGAAGGCAAGTTTTTCTTCGACAACAGCAGCTGGGTATTTCCCCAAACGGAAGACGAGTATCGTGAAGGAATCGGATACTTTGACGCCTACCTCGAGAGGCTCGCCGATCCCCGGCGCCCGAACGCCCAGTTTTACGCCCGTGCCGACAACCTTCAGCAATGGCTGCAAATTGTGGCAAGTCGCCTCGGCAGCATCTCGCAACGGTTGTCGCAAAGCGTCGGCAAGCGGCAGCTGAACGTCGACCTCGCAGGCGATAGCGCCGCCGTCCAGGCAACGCAAGCCCCCCGCGAGACGGAGACCAAAACAGCGTGGCTGGATATCGATGACGTCTTCTTCGAAGCACGCGGGCAATGCTGGGCACTGATCCATCTGCTGAGCGCGATGGAGCAGGATTTCGGCGACGTGCTGGACAAGAAGAACGCACGCGTCAGCCTGCAGCAGATCATCCGCGAGCTCGAACCCACCCAGGATTCGGTGTGGAGCCCAGTTATTCTAAATGGCAGCGGTCTCGGGTTGGTTGCCAATCACTCGCTGGTGATGGCCTCATATATCTCTCGAGCCAATGCCGCGATCATCGATCTGGGCACGTTGTTGACTCAGGGATAACCTGGGGTAAGGCTACAAAAACTAGCGTGTTACGTGGTTCTTATTCGTCACCCCCTCCGCTAGAATACGCGCCGCTGCGGGGCGGGGTCTTCAGTTGTTTAAGGCAGATACGCGGAAAATGCCGTGATGCCGTGCTGATCCTGCGTCATCTTTCGATAATCACGAGTTGGGGTACCAAATGATAGATATAACCCTGATACCGCCCATCTTCGGCGTAATCGGGCTGGTGTTTGCCGTCATCATCTACGCGTTGGTCAAACGCTACGACGAAGGCGAAGAAAACGTAAAAAAAATCGCAGATGCTATTCACAATGGTGCGATGGTGTTCATGCGGCGCGAGTATTTGATGCTCGCTTTGTTCGCCGGTATTTTATTGGTGATCCTGTTCTTTTCCCCGCTCGGTATCGATACCGCAATCGCCTTTTTAGTCGGCGCACTGTCATCAGCCGCCGCGGGCTGGTTCGGCATGTACACGGCGACCAAGGCCAATGTGCGCTGCACCACTGCTGCGCACAATGACGGTCAAGCTGCCGCGCTCTCCGTCGCGTTTTTGGGCGGCTCGATCATGGGACTCGCCGTGGCGTCGCTTGGCCTCCTGGGCCTGGGTATCGTCTACTACTTTTACGGCGGCGACCCGGAAACGGCGCATCACATTCACGGTTTCGGCATGGGGGCATCAACTGTCGCCCTTTTCTCCCGCGTGGGTGGCGGCATATTCACCAAGAGCGCCGATGTTGGCGCAGACCTGGTCGGCAAACTTGAAGCCGGTATCCCAGAAGACGATCCACGCAACGCTGGGGTAATCGCAGACAACGTCGGTGACAACGTTGGCGACGTAGCCGGCATGGGCTCAGATATTTTCGAATCCTATTGCGGGGCGATGATCGCAACGATTGCCATAGCCACCACCCTGGCAGGAACCGCAGTTATGGCACTTGCACCCGGCCTGAGCGAAGGCGACGGGCGCGCCGCGCTCATGTTCGTACCGCTGGCATTTGCGTCCGCCGGGCTGATCTGTTCAATCATCGGTATCGGTATCGTGCGCAGCCGCTCGAACAGCAACCCGGCACTTGCGCTGCGTATCGGCATGATCGTGACTCCTATCCTGTTTATCGGCGCTTCCTACCTGGTTGTTGGTCAGATCGGCGTTTCGACGGCTATCTGGTGGTCGGTGGTTTTCGGCTCAGTTGGCGGGGTGGTTATCGGTCTGGTTACCGAGTACTACACCTCCTCGAAGCCTGTCCTGCGCATCGCAGAGTCCGGTAAAACCGGCGCTGCTACGGTAATGATCACGGGTCTTGCCATTGGCATGCAGTCAGTGGTGATACCGGTGCTCACGATCTGCGCGATCATCTGGATCTCTACCGACCTTGCCGGACTCTATGGAGTAGGCGTGGCT
>SMUX01262925.1_pt1 | contig 11544 bp, 8 predicted proteins | sample 2456431 | NCBI WGS metagenome assembly SMUX01 (sample SAMN11095930, study PRJNA526329) | marine sediment metagenome | biome: Marine sediment; feature: Surficial sediment; material: Deep marine sediment; isolation source: Hadal surficial sediment | place: Pacific Ocean | collected 2014-11 | depth 0-1... | reverse complement strand
TTCTGAGAGCGATGATATAGGCCAATGCCACAACCAGGGTCAGTGCCCCGATAGCGAAGGCCATGGCTGCACCGGTGCCCAAGTTGAGACTAACGAAAATCTCCTTGTAGGCAAACCAGGCAAGAAATGTTGTCGCATCCGCTGGCCCACCACCAGACATGGCAAAGATCAGGTCGAAGGTCGCAAAGCTGATCATTGTCTCCAGAACCATGACTACAACCAGGGTCGGTTTTAAGAATGGAAATGTGACGTGACGAAACTCTGACCAGATATTACCCCCGTCGACTTTTACCGCGTCGTATAGGTCACGCGGGATCAGTTGCAGGGCGGCCAACAAGAGAATGGCCGCTAATGGAATGTCCTTCCAAAGCCGCGCGGTTAAGACGGCTAATTTTGCCGTCAACGGATCGCCCATGAAGGAATAGTAACTGTCAATCAGTCCTACAGCGTACAGCGCACCATTGATGACCCCTACATTTCCAGCGAACATCCAGCGCCAAATAATTCCGGCCATCACAGCTGGAACCGCCCACGGGATGAGAATGAGAACTTGCGCCACCTTGGCTCCTCCGAATCGCTGGTTGAGCAGCAAGGCGACAAGCACACTAAACACAACTGTCCCTATGACTGCCCACGATAGGAATTGGAGAGTGGCAAACAATGATCGGTGCATGGCGGGATTAGTTAGAATCTGCTCGAAGTTTTCCAGTCCAACGAATTGATTCTGATCAGGTCGCGTCAGCAAATTTCGGTGGAGAGCGGTATCCACGGAGTAAATGACCGGATATATCGTGAACAGGCTGACTACGACCAGAGCCGGAAATATCCACAAGTACGTCTTGACATTCCATCGCCGCCCTTTCCATGGAGCGGACGGAGTGCCCGTGATCTGGCGAGGATTTAGCCCGGTTTTCATTTCACCCCTCGGTTTTTTTCACGATGAGGCTGCCTCTAGCCCGTTGATTAGCTACTTGGGCTAGGTTCCCCATGTTACCAACAGGCGGGGAGCATGTGAGCTCCCCGCCTGTTGTTGTTTTTTGTAACCTTCCCCTCAGCCCTCGTAATCCTCCCTTCCAGACTCCCACTTCTCGGCGATGTTCGCAAGTGCCTCTTCGACAGTGATCTGTCCGAGGTAGGCCCGCTGTAGCTCGGCGCGAGTAAAGACATCCCAGGCACCATACCACGGTGAAAGCTTTCGAGCTCGGGCGTTCTCTGCCACTTCCTCCAAAATATCCACGTCGGTCCAAGTGCTGAACGCTTCGCGGATCTCAGGATCCTGATAGAGTGGTCGAGGTCCAAAACCCAATCCCCACTTCAGCGCCCACTCCCTCACGACCGGGAAATCTCCGGCCGGCCCTGGGCCACCGAAATACTTAAAGAAATCCCAGGCGGCCTCTTTGGCCGCGTCATCACGCTCGGCCAGCTTGCTGGTGACCGCGTAAAAGCGGACGAAGCCCAGCGTATCCCCAGTTGTTCCAGGGATGGGTATCATCAAGAAGTTACCGCCTTCGGCGGAGGCCTCTGGGTCCTGCCAGTTGGCCAGTGCGGAGGCACGCGTCATCCCGTAAACGGTTGTGCCGGCTTTTACAGACTCTCCGTGGAGCACCACATTACTCGTTAGCGAATCGGGATCCAACAGCCCTTGGTCCAGGGCGCTCTTCACCCATTCGATGTGTTCAGCGAGGCTGCTGCCCATGATGGGGTCGCCGCCGGCCGTCACGAAGGTTGGATTCAGGTCGTCGTCGAAGAAGCCGTCTCCGCGAGAGAAAAGCATGGCGGTGACGATCTCGATTGAGAAAGGCTCATCCTGCGACCAACCGAAACCGATCGGGTGCTCGACCAGCCCGGCCTCTTTGATGATCTTGGAATCCTCCAGCACTTGCTCCCAGGTCGAAGGGGGATTCGTGATCCCGGCCTCTCCATACAAACGCGTGTTGTATATGAAGCTGATTGGATCCGAGTAGTAGGGCAGGCCATAGACCTCGCCATTGTAGGTCATCCCTTCCAACGTGAAGGAGAACATGTCTGCCGTGAGTTCAGCGACCTCGTCTGCTGGGAATACCTCATTGAGCGGTACAAGCCAACCTGCGGCCGCCCACTCCTGCAGCCAGTGATCGGAGGCATACATCACATCCGGCCCTGTCTCGGCAACGAACTGGGCCGTCATGGTGTCATGGTACACGCTCCAGTCGACATCGTTCAGGGTGCCTTCGACGGGAATGGAAGCAGTCTTCTCCCAGTCATCGACGTAGCTCTGGACTTGTTCAGCATCAAAGGTCCAGATGGTGAAGCTAAGGTCGACCGCTTCCTCCGGCGCCGGCGCTTCTTCTTCTGGCGCGGGTGCTTCCTCTTCTGGCGCTTCCTGCTCGTCGACGGGTTCCGCCGACCCGCAAGCCGTCAGCAGCAGCATCAGGACCACTCCTAGGGCTGTCATACGTAAGATTTTCATCTCTTCCTTACTCTCCATTCGTATTCGTCAATTTGTATTTGCCAATTCGTATTCGTTCTGATCCTCTGTTTTGCTCCTAGCCTCTCACCACCTCTCCGTAGGTCTCAAGAATAGATTTTGTTGCGTCCAGGGTGAAGGCGATGTCTGATTCTGTATGGGCTGCCGATAGGTACCACAGTCCTCTGGGGGTCACTCGCACGCCGTGTTCCATAAGAGCTGTAACGAATGTGTGAAGTCCACTAGGGTCGGTGTGCTCCACCAGTGTGCGATAATCGGAAATGGCCTCGCCATCAGAAAAGGTCGTGTGAAACATCGGGCCTATGCCAGATATATGGATCGGCAATCCAGCCTCATCCGTTAACGCTTGTAAATCCTCCATGAGGCGAGTCCCAAAATCGAACAATCGCTCGACGACACTTTCTGACTGCAGAATCTTGATCGTGGCAAGCGCGGCTGCCATGACAAGAACATTGCTATTAAACGTCCCTGAGTGATTGACCTCATCTAAACCGATCAGTTCCATCATTTCGCGGTTGCCAGCAAAGCAGCTGATCGGGAACCCGCCCCCCATGGCTTTGCCGAAAGTTGCGAGATCAGGGGTGACCCCGAAAAACGTTTGTGCACCCCCCAAGCCCAGCCGAAAGCCGGTGATAATTTCATCAAAGATGAGAACCGTCCCGTATTGGGTGCAGAGATCTCGTACACCTTCTAGGTAACCATCTTTCGGCAATATGCATCCGGTATTGCACATCACCGGCTCCATGATCACCGCCGCGAACTCATCACCCTGACTCATCATTAAATCTTTGAACAGATCAAGATCATTCCATGGCAGGACGACGATATCGTCCAATACATGCGACGCTTGACCCTTCGTGCCAGGGACGGATCGGGGGGATGCTCGAGGGCCGGCCAGATCTAACGGGGGATGCACGCTGACAAGGAGGTTGTCAAACCAGCCGTGGTAGTGGCCCTCAAATTTGACCACCTTGTCCCGACCGGTAGCGGCCCTGGCCAGTCGGAGGGCAGCCGCGACAGCCTCTGAACCCGTATTGCAGAACCTCACCAGGTCTGCGCATGGGATCAGAGCCTGAAGCTTCTCGGAAAGTTCGATCTCCAGCACGTGTTGGCCGGCAAAGAGTTGACCCCCTTCAATGGCATCCTGAACGGCCTTTATCAGATCAGGATGGGAGTGGCCTAGGATGAGCGGGCCTTGCCCCAAGACGTAATCGACGTATTCGTTGCCGTCTACATCTTGGATTCTTGAACCCCTACCATTGCTAAAGAACAGGGGGAATGGTACGGCACCTGCGCGGACATTGCTGCTTACCCCGCCTGCCAAAGATCTCCGGGATTTTTCAAAGAACTCCTTCGATCGTTCGATCTGCGCCATCTAAGTAGCTCCTTCAGCAGAACAGGTAGAGTTGTCTGAAGATGGCGGACCGCGGCTATCAATGGGCCCGCATTGATTGTCAGAACTCAAGAACGCATCAAAACCAACGAGAGGAATTTCACTAAATGAAGTAATCAGTTTATAATATAAAATAACACAACTCGGCGACTGGAGCAAGACTCGTTATGTAATTGCGCCTCCAACGGTGCAAAATCGGATGGCTATCACGCGAAGCAGCCATCGGATCCTTGGAGGACGGTCATCTTGAAGCGAGACTACACACTCACCACGGCGACAAGGGTCTTCGATATCTTGGAAAACCTCGCGCAACAAGAATCCAGGATAGACGAGCTAAGCCGAAGGACCCAGATTCCGAAGAGCACGCTATTCCGTTACCTGGTCACGCTCGAGGAGCGGGGCTATGTTCGCCGAAAATTCAAGAACGGGACCTATGTCTTGGGTCTGAAGCTTCTTGAGCTCAGCAATCGTGCGCTTGCTCAGACGACCATCCACGAGCTCGCACTGCCAAATATGCGGAGACTTCAGGATCGGTTTCGAGAGACCGTAAACCTGGCTGTGCTAGAGAGAAACAGGGTGGTCTACATCGAGATTCTTGAAAGCGATCAAGCCTTCAAAATGTCGTCTCAGGTTGGTGGGCGCGAGTATTCACATTGCACTGCTATTGGGAAGGCAATGCTTGCCTACTTGCCCGAAGATGAAGTTCGAGCCATCGCTGCGGCCACGAATCTCCCCAAGATGACAGACAGGACAATTACAGTGATTGAAGACCTGATGAAGGAGCTCGAGGCCATACGACAGCGGGGCTACTCCATCGATAATGGGGAAAACGAGGAGGCAGCTCGTTGTGTGGGCGCACCGATCTTCGATCGGCGAGGGCAAGTTGCTGCTGCGATCAGTATTTCTGGACCTGCACAACGTCTGTCAGCAGATATGACCGATGTCATAGGAACTGCTCTGGTCGAAATCAGCGCACAGATATCACAAGAGTCTGGTTTTAAAGGCGAGAAGTAACATGGCAATCTTCCCTGTTGATCATGCATTGGAAATCCTCTGGCGGTAGAATGCCATGGTTATGTCAAGCCCCTGAACGAATACCCCTCTGATCCGTGATGAGATTAAGATGTGATCCTCCTGTGGATGGCGATCCACCGCCTATCCACTCACATCAACTGCATCGGCCCGCTATGCATGAGGTGAGGGTGTCAAAGGGATTAGTGCTGTGGAGTTGGATCTATATCCAAAAGTGATTGCGGGAGGCTTTCTGGCGGGCTACATCATCACCTTCGCAGGCAGCGGCTCCTTCTTGCGGACGCGATTGAGGCGCTGCGGCTGTCCCTGGCGATGGAGGCCTCCGCAGATCGAAATGAAATCATCCGTCTGTCGGAATTTGGATTGATCGACAGTCGATAGGCTTGTCATCGTACCGATTTCGTTTGGACCCTGCCTCAGCCGATCGATCAACGCGTATTCAACGGTCGGCATGGCCTCTTGATCTTTCGGGCCAAGTGAGCAAGCGAGTCGATCGCACGCGGAGTCTTCGACAGATCAAATCAGCGAATCTTGACACGGAGGAGAACAGCTCATGCAGCGACAAGTTATCAATGTAGGGAATGCTTCCAGCACGGCCGACCTGCCATTTTCTTCGGCCATTGTGGCTCGGGGCGAGTATGTGTTTACCTCTGGCCACGTTGGCTTTGACCCCGAAACGGGCGAGCCCCCGGCGGGCATTGAGGCTCAGACTGAGCAGTCCTTGGAGAACCTGAAGGCGGTCCTCGAGTCGGCCGGCTCTTCGATGGATCAGGTAGTCAAGGTGAACGTATACCTCACGAACGCGGACCACTTCGAGGCCATGAATGAGGTCTACCGTCGCTATTTCCCGAACGATCGGCCGGCGCGTACGACTGTGGTGGTGAATCTCGTGAGGGCCGATTTGTTGATTGAGATCGAGATTATCGCGCTGCTGCCGGACGGGAAGGCTACCTGATGGGCGAACCAGCCAACGTGCTTCCTCAAATGATCTGGCCGGAAGTCCAAGAGGCGCTGAAGTCGGCCCGGCTCGCGATCATTCCCACTGGATCTTGCGAACAGCACGGCCCCAACATGACGCTGGAGACCGATTCCGCCATCTGTTACGCCATCGCGGAGCGCCTGACTGAGCGACTGCACCCGAGGGCGCTCCTGGCGCCTCTAGTACCCTGGGGTGTTTCCCCTCACCACATGGACTTTCCCGGAACGATCACCTTACGGCCCGAGACCTTTGATGCAATCCTTTGGGATGTCGTGACCAGTTTAAAGCGCCACGGCCTGAGCCACTTCTTCCTGGTCAACGGCCATGGCGGCAACATCGCTCCGCTCGAGGTCCTCAGCTCGAAACTGAGAGATGGGCTGGGCGTTCATGTTGCAGCGATGATGTACATGCGGCTGGCCGCAGACGTCATTAAGGAGGGCGCGCAAACCTCGCTCTACGGGCACGCATGCGAGGTGGAGGCCTCGGTTGGCCTATATGTGGCGCCGCATACCGTCAGGGAAGAGCGAGTCGAGGGCGAAGTCCTTCGGTATGCCCATCCTCACACCGATCTGTATGCGGCGGGACGGCTTGACTATCCGTTCCAGTTTAACGAGCTTACGAGCAACGGCGCGCTGGGCGACGCCCGCCTGGCGACTTATGAGTTTGGGGAGCAAATTGTGGAGACGACGCTGACGCGGACCGTCGAGTTTCTTGAGAGTTTCATGGCTAAGGATTAGGAGACACTATCGTGGAGATCAAGCACTTCATTGCAGGTGAGTGGGTAAGCAGTCCGAATGGGGAGGCTTGGCCGGTCCGTAGCCCATCGACGGGGGAAGTGCTGGGTGAGGTAAGGCTCGCAACCGAGTCAGAGCTAGATCAGGCAGTCGCTGCTGCCCATGCCGCGAAACCGCAGATCGCAGGAATGAGCGTGTTTGAGAGAGCCGCGCTGCTCGATGCGATCGCGGACTGTATCGCCGCTGAGAAGGAGACCATTGCGCACGATCTGTCGCGCGAGCAGGGCAAGCCGTACCTCAGCGAGGCTATAGGAGAAGTAGAGACAGCCATACTCATGTGGCGCGACGCAGCGGAGATTATCAAGCACCTTGAGACGGAGGTGCTTCCCTCCAGCGATCCGAATAAGCGGGTGTTCACTATCCGCCAGCCGCGGGGCGTCTACGGCGTCATCACGCCCTGGAACTTTCCGGCCACAATACCCACGGAGTATCTGTGCGCGGGACTGGCGGCCGGGAACGCCATCGTCTGGAAGCCCTCCGAGTTCACGCCGCTGACCGCAGTTCACATTGTCCGCTGTTGCGAGCGAGCGGGCCTGCCCGCAGGTGTGCTGAATCTCGTCATTGGCGATGGACCTACGGTCGGCCACGCGATTGCGAGCCATCCGGGGATCAACGCCATCGGTCTGACCGGAAGCCCGGAAACCGGCGACAAAGTGGCAAAGACCGCCGGCGCCAAGTCGCTGCTGCTGGAGCTGGGCGGCAACTGCCCCAGCATCATCTTCGAGGATGCCGACCTGGAGGCCGCGATCCAGCGTACGGCCTACGGGAGTTTCGCCAACGCGGGTCAGATTTGTGACTCGGTCGATCGCATTTTCGTCCACGAAAAAGTGCACGATCAAGTAGTGGAGGGCTTGATGAAGGCCAGCAAGGCTATCCGCTTGGGGCCTTCGTTGGATCCGGAAAGCACCATGGGGCCGCTCAACAACGAGCACACGGCAGACAAGGTCGATCGTCACCTGGAGGATGCACGTGAAAAAGGGGCGGAGATTCTAACGGGCGGGGGCCGAGCGGAAGGATTCCCGACCGATCTCTTCTATCAACCGACGGTCGTGGATGGTGTGAAAGCGGACATGATGGTCAACCGGGAGGAAACATTCGGCCCCGTGGCACCGGTCCTGACCTTCTCCGATCTGGACGAGGTCGTGGAACTGGCAAACGATAGCGAGCTCGGCTTGGTGGCGGGGGTCTTCACGCAGGATATGGGTCGTGCAATGTATCTTGCCGAGCGCCTGGAGACCGGCATCGTAAACATCAACGAAGTGCCCACCTACTGGCAGCCGCACACCCCATTTGGCGGGCACAGCGCAAAGCGCAGCGGGGTCGGCCGACTAGGCGGCAAGTACACCATCATGGAGATGTCTCAGCTCAAGACGCTGGTATTCGACGTGCGGAGCGAAAGCGCCAAAGCCCCGCTTAGTTGATCCTGGGTCCCAGCCGGAGCTATGGTGGAGAACACCATGCGAATTGCGATTGCCGGTTTGATGCACGAATCGAACACGTTCAGCAGCAAGCCGACAGGGCTGGACGCCTTCAAGATCGAGCATGGCGATGAGCTGATCTCCAGTTGGCGGGAAGCACACCATGAGCTGGGAGGCTTTATCGAGGGGGTCACCGGGGAGGAGTTTGAGCTTGTCCCGATCTTGATGGCGAATGCAACCCCTTCCGGCATCGTCACAGCAGATGCCTTCGACCACTTGGTCGGAGAGCTGGCTACCCGAATTATAGAGGCGCAACCCCTAGATGGGCTGTTGCTCGCTCTGCACGGCGCGATGGTGTCTGAAGAACATCCCGATGCGGATGGGGAAGTCATCCGCCGCTTACGGGGAGTGTTAGGAGAAGAGTTCCCGCTCGTCGTCACGCATGACTTGCACGCGAACATTTCAGAGCAGGCGGTGCTGCACTCTACGGCACTGGTGGTATATAAGACTTATCCCCACATCGACCAGCGGCAACGCGGCCTCCAGGCGGCAGAAATTCTGGCAAAAACACTTCGAGAGGAGATCCATCCCATTCAACGGATCTCGAAGCCGCCGATGGTGCTGAACATCGTTCGCCAGAATACGAATGTCGAACCGATGAAGAGCATTATGGAAGCCGCGCGCGATCTGGAGCGAAGGCCGAGAGTGGTAGCTGCGAGCGTGGCGCTAGGCTATCAATACGCGGATGTGGAAGAGATCGGACCGGCCACGATCGTCTTGACGGATGGCGACGAGAAACTGGCCCAGACCGAAGCCGAACGCTTGTCGAGCATGCTCTGGGGCATCCGGGAGCAATTGACGGTCGAACTGCCGGAAGCAGCCGAGGCCGTGCAGCAGGCGATCGCGGGTGATGGGTGGCCGGCTATCCTGGTAGAGATGGGGGACAACATCGGAGGCGGATCGGCGGGCGACAGCACCATCTTGCTCAAAGAGCTTGTGGGCCAACGCGCCGAGCGGTGGGTTGTGGTGGTGGCCGACCCCGAGGCCGCACAGCGCTGTGCGAGCGAGGGCATCGGAGCTGTTCTGAAGATCCGTGTCGGAGGGAAGCAGGACGATCTGCATGGCGAGCCGGTTGAGGTCACCGGACGCGTTAAATCCCTTCATGACGGCCAGTTCATCGAGACCGAGCCCCGTCACGGTGGCGCGCGCTATCAAGATCAAGGGCCTACCGCCGTGCTCGAGATCGAGGCCGGCGCGCCAGAGGACGCAAACTACATTGTCTTGACCACCGAGCGACAAGTTCCGTTTAGCCTTCAACAGTTGCGAAGCCTCGGTCTGCAGCCAGAGAGCCAGAAAATCATCGTGGTAAAGGCCGCCATCGCTTATCGGGCCGCATACGAGCCGATCGCAGGTCGAATCATTGAAGTGGATACTCCAGGCTTAACCACAGTGAATCCGAACCGGTTCACCTATAGCAACGTAAGGGATTCGCTCTGGGGCTTGAAGGGTGAGAACGTAGAGTGAGGAGAGTGGTTTTTGGCGGGCCAAGGACGGATTCGAGTTGGATTCGCCGGACCTGAAATGACGATGGGCCTCCCGGCCGGTTGTGGTCACGAAGTCGAAATCACAGAAGGAGACAGAGTGACGTGGTTCTCGTCTCGATAGGTGCCGCTAACGGATATCGCCTGGGCGTGAAAACGGAGAGCGGGATTGTTGATCTGCAGGCCGCATTGGCAGAAATCGCTCCCGAAAGCTCTGAGGCGTTTCCTCATGACCTGCGCCAACTTATTCTGGGTGGCGAGCGGGCGAGGCGCAACCTAGAAGCGTACCTGGAATCCACAGTTGAGACCGCGCCGGCGGCCCAATGGCTTTTGAAAGAGGGCGACATCGAGCTGGGGCCTTGCCTGCCGATGGTCGGGAACATCATTTGCATTGGGCTGAATTACCGAAAGCATGCCGTCGAAGCGGGCATGGAGATCCCTGAGGAACCCATCCTGTTCTCCAAGCTCTCAAATACGATCGCGGCTTCCGGCGCGCGTATTCCCTTGCCGAACAACGCGGAACAGTTCGACTATGAGGCCGAATTGGGAGTCGTCATGGGTAGGCGTGCCAGCCACGTGTCGGAGACCGAAGCCTTGGACTACGTCTTTGGCTACTGTAATGCCAACGACCTCAGTGCTCGCGACCTTCAATTCCGCTCGTCGCAGTGGTTGCTTGGAAAGACACTGGACAAGTTCCTACCGATTGGTCCGTACCTGGTCACGGCGGATGAAGTGGCAGACCCCCAAAAGCTGGACATTCGATGTTGGGTCAACGGAGATCTGAGACAGGATTCGAATACGGTGGATATGATATTCACAGTCGCCCAGTTGGTCAGCTACATCAGCCAGTACGTCACGCTACAGGCAGGCGATTTAATCCTTACTGGAACACCCTCAGGGGTAGTGGCTGGGAGACCGGAGAAAGATTGGCTCGTGCCGGGTGATGAAGTGACCATCGAGATCGAGGGGCTGGGCAGGCTCATCAATCCGCTGGTTCGCTAGCATCGTCCTAACCGTTCCGCGCAAGGGTCGATCGGTAGGTAGTTTCGTCTTCAGCCCAGCAGGATTCGGTCTGAAGCCCGCTTGGAGTGTACTTGAGCCAGTGGATAGGCGGCCTCTCTCATGCTGTCGATCCGGCGATATCGACCCAACGCAGCGCTTCTCCTTTGCCAATATCAACCGCGGCACGTTTGCCAATAACCTGCGGAATGGCCGGTGGAAGAATGCCATCTGGAATTGCGGGGCGAAGAACAGCGATCATTTCACGGCTAAAGGTTTCCCCCTTAGAGATGTCTTTGCTCGCTCGGAGGCAACGGCGTTGAATCAGGACCGTTTCGACCTCATTAGCTTCCACTTGTTTCTCTGTCGACCCAAGTGAGAGCTCTAGCTCTCGCGTGCGATCCACCATCCTCCGGAATTCATCGGGCGTCATGGCATGTGGATGATCTGGCCCTTCCCGCGCTGGATCATCTGTAAAATGCTTTTCTATCATCCTTGCCCCAATCGCAACAGCTCCCAGACATGTAGCCAAGCCAGGGGTGTGGTCCGACAGGCCGAGGATCAGGTCCGGATACATAACCGCGTACGTCTTTAGGACGTTGAGATGAATGTGACTGAAGTTTTCCGTACTGCCAGTGTAGTTCGTATTGCATTGCATGAGGACAAGCCTGGGGTTGATAGAGAGGATCGCGCGGACGGCGCGGTCGACTTCGCCGATATCAGATGCACCGGTCGAAAGAATGACGGGCTTGCCCTTAGCAGCGATGTGTTGCAGGGCTTCGATCCAATCAATTTCGCCTGAGCCGATCTTGAATGCCGGAACATGGGGCTCAAGCGCATCGACTGATTCGAAATCATAGGGTGAGGACAAGAAGTGAACTCCAGCCTCATCGCATTCTTCCTTGAGGATTGGAAGCCATT
>SMUX01054848.1_pt1 | contig 11548 bp, 9 predicted proteins | sample 2456431 | NCBI WGS metagenome assembly SMUX01 (sample SAMN11095930, study PRJNA526329) | marine sediment metagenome | biome: Marine sediment; feature: Surficial sediment; material: Deep marine sediment; isolation source: Hadal surficial sediment | place: Pacific Ocean | collected 2014-11 | depth 0-1... | reverse complement strand
CGATTCCATGGCGTGTTTGCGCCAAACAGCAAGCACCGGGCGCTGGTGACGCCGTCGAAACGAAGCAAGAACACCCATTGCCGGATAAACGGCGATGAGCGATCTCCCGTGGAGCGCCATGCCGCCATGACCTGGGCGCAACGCCTGAAACGAGTATTCAATATCGATGTATCGACCTGTGACGCATGCGGTGGTGCTGTCAGGGTAATCGCGATTATCGAAGCTCTGGGTTAAGAGATCTAATGACCGCTCAGGGCACTTAGCCGCCGTTGAGCGATGATTTCTGAAGGTCAGCTTTCCCGTTAGCAGACGCTCAAAATTCCAGGACTAACTTCTGCTTCCGGCACAAAGCGGACTCTCGAAATTAAACGCCAACCGGCTGCTATCAGCTGCCGATACCGGACACTCAGAATTACTAGATAAATAGGTTCTCATTAACCTTTAAGCCTGAACGTTAATCGAATATTTACTTTTAACTTACCGATGTTAATATGACTTTCGAGACACGAAAATACATCAAATGAAGCAACTCCTACTCTTTTTTTTACTAATGGTCCTTGTACCAGCTATTGATGCTCAATCAGAACGGGATGAGTATGTATTTGGAAAAACGGGCGCTCCGAAGGACTACGATGCAAAAAATGCTATACCCAAAGATTATGATCCAGAAACCAATGAGTCCAGGGATTATGATGCGTCAAAAAATGCGCCCAGGGATTGGGAGGTAACCAGCAACCTACCCAACGACTATGACGAAACCACCGCTAAACCCGTAAACTTCGATGAAAAGACTGACAAGGCTCAGGACTACGATGAGGATTATGTTGAAGGCATCATCTACGAACCCGGTGGCAGGGAGGCATACCGAAAACGGAGAAAAGACTGACAAGGCTCAGGACTACGATTTGCAGCCCTTGGTCAATGAAATCTGAACGGCAACTTTCCCGTTAGCCGACATTCAAATTATTTAGATTAACTTCAGCTTCCGGCACGAAGCGGACCTTGGTGGCATAGGTCGTGAGGACTGATATATACTGCTACTAATGAAATCAGGGTCTCGATTTGCTTGTTTTGATAATGGACAAGGAATTCTATATGTCCAATAAAAACAAATATTTAAACGCTTGTATTAGAAAATCCTTATTTAGATATACGGACCATATTGGGTCCGATTAGTAACTGTTAGGCGACTAGGAATATCTCTGTGAATACACTCATGGCAACCCCACCAAGCAAAACTACAATCGGTGTCATGGGCTCCGGCTCTGACATGCACGAAGATCTCGCGCAGCAGATTGGACGGTTATTTGCGAATCTTGAAGTTAATCTACTGACCGGTGCAGGCGGAGGAGTGATGACTTCGGTGAGTGAAGCATATACATCGGCACGGCGAACTCGAGGAGTTTGCATTGGCATTGTACCTTGCACCGATAAGGATCATCGAGAAACCCCAAAGGATGGATACCCGAACAGATTCGTGGAGCTGCCGATGTACACTCATCTGCCTTTCAGCGGTAAGAAGGGTCAAGATGATTTGTCGAGAAATCATATTAATATTTTAACGTCTGCTGCCATAGTTGCACTCCCCGGAGGTGCAGGTACTGCGAGTGAAATTGAACTCGCTATTAAATATCGGAAGCCGATCGTTGCATTCGCATCAAACGAGTCATTTTTGGCTAATTTTCATCAAGACGTTAAGAGAGTATTCGATATTGACCAAGTTAAAATATTCTTAGAGGACTACATCCAATGACGTCACGTAACAATCGGTTCAAGTCATATGTAGACTCAATGCGACGTGCTTTCAGCCCCTAACCGATGATTTTTGAGCGGCTGATTTGCCGATAGCTGACGTTCAAAATTCCTCGATTAACTTTTGCATCCGGCAGGTATTGACAAGTTAACTTACAAGGATGGCTGGGATACTACTGATGAGTGTTTTTTAGGACGGATAGAGGTTTAGATATCCCACATTTACTCCTGTTTTCGATCTTCTGAGGCACAAGTTTACCACTTAGTAGGCACGAAACTAGTTTACTTGTCAGTACCCCTCTGGGGCCGGGTGCGATCACAGGCAGCGGCCGGCCAGTCAGCTTTCGAGGCTAGCCAGTACCAACTCGAATGGGTTTATCAATCCATCGCCGCCCAGACCGCCAAAACCTGGTACCTGGTCACCGAGGCAGCCTTGCAAGAAAAACTTGCCGTCGAGGCGCTGGAACTGTATCAGCGCACACTGGACCTGGTGAATGCCAGGTATGCGCAGGGCCAGGTGACTTCACGTGAAACTGCACTGGCGCGGGCCAATGTGGCAGCTGGCCGAGGAAGGCAGGACACTGCTGGGCTATGGGTCACCACATCACGGGGTAGATGCCCAGGTAGCGGATGTTGCCTGCTGATGTCGGTGAAAGACGTTTTTCCGACAGGGCCGGTCTTGATATGTAACGGCACAACCTTTCCAACTTGACCCATTAGGTGGGTCAAAATTCAGTGCAAATACTGGGTCAGTTTTAAATGCAATTCAACATCCAGCCCTTTAAACCAGTAAAGCGGTTTTCGAGGTCAACCAGCAGCCGGGGTTGCTACATGATTTAGTGGCCCACGAAGAATTTCACCCACCACAGCAGCCTGATTATTCACCCCAAGCTTATGCTTGATGGTTTTTATTTGAGATTTTGTCGTTTCGTAGCAAGTATTTCTATATTCCGAAATTTCCTTTAACGACATATTGTTTATCAAATCTATAGCGACTTCAGATTCAGCACCGGTAAGTCCATAGAGCAATTTCAGCATTTCGGTCGGAATAGATGACACATTCGGTCTTGATATTAATATCGCTACGCGCCCCCGGCTATAGTAGCTGCTAACGAGATGATTTTGGTTAATAGGGGTAACCATTATATCTAAATAATCGTCGGGTGCTTTTCCCTGGACTCGCAGTGCCCCACCCGCATATTCTTGCCCGGAATCGCGTGTCAATAACGAGGATTTTACATAGCCCTGTAACCTGGTATTTAGCCTTGTGATACCCAGTTTTATCGACGTTTGCGATAACTCGATTACTGGATGTTGTCCAGAAAGAATATCGGCTGCATTGTTGATAAAAAATGGCACACCACTTTCATTTAATAAAACCACACCGATTTCGTTAGCCATGAGCCCATCCGACAAACTCGCGATAATGTCCTCATTTTGTGTCAGTAACTGGTTTATCTCCAGCGATCTCTTGATATGGGGGTAGAGGAATTCCAACTGTTGCTTAACTCGTTCTACATCCTCGAAGTCACCGTCCTTTTTTGATCGAATTAAATAAAAAAAGATACGGTTACTAATTCCCTGGCTAAACGAGAATCGAATACAAAATTCAGAACCTTGTCGGCGGTCAGTATCGTCCTTTCCTTCCGGTTGGCAATAATCATTTGATATCTGGTTCAGTGCACAGGCGCTATGAATTACTTCTCCCTCCCTTTCCCCCATCGATATAAAATATTCGTCCAAATTATTGAAAACCTCGGACTTATAAATCGATCGGTGTTCAGTATCCAGATTGCTCTGGAATTTACTGTAGATGAAGTCAGGCTTATCCTTATTAACAATCAGTAAGACCCCACTACTGGCTCGCATAAAGGTTGCAAGATTTTTGATGACATCCGACCACAGCTCGAAATTCGTCGTGGCCTCATATATCTGATGAGTAAAACCATTTAATCCTTTCATTATCCCCTCCCCTATGAGTTTCATTTAGTCTAAAGATGTCAGCAGCAATAATTAGATCGAAAAAATCTCAATCATATGCCGAGTTATTGCCATTTCTAAATGAGTATCAATTCATCCAAGTATGAATCGTTAAGCAGGTTACTTTCAGCTTACACCGAATACCGCACATAGTTGCTTATCGGTGTAACGTATTTTCGGATCCTTCCGGTTGGGATTATAATTTTTTTCCGCGCCGGATAAACTGCTATTTGCGCCTCTGCAATATCCGTCGCGACCGGGAAAAAATAACACATATTTTAGGATACATCCCCCATATGGGGGATGACAAGCCAGTGCATCAGGAATATGTTTTATGTTAAGTCGCTGAATATTAAAAATTATAATTTGGCAACGGGGGGTGCGTGTAAAACACCATAAAGAATTTTGCCAGGAATCCTTGGTAATGTATAAAAACTATAAATCAGGAGCGGCATTTTGGAGGGTATTAACAAAGCAACAACTCATACGAAAGCTATTTTTTTGTCGTTAATTGGCGGACTGACAATGGCTGGATGATTAGGCTATTCGCCAAATTCGGAAGAAGAGATAATTTTTAATCTAACCTAAAGAGGGATTTCAAAATGTGTACCAAACATAAATCTTTAAGATTGGCGGCGGGAATGCCACTGCTATGCCTGTTATATCTCCCTGGTACCCAAGCGTCCCCTGTCACACTCGATGATCTAGTATTGGATCAGGTGACAGCGGGTACGGGTACCAGTGATCCAGGCGGTAGTGGTGGCGCGATAATCGGGAACAGTTCCGAAGCCACCATTAGTCAAACCGGCGGTATTAGCATGGAAGGCGATGCGCAAAGCGGAGCAATGGGGCTCAACATCGTCAACAGCGCCGAGTCGACCGTCGCCAATGGCGTCAACATCTGGGATGTTAAACCCACCAATGGCATCATCGGTGTCTTCGATATTAATTCCACTGAAGTCAGTGCAGACGGCGGCGATATGACGGTAGGTCAGTCAAACGTAATCCACCAGGAACAACGGCGTTCCGCCTCAATGCCGAACTACTCTCGGCCCGATGCTAACACCCTCCTGGAAGTGGTCCTCACCGGTTCCGAGTCGCATGACATCAAACTCGATCGCAACAACAATGTCGTGGATTTGCATGAGCTCACCAGCGATGCCCATAACACGAGCACCGCCAGCGTGGATACCACCATCAAGGGCGGCGGTTCGGTCGGTGGTGATGATCTTCCGCAAGCCAATATCGATACCAACGTCGGTAAGGGCGTCGCCGTCGCCGGCACGCTTAATCTCGATATCGATGGTGGCGAAGCACATATTGGTCTGGCCGTCGGCGGCGCGGTTATCGCGCACCCAGATACGATTACCTCATCTACCAGTGGCAATACGGAAAGTTTTGGCGGTATCGATGTTGGTGATGAAACCAGTGACTTCACGCTTTATGGAAGGCTGATCCTACCTGATATTACGATAGAGGTGGTCGGTTCGGGATGTGGCGTCGCCATGGGTTCCTGTGACGCTGGTGGCACCGCAGATCTGAAAACTAGCGAGATCATCGACAACTCGGTAATGGATACCGAGGTCAGCAGCAATGTCGGTAACAGCGAATTTACCGAAAATGTGACCGAGACTATTCGCTCACCGTTTGAACTCAATAATGCGCAAGCCGAGTACATCGTGGTCGACGATTCCAGTCTGACGGTCAATACCTCTTTCACCCTGGCGCTAATGGGCAGTGCGCAAAGTAACATCAAGGGTATGAACGTGGTTAATGCGACCGGGAGTGCGGTGGCTAATGGCGTTAACATCGCCCGGACCAGCGGGCTGGCTAATGGCGGAGTCATGAATCTGACTCAGTCCAATGTGATCAATCACAGCCGTTAAATCTGTTGTCTGTCTGATTTGCACTGGCCGGAAAATCGGTCAGAGCAAATCGGCGGGGCCGGCTTGAAGTTGTGGAGCAGTATCCGATGCGAGGTTTTTCGGAATCAGGATAAATGGATGTGAAACAGCTATGTTATATACGAAATTGAGAATTCTATCGGCTGCGGCGGTCATCCTGCTTTTTGGCCTGCATCCAGCACAGGCGGAACCAGTAGCGCTTGAAGATAATCTACTGAATCAGGTTACCGCGGGTAATGCGCAACAGGGGCGTGGGGTGATTGTCGGCAACAGCTCGACTAGTGTTATCCATTCCACCACTGGTATCATCCTCAGCGGTGAGGCCCAAGGGATTGCGAGGGGATTAAATCTGGTCAATAGCGCAGAATCCGCAGTCGCGAACACCATCAATATCTGGGAAGGTAACACCGTTACCATCACCGTCGAAGACGGCGACAGCAAACCGGTGCTGGAAGTCAACCAGGTAAACCAGGTTACCCAGACCCAGGTTCAATCCGCCACATTGTCAGGATATTCAAGGCCCGAAGCCGAAAGCACCGAAATTTTGCGGCGATCTCAGAATGAAACTAGCCTGAGCAAAATCGTCAATAGCAACATCACCACCAATATATTCGAGGAAGACAAGGATTCCAGCACGGTTAGTTCTGCCAGCGTCAATACACGCACCAAGTTTAATATTGGCGATAAATTTTTCTTCGAGGGTAACCTCGGTCAGGGTATCGCCGTTGCCGGCTCCGCCGATATCGATATGGACGGTGGGCACGTCGATCTTGCCCTGGTAGCGGGTGGCGGTATATCGGTCAGTAGTATTACCGGAAAAATTGAAGTAGGGGGGCTCGAGTTCGGAGACACCCGTATCGAAGCGGGTATAACAGCAGAAGCACAGATATCACTGGTTACCGAAATTAAACTTCCTAAGATGAAGATCGTGCTGGATGGCGTGGGTTGCGCCGTGGTGATGGGATCTTGTGATGCATCGAGCCTCCACACCGAATTTACCCAAACCAGGACCGACAATTCCACGCTGGATGTTGTCGAAAATCACCAGGCCGGCGACAGTGATTTTTCAACAGAGCAGATATCGATATTTCGTTCGTCGTTTACGCTCGGTAGCGCCCAAGCCGAATATATCGTCGTCGATGATTCCAGTCTCACGCTCAATTCCGAGGTCGTCCTGGAGCTTACCGATTCGGCACAAAAAGAAGTCGAGGGCATGAATATCGTCAATGCCATTGGCAGCAATGTGGCAAATGCCACCAATATTTCCCGGGCTGCGCATTTCAAGAGTCTCAGGTCGACGTTGGTGCTTAACCAGTTCAATACGGTTCAACATGGTCATTAACGGATTGCACAGGAGGCGTTACCGGCTGTCGGCAAATAAACCCGGAAAGTGAAAAGCAGATGCAGCGCTCTCTAATCATACTGGTCACAATTGTTAACCTGTTGTTTTCAGGTTTCTCGCACGCGTCCGCCGCATTATCAGATTTCGAACTCGCTGCCGTCAGTGGCGGCGGGATCGACCCGCATCTGCAGGGACAAAGCTTGCCGCAGCAGCCTCAACAGCCTGGCAGCAACAATGCAAATTACCAGCCTCCGCAACCGATACGCAATGATGACGGCATGGAGCAAAATCCCGAGGTCTTTGCTATCATGCAAAGTAGCGCGGATCTACGGCGAGCCAGAGTGCTTTTGTTGAAAGGAAGCACGCAGCAGCAGGCAACCGGGCTTAACCTCGATAACGCGGTTACGAGTGACATTGTCTCCACCAATAATATTTTCGATGGCGGTGATCTCACGGTGGAAGACGTGACCACGGCGATTGAAATCAACCAGGTCAACAACCTGGCGCAATTTCACCGCAGCCAGGGCAGTCTCAGTTCATCCATTGCCGGTTATCGGCATGAAACGATTGTCTATCGCGAATCAGGAAGCGAAAGTTTTGACTATCACGTCTTCTCCAGCATTTACCAGCAACGCCGTAGCGAAATTCAGCGCAACGACTCCCTCTTCTTCAGTGCCCAGGTGGGGGATGAATTCGCGTCGCTGGATGAAATAAATGCCAACGCCATGCCGATTGCACTGATCAGCCCACCGCTATTTGGCACCTTCCTGGCGTTCGGTCCGATCGGCGATGTGGCCGATTTGGGAATATTCGGCGAGTTTGGCGCGGAGCTGAAGTATACCGGCGTCACAATTACCGGCCTCGGGATTACGCTCAACAACATCGCGGCCGGTGGGATAAATAATAACGATCTTCTACTGGGCAGCTCAGTGATCCTGCCGGAACTCGATCTCGGCATCCTCGATCTCGAGGCCTGTATAAGCGCGTGCGCCGATGCGAAGCTTAATCTCGGTTCCCTGGGGGGAAACAGCGTTCCCTTCACCATTAATGTTCCTGGTTTCGGTCCCCAGGTCGATGAGTTGAATCTCGGTTTCGGCTTTGCACTGAGTGGGACTGCCCCCGTGTTGCAGGTCGAACCGGGTAGCCTGACCATTACTGGCGATGCCGCGATCAAGATCACGCCATTTGCCCGGCTAACCCTGGATTTTTCCCAGCTTGAAATTCTGGGGTTAAACGTCGGCACCCTTGTGAAAGGTTTAGAGCTTTTCAAGGACGAAAACGGCGAGCCGACGGATAAGGTGGTCAGGGAATTGGAACTCAGCCTGCTGGATAAGCAGATCGAATTTTTGCTGCTGGACAGGGAATTCGGCAGCGATCAATTTGAAACCATGCCTGGCGATCCTATTACCAATACCAATGAGGTTGTCACACAGGATAATGACACCGTTGAAATTTACAGGGTAAACGACGTCGCTGAAAGCGCTGTCAACCAGTCTTACCAACACAGCATTTTAATCGGCGGCCAGATGACGGGCGCCGAAGCGGAATTGCTGGCCATGAGCGAAAGTAATCTCTCGGTCGACTACAACAATTCGATTTCAATGGCCGGACACGCGCAGCAGGGCATGCGGGTTTTTAACAGCGTCAACGCCGTTTCGTCGGTTGCCGCGAATGCATTGAACATTAGCCGGCTACCGGTACTTTCGGGTGAGTCACCGGCCATGACGCAGATATCGTTGCTACAACACAACTATTTTAGCCAACAGCGTTAGGCAATATGTGGAGAATGTAATGAATACAAAACACAGCAGTTTCATCGCTTTCTTGCTCCTGGTTTTTGTTCCAACCGGAGCCTTCAGTTTTGAAAACTTAAGCGATCTACAACTCGATGCGGTTGCTGCCGGCAGCGTGGGGCCGGAGCACGAGCGAACCGAAGCGCTGGTCCGGATACCGTTTCGTTACAGCGGCAGAAAAGGCAGCGTGGATGGGGAAGTGGTCGTGGTGCCGATGGGAACTTATACCCAGGCATCGAGCCTGCAATTAACCGGCAACGCCCAGGCAAATTTACAATCGCTGATTAACATCAATGCGGTTAGCTCTCCGATACAAGTGTTGTTGAACCTGAATATCAGCGTGAATTCCAACATTGGCAATGTCAATCAATTGAACAACCTGCTGTCGAGTTCGTTTCCGTAACCATGAATAAAGGCCTATCAACCCGTAATCTGCTGCTGCCCCTTTTCTTACTATTGATGGCTGTTTACTCGGCGCAACTATTCGCTGGCCCAGTCAGTCTGAAAATCGGAGCGGCGCGGCTCAGTGGTAACGTCAAAAGCCTGCACGAAATACGCTGGAGTAATTTGACCCGCCAGGGCTGGGATATCAGTTGTGGCGCAGCGGCCTTGTCCACCTTGTTGACCTATTATAATGATCGGCCCTTCTCGGAAATGGCGATCACGCTGAGTATTTTGAAGAATAGCGATCCTGCTCTGGTAAAAAAACGCGGCGGCTTTTCGTTATTTGACTTGAAACGTTTCGTCAATGCAGTCGGTTTGGAAGGGCTGGGTTATGGTGAAATGACGCTTGACGATCTTGAAACATTTGGCATACCGGCAATCCTGCCGGTGCGGATTAAAGATTTTGATCACTTTGTCATATTCAGAAAACGCCTGGGCGACAAGGTAATTATCGGTGACCCGTCTTTCGGCAATATTTCTTTCTCTAGCGATGTTTTTGCGCAAATGTGGAAAAGCCGAATTGCGTTTTATGTCGTCAGTGCCGAGGAAAAACAGCAGTTAACCAGTAAGGACAAAACGCATAATAAAAGCCGGTTATCACCGCAGGACATGGAGCTCGCCATACCCAATCCTGATTATGTTGCCCGCTTGCTGGGTCGTATCCCTATGGTTCCGCTATCGAGGAAAATGTTGGTCTATTCGCCTTGATGCGATGCTTAGCCGATTCGTCTTTACTGCCCTATTGCTATCAATCAGTTGCATTGGAATCGCCGAGGATGATTTCAGCCCAACCTCGCAAGGCAGCGATCTAAACCAGGATATCCGCGAACTTCAGCAATCCAACCAGATATATGAACAGGTCATAAAAAACCTGATCCAGCGCATTGAGCAACTCGAAAATACCGTTCGCGAATCCGGTCAGGCTGACAGTCCGCGAAAAGACTCATCCAATACACCGGTCGACCCTGAAGTCAGGGAAAAGCTGGAACAGGAAATCGAAGAAAACTCCAGATTGATCCAATCCACCTTTGAACAAAGACTGGTCAAGGAGGGCGGGGTGCTACTGGCTAAGAATCAGCTCACCTACGAGCCAGGTCTGTCCTACGCTTATTCTTCCTACGACAAGATTGTGGTTGACGGTTTTACCATTTTTCCGATTCTGGTGATAGGTGACATCGTGTCCGAGAAAGTGGATCGCGAGATTATCACCATTAACAACAGCTTCAGATACGGGCTTGGCAATGACATGCAAATCGATGTTTTCATACCCTATGGGTACCGGAAAGAAGAAGTCTTCCGCCAAGATGGGTTCACGAGATCCAAAAGCACCGAGGGTCTTGGAGACATATCGCTTGGATTCAGTTATCAGTTAATTAAGGCGCATAGCAACTGGCCGGATACGGTTGTCGGTTTCAATTGGAAAACCACGACCGGCGACGATCCTTATCGTCAGTTGGGGTTGGATAAACTGGCCCGGGGTAGCGGCTTCGATACCTTTGGCTTGTCATTTACTTCAATCGCCCAAAACGATCCTATCGTTTTGTTTGGCGGTTATTCGATAAATTATACCGAGGAAGAGAATAAGGAGATTGGCCTAGTCAAGCCTGGACTCAGCCATAGTTTTACCCTGGGAATGGCGTTGGCGCTCAATTTCGATACCTCACTCAGTTTTAACCTGCAATTTCAAAATACCGGAAAAACAAAAATCGACGGGCGTCGTATTAATGGTTCGGATTTCACCACATCCACTTTTGGAGTCGGAATGTCCATCGCTACCGGCGATTCTTACGCGGTTGACATAGACTTGGCGATTGGCTTGACCGCGGCTTCTCCCGATTTTCAATTGACCGTATCTTTTCCTTTCAACTTTACCCTTTAACTGAATCTCTTATTTCAAGATTTAATTGGATTTAGGTTCGTTATTTTTAATTCAGACTGCAAAAGCCTGATCCGGGATCTAATATTTTGGTACCGGTGACTAAGCCAATTCCTGCTCGCGCTTTTCGCTGGACTCGTCCCGACTGGCCCTGGATCGAACTTCAATTAGTTTTACCTCGAGATAGTCGACTTCGCGATTGAGGTCTACCAGCCTTTTAACATGCCAGGCTGAAAATCATCTACTGATCAACCAGCGCTACTCGGCGTTCACTCTGAGTCGCATGGAAGCGAATCATGTCCACCGTCGTTACGGCAAGGATCGCCTGCCATGCTGACAAGAGCACCAAACCAACGCCTTTTTTAACCCTGGCTGCTTCCATATTAAAGTAGCGAGGCCGGTTTTGGCATGGTGATCAGGAATGGACAGAACGATTGATTATAAAGGCGGATTATCG
>SMUX01343532.1_pt1 | contig 11560 bp, 11 predicted proteins | sample 2456431 | NCBI WGS metagenome assembly SMUX01 (sample SAMN11095930, study PRJNA526329) | marine sediment metagenome | biome: Marine sediment; feature: Surficial sediment; material: Deep marine sediment; isolation source: Hadal surficial sediment | place: Pacific Ocean | collected 2014-11 | depth... | reverse complement strand
TTTTGAATTTCTTCAGAGGTTAAAACCGATGTCGCAACGGTAGAATAGGAGAGCGGTTTTTTCGTGCGCTCCGCTGTGACAACAACCGTCTCCAATTCATACACACGATTCGGTTCTTGTGCTGAGCCAACAGCGGATAGGAAAATCGTCAAGAATAGGATTGCGCTGTAGATGTTTATGCACTGACGCCTGCAAAATTCTTTTGGTGCTTGTTTCAATGAGATTCTCCTCTCGGTGGATTAAAGATTGTTCATATTTAGAAATGACTGCCAAATAATTTCTACTTATCGGGCAAGGCATGTTTCGGTTGAGCAGATGTGTCCGATTTTCGACGCTCAGCGTCAGGAACATTCCGGCGTAGGATGTCGGAACGAGTCCTTGGCAGCGTATTGACTGTTCACTTTTTGAACGGTATTGTCCATTAAATAACTTCGCCTCAATTAAAGTTAGAAATCCGGATCGAGTGACGAGTATAATACAATCGTAAGTTCAGAGATTACAGGGAGTTCAACGGTAGGTTTTGGACAATGCCACGATGAAGATATTGTCTATGAACTTATGAAAATTGTTTTAATCAAAGACGGCTCCGTAGTTCAGCATTTCACAAATCATGCCACGAAAAAATAAAGTACTCGAAATCGGCGATCCAGCACCGTTATTCGCCTTACGACCTGCTCAACATCAGGAAGTTCGTCTAGAGTCATATCAAGGCAAGCAACACGTCATTTTGGTTTTCTTCCGCGGGACATGGTGACCTAATAGTCGTCGTCAGTTGGCGGATCTGCAAGCTCATCTCGATGAATATGCTGCGCTTGAAGCAGCAGTGATCGGTATTGTCGGACAGTGGCCGCGTGAAGTCCGCCGATACGCTGAGCGACACAACATTGCCTTTCCTTTATTGATCGACAAAGATCGGGGTGTGATTAAGAGCTACGGTGTGTACCATTGGCTGGGAATCGATGCTTACAACATCGCTCGTCCTGCGACATTCGTAATCGATAAAATGGGAGTTATCCGATTTATATATGTTGGATCGCATCAGTTTGACCTCGCCAAACACGCGGATTTGATCGAGTGTCTAAAATTTCTTGAATGATGACTTCATTTTCTTTTTTACTTTGCTATTGTATCTGTGATATAATTTTGAAAATCGAATATTCTCAACCTGTTTGAGAGAATCTGAAAGTCTTCAGGGACGGGTGGAATTCCCTACCGGCGGTACAGCCCGCGAGCCTCCGACACGTCAGAGGCAGATTTGGTGAAACTCCAGAGCCGACGGTAAGAGTCCGGATGGGAGAAGGCAGATGGGATTCTTCCGCCCGAAGACCGATCTTTGGGCTTTTTTTGTTTGTAAAAACAATTCAAAACAACGATGTAGGAGTTATTCTTGACTGACAAACCAGAGCGGACATCCGCAAATGAAAAATTTATGCGGCGGGCGTTGACCTTAGCTGCGAGAGCCCGGGGGCACACAAGTCCTAATCCGCTCGTTGGTGCGGTCATTGTTCAAGGAGATCGAATCGTTGGAGAAGGCTATCATCAAAAGGCTGGCGAAACTCACGCGGAGATCAATGCATTAAACCACGCGGGTAAAGCGGCGCGTAATGCCACGCTTTATGTGACGTTGGAGCCGTGTTGTCATTGGGGGAGAACGCCACCTTGTACAGAAGCTATCATTCGAGCAGGAATTGCCAAGACCTTTGTCGCCCATGTAGATGCCAATCCAAAAGTTGCAGGCAAAGGTATCCGCCAACTCGAAAGGGTAGGAATCCATGTCCACGTTGGCTTATGCGAAGATGAAGCACGGCGACTCAATGAAATTTACATCAAATACATTCAAACGAAACGACCGTTTGTCATACTCAAATCTGCTATCAGCCTTGATGGGAAGATTGCCACAGTATCGGGCGAATCTCAATGGATTACGTCGCAGGCATCTCGGTTAAAGGGGCATGAAATTCGAAATTCGGTTGACGCGATACTTGTCGGCATCGGCACTGTTTTGCGTGACAATCCATCATTGACAACCCGCATTCCGAATCAGGAAGGAAAGGATGCGGTACGCATTGTTGTTGATTCGGAGGGACGCACTCCTCTTACGGCAAAGATCTTCAACCCAAACAGTGAAGCCGGAGTCATAATTGCCATCACCGAAAATGTATCGGCGGAGAAGGTCGAGAAACTACAGGCAGCCGATGCCGAAGTCTTGGTCATTGAGGAGAAACAAAATCGAGTTTGCTTATCGGTGCTTATGAAAAAACTGGGGCAGAGGGAGATTACGAGTGTGCTAATCGAAGGTGGCGGAAACATTAATGCGTCTGCCTTGAAAGCAGGGATTGTTGATAAAGTGAGTTTCTTTATCGCTCCGAAATTGATCGGTGGGGTAAATGCTCCCGGTCCAATCGGAGGCGAAGGGATTCAACGCCTATCAGAAGCACTTGAGCTTCGTGATTTGACCGTAATGCCGATCGAAGCAGATTTTCTCATTGAAGGGTATATAACCGGCGGTTCGTAAATTTTACACATATGTTCACAGGAATCATCGAAGAAATTGGTTTCATCAAACAAATTCAACGGAAACCCCAAGGCGGAACGCTCGCGATCGCGGCTTCACATGTGTTAGTCGATAGCAAAATCGGCGATAGCATCGCGATTGATGGCGCGTGCCTCACGATGACCCAAGTGGATGAAGCTGGCTTCAAAGCGGACATCTCTGCCGAAACTTTGCGTCGCACAACGCTGGGCGAACGAAAGTTGGGAGATGCTGTTAACCTTGAACGTCCGCTGCAATTGGGCGACCGATTGAATGGACATCTCGTTTTGGGGCATGTTGATGATGTAGGAATAATCAGTGGCTGGCAGGACGAAGGAGACTCTTCGCTGATGCGCGTCTCCGTTTCTTCAGAGGTGATGCGTTACGTGGTATACAAGGGGTCTGTCTGTGTTGACGGAATTAGTTTGACCATCGCTAGCCTGTTTGATGACGGCTTTGAAATCGCTCTTATCCCCCACACGAAAGCAGTCACAACGCTGGGTAGCAAACAGATTGGTAATCGGGTGAACATTGAAGTCGATCTTTTGGGGCGTTATATTGAAAGGTTATTGACAAACCAATCCCCAAAATCGGATTCAATCGATCTCGCGTTTTTAGCGGAACATGGATACCTGGGTTAGGCATTCTCATGTGAATTTGCCGCCAAACAGGTATCAAATTGCACAAAGGCATAATTTATGAAGTTTAATACCATCCTGGAAGCAATCGAAGCCATCCGAGATGGCGAGATAATTATTGTCGTCGATGATCCGGATCGGGAAAACGAAGGCGATCTGATTATGGCGGCAGAAAAAGTAACCCCACAGGCTATCAATTTTATGTCAAAGTATGGGCGTGGGTTGATTTGCCTTCCTTCTTGTTCAAAACGTCTGTCTGAACTCAATCTCCCGCTGATGGTGACTGAAAACTCGGCGCCACTGTATACGGCGTTTACAGTGAGTATCGATGCGAAGGATGTTCGGACAGGAATTTCAGCTTATGAACGGGCGGATACCATCCAAAAATTTATCGATCCCAAGGCAACCGCAGAGGATTTCGTACGTCCAGGCCATATCTTTCCGCTGCAAGCAAAGGATGGCGGAGTTATCAGGCGGACCGGACACACTGAAGCGACCGTTGATCTGGCAAGACTTGCGGGGCTCTATCCAGCAGGTGTGCTCTGCGAAATCCTAAATGACGATGGAACGATGGCGCGTGTCCCAGAACTCTTGAAGTTCGCCAAGAAATACGAGATGAAGATTGTTACAATCGCCGATCTGATTGCGTATCGACGACGCACAGAGACGCTCATCAAGCGCGTTTCTCAAGCCAACCTCCCGACAGAGTATGGACAATTTAAGCTTTATGCCTACGAAAGCGAAGATGATCAGAAAACACACATCGCGCTCGTCCAAGGCGATATTTCAGATGGCACGCCGGTGTTGGTTCGCGTTCATTCACAGTGTCTCACAGGGGATGTGTTTGGTTCACTTCGTTGCGATTGTGGAGAACAGTTGCGGTGGGCAATGAAGTTGATTCAGAAAGAGGGACGCGGCGTCCTGCTGTACATGCGCCAAGAAGGCCGAGGCATGGGACTTGGGAATAAGATTCGCGCGTACGACTTGCAAGATCGTGAAGGATTAGATACGGTCGAGGCAAATGAGAAGCTTGGCTTCCCTCCAGACTTGAGAGACTACGGTGTTGGGGCACAGATTTTGTCAGATTTGGGCGTCCAGAAGATGCGATTGCTAACGAACAATCCCCAAAAGATTAAAGGATTGTCAGGACACGGACTCGAAATTGTTGAACAGGTGCCTTTGCAAACTGTGCCTCAAGAATTCAACCGACATTACCTTGAAACCAAGCGGTCGAAGCTGGGACATCTATTGCTCAACCCGGTCTTGAAGGACTAAAGTTCTTTCGCACCCGAAGCAGAGTTTCCAAACTCCAAAGTAGAAGTAACGCCTCTGCCTTCCAAAATTGTTAACTAGAAGGGGGAATCTGCGCAAAAAACGAAAAGCGCAGTGAACGTGATTATGCCAAATGTTTATGAAGGAAATCTCATCGGGACCGACCTCAAAATCGGAATAACAGTAAGTCGGTTCAACAGTTTTATTACGACCAAATTGTTGGACGGCGCGTTAGACGCACTCAAACGGCACGGTACGAATCTTGATGATGTCGATATTTTTTGGATACCCGGCTCATTCGAGATTCCCGCAACGGCAAAGCGGCTTGCTGAAAGCAAACGATACGATGCAGTGATCTGTATCGGCGCGGTAATTCGCGGGGCAACTCCCCATTTTGATTACATTGCTGGTGAGAGTGCAAAAGGAATCGCGCATGTCTCCTTCGACACAGGGATTCCTGTCATCTACGGTGTGATAACCACGGAGACTATCGAACAGGCAATTGAACGCGCAGGAACGAAAGCCGGGAACAAAGGGGCTGACGCGGCGGTTGCGGCGATTGAAATGGTGAATTTGTACAAACAGATTGACGAATTGGAAAATTAAGCAAAATACAAGATGCAGAACAGCAAATTCTGTATCTCTGATTGAGGACTTTCTATGATTGCAATTATCGACTACGGTGCCGGGAATCTGACAAGTGTTGAACGCGCTGTAACATACTTAGGCTGTGACGGAAAAATTACCGCAGACGCCCAGACCATCTTGACATCAGAGAAAGTAATTTTCCCCGGCGTCGGAGCGGCGCAAGCAACGATGGATAATCTCAACTCAGGTGAGCTTGCAGAGATATTGAGGACGTGTTACCAATTGGGTAAGCCGATGCTGGGAATTTGCATCGGTATCCAGATCTTGTTTAATCACAGCGAAGAAGAGAATACCGATTGCCTTGGGCTTTTGCCCGGTGTTGTGAAAAAGTTTGAGGCGACGAACATCTTAAAAGTTCCGCAGATCGGCTGGAATGAAGTCAATCAAATCCAGCCGCATCCAATTTTTCAAGACGTTCCAAACCCCGCGCACTTTTACTTTGTCAATTCGTATTATCCGGTTCCACAGAATGCAGCCGATGCGATTGGTAAAACAACTTACGGCGTCGAATTTTGCAGCGTTGTCGCCCACGAAAATCTGATTGCGACTCAGTTTCATCTGGAAAAGAGTGGCAAAATCGGGCTGAAGATGCTTGATAATTTCTTGCAGGGGAACTCAACCGAATAATTTTTACGAAGCGCGTAAGTTCTAATCCATTCAATCCTCAATATTCTATTGCCCATCTTAGATGACAACAGTTCTTCTCACATTTCTTGTCTTACTTATCAACCTCTTCGTCTACGGTTCACAGAGCCCGCAGTACTATGGCGTAGCATCGCATTCTTACTACGGAATCATGATACTCGCGGGGATTTATGATGGGCGCCCGGGCCAGAGAGTATTGCTGACGCTCACAACCTTAGCCAATTGCCTATATGTCCTGCGGTATTACAATCAACCCCAACTTGTAGTGGTCGCAACCGTCGTGGCAACTTTATATCCTTTCATCGCTTACTTCATTGTTCGTACCATTCGGCAACTCCAATCGCAACGTCTCAAAACCGAGAGGCAAATTGGGCGAATCAATCAAGCAAACGCAGAGCTCGAAAAAAGCGTTCGCGATCAATCCACTCTTTTCGAGGTGAGTGAAGCAGCAAACGCTAATCTAGACCTCGATGAACTGTTTCAACGAATCATCAGAATTCTTGCGGATCGGATGGGAACCTACCGTGGGACCTTGCGGCTCTGGAGAGATGGTGAACTGGTAAGATGTGTCGAAGCGGTTTTCGGATTAACGCCAGCGGAAATCAAACGCGGTACAGACGCTCAAATAGATGAAATCCAAAGGCAGGTACTGAATTCTGGTCAGGCAATTGGTGTACCGCATACCCGAATCCCTCTTGAACAAATTAACCTGCTAGATGTCCAATCCGTTCAGTCCAAAGCCCAGATCGCTTTCTGGTGCATTCCGCTGATCGTCGATGAAAAGGTGATTGGCACATTGACAATCGACAAGGCATCCGAAGAATTTTCTACAGAAGACAACCTTCGCATTCTAACAATCATTGCTTCAATTATTGCCCAACGCGTTAAGATTCAACAGATGATCGAAGCACTGGTGCAATCAGAACGTCTGGTGACACTTGGGAAGCTTGCTACGACTATCGCTCATGAAGTTAGAAATCCGCTCGGCGGGATTCGTGGCTGCGCGCAATTACTTCAAATGGTTGAGGACAACGACTCGACTGACATCCACGAATACACGGCTGTGATTATTAAAGAGGTCGATCGACTGAATCGTGTCATCGAACAGTTGTTAGCCTTCGGCAAACCGCAAACAACAAACTTTAAGCCTCACGCTGTCGATGAGTTAATTGATGACAGCCTCTCGATTTGTCAACCTGAATTGGATGCAAATCACATTCGCGTTGAACGCCTCCATGATGATTGTCCTCCTGCTGTCCTTGATGCCGATGGAATGACTCAAGTTTTGTTGAACCTATTTCGCAATGCAATTGAAGCAATGGACGGTGGCGGTGTGTTGACCATCCATACGCAGCATGACCCGGCAAATCAAACCGTTCAGATTCGTGTTCAAGATACGGGACGTGGTATATCCCCCGCTCACGCCTCACGCCTGTTTGATCCGTTTTACACCACGAAGCAGAAAGGCACCGGGCTCGGACTTGCAATCAGCCACGGGATACTGGAGGAACACGGGGGCACGATCAAGGTTGATGTAACACAACCACAAGGAACTGCGTTTATTATTACATTGCCAGTTTGATATGTGATGTGTAAGGTATTTCACGTTTTACCTCTCGCGTTTCACGTATCATACATGAGACGACAAGCGAGTAACCATGGAACATTCTATTCTTATCGCGGACGACGAAGACAGCATCCGTTTCGTCCTGACGAAAGCACTTCAGAAACAAGGATATCGCATACATACAGCACGCAACGGGGCAGAAACCATTGATTGCCTCCGTGCCGTGCCGGTTGATGTCATCCTTCTTGATATTTTTCTGGGGGACACAGATGGATTAGCGTTAATGAAACAGATCCAAGAGATCAATGAAATCGCATCAATTATTGTTATTACTGGGCATGGCACAACGCAGACCGCGATCGAAGCCGCGAAGCGTCGCGCTTACGACTATCTCACCAAACCTTTCGATATTAAAGTGGTTATTGACTTGGTATCCCGAGCAGCGTATGCCACCGATCAGGCAAAGACCGTAATGGCCACAGTTGCCGATGATACTCAAATTTCGTCAGCATCACAGCCGGAAGAAAAGGGAGTGACAACGCAGATCGTGGGGGAAAGCCCTGCAATGCATGTGGTTTACCAGATCATTGGCAGAGCCGCTGTTAGTGATGAAACTGTACTGATTATGGGTGAGAGTGGAACGGGGAAGGAATTGGTTGCGCAGTTAATTCACCAAAATAGTCGCCGCGCAAATCAACCTTTCGTAGTCGTAGATTGCAGTGCGGCGCCTGAAAATTTGATTGAAAGTGCACTCTTCGGGCATATCAAGGGGGCCTACACCGGGGCTGAGACGGCACGACAGGGCAAGTTTGAACAAGCAAATCATGGAACAATTTTTCTGGACGAGATTGGGGAATTGCCGATTGAGGTCCAAATGAAGCTGCTTCGGGTTCTGCAAGAACGAGAAATTGAACCTATCGGGTCGGACCAGATACGCCAAGTCGATGTCCGAGTGGTCGCAGCAACCCATCGACAGTTAGATCAGGCCCTCCATGACCGGACATTTCGTGAAGACCTGTATTATCGGCTTAATGTTGTACCTGTCTATCTGCCCCCTCTCCGTGAACGAAAGGAAGATATTCTCAATCTGGTTGATTTATTCATCGCTCGTTTTTGTGAAGAGTATGGGCGGCCGAAAACGCCAATCTCCCCTGAAGCGTTCAAACAGTTAATGGCTTACGATTGGCCCGGTAATGTGCGTGAACTGGAAAATACTATCAAACGCGCTTTGGTGATGTGTGCGGGGCCGGTGTTACTCCCAGAGCATTTTCCGCAGCTTTCCGGGAAGGATGGGTTTTCTATCACACATGGTAGAACGGAGTTTGAAGATCAGCTCCACATACTTTTGGGCAATTGGATCGATCAATATATCGAATCGGACGAATCCGACGGTTCTTTGCATGCCAGAATTAGAGCCGCCTTTGAAAAGCCATTGTTTGAAATTGTTCTGAAAAAAACTGGTTGGAACCGTAGTAAAGCCGCGCAGCTTCTAGGAATCAACCGCAATACACTGCACTCCAAGATGGACGAATATGCAATTAAGAGCTGATACAGAAGGCGTGTCGAGCTGTAAGTGAAATGGTCATTTGCCGCGATGCATCGAGACCACCGACCATTGTGATGTCGCTTGACACACCGACTTGGATTTGGTACTATTTGTAAAATATACAAAAAGGCTTGCACCTCATGGATATTGGAAAAATAATCGGAACTGTTGTGGCGACGCGAAAAGATCCAAGCTTGATAGGAACGCGGCTTTTGATGATACAGCCCCTTGATGAGAGTGGAGAATCGATTGGAACACCCCTCGTTGCAGTCGATACGCAAGGTGTTGCAGGCTACGGCGATGTAATTTATATGGTCACAGGTGGTGACGCTGTCAGTGTGCTTCCGACCCGCCGGATGCCCGTTGACGTGGCGATTGTTGGAATTGTAGATTCAATCACCCTTTCCCATGCAAAGCATGGAGACGAGTAAAGCGATGTATATTGCCAAAGTAATTGGTAAGGTGGTGTCGGTCATCAAACACCCGGCTTATGAAAACCGAACGTTGTTGCTTGTTCAGCCATTGAGCCTAAAATCGCAACTTGTACGAACGCCAACGATTGCCCTTGATTACGTCGGCGCAGGGGAAGGCGATGTGGTTCTTGTTGGGGCTGGACCGGGCGTGGCGCAAGAGGTATTCGGAATTGAGAATGCCCCCATTCGAGAATTAGTCATGGGGATTATCGATCGATTTGATGTAACAACGACAAATCAAGGATAAGGGAGTTTACCTTGCTAATTCCGTTACGTAGCATCCCTCCAACGAACGAGTCCATCAAGTCACCACGAGCGGTACAGTTTTTAATCCTCACGAATGTGATTATTTTTATCTATCAACTTTATTTGCACTATCACGACATTTCCCTTGCTCTGAATTATGGAGCAATCCCTCGGCAGCTAACTCACATCGTTCCCTTCTTACCACCACTTCCGAATATTCTAGATCCCAGCCTGATTACTTCTCTCTTTCTGCATGATGTGCGAATCACGCAGGGCGGATTTCTCCACATTATCGGGAATCTCCTTTTTCTATCTGCTTTTGGACCTCATCTTGAAAATATGATCGGTTGTATTAAATTCCTGCTGTTCTACCTGTTATGCGGTGTATTAGCAACGCTTTTTTATGTGGCATTTCATTATAATTCTAATGTGCCTTTAATTGGTGCGAGTGGCGCAATTGCCGGGGTAATGGGCGCACATTTTGTCGCTTGTCCAAAACTTCGCATTCGATGTCTATTTTTAATCTATATCATTACGTTGCCTGCAAGCATCGTACTTATTCCTTGGATCCTGATCCAATTATTCAACGCCCACCTTTTCTATGATGAAGCTCCTATAGCTTGGTCAGCACATATCGTTGGGTTTTGTGTGGGCGGATTTCTCATCAGGAAATTCCAACGATCGTTACCATCCAATCGGAGTGAGAGAGGATGGGCTCAACACGACTTTTTTCCTGCACGAATCCAATCGCTTTCCCCTGAAAGATTGGGACGACCCAAGCGTCGCCCTGACATATTATGAGGTGAGAAAATGACACGGAAAACATCCATCTTAGGTTTCGTATTGTTGATCGGTTTGAGTTTTTCCGGATGCATCTTATCGTCACAATGGAGCCATAATTTAGCGTTGCCGACGTATGGGGCGGAAGGAATTCCGCCAGCACTCAATGATGGAAAACTCGACACAATTGCCACAGTTGACGCGAACAATACACGGGTTTTTACGCTTAAATTTTCGGAAATCCAATCGGTTCAAAAGGTGATTATCCGCAACGGTAATCTGTTTTGGTTTGATGTGAGTTACTTGGATACGGAGACGAAACAGTGGAAGACATTTCATTCGGTGCGTCATAGACGGCATATTTCTAATCCCTACCAACGTGATATTTCAGCGCAACGTGCACAACCCGAATTTGTTATTGATCGCTTAGACTTTCAGACAAATATGATTCAAGTCAACGTATCTCGTACCGTTGATGATCAGATTATACCGAAACCCATGAGGGAACCCGGGGATCAGGTTGTAAATATGAGAAGGGGGGTTGGTGGTCACAATCCATTTTTCCGAATCATCAAGCCCGCACAAGCGAAAATCCGTGAAATCGAAGTCTACCATTTAGGAGTTCAATAAACGGCAAGAGGTTAAGAAAATGATATGGAAAAAACTTGGCATCTGTTGTGTGCTGTTAATCGGTTTTAGTTTTTATGGCTGTGTGCTATCCACTGAATGGAGTGAGAATTTTGCGCTATCGACTCGTGGCGCAGAGGCAACCCATCCAGCGCTCAATGATGGCACACTCGATACGGTTGGTGTGGCGTGGATGAAGGACAAAAAACGGGTGTTTGCGCTGAAGTTTCCTACCGTCAAGCCGGTACGGAAGATTGTGATTCACAACGATAACCTTTTTCGGTTTGATGTGGAGTATTGGGATGCCGAAGCTTGGGAGTGGAAAAGGGTTCATGAAGTCCGCCAAAAGCGGAATATCAAAACAGGACGCGCACAACCTATATATATTATCGATCGGCTTAACTTTGAAACCAAGATGATCCGGATTATGATTTCGCGGACCGTCGATGACCGCGTGGTTTCAAAGCCCACGGTCGGTCCCAATGACAAGGTGGTAAACATGATTCGAGACAACATTGCCGGACGGTATGTCGAATATTACCGTGTCCTTGAACCCGCGGAGGCACGTGTCCGCGAAATCGAAGT
>SMUX01200088.1_pt1 | contig 11570 bp, 9 predicted proteins | sample 2456431 | NCBI WGS metagenome assembly SMUX01 (sample SAMN11095930, study PRJNA526329) | marine sediment metagenome | biome: Marine sediment; feature: Surficial sediment; material: Deep marine sediment; isolation source: Hadal surficial sediment | place: Pacific Ocean | collected 2014-11 | depth 0-1... | reverse complement strand
TACCCGGGGCAGCCGCACGTGGTCAATCGTTTCATGGCGATGCGTTCGGCAAAGGAGATTCCGCAGGCACGCGCCATCGCGATCGGCTGGGCCTTGCTGGTTTACTCGGGCATGTTGGTTTTGGGCTGGTCCGGCAGGGTCTTGTTCGGCGGTCTGGACGCTCACGAACAGATCTTTTTCGAAGTGGCAAACCAGCTGCTCCCGCCGGTGCTGGCGGGCGTCATGATCGCCGCGGTGCTGTCGGCCATCATGTCTACCGCCGACAGTCAGCTGCTGGTGGCGTCGTCATCGGTAGCCTATGACTGGCAGCTGGCAAAGCGCGGGCGCAGATCGTCGATACTCTATGCCAGGCTGGTCGTTATTCTGCTTGCCATCCTGTCGGTGATGCTGGCGATATTTGCGCCCGAGGCGATTTTTTCGCGGGTGCTGTTTGCCTTTCATGCGCTGGGTTCATCTTTCGGGCCGATCCTGCTGATCAGGATATTCAAGGGCCAGGTCGCCTCGAACGCCGTGTATCAGAGCCTGTTGGCAGGCGTTGGGCTGACAATATTGTTGAACTGGCTGCCCGATACGCCGGGTGACTTTGCCGAGCGGCTGTTGCCGTTCGGGGTCGCATTTGCCCTGGCGTGGCGAGGCCTGCCGGTCGAGCGGCGGCCATCCGGCGCTCTGGCATCCATGACTTTCCCCAAAGATCGCGATTACGACTGAGCTGCATCCTGGCAATCAGGGCTGGTCAGGACGCTGTCTTTCCGTTTGAATAGTTCTGGAGTATCTGTCCGAGTCCGAAATTATGAGCCTTGAGAAAAAGCTCCGTACCCTGATTGCCCTGGCGATGATCGTGCTGGCTGTGGTCGGCGTGGCCGCCGTGCTTTATTTGACCGACATACTGCTGGACGTGTCGGTACATCTGGCGGAGGCGCCGGCCTTTCTCAGATACCTGTACTGGGGCGCTTTAGTGATGGGTGTGCTGGCATTAGCCTGGAGTATTTATCGCCTGCTCAGGACCGACCACAAAGCAGAAACCGGGCAGATTTCTTTGCCGGATGAGATGGACGCAGCCGGTATGGCTGCCCGGCTCGATGATGCCGAGGCGATCGGTATCGATGTCACGGAGGCGCGACAGGAATTAGAGCGGCTTGCCCGGGGCAACGTGGCTGGAACCCTGGCTTTGGCGCTGGTCGGCAACATCAGTGCGGGGAAAAGTAGCCTGATCAAGGCGCTGATACCCGGTGCGAATCCGGTGATCGATGTCAGCGGAGGCTCGACGCGTAGCGTCAATCGTTACCAGTGGCGGGCGGGCTCGGACGATGTACTGGAACTGGTGGACCTGCCTGGGCTGAACGAGGCCGCGGGGGAGCTCGAGCAGATTACGCTCGACGAGGCTTTGCGCAGTCACTTGATAGTCTTCGTTTGCGAAGGCGATCTGAGCCGCGACGAATACCAGGCGCTGGCCCAACTGCTGGCGCTTGAGAAACCATTGGTAGTCGCGATCAACAAAAAAGATCGCTTCAGCGAAGGTGAACTCGCCGGGATTCGTACACGCTTGCGTGAGCGTGTCGGTTCGGAGCATGTACCGGTGGTCGCGATCAGCGCCGGTGGTTCGGAGATCGTCATGCGCGTCGATGCTGACGGCGGGCAGCGGCAAACGCAAAGGACGCGGTCAACCGAAATCGATGAATTGCTGGCAGCGCTCGAGCGTTTGCTCGATGGTTCACCCGAGGCATTGCGGCAACTGCGTGACCGCGCGGTATTTTTCCTGGTCGAGAGCCGCCTGCAAAAAGCCAGGAGCGCACACCTCGATGAAGCAGGTGCTGATCTGGTCAAAACCTATACGCGGCGCGCGGTGATCGGAGCGCTGGCGGCGGTCAGCCCGGGTACCGATATCCTGATCCAGGGTTACCTGGGTGTCGGCATGGTCAAAGCCCTGTGCAAATTACATGGAGTTTCGGCCCGGCAACTGGATATCGACAACTTCCTGAACTTCAGTCAGCGTCATATCGGCCGCACCTTTCCGTTGATGCTGGCGGTTGCCGGCAACGGTCTCAAGGCCTTTCCCGGCGTCGGAACGCTGACCGGTGGCCTGGTACACGCAGTCGCCTATGGAATGATTTTCGATTCGCTTGGCAATAGCCTGCGGCAGACGCTGGAACAACGCCGCGAGTTCTTGCCAGGCATGGCCGCGGCAGAATTTAAGGAGAAACTAGGTGAAAATCTGGAGTCGCGTAGCGGGGCGCTTGCCAAGATGGCTGTCGAGACGATCCGGGAAGGACTTGTCGACCAGCCAAACGGAGACCGCCAGCGAGAAGATCGACCAGGGTGAGGATCATCTCGCCCTGGCCCGGGCCAGCCTGGAGGAATTGATCGCCGATCCGCGTATAGCGGGCAGCGTGCGGACATCGTTGAACGCGGATTACCAGGAATTGGCTGCGATGATCGATAAGCTGGAACACGGCCACTTGCATATTGCTGCATTTGGACGGGTCGGCACCGGAAAGTCTTCGTTGTTAAATGCCTTGCTCGGGGCGCAGCGGTTTGCGGTAAGCGCCTTGCATGGTGAGACGCGATCGCGGTCAGTGGCTCAATGGCAACAGGAGGAAAGCCAGGGGGTGTTCCTGATCGATACGCCCGGTATCAACGAAGTAGAGGGCGAGGAACGGGAAAAGCTGGCGACCGAAGTCGCAGGTCGGGCCGATCTTGTTTTGTTCGTTACCGACGGTGACATGACGGACAGCGAATTGCAGGGTCTGCGCGAAATTGCGGCGATGGACAGGCCGATATTGCTGGTGCTGAACAAGGCGGACCGCTACGGGCCCGAAGAACGGGTCCGTCTCAAGCAGTCACTCATCCGTCATTCCGCCGGTTTGATCGCGGGGGAGAATATCGTGCTGTGCTCGGCTGCACCAGCCCCGATGATGTTCCTGGTCTCCGGAGAGGATGGCGTGGAACGCGAAGAACGCCGCCCGCAGGAAGCGGATTTGAACGAACTGAAAGAGCGGCTATGGGAAATATTGGCTGCCGAAGGCAAGACGCTGGCCGCGGTAAACGCCGGCCTGTTTGCCGCGCAACTGAGCGATCGGCTCGGGCAAAAAATCTTGCGGGTCAGGCGGCACCTGGCCGATCGTCTGATCAAGATCTATTGCATTGGCAAGGGCGTCGCGGTGGGGGTCAACCCGGTTCCGGTTGCGGATCTGCTGGCAGCCGCTTTCGTCGATTTTGGCATGGTAGTTCACTTGTCGCGGTTGTATGGCTTGCCCCTTGGCAGCCGCGAGGCGGGCAAGCTAATCAAGGTCATCATGGCTCAATTGGCCGCGTTGATGGGGACGGTCTGGGCGGTAAATTTTGTATCCAGCGCGCTCAAAGTTGGCACCGCGGGTTTGTCCACGCTGGTAACCGCCGGAGCGCAGGGCGCGGTGGCTTATTACAGTACTTACGTGGTTGGCCGGGTCGCTGAGGAATACCTGGCGCAAGGCTGTTCCTGGGGTAGCGGTGGCCCGAAACAGGTCGTGCAGCAAATACTCGAAAGCCTGGATCGTGAGTCCATTATGGCCCAGGGCCGGGAGCAGGTATTGGCTCGCCTGAAACGAGTGCAACGAGCTTGAGCGCAGCCGGTAAAAAAAGAGTTCAGCGCATTCGCGATGTTGTCGCGCGCATACCGCTTGGGAAAGTCGCCAGTTATGGCATAGTTGCGGATTTGGCCGGTTATCCGCGGCATGCGCGCTTTGTGGGCAGGGCGCTCGGCGAGTCGTCCGATGGGCGAAGTGTGCCCTGGCACCGGGTGATCAATGCGCAGGGACGCATTGCGTTTCCACGGGACAGCGAATGTTTTGCCGAGCAGAGTCAGCGGCTGTCGAGCGAGGGCGTGACCGTGGTGGCGGGCAGGATCGATATGACCGAATTTAGCTGGCAACCCAGTCTGGACGAAATGCTTTGGGGGCCGGATCCGGTAGCCTTCTGAGGTCGGCCCCTACTCGACAGCGTGCTATTTTGATGCCCGCATTTTGGAAAGGAAAGCAATGAAAATCTGGTTTTCACATGGCAAGGATGGGTCGCCGAGCGGCGACAAGATCCAGATGCTGGCAAAGATCGCCGGCGACCGGGGCTGGCAATACGATTCCATCGATTATCGCGGGATGGAAGATCCCCGGGATCGCGTCGATAAGCTGCTGGTTGAATTAAGCCAGGCTGGCGAGCCGGTTACCCTGGTCGGTTCTAGCCTGGGCGGCCATGTCGCGGCAACCGCCAGCAAGGACGTCGAATGCCTGGGATTGTTCTTATTGGCGCCCGCTTTTTATTACCCGGGTTACGAGGAACATACGCCTGTGCCTTATGCCGCGCATATCGAGATCATGCATGGCTGGAAAGACGACGTCATACCGGTCGATAACAGTGTGCGCTGGGCACGCGAGCATGCGGCTGTGCTGCACATCGTCAACGGCGGTCACCGGTTCGAAGAGAACATGCAGGAACTGGCGATACTGTTTGCCGCCTTCTTGCAGAAAATCGAAAAGCTGGCGGGTTCAGCGACGTAGGCGAATCGCCCGTTCGGCGATTCTGTCGATCAACCCGGGTGCGATCAGCTTCAGCCAGCGACCCATTTTTCCGCGCGCCGAAGTAATCAGCAAGCGTTGGCGTTTTCCCATAGCGCCGGCGATCAGGGCGGCACAATCCTCGGCGCTCATGATGCGTGCCTCCTGCATGGGCGTTTCACCCATGATTGCGCCGTCACCTTTGATGGCGCGGCGATGAATCTGGCTGACCACGAAATCAGGTGCGATGATGCTGACGCCAACGCCGGTGCCGCGAAGTTCGATGCGCAACGATTCGAAAAACCCGACCATCGCATGTTTGCTCGCCGCGTATCCCGTTCGGCTGGGGACGCCGGTCAGCCCGGCCAGGCTGGCGACGGCGACGATCAGGCCCCGACTCTCGAGCAGGTGAGGCAAGGCAAAATGCGTGCAATAAACGGCGCCCAGGTAATTGATGTCCATGAGTTCCCGGAAAACCAGCAGATCGCTGACATCGCTGAATTCGGCCCACATCGTCGCACCGGCGTTGTTGACCAGGATATCGATCCGGCCGAATCGGTCGATGCTGTTTTTAACCAGCGATTCACAGTCTGCTTTGCCGGTGACGTCGCATCTGCACACCAGCGTAGTTGCCCCGGCGGCCGCACATTCCCTGGCCAGGCTTTCGAGTCGCTCACGATTTCTCGACGCGAGGACCAGCCGCGGACCCTGCGGAGCCAGTTCCAGTGCAAGAGCCCGCCCGATACCTTCCGACGCACCGGTTATAATGATGGTCTTGTTATTAAAATCCGGCATGGATAGTGGGACGGGTTTGAACTGAGTGCATAAAGATTAGCACGATAAGTGAAAGTGAAACGCGGAGGATGAAATGATCAGAAAAATTAGTTTGGTTTTGAGCCTGGCTGTCCCGATGATGGCCTGCGGGAGTGCGGAAAAAGAAGCTGCCGAGGACAATAACGAAGAAGCTGCGACGGCCGAGGAAATCTTTAGCGAGAAAACCGTGTTTGACCCGATGGTCGATGCGATAGAAAAGGCCGAGGCTGTCCAGGAGACTGTCGATAAACAAAAGGAGCAATGGGACAAAATACTCGAAGAGGCAGAAAATGGCGATGGCGAAACCTGATCGCTTTGCTGGGGACATCGATTCTCAGAGTCGTTGTTGAGGCTTGCTGAATGCAAAGAATCCCCGAGCCGGAGTTAATGAACGAGCCTGAACAGGCACGTGCCTACGCCGAAGCTGATTTCGACGAAGCCAATACCTTGTTCGTCGATCTGTTTGTCAGCCGGTTTCCGGATTTTCATAGCGGTCGCCTGCTCGACCTGGGTTGCGGCCCGGCAGACATCAGTTTGCGTCTGGCGGCGGCATTGCCCGGGTTGCTTGTCGATGGAGTCGATGGCGCCGGAGAAATGTTGAAATTTGGCCGTGAACGGCTGGCGCTGGACCCGGCGCTGGCGTCCAGAGTCACGCTGATCGAGGGCATTATCCCGGGAGTCGAATTGCCGGCCAGCCAGTATGGGGCGCTGATCAGTAACAGCCTTTTGCACCATCTGCACCAACCCGATGTGCTTTGGCAAATGGTTTGCGGGCTTGCGGCACCGGGTGCGATTGTGATGATCATGGATTTGTTCAGGCCGCCAGACTGCGATCGTGCGGCGTCGCTCGTTCAATGTTACGCGTACGATGCGCCACCGATCCTGCAGGAGGATTTTTATAACTCGTTGCTGGCCGCCTTTACGCCAAACGAAGTCATGGAACAGTTGGCCCGGAATGATCTCGAATCATTGCAGGTCGAAACGGTTTCCGATCGACACCTGCTGATCAGCGGGCGGCTCGGCTAAAGGATTCGGTCTATGAGCCTGTCCGCAGTCAGTCGGTTTTTTCTTTACCTGAGGAGGAAAATTCAGCGTCTTATCCTGCGTTGTAAGGTTGTGCCCGACGATCTGGCCGAGCTTCAACTGCGCACGGATATTCCGGTTTGTTATGTGCTCGAATACAGCGGTCGCGGAAACCGGATGGCGTTGGACGAGGCTTGCCGGCGGCACGGGCTTCCCGATGCCGAAGACGGACTGGAATTGACTGATGTAACAGAGCGCAGGGCGATTTTTTATCTGAAGCATTACCACGGCTGGTACCGGCGCAGGAGTCTTCACATTTCGGACCGGCTGCGGCGGCTGGTCGAGGCGGCATCGAAAAACCCGGATATGGAAGTACAGCTTGTGCCCGCTGCAATTTTCTGGGGACGCGCGCCGGAACAGCGCTCCGGCCTGAAGCTGCTGTTCAGCGAGCAATGGAAGGAAGGCGGGCGCTGGCGGCGCCTGATGCAAGTCCTGTTGCAAGGCAGGGAAACGATGGTCCATTTTTCCGCCCCGTTGTTGCTGCGCGATATTGTGGACGAAGGGCTGGGTCCGAAAAAAGCAGAAAGAAAAATCGCAAGAATCTTGCGCGTGCATTTTCGTCGCCAGCGTGCTGCGACAATCGGCCCCGATCTTTCTCATCGCAGGAACCTTTTCAAAAGCATACTGCGCACGAGTGAAGTGAAGGCGGCGATTCAGAAAGAGATTTCGTCAAACAAGATGTCGGAAAAGAGGGCCATAGCCAGGGCTCGTTCATATCTGAAAGAAATTTCCGCGGATTATTCCTATCCGGTGGTCAGGTTTCTGGCCATCGTCCTCAGCAAGGTCTGGAATCGTCTGTATGATGGCGTAGATCTTGCCAATGTCGATAATCTCAGGCAGATCGCACCAAACTACGAACTGGTTTATGTCCCCTGCCACCGCAGCCATATTGACTATCTGCTGCTTTCCTATGTGATTTACAACCAGGGCCTGATGGTTCCCCATGTCGCTGCCGGCAAAAATCTCGATCTGCCGATCATCGGGTCGATCCTGCGTAGCGGGGGCGCTTTTTTTCTTCGCCGTAGCTTCAAAGGCAAGCGGCTTTACTCCGTGGTGTTCGAGTCTTATTTGTCCGCAATAATAGCGCGTGGTTATTCGATCGAGTATTTTGTCGAGGGTGGACGCAGCCGAACCGGCCGCTTGCTGAAAGCGAAGCCGGGCATGCTCGCGATGACGGTGCGCAGCTTTTTGAAAGACAGCACGCGGCCGATCGCTTTTGTACCCGTTTATTTTGGCTACGAAAAGCTGATCGAGGGCCAGGCATTTATTCGTGAACTGCGTGGCGGGACTAAACGCAAGGAAAGTTTTTTTGGTTTCCTGCGCTATTTGCCGTCACTGCGAAACAGCTTCGGCAAGGTTTCCGTTAACTTTGGCCAGCCGTTGATTCTGCACGAGTTGCTGGATGAAACGGGCGAGGACTGGCGGAGCGATGAGGACAGTTCGCGATGGTTGCCGCAGTTGGTCTCCGAGTTGGGTGACCGGATCATGCTGCGGATCAACGAAGCGGCATCGGTTAGTCCCGCGGCATTGCTAAGCATGGTTCTGCTCAGCACGCCACGGCAGACCATGCTGGAAAACGATCTCAGGGAGCAACTGGAGATGCTGGTTCAGTTGCTGTCGGCCGCGCCATACTCGCCGTGGATGTCGGTTACCCAAAAAACCGCGGACGAAATAATTGCCCATGGCGAAGCGCTCGCTATCGTAATCCGCGAAGAAAGAGAACTCGGTGCGGTAGTCCGCATGAGAACCCGCAACGCGGTACTGATGACCTACGTCCGTAATAGCATCCAGCACCTGTTGATCCTGCCTTCGCTGATCGCCGCGTGTTTTACCAATCGGCCGCAACTTAGCGAGGCGGAGCTGGTCAGGCTTTGCGGGCTGGTTTATCCGTATCTCCAGGAGGAGCTTTTTTTACGCTGGCGGGTTGAGGAACTCGCGGTAGAGGTTCCGAAAGTATTGCGAACCATGCGCGACCTGGGCCTGGTCAGGGAGGACGATGCCCGCGGCGTTTTTTGCCGCCCCGATACGGGCGCCCCGCAGGCGGCGCAAATCAATTTCCTGGCGCGGACATCGTCACAGGCGCTGGAAAGATTTTATATGGCGATCGCCGTGCTTCTCAGCCGCGGAAGCGGGCAGATAAACGCCGTGGAACTGGAGGAGGCCAGTCGCCGGGTCGCCCAGAATATGGCGTTGTTATATGAACTGGATTCACCCGATTATTTCGATCGCTCGTTGTTCAGGAGTTTCGTCTCCAGGATGCTGGCGAATAAATTTCTGCGGGAAAATCCAGATGGCATGCTGGTTTTCGATGAGGAGCTCGAGCATGTTGACCGGGACGCGCGCCTGGTACTTGGCGAGCAGGTCAGGCTGAGTATCCTGCAACTGGCGAGCCGATTGCCCGACAAACAGCAGCCGAATACCGCCAAATAATCATGCTGCGATGCAGCGCGCAAGCCTGCGCCGAATTCGCTGCCCGTCTTGCGCCAGCAATGGCAACGAGCCTTACAGGCAGCGAAGGCCAAGTTTTGGGGCCCATCCTGGCTGCCTGTTGGCCAAGAGACTGCGATGCATCAAAATCGGGGGAAATCATAAGCCTGACCCCGATGACGCCGACCTGGTCAGGCGGCGGGGCGATCTCGCGCGGCGATTCTGTCGCTGCCGACGGGAAAAGCCCCAAAGGGCGGCAGCCCGGGCTTCGGCTGACTTGCCGCCGAAGGCATAAACAGGCAGGATTCGTCTTGAAAAACACAGGCTTGCAAGGGGAAACGGCGCTGGATTTTCGTCTGAAGGCGCTTTTCCGATGCAAAAATCGACCAGCGAAAATAACAGCCTGATAACAATTATGCGAGCACATCATCCGGGGAAGCAAATGAAAACCATACCCACGAACTGGCGCCGTCAGGCGGCACCGTTGCAAGGCACGATTCTCTTTGTTTTTTGCCTGTCAGTTTTGCTTGTGCCAACGGCCTGGCCGGTTGAATTTGGCGATTCAACCGATGGCTTGTACGGCAGCTGGGATACCACAATTTCCTATGGACAGACCTGGCGGGTGCAAAGCCCGGATTTGGAGCTGATTGGCCTGGCAAATGGCGGTACGGCGCTGTCATTGAATCACGATGACGGTACGCTGAACTACGACACCGGAACGATCAGCCGAGTGTTCAAACTCACCACCGAGATTGAGGCAAACTACAAGAATTTCGGATTTTTTGTCCGCGCTTTTGCTTTCTATGATGAGTGGAACGAAGAAAAAAACAGGCTGCGGACGCCTTTGGGCCCACAGGGAAATGACCTGGTCAGCAGCGATTTCAGAGTCCTTGACCTGTATCTGTCGGCCAAGTTCGATCTCGGTTCGATGCCAGGCGAACTGCGGGTCGGCAGCCAGGTGCTGAACTGGGGCGAGAGTACCTTTTTCCCGGGCGGCATCAATGTAATCAGCCACTTCGATGTCTCGCGTCTGCGCACGCCCGGTGCTGAGCTCCGTGAAGCCTTGATACCCCAGGACCTCGCGTGGTTATCGCTGGGCACATCGGACAACACGAGTCTCGAGCTGTTCTACCAGTTCGAGTGGGACGATACGAAACCGGACCCGGTTGGATCCGCGTTCAGCACCAATGACTTTGCGGTCAGCGATGGCCAGAAGGTGATGCTGGGATTCGGCATCTGGAGCGACCTGGGTACGGATTTCTCGCAATTCAATGGCGGCACTATCGATAATTTCAACTTCGTCAGTCGCTTGCCCGATCGCAACGCGAAAGACAGCGGCCAGTTTGGCGCTCGCTTTACCTGGTACCTGGACGGCTTGTTCGATGGTACCGAGTTCGGTCTTTATTACATCAACTATCACAGTCGCCTGCCCTATGTGAACGGTGTTACCGGAACACAGGTGGGACTGGGTAACGGTCTCGGTGCCGGGACGGCTGTCGGTGGGGCTGCGCAGGCGATTGCGTCCGGGTTGCCATTGAATACGGCGATCGCGGTTGGCACCCAGGCCGGGCTCAGCGCCGCCGCTGCGGCGGGTGGCAATCTTGACGCCGCGGCCGCGCTACAGGCCGCGACCATCGGCGCGAACGCCGCTTTGCAGGGTGTCGATGCGTTGGCGCTGGCCAATGCCTTTGGCACTCACTATTACGCGGAAACGGCAAGCTACTTCGTCAATTTCCCCGAAGATATCGAGGTGTTCGGGGTAAGTTTCAATACCCAGATTTTCGGTATCGCCGTGCAGGGCGAGGTTGCCTATCGCGACAAGCATCCGCTGCTGGTTGACGACGTGGAGCTTCTGTTTGCGGCCCTGTCCCCGCTGAACGCGGCATTGGGTGCGTTCGGCCAACTGGGACCATTCGGAATTAACCAGGAAATTATCGGTGGCCGTGAATTCAAGACCACTCAGTTTGATTTGACGCTGACCAAGGTTTTTGGCCCGACGCTGGGTGCTTCGCAGGCCGTACTGCTGTGGGAAGGCGGCTTGTTCAGGGTCGACGATATGCCGGACCAGAACAGTGGCGGACCCAACGGGCTTGGCCTGCGTCTGAATGGTCCGGGCACCGATATAAGCGGCAACGCATTCCTGTCATCGGCGCATTTCGGGCTGGTCGAAGCGCCCGAACATTTCGCATCGGCATCGTCATGGGGTTACCGTTTGGTCGGGCGGCTGGATTATGACGGCCTGATCGGACCGTGGAATGTTGCGCCGCGTTTTGCGTGGGCGGATGACGTAAACGGTGTGTCACCGGGACCGGGCGGACTGTTCGTCGAGGGCCGCCAGGCGTTCACATTCGGCGTCTCGGCGACCTATCAAAACACTTGGGTGATTGACCTGTCTTATACGGAGTTCAAGGGCGCGGCTCAGTACAACCTGATCAATGACCGTGACTTTATCTCTTTTAGCGTCAAAACCTCGTTCTGAGTCATTGAACCTGGCAAATGGAGTCAAAAAAATGATGAAAAAACTACTGATTGGCGCAGGTACAGCCGCTTTTTTGAGTCTGGCCGCCGCCAGCATCCATGCCGAAGCAACGGCGGAACAAATCGCCTCGCTGGGTGGAGACGCCTATACGCCCTTTGGCGCGATCAGAACCGGCAATGCCGACGGCTCGATCCCGGAATGGACCGGTGGCCTGGCATCGGCGGCAGAAGCCGGGTTCCCGG
>SMUX01209758.1_pt1 | contig 11572 bp, 8 predicted proteins | sample 2456431 | NCBI WGS metagenome assembly SMUX01 (sample SAMN11095930, study PRJNA526329) | marine sediment metagenome | biome: Marine sediment; feature: Surficial sediment; material: Deep marine sediment; isolation source: Hadal surficial sediment | place: Pacific Ocean | collected 2014-11 | depth 0-1... | reverse complement strand
CCTTCCTGGGCGCTCCGTACGGCCCTCCGGGCCGACACTCGCTCTGGTACGCGCAGGCGTCATCCGCCGCCGCTGATCGGTTTGCCTTCCTGGGCGCTCCGTACGGCCCTCCGGGCCGACACTCGCTCCTTTGCGCTCCGCGGCCGATTCAATCGGCCGCTGCGCCTGGACGCGGATGACGTTCAGCTCGAAACCTTCCCAGAGCCGTTCCCGCGCTGGCGCGCCCTTCGGCACAGGGGCATACCATACGCCCATGCCCGCCGCGATGCATCCCGGACTGCGGGTCATGGTGCAGATCGCCCTCGGCCTGCTGCTGCTCACGCCGCTGCTGCTGGCCGTCTCGATCTACTCCCCGGCCCGGATCGTCAACCGCCCGGGCGCCTCGGGGCCGCCCGAGCCGGCCACGGGCAAGCCCGCCGGGCCCAAGACCACCCGGCCGCTGCTGGGCTTCGCCATCAACGCCCATCACATCAGCGACCTCGACCTCTACCTGGAGTCGGTCGACCAGATCGCCGCGCTCGGCGCCAACGCCCTGGTGGTGGTCACGCCCATGTTCCAATCGCGAATCGACTCCACCCAGATCCGCTTCCTGGCCCGCAAGTGCCCGACCGACCGCCAGCTCGTGGCGATCCTGCGGCGCGGCCGCGACCGGGGGCTGCACACCACCCTGCTGCCCATCGTGCTGATCGAGTTCCCCGGCGAGAAGGAGTGGCGCGGCCTCCTGCGGCCCACCGACTGGGATGCGTGGTGGGCCAGCTACGACCGGCTCATCGACCGCTTCGTCGACATCGCCGTCGACGCGGACGTCGACCTGCTGGCCATCGGCAGCGAGCTGAACTCGACCGAGGACCAGCTCGACCGCTGGGGCCGCGTGGCCGAGCGGGTCAGGGAGCGGTTCCGCGGCGAGCTCACCTACGCCGCCAACTGGGACCGCTACGACCAGGTCACGATCTGGCCGCTCGTGGACGTGATGAGCGTCAGCGCGTACTTCGAGCTGATCCCGCAGGAGCGGGAGGCCACGGTGGCCATCCTCCAGGCCGCCTGGGGCCGCGAGCGGGACCGGCTGCTGGAGTTCGCCCGCCGCCTCGAGCGGCCGCTCTTCCTGAGCGAGGTCGGCTACCCTTCGCTTCCGTGGGCGGCGGCCCATCCCTGGAACTACGTCGCCTCCGGCCCGACTACCGCCGATCACGAGGCCCAGGCGCGGTGCTACCGAGCGTTCTTCGGCGCCTGGCGGGCGGCGCTGGCCGACGCCGACGGCGGCGTGCTCGGCATCTGCTGCTATCACTGGGACCCGTATCACCACGGCGACGCGTCGGACACCGGCTACGGCGTCCAGGGCAAGCCCGCCGCGAAGGTGATCGAGCTCGCCTTCGCCGAGATCCGCAACGCCGCGGAAACCGCCAAGGAACCCCCGGCGACGCGTGGCAGCCGGTCCGACGATCGATAGGATGGGCTCGAGTCGTCACGGCGTCGCTTCGTCAATTCCCCTCATTCCGTCAGTCCCTAGCCCCTTAGTCCCTTCCCATGTTGAAACGCACCCACATGTGCGGCGAACTGCGGGAGACGCACGTCGGTCAGACCGTCACCCTCTGCGGCTGGGTCAACACCTACCGCGACCAGGGCAAGGGGCTGATTTTCATAGACTTGCGGGACCGCGAGGGGCTGATGCAGGTCGTCTTCGACCTCGAGGACGTCGACCAGAGAATCGTCTCCGCGGCCCGCACCCTGCGGCGGGAGTACGTGATCGCCGTCCGGGGACTCGTCCGCCTCCGGGAGGGCGATCCCAACCCCCGGCTCGCCAGCGGTACGATCGAGCTTCTCGGCCAGGCGCTCGAGATCCTCAACGAGACGGACACCCCCCCGATCCTGCCCGACCAGCACGAGGCGGACAAGATCGCCGAGGAGACGCGACTGCGCTACCGCTACATCGATCTCCGCCGGCCGCGGATGCAGGAGATCCTGCGCACCCGCCACCGGGCCGCCCGGGTCACCCGCGAGTTCTTCGGGGCCCGCGGGTTTCTCGAGGTCGAAACGCCGCTGCTCATCAAGACCACCCCGGAGGGGGCGCGGGACTTCATCGTGCCCTCACGGCTCGACCCCGGCAAGTTCTACGCCCTGCCGCAGAGCCCCCAGATCTTCAAGCAGATCCTCATGATCTCTGGCTGCGACCGCTACCTGCAGATCTGCAAGTGCCTCCGCGATGAAGACCCCCGCGCCGACCGCCAGGCGGAGTTCACCCAGATCGACCTCGAGATGAGCTTCGTCACCCGCGACGACATCCTCGAGATCATGAGCGAGTTCATCCGGAAGCTCTGGCGGGAGATCCTCGGGGTCGACGTCGGCGAGATTCCCGTCCTGCCCTACGCGGAGGCGATGGGCCGCTACGGCACCGACAAGCCCGACCTGCGGTTCGGCCTCGAGCTCGACGACATCTCCGAACTGGCCGCCCGCACCGAGTTCGGCATCTTTCGCAACGCCCTGGCCGAGCCCGGGGGCGTGGTCAAGGCGATCCGGGTGCCGGGAGGGGCCCAGACCCTGTCCCGCAAGATGACCGACGGCTACGACAAGCTAGCCAGGAGCCTCGGGGCGGGCGGGCTGGCTGCGGCCAAGTACACCGAGGAGGGCTTCGCGACCGGTATCGCCAAGCACCTCGGACCCATCGCCGACGAGCTTCGGGAGCGGCTCGCCCTCGAGGCGGGCGACACCGTGCTCTTCGCGGCCGACACAGCGACCGTCGCCGACAAGGCCCTCGGCGAGCTGCGACTCCAGCTCGCCCGCGACCTCGGGCTCGTCGAGGAAGGCGACTGGAAGATCCTGTGGGTGGTCGACTTCCCCATGTTCCACTACGACGACGAGCTGGGGCGTTACCAGGCCGAGCACCACCCCTTCGTCATGCCCCGAGAAGACCAGATCGACCGGCTCGAGACCGATCCGGCCGCCTGCGTCTCGTCGAGCTACGACCTGGTCATCAACGGCTCCGAGTGCGCCAGCGGCTCGATCCGTATCCACCGGCCCGAGATCCAGCGGAAGGTCTTCGACCTCCTGGGGCTGGGCCGTGAGGAGGCCGAGCAGAAGTTCGGCTTCCTGCTGGAGGCACTTCGGTACGGCGCCCCGCCCCACGGGGGTATCGCCTTCGGCTTCGACCGGCTCGTGATGCTTTTTGTCGGCACCACCAACATCCGCGACGTCATCGCCTTCCCCAAGACCCAGACCGGTGCCGACCTGATGACCCAGGCCCCCGGCCCGGTGGACGACGCCCAGCTCAAGGAGCTGTGCCTGCGAGTCGACACCCCGACCCCCGCCAGGACGTGAGGGTTCGTTACTCTCTTCTCTCATGTGCGGCATCGGGGGCATCCTGCGAACCGACGGAGAGCCGATCCCCGAGGCGTGGCTCGACCTGATCGACCGCCGCATCGCCCACCGCGGTCCCGACGGCCACGGGCGGTTCCGCGATCGCGTCGAGATCGAGGGATCCGACGGCCCACAGGCGGTCGAGGTGGCGCTCATCCATCGCCGGCTGGCGGTCATCGACCCCGCCGGCGGCGCCCAGCCCATGGTCAGCCGCCGCGGGCGCAACCGCCGAGAGGGCCTGGTGGCGGTGGTGTTCAACGGCTGCATCTACAACCACCGCGAGCTGCGCCGGCAACTCAAGTCCGCCGGCCACAAGTTCGTCACCGACCACAGCGACACCGAGGTGCTCATTGCGGCCCATCGCGAGTGGGGCGAGCACATGCAGGAGCGCCTCGAGGGGATGTACGCCTACGCCATCTGGGACCACAACGCCGCATCGCTGACCCTGGCTCGCGACTGGTTCGGCGAGAAGCCGCTCTACCACTGCGCCGACCACGACGACCACGGCGTGCGCCTGCTCGTCTTCGGCAGCGACGCCGTCAGCGTCGCCTCCCTGGCGGCCGACACCACGCCGAGCCGGGTCGAGGTGTACCACCCTTGGGTGGGGCGGTACCTGCAACTGGGCTACGCCTGGCGGGGCCGGACCGTGTGCCGGCCGGGCGTGGCGGTGAGCAACGTCGCGCCGAGCGGCCCCTTCGACGGTCAGGTCCAAGGCGGCGCGCGGCGGACGGGGCGGCGGTCGACGACCGCCCGGACAGTGGACCCCGACGAGATCGAGCGGCTGATCGAGCAGGCGGTCGCCCGCCGGCTCGAGGCGGACGTGCCGCTGGGCTGCTTCCTGAGCGGCGGCGTGGACTCGTCGCTCATCGCCTACTTCGCCCAGAAGCTCCAGCCGGGGCTTCGCACCTTCACCGTCAAGATGCCCGACCCGCGGTACGACGAGTCGGGGTACGCCCGGCAAGTCGCGGAATATCTGGGCACCGAGCACACCACGCTGACGGTGGACGTCAACCCCGCCCAGGACCTCATCAAGCTCATGGACATCCTCGGGCAGCCCTTCGGCGACAGCTCGATCCTGCCGACCTACTGGGTGAGCCGGGCCGCCCGGGAACACGTGACGGTGGCGCTCTCCGGCGACGGCGGCGACGAGCTGTTCGTCGGCTACGAGCGGTACCTGTTCGCCGCGCCGCTCGCCCGGCACTGGCGGCTGCTCTCGAAGATTCCGCCCGGGCTCTTTCGCCACCTTGATCACCGCAGCCGGCTGCGGAAGCTGGGCCGCGTCGGCGAGATGGCCCGCGACTTCCCGCAGCTCGGCGTCCTGGCCACGGAGTCGATCTTCAGCCAGAAGCAGATCGCCGCCCTGGTCGGCGACGCGCCCCTGCCGCAGGACGACGATCCGCCGCACGACCCCTGGACGGGCGCCCCGGACCCGGATCCGCCGCGGTGCGACGCGGGCGACGACGCCTCGGCAGCGCTTCGGTGGATCGACCTGCAACGCTATCTTCCCGACGATCTGCTCTGCAAGGTGGACACCGCCTCGATGGCGGTGGCGCTGGAGGTGCGGTGCCCCTTTCTCGACCGCGACCTGGCCCGGGCCCTCATCGACGCGCCAATCGAGCAACTGATCGCCCGGCCGCGCATGAGCCGCCACCGCCTCGGACAGCGCAAGGGTCTTCTGAGACGGATCGCCCGGCGGCACCTGCCCGAGGGGATCGTCGATCGACCGAAGATGGGCTTCGCCATCCCCCTCGGGCAGTGGTTCCGCACCGACTACGGAGGGATGCGGGTGCTGCTGCTCGACCATCTGCGCTCGACCGAGCCCTTCGGCTCGATCCAGCTCGCCCGCCAGCCCGTCCGCCAGCTCATCCAGGAGCACATGTCCGGCCGCTGCGACCACAGCCAGCAGCTCTTCGCCCTTCTGACACTGTCGATGTGGGCGAAGGGGAAGGGGAAGGGGAAGGGGAAGGCGTAGGGGTTAGGACCGGGTTCGGGGTTCGGGTTTGGGGACTTAAAGTGAATGCGGCGATTCTGTTACTCTTCCTGAACCCCGAAACCCTGACTCCTCCCCGATCATGAAACACGGCAACCTGCTCACGATCCTGATCCTGCTCGGTCTCGCGGCCGGGTGCCTGTTCGGACAGTACGTGCTCTTTGGCCACATGGGCGACGACAAGAACGCTCACTGGACGAAGCTGGCGGGCGACCTGATTCTCATCCGCCCCCTCATGCTGTTGATCATCCCCCTGGTTTTCGTGAGCGTGGTGATGGGGATCACCTCGATCGGCGACCCGTCGAAGCTGGGCGTCATCGGATCCTCGACGGTGCTGTACTACCTGGTGACGATGCTGATCGCGGTCACCATCGGCACCACCCTGGTCGCCACGTTCAGGCCCGGTGATCTGCCGCCGCAGCAGCAGGCAGAACTCAAGGGCCAGGCCGAAAGGGAGTTGGCCCAGGCCACGGACATCTCTAAGAACATTCGACTCGCCGACGAGGAAGGGCAGTCCCGCCTCGGCGGGGCCTGGATGAACATCCTGCGGCAGATGGTGCCCAAGAACATCTTCGAAGAGATGGCGCGGGGCCGGACGCTGGGGGTGATCGTCTTCGCGCTGCTCTTCGGGCTGGCCATCGCCGCCGGCGGCGAGCGGACCCGGCCGGTGGCCGATCTCTTCAACGGGCTCTTCGCCGCGATCATGAAGCTCGTGGGCTGGGTGATTTGGCTCACCCCGGCCGGCGTCTTCCTGCTCGTCTCCTGGACGGTCGGCAAGATCGGCCTGCGCGAGCTGGTGGGGCCGCTGGGCAAGTACATCCTGATCGTCCTGACCGGGCTGGCCATCCACGCTTTCATCGTCCTGCCGCTGGTCATGGTGCTCTTCGTCCGGCGCAACCCCTTCCGCTACATGTGGCAGATGCGGCGGGCCTTGATGACCGCCTTCGGCACCGACTCGAGCGCCGCGACGCTGCCGGTGACCATCGAGAGTGCCGAGACCGAGGGAGGATGCTCCAAGCGGGCGGCGAACTTCGTCCTCCCGCTGGGCGCCACGGTCAACATGGACGGGACGGCGCTCTATGAAGCGGTGGCGGTCGTGTTTCTGTTCCAGCTCTACGGCATCGACCTGACCTTCGGCATGCTGCTCATCGTGGTGATCACCGCCACCCTCGCCGCCGTCGGCGCCGCGGGCATCCCCTCGGCGGGCACGGTGACCATGGTCATCGTGATCAACGCGGTCAACACCGGCCTCACGGGCCAGGGCTTTCCGGAGAGCGACCTCCTGCCAATCGCCGCCATCGGCGTGATCATCGGCGTCGACCGGGTCATCGACATGTGCCGCACCACGGTCAACGTCTGGGGCGACGCGATCGGGGCGAAGATCATCACGAGGCTGGCGCCGGATACGGACCAAGAGCTCGAGCCGGCAACCCAGATGAGCGGCTGAGATTCCTACTCGATGCCCTTCGCCGCCAGCCAGCGCTCGGCGTCGAGGGCGGCCTGGCAGCCGGTGCCGGCGGCGGTCACCGCTTGACGGTAGAGGGCGTCGGCGGCGTCCCCGGCGGCGAAGACGCCCTCGATGTTCGTGTCCGTCCGCGGCGCGGCGGCCAGCTTGATGTACCCGGCCTCGTCGAGCTCGACCCCGCTGCCGGTGAGGAACCCGGTGGCGGGGGTGTGCCCGATCGCCAGGAACAGGCCCCGGCAGGGGAAATCGCGCTCCTCGCCGCTCTTCGTGTCCTTGAGCCGGACGCCGGTGATCTGCTCGTCACCGAGAACGTCGATGACCACCGAGTTCCAGATCGGCTCGCACTTGGGGTTGTCCAGCACGCGCTTCTGCATGATCCGGCTCGCCCGGAAGGCATCGCGGCGGTGCACGATGTAGACCTTCGAGGCGAACTTGGCGAGGTAGGAGGCCTCCTCCATGGCGCTGTCGCCGCCCCCGACCACAACGACCTTCTGATCGCGGAAGATGGGCAGCGCCCCGTCGCAGACGGCGCAGGCGCTCACCCCCCCGCCGCTGCGGGCGAGCCGCTGCTCGTTCTCGAACCCGAGCCAGTTGGCGTTCGCCCCGGTGGCGATGACCACCGCGTGGGCGGAGACGGTCTGCTCATCGCTGCCGGAGTTGCGGGTGCCCAGCAGGAAGGGCCGCTGCGAGAAGTCACACTTGATCACGTCGCGGGGCTCGACGCGGGTCTCGAACCGCAACGCCTGCTTGCGGAAATCCTCCATCATCTTCGGGCCCATCACGCCCTCGGGATAGCCGGGGTAGTTCTCGACGTCGGTGGTCAGCATGAGCTGGCCCCCGGGCAGGACATAGCCCCCCTCCTGCTTGGGCACGCCCTCGTAGACAACCGGATCGAGGTTGGCCCGGGCGGCGTACAGCGCCGCGGTCCAACCCGCCGGGCCGCTGCCGATGATGAGGAGTTTTTCGGGCATGGCTGAAGAAATGGACTGAGGGACTAAGGGACTAACCAAGGGACCCCACCGAGGCCGCTTGCGTACAGGCGGAGCGGCCTACGAATCGGCCGCGAAGCGCAAAGGAGCGATGGTTTGGCCGGAGGCCGCTACGGAGCGCTCAAACAAGCTTAGTCTATAAGCCCCGCGTCGCGCTGCAATGACCGGATGGGCGGCCAGACAACGACATCCCCCCTCGCCCCGTCGTCGGTGTGCCGGGCAGCCCGGTCGTCGGCGCCGTCCTGGCCCACGGCGTAGAGGATCGGCTCACCCGCCTCCACCCAGAGATCGCCGGCATCGGTTTCGATAAACCATTTCCGGTCCGGCACCAGGTAGCGGAAGTGCCCGTAGTCGGGGTCGTACGGGTCGGCATCGGAGATCTTGCGGACGAACTGGGCGTACATCTGCTTGTGGTCGCGGGGAAAGGTGCCCAGCTCCTGCTTGTAGGCGCAGAGCCCGGCGGCCAGGGCGGCGGCGCTGATCCCGGCTCGCAGGTGCTTGCGGACGGTGAAGAGGCCCTCGATATTCTGCATCGAGTAGATGACCGCCGCATAGCGGACCTCGTTGGTCCGCTCGAACTGCGTCTCCAGCTCGAGGATGGCGTCGTAGGGATCGACCCGCCAGCGTCTCCACCAGTCGTCGTAGATCAGATTGAGCCGGTCCAGGGAGGCCTCGAGGCTCCCGTGGACCGAGGCGATCTGCCGCCAACGCCGGGCGGCGCCGAAGATGGTCAGCGGCGCGTCGCTGGACTGGATGGCCGCGAAGGTCTCGGCGAACTTGTCGGGGTCGGCCTGTCCGTTGCGCTGGAACACCTCCTCGATCAGAGCCTGGGAAACCACCCGATCGGCCTCGGGCATCTCGAAGCGCCGCCAGTCGGGACGCAGAAACGGGATCTCTTTCCAGGCGATGTCGACGAACTGATCAACCGAGATCTGCTCGCGGTAGCGGTAGAAGACGTCGCGCAGGTTCGCCAGGGCCTCGGTGAGCAGCGGCAGATGGTGGAGCTTCTCGGCGAGGAACTGCCGGTCGGCGAACTGCCTCAGGACGACCAGGTGCGCGATCGCGAGGTCGAGGGCTTTCTGCTCCTTGCCGGCCTCCAGGAGCCGGTACATCTCCGCGGTGGCGAACGCCGCGATGGTGTCCACCGCCTTGAAGTAGCGGAACTGGTTGTTGCGCAGGCTCCCGTTCACCCCCAGGGCGGCGACCATGTCGGCTTCGCGGTAGGACGCCGGCACGTCGTCCATCCCGTAGGGGAGGCCGATGATGTTCTTGTCCTTGCACTTGAGGATGGCCTCGGCCATGCCCGGGTTCGACTCCGCCCAGCCGCTCACCGCCGTCCAGCCCGACATCTTCGGGTGAATGGTGGTGAGGTTGAACTGCTCCCCGATCTCGAAGGGGGCCTCGGAGAGATCGAGAAAGGCGTCGAACAGGATGCGGTAGCTCTTGCTCTCCTCGGTGCCCTGCACGAACTTGGCGGCGTTGAGCTCGCGCAGCACGTCATCGAGCCGATCGGCCGGGGCGGCGGCGGCGAGTACCCCCACCGAGCCGGCCAGAGCGACGAGAAGCGTGGTTCGATTCGGCTTCATGTTCCATCCTTCATGCGGGCCTTACCCGACGCCCGTCTGGCAAACCATTGATCGTAGCACCGAACAGAGGTCGCGGCGGCGCCCCCGGGGGTCCCGGCGGCCTTCCGGGCCGCGACCGTCCGTGCCTTGCGGGCTGCGGACAAGGCCGGAGCCCGTTATCATCCTTATCCTGCGGGCCGCAGCGCTCGCTGGAGGCCGTCGATCGTGATCGTGGGCGTCCCCACCGAAGTGAAGCCTGACGAGTACCGGGTCGCGATGCGCCCGGTCGGCGCCGACTTGCTCACCCAGCAGGGCCACACCGTGCTCATCCAGGCCGGCGCGGGTCTGGGCGGAGGATTCGCCGACCAGGAGTATGACGTCGCCGGGGCGACGATTGTTCCGAGGGCCGACCAGGTGTGGTCGGAGGCGGACACGATCGTCAAGGTCAAGGAGCCCCAGCCGCAGGAAGTTCCGATGATCCGCCGGGGCCAGACGGTCTTCACCTACTTTCACTTCGCTTCCGATAAGGAGCTCACCCTCGGGTGCCTCGACCGCGAGTGCATCGCGGTCGCCTACGAGACGCTCACCGACGACCGCGGGCGGCTGCCGCTGCTCACACCCATGAGCGAGATCGCCGGCAAGCTCTCGGTCCAGGAGGGCGCCGACTACCTGGAGAACCCGCACGGCGGGCGGGGTGTGCTGCTCGGCGGGGTGCCGGGGGTCGAGCCCGGCCACGTGCTCGTGCTCGGGGCCGGCGTGGTGGGCTCGTGGGCGGCCCGCATCGCCGCCGGGATGGGCGCCGACGTGGTGATCGTCGACATCAACCTCGACCGCCTGCGCGAGGTCGACGAGTCGATGCCGCCCAACGTCAACACCGTCTACTCCGACCCCCACGCCATTCGCGAGCATCTGCCCTGGGCCGATCTCATCGTCGGCGCTGTGTTGATTCCCGGGGCGAAGTCCCCCCACCTGATCTCCCGCGAGGACCTGTCGCGGATGAAGCCGGGCTCGGTGATCGTCGACGTGGCCATCGACCAGGGCGGCTGCGTGGAGACTGCTCGGATGACCACCCACAGCGACCCGGCCTACACCGTCGACGGCATCGTGCACTACTGCGTCGGCAACATGCCGGGGGCCGTGGCCCGGACCGCGACACAGGCCCTGACCAACGCCACCCTGCCGTGGGTGCTCAAGATCGCCGAGCACGGCACCGATCGCCTGGCCCGGATGGACCCGAACTTCGCCAACGCCGTCAACATGAACCAGGGGGTGGTCACCAACGAGCCGGTGGCCGCGGCCCACGGGCTCAAGTGCGACCCGTTGGGGGTGTAGGAAGGGACGAGGGACGAGGGACGCGAGAAGAAAAGCCGCAGCTCATTGCCTCGAATCCTGACTTGGTGAGTTGGCGATTCTCTCCTCCAGCCCCTCGCAGATCAGGTGCAGGACGACCTGGTGGGCTTCCTGGATGTGCGCCGAATCAGCGCTCGGCACGATGAGTGCCCGGTCACAGAGCGCGGCGCAGCGACCACCGGAGTTGCCGAGCAGGCCGATGGTGGCCGCCCCGCGCCGCCGGGCCACCAGAAGGGCTTCGACGACGTTGGCGCTTTCACCCGAGGTCGAGAGGACCAGCAGCACGTCGCGGTCGGTCAGCAGGGCCGTGCACTGGCGAGCGAAGACCTCCTCGTAGCCGTAGTCGTTGGCGATACAGGTCAGCGCGGTGGGGTCGGCGTTGAGGCACACGGCGCGCTGCGGCGGCCGATCGGATCGGTATCGGCCGATCAGCTCCTCGGCCAGATGCAGGGCCTGGGCGGCGGAGCCTCCGTTGCCGGCGGTGTAAAGCGTGCCGCCGGCTTCCAGACGACCGATGATGAGCTCGATCAGTGCCGCAACGACCGGAACCTCATCGCGCAGCGTGCCGATGGCGGCCAAGCTGCCGTCGACTCGATCGATAATGCGGGCATGGTCGCCGCCGAGATGCCGATCGCTGGTCTTCTCTCGTCGGTCGTCGGTCGTCGGTCGTCCCTTCTTCATCCCGCACGCCCCTCCCTCTTCGACTCGATCTGCGAGTCGTCGTCGTCTTGGGCGGGGGTCGCGGCGGTGAAGACGTAGGGCTCGGGCTGGCGCGTCCGCCACCCGGCGGCGGCCGTCACCGCGTGAACGGCGCGGCGGCCTTCGCGCTCGGCCCGCTCATCGTCGCCGGCCCCCGGGGCGG